>Ga0255776_10002213_pt1 | contig 21931 bp, 14 predicted proteins | sample 071ome_19_FD_179974 | JGI IMG/M metagenome (GOLD analysis project Ga0255776, IMG submission 179974) | Coastal salt marsh microbial communities from the Groves Creek Marsh, Skidaway Island, Georgia - 071413AT metaG (version 2) | ecosystem: Environmental > Aquatic > Marine > Intertidal zone >... | reverse complement strand
GAACGACAACGGTCACGCAGTCACGCAGTCACGCAGTCACGCAGTCACGCAGTCACGCGTGCGTTTTATTTTTCGTGCGTTTTCTTTTTTTTTGCGTGCGTTTTTTTTTCTGTGTCACACATCTCTGTGTCGTTTTTCACGAGGGAGGATGTGACTATGGTAAAAAAACACAAACGAAGCGCGTCGTCGTCGTCATTTTTATTATTGACGAGTCAGTCAACGCGAGTCGACGCGACGGATGGCGAACGCGACGGATGGCGAACGCGCGTGAAAACGCGATGCGGGCTCGACGGCGAATGAGAGGACGAACCGCGTCAACGGTGAAAACGACGACGACGGTGAAAACGACGACGGAAGGTTGTGGTGGTGGTGGAGACGACGGCGCCGGCGATGAAGCCGGTGTGGTTGTGAAACCGAGACGTTTGTGTCGACGTGACGACGATGATGATGATGATGACGACGACGATGATGATGATGATGACGATGATGATGGGAGACGAAAAGACACTGCGTGTCACGCGAGTCGGGTGCGCGATCGCGACGGCGATGAAGCCGGCGTGGACGTCGACGCGGAAGAGACGACGGTGGAGACGACGGAGGCGATGTCGGCGATGATGATGCTTCGATTGGACCGCGATGCGAGCGGCGTGCGGACGGGTGGGGACGCGCGGGGGGAGACGCGCGCGCGGGGGGAGACGACGCGGGTTGACCGAGGGAAGACGCGCGAGGCGTCGGACGCGTACGCGAGCGATACGGCGATGTTGGATCACGCACTGCGCGCGGAGGACTCATTCGTAGAGGCAAGTAATGCGGCGTACGAGACGCGAGTGAAAGGACGGCGCGCGATGCGGGCGGTTGCGTTGGATGTCGCGGTGCAAACCGCGGAGGCTTTGAGGAGGGACGCGGCTACGTTGACTGGGGAATCGAGCGCGCGGAGCGTCGGCGCGCAGGCGGATGAATTGGACGATAGCGCGAGAGAGGAGGACCATGACGTCGAGGAGACGAAATCAGTCTCCATGTTACGCGTGGCGACGGGTCGTCGGCGGTCGGATGTCGATGGGGTTTCTGCGTTGGGCGTCGTCGAGGCGATTTTGCGCGAACGCGAGCGCGCCGAGTACGGTTTGAAGTATCGAGGCGTGCGCCCAGTTGATGACGACGACGACGGAGACGCCGGCGAAAACGCGCTAACGTGCCTTGTGACGCTTCGTTCGGAGACTCTCGTCGGGCTGAACATTTCCGCGCTGCAATTCAACCCCAAACGCAAGGATTTGCTCTGCGTCGCGTACGGAGAGTTTAATTTTGAACGCGCCGTGAGCGAGGAATTCAATCGAGGTGCGTTGGCGTTTTGGTCGCTTCAATCAGACGCTCCGCTTCGAATTGTTCGGCTCGAAAGTGGCGTTCTATCCATAGACTGGTCGACGAGCCACCCGAACCTCCTCGTCGTTGGATGCTACGACGGAGAAGTGCTCGTGTTCAACCTCGACGATTGGTCTTCGATTCGCAGACGACGCGTTCATCACGATCCCGTTTGGGCCGTCAAATGGTTTGATCACGCTTCAAGCGCCGCCGATGTCGGCACCAGTGACATAATGACTGTCGATAGCGCGCCACGGCTTTGCGACACATTCTTATCCGCATCCACCGACGGATTTGTCATCGCATGGGAACTCCGCGACGATTTACAGAGCAAGCGCGCATTCAGTCTTCGATGGTCCCCGCCCGGTCATCCGTCACAAGCCGTCGTATCCGCCGTCCGCGACGTTCAAACCGGTGAAGAGCTCGTTCGACGCGGTGGCATCACCTGCGTCGACGTATCGAAGAGCGCGGCATCCGACTCAAACTCGAAATCATACCTCATCGGTACTGAAGAAGGTAAAATCTACGAATGTTCGCTCTCGCGTTTGGATCAGTGGATGAAGGCGTACGATCCGCACATCGCGCCGGTGTACTCGCTCAAAATCAACCCGCATTGTCCAAATGTCTTCGCGACGTGTTCGGCGGACTGGTCGGTGAAAATTTTCCACGACGAAAAACTTTCTGATGGTGGAGGACGCAATGCGTCATCTTCAATCGCAATTGACGGCGTGTCTTCATCAAATGTAAAGGAATCTCTGGTACTAGCCGAGTACGTCCTAGAGCGCGGTTGCGAACCCATTAACGATTTGGATTGGAGCCCGTGGCGTTCGACAGAACTCGCCATTGTCACCGACGACGGCAAGCTCGAAATTTGGGATTTAGCTTCGTCCATCGTCGTCCCTCTGCACGAGCTCCACGTCGGGGGTAAGGACGGTACCGCGGCCGTGAGCGTGATGTATTCGCGCGAGTCTCCGGTCGTCATCGTCGTCGGTTTGGCGAATGGAACGGTGACGGTTCTGCGGACGCGATGGAGGCGCGTCACGGATACTTTTCCGACGGCAGAGAAACATCGCGAACGGATCGAATCGGTCTGTCGGCGTCGGACGCAGTACTCGTCGTAATCGTGATGGTGACATTAAAGGTACATGTTCGCTATAGTTTGCGCGGTAAATTTCTTCTAAAAGTCCGACCGTTTGTTAAAGTTTCACTTTTTCGACGACGGCGAAGCGGTTTCTTCGACTCCGGCGTCGCGCTTTTCGATGACCTCATCAATGAGCCCGAAATCCTTCGCATCCTCGGGGCTCATAAACGTGTCCCGTTCGAGCGTCATTCCAATCTCATCCATCTCCCGTCCGGTGTGTTTAATATAAATCTCCATGAGTTTCTGCCGAACGTTTAAAATTTCTTGCGCGTGAATCGCAATGTCGCTCGCCTGCCCGTTGGCCCCGCCGCTCGGTTGGTGCAACATCACCCGACTGTGCGGTAAGCTCTTCCTCTCGCCGGGTTCACCCGCCGCGAGTAACAACGACGCCATACTGCTCGCTTGTCCCACACACAGCGTGTGCACAGGCGGGGATATGTACTGCATCGTATCGTACACTCCCAGCCCAGCCGTCACGCTCCCTCCGGGTGAATTTATGTACATCCAAATCGGTTGCGTCGGGCTCACGCTCTCGAGAAACAACAACTGCGCCACGGTGAGCGAGCTCAAATCATCTGTGATGGGTCCATTGACGAAGACGATGCGCTCTTTAAGCAAACGGCTGTAAATGTCAAAGACGCGTTCGCCGCGACTCGTTTGTTCGAGCACCATGGGCACGAGTGCGTACGATCGATTATGCGTCGGTAACGCGCGCGAGAACGGCGCCAACGCGAAGTGGCGAGCCGACGCGGTGGTCGAGCGCGCCGCGTGGGATGCGAGACGGGAGAACATGTTGGTTCGATGCGGCGTTTCGGGCGGCGCGTCTCGGTGTGTGGGCGATGAATGTGAATGATTCAATTTGGATTACTCAACTGCTGACTCGACTGTTTAACTAACAACCAACAAACCGACGGACTCGTACCACTAAGAGCGATTGTAAATGCCTACGATTCGACGTGATCGGCGAGGGTTCGCAGACGCGATTGGACTTGGGTGAACGAAAATCGACCGGAGCGAGGGCCGAGCAAGGCGTGAGCGATGGAACGGAGATTGGCGACGATTGCGTCGCCATCGACGCCGTCGTGACGATCGCAGAGTTCCTCCAAAATGGCGCCCAACGCGCGGGCTTCGTTGAGTTGGATCGTCGATGCGATGGGAGAGGTGACGTCGTAGAAGAAGGCGGCTCCGAAATCTCCGAGTTTTGCTTTTGGGGTGTGGCTGGACGTGGATTCTCGGATGTAGAGGATGTTGTGGGCGTAGACGTCGCCGTGGGCGATGCCGAGAGAGTGCAACTCTCGCAAGGCAGAGGTGATGTCGCGAGCGACAGCCCAAATCTCGCGATGGGTAAATCGCACGTCGGCGTCATAGACGTCCCTCGTGACGGTGTCAAAGTTCGGTGGGTTGCCGAGCATTGTCCACTCGGAATCTAAAAATTCCATGATGAGTCCTTTTGTGTTGGCACGCTTGAAGCGTCCCACCGTCTTCACCGCTCCAGGACTCGCAATCGTCGCCGCGAGCACCGACGCCGTCATCTCATCTTCTGGTCGACCATCGCTCGTTTTCGCTGCGTTATTATACACTTTGACGGCGACGCTCGAACCGTTCCATTCGCCCGCGTACACCACACCTGACGCGCCGCTCCCGAGCGCCTCGGCGTCGTCCGCGACACCGAGCTCTGACCATTCCACGACGGGTAGTTCAGCGTGATTCGCCTTTTCATTTGCTCTATCTGCGTGCACGTTTGTGCACGGATTCGCCGCAACGGCCAACCAAGTGAGCTTTGGCAGCTCGTACAACCATTCTGGAATGGTTTCAAATGCGTTATCCGCCAAACGCAGGAGCTCCAAATTATGAAGATTCCGCGCACTCTCCGGAAGGCTTTTGAGTTTGTTCCCCGCGAGCATCAATTTCCGCATCGGTGCACACCTTCCGAGGGAATCTGGGAGCGTCTCTATCGCGTTATCACTCAAAATCAGCCATCCCAAACTCGGCGCCAGCGATGTTTCGGGCACTCGAGCTACTCTATTCGCCTTGAAGCTGAGCATAAATAAATTCGGTAGCGTTCCCAAAACCTCTGGAACCTCCTCGAACGCGTTCCCGAGAAAAAATGCAACGCATAAATTCTTGAGCGCACCGAACGACGCCGGGAGCGCACGCAGCGCGTTACCACCGGCATTTAAAAATTTCAACTTCTTCAACTCGCCGACGCTCTCTGGCAGTTGCTCCAACCCGCAGTTGGACAAATCCAACTCCTCCACGTCCGCGAGTTCACCGCGATCGAGCGCGTCGAGGAATTGACGACACCGCCGCTCGCGGTCGGACCCGTCCCTCGCCCCGAAGGTTGCCCGCGTCGACATTGTCGTCGCGAAGACGCTCGGCGCGTCGACGAAGGATAAAGATGCGCTTCGAAAGCCGAACGCGACGACGACAAAGACGACAAAGACGACGACGTACGCGACAACTATAGACGCCCGGCGCGCGTTCCCGACGACCGCACGTCGACGAAGACGCGTTCGAATGATGAGTCAAGTCGCGCGCGTCGATGCATAAACGCCACGAACTGTCGACTGAGACTTGAAAACTCTCGCAAAAACACGTCACAGTCTCGCCCGGGGATCTGACTGCGGGAACGATGTCCGTCGTTTCGACGTGCGGACGCGTCTGTTTCGACGAGAAGACGGGTCTCGTCGCGCGGCGTACTCGTCGCCACGCGTCGTCGGCATCGGCGTCGTCGTCGCGAATGCGTGCGGTTCCACGCAAGTGGCGCCAACCGTTACTCACTTTCGACCACAGCAGTGTCGCGCGTCGAGAGCGCGGCGTCCCGACGCCGCGCGCGGTCGAATCCGGTCGATACCCTCACGGCGACGATGCGTTTCGCGAGTACCCGTCGACGACGGCGCGCGCGCAGGCACCGCCATTGGTGGTGAAGAGAAGCGTCGGGGCGGGCGAAGTCATCGAACACGCGGGCAGCGTGTTGATACACGGGGACGTGCAGAGAGACGCTGCGGTCCGGGCAAAGGGTGACGTCTTCGTTTGGGGGGCGCTCTTGGGTGAGGTTGAGATTGACGGGGACGACAGAGCGGAGGTACACGCGATGGACATGCGACCGGAGGTTTTGAGGATTGGAACCGCCGTCATGGAACCGCCGGAACATCTGCGTTTTGCCGGCGCTCCCGACTTGAGAAGACGCAAACATTATCCAGAGGTGGCCTTTTTAGATGAAAAGAATCAGCGCGTCATCATTGATGCGAACGATGCGTCGGGTATCGATAGCACGGAGGTTGTGCGAACGCAAAAGGCGAGAGCGAGCGTTCGTCGGTCGGCGTATTTAACCGGCGTTTACATTGGATTGGCTGGATTGGCACTCATGGCGGCGCCGCATGTGACATTTTCGATTCTCTTCAACGCGTTCGACATTTCTGCCACATGGATACGAGTTTTCGGTGTGCTGTGTGTCACTTTCGCGTCGTATTACATAGGCACGGCGTATTACGATGGTAAAGGTAAGGGCGCGGACGCTTTTTATCAAAGTACAGTGTACGGGAGAATTTTCGTCTTTTTGGCGCTCGCGTCCATTACGCTCTTCCACGACGCACAGCGTGGGCTATTTCTGTTGGGCGTCATCAACGCGGTTTCAGCGTACGTGATGCATCGATCGTTGAGGGCGTCGTATACATAGGCATTGTAATGTTCATTAAAAATTACCGGTACATAACTTGAAGCAACCGTAGAACTAGTAAAGCGAAAGAAATTGTCTATAACATGTTCGCCCCGTGTTGGTGATGACGTGTGGCACTTTGATGACGCCGGCGACACAAACACTTGACATCGCCTGCACCATTCACCGGACCAGCGGCAGCGAGCAGCGCGATGAGTAAAATCGTTGAAGTCAACGTCGCATAAATTGTTGACAAAATCACGATGGTGCCAAACTTGGTGAAAAACGTGATGACAGCCCCTAAGAGTAAGAGAGAGGCGGTCAGCGATGTGAGCGCGGCAGATAGCACTGGAAAGCCCATCGTCGCTAACGCGTGACGAGCGCACTCCTTGCGAGTCGTGCCCTCGACTCGCATTGCAGATGCATACGCGTGCCCGATGTGCACGACGTAATCCACGGATAGGCCGATGAGAATGGTGATGCAAATACCTTCCAGAAATCCAAGTGTCCAGCCCATCGAAATGACGGAGGCGATCGTCGTGACGAGGATGCACAGGATCGATAGGAGCGAGTATAAAGCGATGACGATGTTGTTCGAGGAAATCATCGTCGTCACACTGGCGATGGCGAGTGTAGTCGCCGCTGCGAGGTAGGAGCCTTCCTTCATTTGCGTAATCGTGTCCATCCAAGCCCAAGCTTCGGAAGTTTGGTAACCATTCTTGAGTCCAACCGGAGCGTCCGCCATCTTCCCTTTGACGTACTCTTCCCAGCGGTCCCAGGTACTGCTCAAGTCTTCGACTGGTGCAGTCCACAGCACGTCTGTAGCAAAATCGATTGTCATGATTTTCATCCTAGTCTTTCCCAAAGAATCCGTGTAGAATGCGTTGCTCAACGGTCGATTCATCATGTACAGATTCCGGCTATCAGCGAACAATTTTGCACAGTCGTAAAAGTTGCTCTCTGGAACTGGAATACTGTTTGCATTCCCACACGTAGCCTGCGCCGAAGAAGTCGATGCGTCTTGATCGTACCTTAGCCAGTTGTTCATCTCGTCGAGCCAAAAGTAGCTCCTTTCGTTGTTCGCCATCGTCGACCGGGTGGTTTGATACAAGTCCATCAACCAGTTTTGCGAAGCTTCTGGGGCGAGATCAAAAGTTGTATCCCAGCTGAAAGACGGCCTCGAGCGCGGGTTGAAATGATCTCCGTCATCCTCTGGATGTACTCCAAAAAGTATACTATTCCAAACAGTCGACTCGTCCGAACTTTTAAACGCTGAACGCTTCAAAAACGAATACTTTGAGAGCATGTGATCTTCTGGAAGTAGCGAGACTTCTGAATCTTTTGGAGCTTCGAGTTGAAGAGTGGCGTACATGTCTCCGGCGAAAATCGCCAACAGCGCTACTACGAAGAACCATCGCAGCGTGTACACGAAAGGAAACACGCGATCAGACAAGAAAGCCTCCTGGCCCGAACGACGTGTTGCGTCATTTTTAGTTCGAGCGTCTTGCGTCTGCTGAGGTAATGCGGATGGCTTGTTCTTTCGCGCACGCTTGAGAGAGCCCCAAAAGTCGAGTAACCACGATGCAGCGGTATTACGCCCAGCTCTCTCAACCTCTACAATTTTGTCATGCTGCCAGGAAAGCATGGCGGCGAAAATTGTGATGTCGTACAAGTAGTCAAAGACAACCATGGACCCCATCAAGATGGCAAAGACTCGAATCGGCGCGATCGGAATCATCGCGTTAGCAAAGAAAGCCGCGGCAGTGGTCGTCGACGTCAGCGCCATAGCCCAAACAGAATCCCAATACGAGCGCATTGCGACCTGCGTTGAGCTCGCGCCCATGACGCAGCGACTCTTTGCCTGCTGATACTTATCATACATCACAAAGCAATCGTCTGCGCCGATACCCGCTATGACAAACAAACCGATAAAGTTGAGAAACGGGAAATAATCTAGGCCGCAAATCATCTTTGTGAAGAAGATTGCCGACGGGAACGATAGAAGAATTTGCGTCACACCTCCAACAGTGAGGAAGACGGAGCCCGTTCGCAACCACATCAAGAAGAGAATTATGACTACTGAGCCGGATGCGAGCGCCATGTCTTTCCACAGCTGCTCATCCACCAACCTTTCTCTCACTTCGCTCCACGATGTGTCGACGTAAGACGAGAACAGCGATGATCCGTACTCCTTGTTGAGACTAGACGGGACACCTGCGTTGTACATGCTGAACGCCCAAGACACAGCGTTATCAAAGTCTTGATTTTGAACAACAGCCCGGGTGTACGTCAAGTCCGTCTTCCCATCCAGTCCAAAGTTGGTGTCCAAGAGAATGTCGTCGTAATCGAAAACCGATGATCCACACTCCGCGGTTTCATTCGCGGCTTTCAACGCGGCGCATTGCAACATGTAACTCTTCAATGTCGCCACACCCGCGCGCAACGTGGGGTTCGTTCTGTATTCGGAGCACGAGGAGGCACCCATCAACGGATAGTACGACGTGGCGAGAGAATACACTCGGGAGCATCGATCAAAGTTTGAATAACCGCGCGACTCCCAATATTCCCACGGTTCGCCCAACCGCGCGCCAGACGGCAAGGTTTGACAGTAGTTTTCTCGTCGACACACATCGCCGTGCGACATCGCTCTTCCATCGACGTTTACAGGTTCGTGGGAGACATAAGACTCGGCGTACTCGCACATCGCCGCGAAGGCGTCCGCGGTGAACAAGTCCACTCCAGCCGCCGCCTCGAAAATCACCTCAACGTTTGCGCCGTCGTAATACAACCCGCTCTCGAACATCGACGCGCACGTCTGCGTCTGCAACAGCTTTCTCCTCGTCTCGGGGTACTGCGTGTACTCATCATTTAGTGCATCATCGTTCCCGTCGTCAAACTCCCCTGCGTACAGCGTGTACGGCGCTTGTCGATTCGCCAACTCAGTACCTCGCGCGTCCCAGCCCTCCGTGTTGACGTCGATTCCATCCTTCAACCCGATCCCGCTTATGATCGCCGCGAGCACGATGGTCACCCAACACGTCAAACACGGTCTTCGCGTCACCATGCGCAAGCAACAATCTTCGCTCCCGCTGAACCCGGCGCCGTGACCCGCCATCGGCCGCGGCCGCCCGCGGCCCATCATCAAGCCAGGGGGTACGACGGGCGGCACGACGATTACTCTCGCACCCACCGGCGCGACGACCGTCATCGGTGCCGCCGCCCCCGGCGCGACGACCACGTTTTGCATCTGCGATGCCGCCACCGACGCCGCGGGTGCGCTCATCGTTCGTCGGACGACGGGCGCTGACGTCCGACGAACGAAGCCAAAGGGGGTGGTGGCCAACCTTCGTAACGAACTCGGCGCGGTGACCCCTCATGACCGAAAAACGACCCAAAAGGGGGAACCAAAAAACAACACCACACGTATCGGTTAAAAATATGCTATAATACATGATAGATGCACAGCATTTTCTGACGAAATAAATCACCATCTGTCCGATGGATAGATACTCACGACGAGTCACGATTCGAGAAAAATTCAAACAAAATGGACAGACGAACTCTTTCTTTGCGGCGTTCGCAGCGCAGAGCGAAGGATGGCGTCCACTCGTAGCGTCGTCGACGGCACTCTCGGGCGCGGACGGAAGGTCGCCATGCGGTGCGTGCGAAGCGATGCGATGCGGAAAATTTTGCTCGATTTCGAGTCGCGTTGAAACGCGCGAATGGGTGGTCGGAAGGATGGATGCGGGAAGTGGATCCGGGAACGAAATGCGACCCGCGACTTTTTTGAAGATGATCCAACCAACGATGTTGACGACGACGAGTGCGACGGACGACTGACGAAGATTGGGTTCTGGCGCGCAGGGAAATTGTGCACATCCAAGCTGGTCAATGCGGTAACCAGATCGGGGCCAAGTTTTGGGAGGTAGGCGCGCGCGACGAGCGATTGAACGCACGCGAAACATGACGCTGGCTGAGATGTTGAATCGCGACGTGGAAAGGATGACTGACGGACGGACGACGACGACGACGGCGCGAACGTAGGTGATTTGCGATGAGCACGGGATCGGTGCCGACGGTACCTACATCGGTGATTCCGATCTTCAGCTCGAGCGCGTGAACGTGTACTACAACGAAGCGAGTGGAGGTGCGTACGATGACTGATGCGGATCGGGCCGTTTTAACGGCTATGTGACGAACTGGTGGCAGGATGAAAAAGTTGACGGATTTCGGCGCGGGTTATCTCGGCTGCGTCGATTGGAAACCGATTCATCGGCGCGAATGGATTATTGCGCGATGATTTCTCGCGCTTTTTTTGCATCACCCGACGCTCGAGAGATGCGTGACTGACGTTGATGTTTCGTTTGCTCGCGCAGGCCGCTACGTGCCACGCTCCGTGCTCATGGATCTCGAACCGGGTACGATGGACTCTGTTCGATCCGGACCGTACGGTCAAATTTTCCGACCGGATAACTTTGTGTTCGGCCAAACTGGCGCGGGTAACAACTGGGCGAAGGGTCACTACACCGAAGGTGCGGAACTCATCGACTCTGTTCTCGACGTCGTGCGCAAGGAGGCTGAATCGTGCGACTGCTTGCAAGGCTTCCAAGTGTGCCACTCTCTCGGTGGTGGTACCGGTTCCGGTATGGGCACGTTGCTCATCTCTAAGATTCGCGAAGAATACCCGGATCGTATGATGCTCACGTTCTCTGTCGTGCCGTCGCCGAAGGTGTCTGACACTGTCGTTGAACCGTACAACGCCACTTTGTCTGTGCACCAGCTCGTCGAAAACGCCGACGAGTGCGTCGTGCTCGATAACGAGGCGCTCTACGATATTTGCTTCCGCACTTTGAAGCTCACCAACCCGACGTTCGGCGACTTGAACCACTTGATCTCTGCCGTCATGTCTGGTATCACGTGCTGCTTGCGCTTCCCGGGTCAGCTCAACGCCGATTTGCGCAAGCTCGCTGTCAACTTGGTGCCGTTCCCGCGTTTGCACTTCTTTATGGTTGGTTTCGCCCCGCTCACGTCCAGAGGCGCCCAACAATACCGCGCGTTATCTGTTCCGGAAATCACCGCTCAAATGTGGGATGCGAAGAACATGATGTGCGCCGCTGATCCACGTCACGGCCGCTACCTCACCGCCTCTGCGCTTTACAGAGGCCGCATGTCGACCAAGGAAGTCGATGAGCAACTCTTGAATGTCCAGAACAAGAACTCATCCTACTTCGTTGAGTGGATTCCGAACAACGTCAAGAGCTCTGTGTGTGATATCCCGCCCAGAGGTCTCAAGATGTCCGCCACTTTTGTCGGTAACACGACGGCGATTCAAGAAATGTTCAAGCGCGTGAGCGAAGCGTTTACGTCAATGTTCCGCCGCAAGGCTTTCTTGCACTGGTACACTGGTGAGGGTATGGATGAAATGGAGTTCACCGAAGCCGAATCCAACATGAACGATTTGGTGTCCGAGTACCAACAGTACCAAGACGCCACCGTGGATGACGACGGTGACTACGACGACGAAGAGGATGCGTATTAAGACGACGACGATGCGCGTTTTCGAGCGCAGCGGCACCGCGCGCGCTCGAAATCCGACTTGATTTCCATATAGACACCCACGGCTAGCGTAGGACTTTCGATGCTTTTTACGAGTACGACCAACATGTAAACGATGAAAGAATGATTAAAAGCACCGCATCCGAAGCGCTCAACCCGTCTACTTGATCGATTCAACTCCAAACCAACGACGACGACGCGACGCTTTTCAACTTAAAGCCAGGCTCCTCATGTGTCATACTGTATACACATACCATACATTCATTTTCAGCGTTATCCACACGGACTAGCGAACGGCGGGTCCGCCCGACGCCGTCAAACCCGCGCGCTCTCTCGGAAACACACGATGTCCGCCGTCGCCGCCCGAACCCTCGTTGCCCGAACCTCCGCCATCGCGCGAGGCGCCCCGCTCGCGGTGCGCCGCGCGAATAACGTCGCTAAGGCGATGCCGACCCGAAGAGCGATCAGCGTCAAGGCTGAAGCCACCGGACCGGTGTGCGTCGTCACGGGCGCGTCGCGCGGTATCGGCGCGGCGATCGCGCTCGCGCTCGGCTCTGCGGGCGCGCGCGTCGTCGTCAACTACGCGGCGAGCGAAGGACCGGCGAACGAGGTGTGCGCGCAGATCAAGGCGGCGGGCGGAGACGCGATCGCCGTCAAGGCGAACGTCGCCAAGGCGGATGAAGTCGACGCGTTGTTCAAGGCGACGATGGATGCGTTCGGTGAGGTTAACGTGCTCGTGAACAACGCCGGTATCACGCGTGATACGCTCATGATGCGCATGAAGTTGGAGCAATGGCAAGAGGTTATTGACCTCAACCTCACCGGCGTGTTCCTCTGCACGCAAGCGGCGACCAAGCTCATGGGTAAGAAGAAGCCGGTCAAGGGCCGCATCATTAACATTACCTCCGTCGTCGGTGTCACCGGTAACGCGGGTCAAGCCAACTACTCCGCCGCTAAGGCTGGCGTCATCGGTCTCACCAAGACTGTCGCTCGCGAGTACGCCGGTCGCAACATTCAGTGCAACGCCATCGCTCCGGGTTTCATCGCCTCTGACATGACCGCGGTGCTCGGCGAAGAGTTGGAGAAGAAGATTTTGACCACCATCCCGGCGGGTCGCTACGGCCAACCGGAAGAAATTGCCGGCTTGGTAAAGTTTTTGGCCATGGACGACGCCTCGGCGTACATCACGGGCCAAGTCCTCCACGTCGACGGTGGCATGGTCATGTAAATGACGAGTGTCAGTTGTTATCAACAGTTTAAAAAGAATTCTTTCTATTGTCGTTTTCGCAGACGCATTCGCGTTACACGTATCGGTTTCGATTTCAATTACACACCGTTTTGTTCGCTCGAAAGCCTCAATCGACGGCTTTGATTCGCGGTCCCTTGTGCCACGGATTGGCGCGTTTCCAGTAGCCTCCGACGTACACGATCTCCGGTCCTGAATTGTGTTGCTGCGGCTCTTGACGCGGTGCCGGCGCTTGTTGCTGCTGCTGAGCCTCGAGCAATCTGCGTCGAGACTCCTCGTGTTTGCTCTCGTCGCTCTTCTCCTTGGCAATCGGCGCCTCGACGCGCTCTTCCACGGCGATCACTGCTTCAACTTTCGGCTCTTCGACGTCCGCGATGGGTTCAACGGGTTGCAATGATTCGCCTTCATCGACTTTCCCGGCCAACTCAGGAAGCGCTTCTTCCTCCTCCTCCATCTCCTCGTCCACGACGACATCCACCGCCGACGTTTCTTCGCCGCCGCCGACGCCAAATCGAGAAAACAATCGACCCACAAAGTCACTCCTCACCGTCGGCTCGGCGTCTTCGACGGCATCAAATTCCGTTTCTTCGCGTCCGCTTTCATTATCGACGACGATGCCCTCATCCACTGCATCCACGTCGTCGTCGTCATCCTCGACTTTCTCTTCCACCGCTGGTTCCTCCTCAGCGTGTACCAATTCGACAGCCGGTTCCTCCTCAACGTCAACCTCAATGACCTCCGATTCTTCAACCTCAACGACGCCCCAATCCTCATCTACGACGTCACCGTCGACTACGACATCGTCTGATCCACCCCGTATCGCTGTTTCCGCATCCTCAGCGTCGTCCTCGTCCTCGGCTTCGTCCTCCACGTTTAAACGTCGGGTCCGCAGCTCCTCCATCACCGCGTCCCCGTCATCCTCCTCCTCCTGTAACCCGAACGCATCGAACGCATCCGCATCGAGTGCATCCATCTCTACGTCTTCCATCGCCCCCATCGTGCGCACGTCGTCTCCTACGTCGTCCATCGCGCGAAAAGACCCCGCGGCCTCGTCGCGTTCAAACGCGTCATCGTCGAGCGCATCCAACCACGCGTCGTCGTGCGCTCGCGCGACGGTGGACGCGCGCACGAGCGCGAAGACACACGCGAGCGAGGCAGCGCCGCGGCAAAACCGCCGACGACGGCGTCGGCGGGCGGTGTCCATCGTTTCGAACGCGTTCGTTCGTTCGTTCGTTCGTTCGTCGGTGTGCGTCGCCTTGTAACGACCCTGGGGGGACCCGAGGCGTCGTTACAACGCGGTGCGCGCGGAAGATTTTCGAGACGAACGATGGACGAGGACGAAGCGATTCGAGCGCTCGCGAGGGACGTCGCGGAGACCCCAGGGACGCCGAGGTGCGGACGCGAACGCGCGAAAGAGACGCGAAATCGAAAGACTTTCGTTGCGAGGTACCGCGGTTGACGAACGAACGATGGACTGACGACGCCTGGTTATCTTTACGATGCAGTGAGGACGTCGTCGCGGATGTGTTCACGCGATGGTCGTGGACGAACGTGTTCGAGGAGCTCGGACGGGCGGTTTTAAGGGAGGAGTTGGACGATGCGGAGGCACTGTGTCGATTCGCCGAGAAGATGAGCGCGCGACGCTCGGGCGTTTCGGCGCTCGAGGCAACGGTTCGGGACCCAACGAACAGCGTCGGTTTGGCGGAGGGATTCGCGTCGACGAGTGGGCGGGTGCGAGAGATGTCGTGCGCGTTGTCGAAGGAGTTGTACGAACGGAGCGAGACGCCGGAGACGCTGGCGAAGGAGACTGGGACGTTGCAAGAAGAGTTGACGCGAAGAATCGCGACAGATGGGACTCGTGCGGCAAGCGCGGCGAGCGCGGCGCTTTTGGTGCTGTGTAGACGCGTGCCGGGAGCGTTGCAAGCGGTATTGGGTGGGGTGTTGCGAGCGACGAGGGAAAAGAGCAACAGCCAAGTCAAAGCGAGAGGCATGGCGTTTGCCGCGAGCGCGGCTGCAATCAGCGCAGACGCAGCCAGAATCGTGGTGCGCTCCGGCGCACTTAACGAATGCATCGATGATGTTGGTGGTGGCGATTTGCTAGCAGCGTTGGCGTCGCTGGAGATCCTGGCCGAGGTGGCAGAATCGTCGCGAGACGCTGCGGCGGGACTGAAGAGCATCGACACGTTGAGCGCATCGCTCGTACGAATAGCATCCGATCGCGATGCAGACATTGCGCTGCGAACGCGTGCGGTCGTCGTCGGTGGTAGAATCGCCGCGACGTGTCTGAACGGAGACGACGCGCTCGTGGTGGAGATGATACGATTGCTCGGCGATTTGTTTGCCGATGGCGAGCGAGACATTCGCGCCGCTGTGGTCGACGCCTCGGGTGCCATGTGCGTGTCGAGCGGCCAAGTTACGGACGCCTTGGTTACTTTATGCGCGAATATAATCGAGAGCATGGCGTACAACGCCATCAAGGGCACCGGTGAGTCTCAAATAATCGCGCTTCACGCCCTTGCCAACGTCTGCGGTGCTGAGCGATCGACAGACGAAATGCTGAGCGTAACTGCGGAGACAATTATCATCGACGCCTGCTTCGCGGCTTGCGGCGCCAAATCTCTCGGACATCACATTCATGACATCGTCTCCGTCAAGAGCGAACACTTTCTCCCCGCTCGCGTCGGCTTCTACCGTCTCCTTTCGTCGCTCGGCAAACGCCGCCGAGTCGCCGAAGAAATTGCCTCCCATTCCGAACTCCGCCGCATCCTCTGCCATGAGTTCGAACCCATCACCATCGTCTCTGACCACCGCACGCGCGCTCTTCGCGCCCTCGCCTCCGCGGACGTCACAGATCGCACCGCCCGGGACGATTTCGCCCGAGCCGCGGACTCGCCTCGATTTTCCACTCGGCCCGTGGCGGTTCCCGACGTCGCCACCGCGACGCGTTAATGCCCATAGATTTTCGTAGATTGGCATGAATGATACGTTTAAACATGCACTCCACGCGATGTACCCTCGCACTCGCGTCGAGCGCGTTCCCGATCCATCCAAACGCATCCGACGCGAGTCCGATGCGTTTTTGAGTCTGTCCTCCATTCCAAGGGTAAAAAATCGTCGCGACGCGCTCCTCTCTCCACACAACCGGTCCAGCGTCGCCGACCATGCGCGTCGGTCGAGGCGAGGTCAAGCCCGAGCTCGAAGACGATAATCCGTGAGTCACATAGATTCGTCGCCCGATCGCGAGAACTCGACGACGACGCGACGCGACGCGACGACCCGTTCGGCCGGCCGGCCGGCTGGCCGCCGCCGCCAAAAAGAAAAAGACGCTTTTTCGAGCGCGCACTGACGCGAAGGTTTTCCCCCGTCGCAGCGTCATCGAGACGATTCCGGTGTACTTTAACACGATTCCGGATGTGAGCGGTGAGCTCGCGTTGTTGCAGGTGCGCAAACGAAGCGAAGAGGCGAACGGACGAGGAGGCTGGGTCGATCGATTGATTGGTTGATTGTAGCGCGCGCGAACAAGCGAAAACCGTAGGATTTATGACTGACGATGGGTGGGATTGCGAACGCGTATAGTACCCACTGAGACCGCCGGAGAGACCGTATGATATCGCGAGCGTGGATTCGGTGAGGTATAAGCCGGAAGCGGGGAAATTGGAGATGACGATGCCGATCGTGTGCGAGGAGAAGAACCGCAACTTGTTGGCGCCGGAACACACGCAGATTGATTCGTTGACGCTCACGAGCGTGAGCGCGAAGACGGACACGCACGGAGGAGGGGTTGTTATCGGCACGATGCGCGATGGGGCGCTGTATTTGACTGGAGTGGATTCGGTTTACCAGATGCGACCGAGTTTGCAGCACTTGGACGCAGCGGATTCTGCAAACAAGACACACGAACCGCCCATGGAGGAACTGGCGGATGATGACGATAGGATGCCTTTGCAGGTGCAAGTGAAGCGACGGGAAACGCAGAGGCAGACAGAGTTGCGCATTCACTCGCACGCGTACCTTAGACAGAGAGAGCAGGACGAGTCATGGGTCACCTTGCAACCGTCCATGTCTGATAGCGAGGCAGCTGCGGACGTCAGAGCAAAGTTTATGGTTGAGCATCAAGAGCTTTGTGGCTTACCCTTAACCGCGCGCGAGTATCTTGACATCATGTGTCCCGTCAGCTCGACTAAGCTCGCGGCGCAACCTATTAGTGATGATGTGTACAGCCTCGGCGATGGCAGCGGTTTGAGCAAGTCTACACTCTCTGCGTTGCCGCTCGAAAGACGCATCAGGGCGCTCTTCGCAAAGGGTCAAAAGTCTTGCCTGAAGTACTATAGAATTCGACAGTTTATCACGGAGGATATTACTGAAGAAACTATCATCAGGTTGATCCAAGACTGCGCTCACTTAGTCCAAGGCAACTGGGTCGCCAAGTCGACGCTTCGATGCAACAACGACGTCACGTACGAAAATATGCGTGACGCCGCCCTCTTTCAGTTTGCCAGAAGTAGACGCGTAAAACCAGAGCTCGTATCTTCTTGTCTGAAGAGGAACGGTCAGAACGACCCGGCTCTCGTCAAGATACGCAGAGAAGTGATGACCGAGTTGTCCTTGCCGAGAGGATACGGCAGCAACGCCGAGGGATGGGAATTCATCGAAAACACTGACCAATCTTTCATCGACGAATTCCCAGACGTTGTGCAGAAGGAGATGGAATCCTGGCTCGCGTTGGCGCCTTCGCTCGACACGACGCTTCACTCGGAAGACTTGGTTGCTCCGAGCATACCGCCGCACGTTTCCAGTCTCAGAGTAACCACGGTTTGCTCGCTGATCAAGGCGAAATTTGAAAAGAGAACGCACATCGCACTCGCGGATATTCGAGGTTATCTACTCACTCAGGCTGCGGACATCGCCGCGTGCGCTTACTTCAGGCAGGCAGAGCTCTTGGGAATGTTTGATGGGGAACTCGCTTGCATCAAGGGTATCTGTGTCCTCGTCAATACGGGCGATCCCGCCGTCGATGCACTCAGACGTAAAATCCTGGGGGTGTTGCACAAGCAAGGTGGCGTCGCAAAGCGTGCAGAAATCATGGAAGCCCTAGGCGCGAGTGCTCCGAGCCAGCACACGTACACGAAGATTTTATCCGACCTCTGCACATCCAAGGGAAGTACTTGGACCATCAAACCGGCGGACGAGCTCAAGTATTAACGAGCCGAGCTCCATCAACCGTACGCGTTTACCTAGACGGAAAATGTAAAACAGGTGAGACATAGAATGAAAGAGATCGTCATCCATCCTTCTCTGCTAGGGTAAATCGCTATATTAATTACATGCTACTAAGTACTAAGTACGCTATGAGTACGAGTACAAACGCTCCATGACCCGGGGTTCCGAGCGCGCCTCATCTCCCCGTCACGTCTTGCATCCGGATTTTCAGCGTCAACTCTTTCTTCGTCAGCGAAAAGTCATCCCAGACCTTATCCGCACCCTTCGCCTTGGACTTGAGCCTCGCTTTATACGCCGCTATGAGCTCTGGTTGTTTCTTCAACGCCTCGGCTATCTTCGCTTCCCTCGCCGGTTTCTCCCGTTCGTGTTTATGCCCCTTCCCCGGTCGCTCCACCGTTTTCTGCACCCCCGGCGCGCGATCCCACGGCCACTCGTGTCCATTAGCGATCGCCGCCTTCCGCAGTTCCGCGACGACGCGCTTACTAAACTCGGGCGCGCGGATCCTCCCCGAGTTTGGGTTCACGCTCGTGTTCGCCGCCGCGGGCATCTTCGCCAACGCCGCCGCGAGTTTATCCGCGTTACGAAACATCGGGGAGTCGCTCTCGGGACGTGTGTTTTATCGCGTCGGTGACACTGGCGCGCGTCGATCACGAACCGGAAGACCGCGCGGTCGACACTGACGACGACGACGACGGGCGTCGCATCGTCCAAAAAAAAGGACGCCACCAGTGTATACATTTTTGGGTTTAGGAATGCATTCCCCGTTCGCGGATTGATTTTGATTTGTTTGCCGCGCGGCGCATTCCGCGACGCGTTGCGAGCGACGCTCGCTCGCTCGCTCGCTCGTCGCGTCGGTTTCGAACGTTCGCCCAGTATCGCTCGCGAATCGTAGAGTCGCGATGGGCGGGTCAGACGCGACGACGCGACCGGCGGTGGTCATCGACAACGGTACTGGTTACACGAAGATGGGCTTTGCGAAAAACGTCGAACCGAGTCACGTCGTCCCGACGTGCGTGGCGTCGACGAGCGGGAAAGCTTCGGCGCGAATCGGGGCCATGGATGACTTGGATTTTTTAATCGGTGATGACGCGCTCGGGGCGAGTGGGTCTAGGGACGTGACGTGGCCGATCCGACACGGAACGGTGGAGAATTGGGAAGCGATGGAAAAGTTTTGGGAAGCGTCGCTGTGTCGACACATGCGGTGCGATCCGGAGGATCATTACTTTTTGCTCACGGAACCGCCGCTGAACCCGCCGGAGAACCGGGAGTACACGGCGGAGATCATGTTTGAGTCTTTCAACGTTCCGGGACTATACATCGGCGTGCAGGCGGTGTTGGCGTTGGCGGCGTCCATCGCGAGCAAGAAACAGAGTCAATACGCGTCTGCGTTGACGGGGACGGTGATTGATATCGGAGATGGGGTGACGCACGTCATTCCAGTGAGTGATGGGTACGTGTTGGGGGGCTCGATCAAGAGCGTGCCTCTCGCGGGTCGAGACTTGACGACGTTTGTGCAATACTTGATGCGAGAGCGAGGCGAACGCGTGCCGCCAGAGTCTGCTATGGACGTCGCTCGACGTGTCAAGGAGGAATATTGCTATGTGTGCAAAGATATTGCAAAGGAGTTCCTACAGCACGAACGAATGCCGGGCGAGTACATCGTGCAGATGCACGGCGTGAGAGGCAAAACGGGAGAGACGTGGGCGGCGGACATCGGATACGAACGCTTTCTCGCGCCAGAGGTCTTCTTTCAGCCTGAAATATACTCGTCGGAATACATCACGCCGCTTCCGGAGCTCGTGCATCAAGCGATCGCGTCGAGTCCGATAGATACCCGAAGAAACTTGTACGGAAACATCGTGCTCTCCGGTGGAAGCACTATGTTTAAAGGCTTCGGTAAGCGCATCAAGCGAGACGTCAAGCGTCTCGTCGACAACCGCATCGCCGCGGTAAACAAGGGTGGGACCCTTGCGTCAAAGGATGTCGAGGTTGAAGTCGTCACGCATCACATGCAGCGCTACGCCGTTTGGTTTGGTGGCTCTGTGTTGGCGTCCACGCCGGGCTTTTACTCAAGTTGTCACACAAAGGCGGATTACGAAGAGCACGGCGCATCCATCGTTCGCGCGAATCCCGTCTTTAGAGGTATTTAAACATTCTCTCGGTTATAGCACTACTTGTAAAATACAACAACGAGGACGAGAACAACAAGCGGATGGGTCGTTAGGCTATCATAAATCGTCATCGGCTCGAAGCAAGAAATTTCACCCGGTCCGCCTCCTTTGCCTCCCGCTCGAGTCTTTGCTGACGCAGATCTTCCAGATCGTCCTCCTCCGCTTTACTTTTACCGTCATCGCGTCGACGTCTTTTTCGTCGTCTGGATGACTCTTTAGATGACTTTGTCTTTATCCGTGAATGCGTTTCGTCGGCTTCAGCGTCTCTCGAGCGTCTTCCTTTGCCCCTTCGCCCTTCAAGTCTCAGCGCCTCCTCTTCCTCTCGTCTTCTCCGCGCTCTTCGAGGGAGAGACTCGACGACGACATTAGCGCCGTCGTCCACGTCACCACCTGCACCACTCGCGCGCGCGTACCACGGCGCGACGGACCCGTGTCCGACGCCGTGTCCGCCAAATCTATCGCCTCGAGCCTCCTCTGTCGAGAGAATCTTCTTCTTCTTTTGCGTTTCTCCACCCAATCCCGCCGCGCGTTCCTCAGCCGCGAAGAGATTGACGTGTTGCCCAGACGTCGTCGCCGTCGTTTCATCGACAACCGCGCGTCGAGAAAGCGCCTCGTACCGCTCGTTTCGCGCGGATTCCAAAACTCGTCGCGCAGCCTCTTCAGCATCCTCTCTCGCTTTCGCCTCGTCGCGTTCCACGCGCGCGCGTTGTTTCGCCCCGTAGACGTTCCAGCTTTTTTGAGGGAGAATGTTCAACCCGCCGTGACCACCCATGATGATCCGGCCGGGACGCAAAGACGACGCGCGCGTGTGAAGACTGAACCGATGTTATGAGGACGGGAATACAGTTACAAACAGACAAACGCGTTTTCAAGACGTCCAATCCTTGGCGACACCCTCAGCCCGTTTAGCCTCCAACGAATCCATCGCATCCGTCGCGCGCGACGCGCGCTTGGCTTCATCTTTTCTCTTCGCCTTGCCCACGGCGGAGGATTCGAAAGACTCGGCGCGCCGCTCCGCCGCTCTCGCCGCGCCCGCTCTCGCCGCCGCGGACGCCGCCGCGTCCCCGGGTGTCTCCGGACGTTCGCGCCGCCGCATGCCAAGGGTGAACATCAAACCATCGCATAGACAACACGATGAAGACCCGCCTTTCGTCGCTCTGCGCACCGCCTCGTCGTCGTCGTCGTCGCCGACGTCGACGCTATTGAAATCATCCAGCATCGCCGTCCTTTCGTTTGGTTCTTCAACGGAACCGATCGTCGGTAGAACCGATACCGGCGCCGGCGGCGTCGTCACCGTTTCCTCATCCCTTCCCGTCGTCACGGGCGTCGTCGTCACAGGCATCGTCGTCGGTTCCTTTGGTTTAGTTTCTTCAGCATTCAAAGAAGAGTCAACAACATCCTTTCGTTGTCGTTGTTGTTGTTGTCGTTGTTTGTTACCACCACCACCACCGCCGCCGCCGCCGCCGCCGCCGCCCTTCTTCTTCTTCGGTGCCATATCGTGTCGTCGTCGGTGTCGTCGAACGATGTCTTCGAAACCGACTCCTCGTCTCTCGTCTCTCCGTCGTCCGTCCTCTGTCGTCATC
>Ga0255776_10002210_pt1 | contig 21949 bp, 20 predicted proteins | sample 071ome_19_FD_179974 | JGI IMG/M metagenome (GOLD analysis project Ga0255776, IMG submission 179974) | Coastal salt marsh microbial communities from the Groves Creek Marsh, Skidaway Island, Georgia - 071413AT metaG (version 2) | ecosystem: Environmental > Aquatic > Marine > Intertidal zone >... | reverse complement strand
CCGGCGCGAAGGACCAGCGCGTCCTGCCCCGCCGTGGCGAGGAAGGACAGGCCCATAGGCACGCCCTCGATGGTTCCGAGGGGGACGGTGAGGTGCGGGTAGCCGGCAATGGCGGCGGCGCTGCCAAGGCCTAGCCAGGCGGGCCACAGATCACCGTTTACCAAGTCCACCGGGGGCGCGAGGGGGCCGGAGGGGGCGATGATAAGCGCAGCGTCGTTCGCCTCGAGCAGCGCATCCAACGTGCCGCCCCGAGCCGCTTGCCGGAGCCGGGCGACCCGCGCCGCATGCTCGTCTGGCTTCAAGGGCCCGAGGGCTTCCGACGCTTCAAAAATATCCTGATCGAAGCGCGCCAGCTCTCGGCTGGCTTCGGCTTCATTGAAGGCGATGAGGTCCGCGAGGGTTTTCCCTCGAAAGGCCCCCCGAGCACGAGCCAGGTAGGCCTCCATACCTTGGCGAAACTCCGCCTTTAAGACGGTAAAGCTGTCCTCCCCGAGGGCGCGGAGGGGTTGCTCAAAGGCGTCGACGGACACCATCTCTGCCCCTGCTTCCTGGAGCCACGCTTCCGCCTGGGCGAGGCGCGCAAGAATCCGAGGATCTTCCCCAGCGGCAAAGCGCGCCACGACGATGCGGGTGCCGGCGATGCCCCGGGCGAGCTGCTGATAAAAGGCCTGCCCGGGGGCGAGGGCGTCCATCATGAGCGCGGCATCGGCGACGGTTCGGGTCATGGGCCCCGCCGTATCCTGGCTGGCCGCAATGGGTACGATGCCGTCAATGCTCAGCAGGCCGTGGGTAGGCTTGAGCCCTACGATGCCATTCACCTGGGCCGGGCAGATGATCGACCCGTTGGTTTCCGTGCCCAAGGCCAGAGGGGCCAGACCTGCGGCCACCGCTGCCCCGGAACCGGAGCTAGAACCGCAGGGGGAGCGGTCGAGCACGTGGGGGTTGCGCACCTGCCCGCCCACGGAGGACCAGCCGCTGACCGAGTCGTTGGAACGGAAATTGGCCCACTGGCTAAGGTTGGTCTTGCCCAGAATGACTGCGCCCTGGGCCCGGAGGGCGGCCACAACGGGAGCATCTTCCTCAGCGTAGTTGTCTAGGAGCGCTCGGGAGCCGGCAGTGGTGGGAAGGGGGTCGCGGGTTTCGATGTTGTCCTTTACCAGCACAGGCAGGCCGTCGAGGGGTCCGAGGCTGGCCCCGGCCTTGCGCCGGGCATCGCTGGCCGCCGCAGCGGCTCCGGCCTCTGGGTTTAACGCCCTAACGGCTCGTAAGGCGGGTCCCTCCTCATTCACCGTCGCGATGCGACTCGTTAGGGTCGCAAGGAGGGCTTCCGCCGTGAATTCCCCTTTCGCAAAGGCGCTTTGGAGTGTTGCGCCATCGGCGTAGGCCCAGGGTGCGGTGCTCGGGCTGGGCTCAGCGCCCAGGGCTGGAATCGCTGCGCTTAGCATGAGCGCAAGCGCAGCGGGCAGGGAAGGTTTAGCTGCGGGGGTATGAAGTGGCATGGCGCGGTTCTCCCTGAGGGGCCTTTGGCTCACTATGCCGCTCGCGCCGCCCCGGGCAAAGATCAAAAATATAATGCGCAGCATTAAAAGCTGCGGTAAAAAGGAAGCCTAGGATCTCCCGGGGGAGTAAGACCATGGAAGTCACCAACTGCGTTCTACCCAATGGCGAGCAGATGGCCGGATTCCTTAAGAATCCGGAGGAGGGCCCCATCTATATGGTGAACCTCCTGAAATTTAAGGCTCAGGCCGAATATGCCGACGGGCGAGCATCGTCGCTCACGGGACAAGAGGCCTACGGCCTGTATGCGGAGGGGGTGCGGAAGCTGCTTGAGGCGGTGGGAGGCAGCGTAACCTTCGCGGGGGAGGTATCCCGCCTGACCCTGGGGGAGGTGGAGGAGCTTTGGGATGAGGTTGCCATTGCCTGCTACCCCACCCGGGGCGCCATGCTTCAAATGATGCAGCTGCCTGCGATGGCCGAGATCGCTGCCCACCGCGCGGCGGGGTTGGCGGGGCAACTCAACATCGAGTGCCTTGGGGATCCGTCCTTCGGGGCTACAGCACTCTGAGGCGAAGGCCCCGGGGCTGGGGCGTTCGGTGTGCCTCCGGCAGGGTGCAGATGCGTTCCATGCGCGTAATCGAGCCGTCCGCGTACTCCCAGATGAGGGTCTCGCCCTCAAGGTAGCGCCGGACCACCAGGGGCCCCCAGCCGAAGGCATGGAAATTTAGGATCCCGTCGTCCCAGGTCATGGTGGCTGAAGTGCGTCCACAGAACTCTTGCGATCCCAGGGTGAAGAGAACGCTTCCTTCCGTATCGTTCGTACTCTCTCCCGCCGTGGCATTAGGTCCCCCATCGTGAATCAGGCCAGCGGTGGTGATCACTACCCGTCGGCCGCATTGTTCAATACGCTCCACATGCCCGAGCTTTCCATTGACGGCCTGCCACAGACCGCGCAGATCGGCAGCGTCAGCGCTGAGGGGCTCGCCGCATCCATCAAGAATGGGCAGGGGGAAGTGGTCGTAGCCGCAGCCCGGGGTATTTCCCTTGGGGATGTCTTGAGCCCGCAGTCCTTGCCCGTCGAGGACGGGAAGGGTGCAATAATTCAGCGCCGCGCCATCCCCCGCGAGCGTTTCTGGATTGATAGTGAGGGGTGGTCGAGGAGAGAAGAACGCGAAGGCAAAAGCGGTCAGGGCGATCAGCAAAAGGGCTGTGAGGCTTCGTCTAAGCACGCTCTTCATCGCGCTAGGCTCCTGCGTTTTGATAACCAAGATCATATAATGCCAAACATTAGATAAGATTGCCGTCCAAGATTGGGGGCTAGGGGAGGGGCGATGAAAAAAGTGCTGACGGCCGTGCTAGGGTTCTTCGCCGTGCTCTTTGTATCCTACGGCGTGCGCTGGCTGGCGTTTCCGGGCGGGATTGCTCCCGACTTTGGCTTTCAGTTGGGTGATGGGCTCGGCCTGAGTTCCCTTCTGGGAGATCTTGGTGCGTTCTTTTTGACCCTCGGCCTCTGCCTGGCAGCGGCCCTGCTTACCGGTAGACGCTTGTGGTTTTACCCCCCGGCCATGCTTCTTTTGTTTGCGGCGCTAGGGCGGACCCTTGCTTGGCTCCTCCATGGCGCGGCCTTCGCGGTTCCCATGATCGTCGTGGAGCTACTGGTGGGCGGTCTCATCCTCCTTGGGGCCCGCACCCTAGCTGAGCGCGACTGAACCATGAGGCATCTCTGCTGGATTTTTCGCTCCCTACCCCTTGCTGGGGCGCTGCTTCTGGGCGCCGCTGTCGCAGTGGCCGTCGAAGGCCCCCGGCCCAACATCGTTTTTGTTCTCGCTGATGACGTGGGCTTTACGGATATCGAACCCTACGGCAGCGAGATCCGTACCCCCACCTTAAGGGCTCTAGCAGAGGAAGGGCTGCGCTTTTCCAATTTTCATACCGCGGCCAACTGCGCGCCGTCCCGGGCCATGCTTCTGACGGGGGTCAATAATCACCTGGCCGGGGTGCCGAACATTCCCGAACTCCTGACCCCGGTTCAGCGACAGGCGGAGAACTACCAGGGCGTGCTGTCCCACCGCGTGGTGACCGTGGCCAGCCTTTTGGAGGCTTCGGGTTACCACACCTACTTGGCCGGTAAATGGCATCTGGGATCGGCGCCGGATCAGCGGCCTAGCGCGCGGGGCTTTCAACGGACCTTCGCGCTCATGGACTCCGGGGCGGACAACTGGGAGCAGCGGCCTTACCTGGCGATCTATGACGAGGCGAACTGGTTCGCCGACGGGGAGCGCACCTCCTTGCCGGAGGATTTTTACTCCTCTGAGTTTCTCGTCGATAAGACCCTGGAGTTTATCGAAGACGGATTGGGTGACGGCCAGCCCTTCTTTGCCTACCTGCCTTTTCAGGCGGTGCACCTGCCCGTGCAGGCGCCGCGGGAGTACACGGAGCGTTACCTGGGGACCTACGATGGGGGGTGGGACGCCCTTCGCGAGACGCGCCGTGAGGGGGCTCAGGCCTGGGGCGTGATTCCCCCGGAGGCGCCCATGGTGCGCATGGAGAGCACAGCGGACTGGGATGCCCTGGATGGGGAGCGGCAGCGCTTCGAGGCCAAGCGCATGGCCGTGTACGCCGGCATGCTTGAAGCCATGGATTTCCACCTGGGCCGCCTCGTGGCCTTCCTTAAGGCACGGGGTCTTTACGAAAACACCATCTTCGTTTTTACCTCCGACAATGGTCCGGAAATGCGGGGGCCTTCTAATCCTCACGGGGTTATCGCCTCGCGCATGGCGGCGGATCTGGGCTACGACCAAAGCTACGAGCGCCTAGGGGAGCGGGGCAGCTACAACAGCATCAGTCCCAGCTTCGCCAGCGCCGCCGCCAGCCCCTTTGCCTACTACAAGTTTCACGTGGGAGAGGGGGGAATGCGGGTCCCCCTGATCATCACCAATGTCCCTGGACAGGCCCGTGGGGCGGTCGTCGAGGCCTTCAGTTGGGCAACGGATATTGCCCCCACGCTGCTGGCAGCGGCCGGGGTGTCGCCCCCGGAGGGGCGCTTTGGCGGACGCCCCGTGTTGCCCATGAGCGGCAAGAATTTGCTGCCCGTGCTTCGGGGAGAGGCCTCCGCCGCCTACGGAGCCGACGAAAGCATCGGCTATGAACTAACCGGCCACGGCGTGCTCTTCCAGGGCGCCTACAAGGCGCAGCGCCATGCGCCCCCGGTTGGAGAGGGGCGCTGGGCACTCTACAACATCGCCCAGGATCCCGGGGAGACGAAGGATCTCAGCGCCAAAGAGCCGGAGCGTCTTGCGCGCATGGTCGCCGCCTATGAGGCTTTTGAGGCAAGCCACGGAGTTCAGCCCCTTCCCTCAGGCTATTCCCAGGTCGGCCAGCTTGCTTCGAACCTGTTTGTGTCCCGTCTTCAGGAGCCGCTTCTGACGGTTCTGCTCACGGCATTGGTATTGCTGGCCGCTGCCGGGTGGCTGCGGCGGGGGCGCTCGGCCTAGGCGAGGCGGAGGCTATCGAGAATCGCTTTGGCCACGCCTAGGGGTGCCCCTTCCTGCACAAAGTGGCCGCCTCCAGGGATTTTCCGGTGGGGCCGGCCCTGGGCGCCGGGGATACGATGCAAAAAGTCTCCTTCGCTACCCCGGGTGATGGGGTCGTTGTCTGCAAAGGCGCAGAGCACCGGTTTTTGAAAGCGCTCGAAAAAGGCCCAGGCCTCGCCCTGAGCGGTCGTTGACGGGGCGCTGGGCAAAGTGGGTACCTGGCGCGGCATGGCGCGTACCCCCATTTTGTAGCGCGCATCGGGAAAGGGGGCCTCATAGGCTCGGGCACGCGCCGTGGGAAAGGGATTGACGGTCCCCAAGCGGTTCATGAAAACCTTCATGGCCTTGGATGCGGCGCTTTGCTGGTCCAGCATCAGGGACATGAGCATGCCCACGGGAGGGTTCACCGTCTCCCAGCACCATTTTTGCCAATAGGCGAAGCTTTCCGCGGGGTGGCGATCGCCGCCCATGCGGGACAGGGCGCGTTGCATCCCGAGCAAGCTCGGCGTGGGGGCCTCCTCCCAGAAGCGCGCCACCCGCTCGGCGACCTCATCGGACACCGTGGGGTTGTGGGGTAGGCCGGTGTTGGAAAGCACGACGCGTTCGAAGCGATCCGGCGCCCGGGCCACCAGCCTAAGGCCGATAAGCCCTCCCCAGTCCTGCCCAAATAGGGTGAGGCCTCGAAAGTTATGGGCCTCGAGCCAGGCGCTCATCCAGTCCACCTGGCGCTCGTAGCTGTAGTCCGCAAGCGCCGCGGGTTTGTCGGATTTTCCGTAGCCGGGGAGGTCCGGGGCGAGGACGCGAACCCCAGCAGCGGTGAGGTGGGGGATGACATTGCGATAGAGGTAGCTCCAGGCTGGCTGGCCATGGAGGCAGAGCGCGATGGGTCCGTCCCTTGGCCCTTCATCCAGGTGATGAATGCGAAGGGCCGTTCCGTCCTCCGTGTGAATCTCCGTGTAGTGGGGCGAGAAGGCGTATTCCGGGAGGTTCTCGAAGCGGGCGTCGGGGGTGCGAAGGATTTCCATGGCGGTGCTCCAGCGCGGGACGATGTTGGATAAAGTAATGTTCAACATTATGATTAAGGCCAAAAGAACACAACGGGGCAACGGGGGATCGCATGAAATTTTCTAAGGGGCGGGGGGCCTTGCTCGCCGTGCTGCTGCTTGCCGCCGGCGCCTATCTTTTTCGCATCGAGCTGATGCTCGCGGGCATGTCCCTCGCGTCGGAGCGACGCACGCCCACGGGCCCCACGCAGGAGGTGCCCTGGGCGCGGGCGCCGGCGGCGGAGCGCAGCGCCGATCCTCGGCCCAACGTCGTACTCATCGTGGCTGACGATTTGGGGTGGAATGATCTTAGCTTCAACGGTGGCGGCATTGCTGGGGGCTCCGTGCCCACGCCCCATATCAATGGCCTCGCGGCTCGGGGCGTGAACTTCGTGAATGGCTATGCCGGGCAGGGGACCTGCGCCCCCTCCCGAGCCATGCTCATGACCGGCCGCTACGGATCGCGCTTTGGCTTCGAGTACACCCCCACGCCGGCGGGCATGAGCACCGCATTGAAGATGATGATGGGGAACAGCAATCCTCCTGCCTACTGGCCCGAGGTGTCCCGGGATGTCCGCTACGAAGAAATGGGCCTTCCTGCGGAGGAAGAGAGCCTGGCGGAGGTGCTGAAGGCGGAGGGCTATTACACGGCGCACATTGGGAAGTGGCACCTGGGCCGGGAGAACGGCAGCGCGTTTCAGGATCAGGGCTTTGATCAGAGCTTGCTAATGGCCTCGGGGCTCCATGGCGATCCCGAAGACCCCGCCATCGTGAACGCCAAGCTCGACTACGATCCCATCGATAAGTTCCTCTGGGCCGGGATGAAGTACGCCGCCAGTTATAACGGGGGACCGGCCTTCCGGCCGCGGGGTTACCTCACCGAGTACTATACGGATGAGGCAATGAAGGTCATTGAAAACAACCGCGACCGCCCCTTCTTTCTCTACCTTGCCTATTGGGCGCCGCACACTCCGCTCCAAGCCCTCCGGAAGGACTATGACGCCCTGGCGCACATCGCGGATCACACCGAGCGCGTCTACGCCGCCATGATTCGGGCTTTGGATCGGGAAGTGGGTCGGGTGCTCGGCGCCCTTGAGGCTCAGGGCCTTGCGGAGAATACGGTGGTAATCTTTACCTCCGATAACGGCGGGGCCGGGTATGTAGGCCTTGATGATCTGAATAAGCCCTATCGCGGCTGGAAGATCACCAATTTCGAGGGCGGCATTCACGTGCCCTTCTTTGTGCGCTGGCCCGCGGGTTTACCTCAGGGAACAACCTTTGAGGCGCCGGTGCATCACTTCGATATTTTCGCTACCGCTGCGGAAGCCGCCGGGGCGGTGCTTACGCGCCCGATTGATGGCGTAAGCCTCCTGCCCTTTGCTCGGGGGGAGCGTGCAGCCGAGCGTCCCCACGAAACGCTCTTCTGGCGGGCCGGGGCCTATCGCACGGTGCGCCAAGGGGATTGGAAGCTCGCAGTCGATCCCATCATCCAGCAGACCTGGCTCTTTGATTTGGCCCAAGATCCGGGGGAGCGGCACAACGTGGCCGCCGACCATCCCGAGGTAGTGGCGGGGCTGAAGGCGCGTTTAGCCGCGCATGATGCGGAGATGGTGCCTCCCCTATGGGACTCGGGCATGGTGACGCCAATCAACGTTGATAAGCATCTCCGGCAGGCGCAAAGCCCGGAGGACACCTACGTCTACTGGCATAACTAGGGCGCGCTGAGCAGGCCCGTAAGGCTCTCGATGAGCGTCGCCAGGTAAGCTTCAGCCGCCGGTCCCTGGAAGGCTCTGGGCTGGCGGGCGTGGCGAGCCATGGCGGCGGCGCAGAACACCACGGCCATCTCCATGCGTTGGCGATAGCGGCCTTCGTCAAGGTGGGCAAGGGCAGCCCGAAGCCGTTGTCCAAGAACCTTGCCCCCTTCGCCCCCGCCGCCGTGGCGGTGCACAAGGCTCAGAGCGGAGCCCTCCTCGAGGGTAAGCTCGAGGCTGAAGGCCTTGATGTACCGCCGAAAGCCCGCATTTTCCTGCGCTAAACGGAAGGTGGGGTCCACCATGAGCGTTGCCAGGGTCGCCAGCTTAGGATTCGACTCCCTCGCTAGCACCGCCGCCAGCGCTTCGGCTCGCCGCTGCCGCACCTGCTCTGAGCGCTCCTCGTGAATGGCGTCGATGAGGCCCTGCAGGCTTTTGAAGTGGTATTGAAGAGCCGATTCGTTCTTCTGTTTCGCTGCTGCGACGATTTGTCGAATGGTGACGTTTCCCAGGCCCCGGGTCGCCATGAGGCGCTCCGCAGCCTGCATGAGCGCCCGGCGCGTGAGGGCGCCCCGGGCTTTTCGATGGTCGGTATTTTCCTGCTGGCTCATGGGGCGCGTCTCGCAATCTCCCTTTCCACACGCCACAGTCTATCCTGTCCCCAGCAGGCGTAGACGCCCGGAAGGCTCCCCCCGCTGACCCGGAAGCTGGGAACGCCCCAAAGTTGTTCGCCTTTAAGCGCCTGGAGATTGTCCTCAAGCACCGCTTCCCAATCGTGATTCTTTGCCTCGGCGGTAAGCGCCTCCCAGGAGAGCCCCGCTTCCGCGGTTACCCACTGAAGGCCCTTCTCTTGGGTGATGTCGACGCCTTCCATCCAGGCGCCCCGGAGGTAGGCCGTGACGAAGGGGAGCCCCCGGCCCAGGGCCTCAGCGCCGGGGAAGAGGGCAAAGGCCCGGGTGACGGGCGCGCCAAAGGGATCCACGATGCGGCGAAGGGGCGTGCCATACCAGCGTCCCTCGCGAGCGGCGTCGGTAATGATGTAGCGCTGCTTGGGCAGAGGATTGGGCACGCCGCGCATCATCATGGGCATGACGGGGCGGAGGGAAAGGGTGGCTCCGGTGCGCTCGAGCAGCGCGCACACCCGGGCATGGCCGATGGCCGTGTAGGGACTGCGCAGGGACGGAAAATACTCCAGGGTTACGGCGCTGGCGTTTTCGCAGGGCGGCGCTGAGGGCTCGGGCACGAGGGGCGCGCCCCCTTCCCGGTCGAAGCCCTCCGCGGCCAGCCGGGCCTCGAGAACGCGCAGGCGATCGAGGCCCCAGTACCATTCCCCCTCAAAATAGAACATAGCGCCTTGGTAGTGACCGAGCCGATCGCGAAGGGCGGTGCCCTCGGCTACGGCCTTGGCTCCGCCGTCTCGTTCCGGCGAGCGCACCGCCTCGCCGGTCCACAAGGCGGTCCCCAGGCGCTGGGCTTCTGCGGCAAAGCGCCCGTGGGCAAGCAGGGGCGCGAGCTGGGCCTCGACCGCAGCCTGGGCCTCCGCGCTGGGATGACCGACCGTGGGGGCGAAGGTGACTCCGTAACCTTCCGCAATCGCCTGGGCGTCCTTCCAGGCCCAGGGCTCGAAGTCCTGAGCATCTCCCCTAAAGCTCGACTCCGGCGCAGCGACCAAATGGGGCTTAAAGGTTACGGCGTAGCGGCGCCCCAGCGCGTCCAGCTTTTGCACCGCAAGGTGACTGTAGGGATCGGAGACCTGATGAAAATAGTCGACTACCGGGCCCCCGGCCCCGCGGTGGCGCCGGCCCTGACGTTGACGCCGGGCGGCGAAACGCTCCCCGCTCATAAGCATCATGAATTTTGAGCGCAGCCAGGTTTTAGGGTGCATGAATCAGGATGTCCTTCTTGCCTCGGGGGAGGTCAAAGCGCTGGAGGTCCTGGGCGAGGATGACCTCCCCGGGAAGGCCTCGACGAAAGAGCCGCTCAGCGAGGCCGTTCGGGGGCACGGGCACGAGGTGGTAAAGCACCAGCTGACCGACCTTGGCGGCCTTCGTCGGCGCTAGGAGGCTTTCAACGTCCGCGTGGTAGCCAATCACGTCCGTCATGATCTCAGGCAGGGGATCCAGCCCCGCGGCCCTGGCTTGGGCGATCATGGGGTCCAGGAGGGTCCGGGAGAGCGCGTCGTGGAAGAGCAGGTCGGCGTCCTCGGCTAGGGTAAAGAGGGCTTCGCTGGCGTTGCTGTCGCCGGAGATCACGACGCTGCGTCCGGCGTAATCGATGCGGTAGCCCAGGGCTGGAGAGGCCGGCGCGTGATCCACAGCGACGGCGCGAATAGTGAGGGCCCCATCTTCCCAAACCACCCCCGTTTGGGGAATTTCCTTGGGGACGAGCGGCCCAAGGTTGGGAGGCAAGGTGGCCTCGCCATGATGGGCGACCCGATACCCCCGATCGAGCGCATAGGCCTCATTAAAGCCGTTCGTAATTCGCTCCACGCCGCGGGCGCCAAAAACCGTTAGGGGTGCCTTTCGGCCGGCCACCCAGGAGGCCAGGTTCACGTCCGGGATGCCGGCAATGTGGTCCGAGTGGAAATGGGTGAGGAAGACCCCCGTAAGGCGCCCCAGGGGCAGCCGCGCCTGGGCAAGGCGAAGGGGCGATCGCGCCCCCACGTCGAAGAGGAAGAAATGCTCCGGGGTGAGTACGGCGAGGCAGGCCTGGGCGTGGTCTGGGCTGTTTCCCAGGGGGGAGGCGCTTCCGCACACCACGACCGTCAGCCCTGGGGGGAGGGTCGGAGGCGCCGTCATGGCTTGGCGGAGGGCGCGCTGAAAAAGCGCGTCCTGCATCGCGGGCAGCTGAAAGGTGCCGATGGCCAAGGCGCCGAGTAGGAAGGCGCCAAGAGCCAGGCGAGGAAGGACGCGGCCCACGGCTAGGGCGCCTCGGTGAAGAGCGCGTCGCAGCCCGTGCCGGCCAAGATGGATGCCACGGCATTCCGGGAAGCGGGGTCGAGTGCGCTATAGCCCGCGCGCAGCGCTTGAAGACACTTCGCTTGATAGGGGAAGGGGGGCTGGACCCACTTCTGCCCATCGATGGTGGTCTCCATTTGCTCTGCCCCCGCGGCAAGGGCCTGGGCGTTGGCCAGCAGGGCCGGCGCATAGGTGCGACCAATTTCCTCCAGCAGAGGCCGTAGGTTCGCGCCAAGTTCCTCGAGGGGCGTCCAGGCCTCTTCCTTAGCCGGTTGGCCCGAGAGGTCCTCTACCAGATCGGTCCAGGCAAAGACCCGGGGCGCGAGCTTCAGGCACAGGGCCGCCGGGGTGGGATCAAAACGCGCAAGCTGGGTCAGCTGTGCATAGAGGGCGAAGTCCGCGGAAGCTGGGCGACCGCCGAAGACGAATTTTTGCTTTTCGATGAGCCCATCGAGCACGGTCAGGAAGCGCGCGTAGGCGGCCTCGATCACCGGCGCCGTGGTGTCGTTCGAGCCCACCACATAGAGTCGGCTAATCTGACGCTCGGCAAAGTAACCCTTCAGGGCGCGCAGCTTTTCTGGGTCGGCCTGAATATTTCGCCAATGGGGCAACACCGTGCCGGCTTGGTCGATATCGGCGTCGTAATACCAGCGGTAATGAAACATGGCCTTGGTGAGCCACTCGTCGCCGTAGTCCTCAACGAGATCGTTCAAGAATGCTGCTGCGGGATCGGTGGGCAGCGTACCCCTGCCCCCGTAGCTGGCTTCGAAGCGCCGGATGAGGGGCGTTGAATCCACCGCTGCTTCCAAGGTGCCGTCGGCCTTCTCCAAATAGAAGGTGGGGAGCAGGGCAACCTTGGGTGTCGGGAACCCCTCGAGTTCGGGTTGATCGGAAATCAAAAACTCGTAGGGGATATGGCGATAGCGCAGATAGGCAAGCATTTTCCGTGTGTAGGGCGAGCCAGGGGCCCCCTTAAGGCGCAAGGGCTTTATTGACGTCATGAACGTCCCCTCCCCAGGGTGGTGATGAGCGAAGAAAAGAAGTAATGCCGAGCATTATTAGCGCCTTTTCCCACCCCTTTCAATTGCGCTGGCTGGGCGCCTGGGAGGGGAGACGGTAAGGTAAGGAAAAAAGCGGGGAGGAAAGCATGGCACAGTGCGGACGGAAGCGGGTGGCCCTTGGGCTGTTGGGGCTGGGCTTGGCCCTGGGGGCCGGCGTCGCCACCGCCGCGGCGACCCCGCCCTGGGAACATAAGGGGCTCTCCCCCGCGGCTCGGGCCGAGGCGCTGGTGGCGGCTCTCACCCTAGAGCAGAAGTTCCAGCAGCTGGTGGGCAACGCGCCGGAAATTATCCCTGAGTTGCCCGAATGCCTCGGGGGCCGGCACGTTCGCGGTATTCCGGCCCTTGGCCTGTCCACCCTCCGCATTACCAATGGCCCCGTCGGTATTGGCCAAAACGACTGCGTGGACGCCGGGCTGCTCACGCCCGACATGCCGCGCATCGTGCCCTACACCCATCCGTCCTCCGCTAAAGCGACGGCGCTGCCCTCGGCCATGGCCATCGCGGCGACCTTCGATCCGGCGGCCGCGGATCGCTTCGGCCAGGTGATCGCTGCAGAGGCCAAGGCCCTGGCCCTGCACGTCTTTGAGGCGCCGGGGGTGAATTTGGCCCGCATTCCCGTGCTCGGCCGGAACTTTGAGTATTTCGGAGAAGACCCCTTCCTCACCGGAACCCAGGCCGTGGCGCAAATTCGACGCATCCAAGGGGAAGGCGTCATTGCCATGGCGAAGCACTTCGCCGCCAACGAACAGGAAACGAATCGCTTCAATCTCTCTCAGACCGTGGACGAAGCCGTGCTTCGGGAGCTCTATCTTCTGCCCTTTGAAATGGCAGTAAAGGACGGAGGGGTCGCCTCCCTCATGTGCTCCTATAACGATTTGAACGGTCTCCAGGCCTGTGAGAACCCTTGGCTGCTCACCGAGGTACTCCGAGACGATTGGGGCTTTGAGGGCTACGTTCAGTCCGACTTTTTTGCGGTGAAGAGCACCGCGGCCTCCATGAAGGCGGGGCTCGATCACCTTATGCCCATGCCGCTTCAATGGGCGCCGGACAAGCTCGCCGCGTCCCTTGAGGCCGGTGCGCTCGAGGAAGCGGACTTAGATCGGGCGCTAACGCGCCGCTACACCCAGCAGTTCCGCTTGGGGGTAGATCAGCGTCCCGTGGTGCAGCAGCCTCTCGATGTTGGAAATGGTGGTGAAGCGGCCCGAGCCTTGGGGGCCGCCGGGGCGGTCCTTCTGCAGAACAACGGCGCCTTGCCCCTCCCGGAATCCGTAAGATCCCTCGTGCTCATTGGTAAGGCGAGCCAGGTCTATGCCCAGCAGGCCGTGGCCGGTGGCGTGGTGGTGGGCAAACCCATGGGGGCCGGAGGCGGTAGCTCCGATGTGGTGCCTCACTACACGGTCAGCCCCCTGGAGGGGTTAGGCGGCGCCCTCGAGGGCTTTGGGCTCGGCGGTGAGGTATCCCTTTTCCTCGTGGATGATGATAACGGCAATCTTGGCCCCGCCCTTGCCGCAGCAAAGGCCGCGGATGCGGTCATCATCATGGCCGGCACCATTGCCGAGGAAAATGCCGATCGGGCGACCTTCGAAACCGATCAGGGCGTGGGGGTGCCCGTGACCCTGGGGGAGGGGCTTGACTGGTATGCGGGGAAGCCCAACCGAATCAGTAGCGTTGTGCACCGCGACGAGGCGCTGCTGAACCCCGGGCAAAATAGCCAGACCCTCGCCATGATCGAAGCGGTGATGAGCGTTGCGCCGGCCATGGCGGAGAAAACCACGCTGGTGCTGAAGGACAACGCGGGCGTGGCCCTCCCGGCGGCCCCCTGGCTTCTTGGTGCCCAGGGCCCGGCGATTCTGGAGGTGTGGTTCCCGGGGCAGGAGGACGGCAACATCGTCGCCGATCTGCTTTTCGGCAAAGTGAACCCGTCGGGCAAGGCCCCGGTGACCTTCCCCATCGCGGGGCGTAGCTTCCTGGACGCCTTGGCTCCGGAGGCCTACCCGGGGGTGCTGAAGGACGGAAAAGCGGCGGTGAGCTACCTCGAAGGGCGCTATATGGGCTATCGCTGGTACGACGGTAATCGAAGCGGTGCCTGCGCGCTGACGCCCGGAGGCGAGAACCCCTGCGTAGCCTTCCCCTTCGGCCATGGCCTTAGCTACACCACCTTCTCCCTAGCGCCCTTTTCCCAGCGCTGGGAAGGCGGCGTCCTCAAGCTGGAGACCACCGTAGAGAACCGGGGCGACCGGGCGGGGGCCGAGGTGGTGCAGGTCTATCTGGGCCTGTCGGAACCGGGGCAGCCGCCGAAGCGTCTCGTGGCGTTCCAGCGCGTTGCGCTCGCCCCGGGGGAGGCACGGTCGGTCACGCTGTCCGTCGATCCCAGGGCGTCCCACCATCCCTTCGATGTCTTTGACGGCGCTGCTAAAGCCTTCCGCCCTGCGGCTGGGCCCATCACGGTTTACCTGGGGACCTCTTCCTCGCTGAAAAATTTGACCGCTCAGCCTTTGGTGGCTCGGAGGGGGCTATGAATTTTCAATCCACGGCCCTGAGCGCTCGGGATTTCGCCGAAGCCCAGGACCTTTTGCATGATAAAGGTTGGACCGATGGCTTGCCCGTGGTGTTGCCGACGGAGGAGGCCGTTGCTGCGTGCCTTGCGGAGACGCTCATGCCTCCGGAGCAGCTGCTTGGGATTGAGCCCGTGCGGGGGCGGCCGATCACGGCCGAGAAGGTGGCCATCAACGCCGTGATGGCGGGCTGCGCACCGGAACACTTTCCCGCGGTGGTCACGGCCTGGAATGCCATGCTATCGCCCCCCTTCTTGCTTCATGGTGCGACCTCGAGCACGGGCGGCTGCGCGGTGCTCGCTATCCTTCATGGACCTCAAATTCGCGAGCTGGGCGCCGGTAGCACCTTCAGCGCCCTTGGGGGCCGGGATCGGGCCTTGAACTGCATTGGTCGGGCGTTGCGTCTGGGGCTCATCAATTTGCTCGACGTTCGGCCGGGAGAGGCGGATCGGGCCACCCTAGGCCATCCGGGAAAGCTCGGCTGGTGCCTTGCGGAAGATGAGGAAAACACGAGCTGGGAAACGCTTGCGGAGCAGCGGGGCATTCCTCGGGAAGCCTCCGCGGTCACGGTGATGGCGGCCATGGCGCCGCGGCAAATCATGAATGAGTGGACCACGGCCCCGGAGGAGATCCTTGAAACCTACGCCGCGGAGGTTCGAGCGAACCTTCGGCATTACTCTATCTGGCCTGGGAACTATCTCCTCGTCATTCCCCAGCAGCACCGCACGCACCTCGAAGCTGCGGGCTGGAGTAAGGCCGACGTGCAACGTTTCGTCTTTGAGCGCGCACGTATCAAGCGCCGGGAATGGGGCGAAGTGGGCAAGGGCGCTGTGGTTCGGGATCGGGGAGATTGGGAGTACCCGGCCTTTGAGCGCCCAGAGGACGTGCTCGTGCTGGCCGCCGGCGGCCCCGCGGGGGGCTTTGGAGCAGTGATTCCCCCCTGGCTCGGCAATAAGAGCCGGGCGGTGACAGCCCCCGTGGGCGTATGCATCGATTGCTAAGGAAGGAAAGGCCTATGACCTTACGATTTTTCAATCCGAGCCACGAGGCGGAGATCCGGGCCTTTGCGCGAGCGCCTCGCCCGGCAAGCCTGGTGGGCGCCACCGTAGGCTTTATTTCCAACGGGAAGGAAGGCACGAAGAGCTTTTTTGCCCATCTGGAAGCCTTGCTTCGGGAGCACCTCGACGTGGCGGAGGTGTGCTGGCGTACGAAGGGCAATTACAGCGCGCCGGCGGAAGCAGAAATTTTGGACGAAGCGGCGCATTGGGACTTTGCTATCACGGGCCTTGGCGACTGAGGCAGCTGTTCGTCGTGCAGTCTGCATGACGCGATGGCGGCCGAGCGCCTGGGCACCCCGGCCCTCGGGGTGATGACGGAAACCTTCGTGGATGCGGCCCAGGCCATGGCTGGCGCCCTGGGAGATGCGACCTACGGCTTTGCGGTCATTCCCCATCCCGTGAGCAGCGCAACGGACGCCGGGCTTCGAGCCCGGGCGGAAGCGACCCTTCGTCAGCTTCGCGCCCATTTGGGGACCGAGCCGGGGAAGGCGTAAGCGCGTCTACCGGTTCATGAAAGGGGCGATTACGAAGGGCCCCTTATTCCGCACGCCTCACGAAAATAGCTGGAGCTAGATCCAGCATCGGGTTACTCCCTTAGGGTCTTCAGGGAGATTTCGTGATGAAAAAAGCAATCCTTATTATCTGGCTGTCACTTGGCAGCGCCTTTGCAACCGCGAAGCCCGTGGGGGTCGCTATTTGGGACCCGGCGCCGGGGAGGGCCCCTCAGATGCTCGCCTCCGCCCAGGCGGCGGCGGAGATTCATCGGAGCCTGGGGGCTACGGTGGCCATGCACCTTGATACCTTGGGCCGGCTTCATTACGTGGTTACCTTCGAGGATTGGGATGGCTGGGCCAGCTTCAATGAGGACCTTCCGAAAAGCGATGCTTGGCGCCAGTGGCAGGGCCGGGCAGCCACCGATCCCGCGGCTAAGCAGGTGGAAAACTATTTCATGGAGGAAGTGGTATCCGCCGATGCCCCGGGGCGCTTCACCCAGATCTATCTCTGGGAGCCGCTCAATGGAAACGTAAGCGCCTTCCTTCGCGACGCGCGGCAAGCCCGGGAGATTCACGAAGCGGCGGGCGTGGACATCGCCATTAACGTCGACCAGATGAATCGGGTGCACTACGTGATGAGCTACCCGTCCCACGCCGCCTTCGCCGCCCAGCGCAAGGCACCGAATGCCGATTTCCAAGCCTTTTCTCAACGCTTCTCCGCCGCGCCCATGGGACGGCTGGTAGAGGTCTATACGGTAACGGCCCTGCCCTAAGGGGCGATTTAGGAGGCGCATAGCCATGGGTAGCAGCATTGAGGTGGAAAGCTTTTCGAGTAGCAATGAAGTCAACACGCCGCCGAACGCCCGGGTAGAGGCCGTTGTGGTCGGGGGGCGTCGGCTAATGCGATTGACGCTGGCTCCGGGATGGCACTGGGCCACGGATGTCCGCCCAGGGGTCGGCACAGATCAGTGTCAGGCCAGCCACCTTGGCGTGATCATTTCCGGAGCCGTGGAGGCCGTCCATGAAGATGGGACCCGGAAGGTCTATCGGGCTGGCGATGCCTATGCCATTGCGCCAGGACACGACGCTCGGGTCCTCGGCGATGAGGTTGCTGTTTGCTTCGAATTTCAGGGCGCCTGGGGGGAGTCGGGGTAGGCCCTGGGGTGCTTCCTGAGCTTATACGCTTCTGCATCGGCGTCATAAAAAATTAATGAAAATAATCAATAGACGCGTCAATAAATTGACGATATGTTTGGAGAGGGTTAAAAACCTGAAGTAGACGGCATGCCAATAAGGCATGTATGAACCTCGGGGGGAGGGGGCATGCTTAGCTTGTCGCAATTCAAACAGATCGTCGCGCTCTCGGAACATGGAAGCTTTACCGTCGCTGCGGAAGCGGTGGGCCTATCCCACTCGGCGCTCAGCCAGACCCTCGCGCGCCTCGAAGGACATTACGGCGTTCTTTTTTTTCAGCGTCTGGGCCGTACGCTTTTGCTGACCCCTGCAGGGCGAGTGTTCTTGCAAGCGGCACAGCAGAGTTTGGCGGCGTTTTCTGATGCCGAATCCTCCCTGCGTGCGATTAATGAAGCAGAGATCGGGCGGGTCGTTGTCGCCCTTGATCCTGTGTTTCGCATGTTCTTGCCAGCGGATTTCTGCCATCTCCTTAAGCAGGCGAATCCCACCGTTAGCCTCGAGCTGCGCTACGCAAGCTGGGACGTGGCTAGGGAGCTTTTAAAAAAAGGTCAGTTCAATCTCTGGCTTGGGCCCGAGCCTGAGAACCCCGAAGGCCTTGTCGAATTATACGCGAGCGGCACGCCTCCGGCGGGCTTCTTTGCCGTCTGGGATTCACAGTATGCAAGGGGGCGCTACACGGTAGACGCGCTGGTCGGCAATGCCGCTCTGGCCGTTCCGCCGCTTCCGCGGGGCTTTGGCGCCTTCCTTCTTGAGCGCCTTCCCGAGGAAAAGCATGCCGGAGTCATCTCCCGCTCAGCCTTCGATCTTGTTTCGGACAATATCGAAGATCTCATCTGCTTCGCGCGACAGCCTGATCACCTTTCCCTCCTTCCCTTATGCGCGCTGCCTCAAAAGCTTCAGCGGAAATACGGCCTTACGCGGGTACGGGTCGACGACTTCCCTGAAGCCTCAGCAGGAAGAATGGTGCTGGCCTCCTTGGATGGCCTTCCCCTTGACCCGAGTAGCGAATCGCTGTTGAAGCCACTGGTGGGGATCCTTAAGCGCCTCGGGCAAGAGGACAATGAGGATCCGGTCTCCCTAGCGAGCTAGTCATGCCTTTCTGGCACCTTTTATCCGTCAAGGTGTAAGGGCGGCTTACGAAAGATACCGCTGATCTATTCTCCTGCCAGGTTTTTGCCTTTCACCCCCCTTTTTTTCAGGTTTTCCTTAGCTTGATGTCGTGCCGGGAAACGGCGTCAGCGGAGGATCCAATCATGAAAAGCGTCACTCTTGCCCTCTTTAGTTTTCTCATCTCTGCGCTTGCCTCAGCAGAGCCGAGCGCCTTGAACCTCGGGCCTCGGCAAGCGCCGGCCACCATGACGGTGACGTCTGTGGTCATTGGCGCGGAGCAAACCCACATCTCAGCCGAAGGGACCATGGGAGCCTACGGTAAGGTCTACGTTACCTACCATTTACATCGAGATGGATCGGCGACCCAGGGATCAGTTTCCGGGGCGGGCCGAGGATTTATTGATGCTGACACCATGGCGTCGGGAACCTTTCGCGGTGCCTGGCGTCGGGAAGGCTCTCGGATTTTCATGACGAATGTCGTGAATCTCTCCGATGGTTCGCAAAATCTCGACATGATCGAGTTCGATGGCCGGGACAATACAATTTCCGTACATGCCTACGTCCTGCATTAATCCCCTGGCGATCCCCTTCGTCCGGGGCTCCCTTCCTGCGGGTGGGTCCCGGACGCCTTTTCCCTTGGGCTTAGGGGTTAGCCTTATACGATCTTTGAGGGCCCGTCCCCCCAGTACTCGTCCCGGAGCAGGCGCTTGTAGAGCTTACCCGTAGGTAGGCGGGGAAGGGTGTCGCGATAATCAATGGAGCGGGGCACCTTCTGGCGAGACAAGTGCTCCCGAAGATAGGCCAGCAGGCCTTCCGTGGTGGCCTCGCATTCGTCGATGCCGGGCATGAGCTGCACCACCGCTTTGACCTCTTCGCCCAGATCGACGTTGGGTACGCCGAATACGGCGGCGTCCGCCACCCAGGGATGGGAAATGAGGAGGTCTTCGCACTCCTGGGGGTAAATGTTTACGCCCCCGGAGATGATCATGAAGGTCTTCCGGTCCGTGAGGTACAGAAAGCCATCGTCATCCACAAAGCCCACATCCCCCACGGTGGTCATGGAGCCGTCGGCAGAGGTGGCTTCCCGGGTTTTCTCCGGGTCGTTGTGGTAGGCGAATTCCGTGGCGGTCTTAAACCAGAGCGTGCCGGAGGTTCCGTTTGCTACGGGTTGGTTGTTTTCGTCGAGCACGGCCAGCTCTCCGAGGACGATCTTTCCCACCGTTCCGGGGTGGGCTAACCACTCCTCACTGTTGCAGGCGGCGAAGCCGAGTCCTTCCGTGGCACCGTAGTACTCATGAATGATCGGTCCCCACCATTCGATCATTGCCTGCTTCACCGCGACCGGGCAGGGAGCTGCTGCGTGCACGGCCACCTCGAGGCTCTTAAGGTTATGGGCCTGCCGGGCTGCCTCGGGCAGCTTTAAGAGGCGGCTGAACATAGTCGGTACGAGCTGGCTATGGGTAACGCGGTAGCGCTCGATGAGGGCGAGGTAGCGCTCCGGGTCGAATTTCCCCATGACAATCACCGTGCCCCCGATGCGTAGGGTCAGGCCCACGGCGGCCTGAGGCGCGGAGTGATACAGGGGCGCCGGGGAGAGATAGATCATGTCCTCCCGGTAAAGCCAGAGATCGCTCAGGAAATAGTAAAGCGCCAGCATATCGGCGGGCGCTTGGGCCGGGAGGGGGCGAATGATGCCCTTGGGCCGACCCGTGGTGCCGGAGGAATAAAGCATAGAGGTACCAAGCCATTCCTCGGCGAGAGGCGTTTCCGGATAAGGGGTTAGCGCCCCTTCGTAGTCCTGGTAGCGGGGATCGTCGGGGAGGGTGCCCGCGCCATCGACCACGAGCACGGTCTTGATACCCGGGCAGTCCGCCAAGGCGTCCTGCGCCACCGCAAGCTTTTCCCGAGAGGTGATGAGCACCTGGGACTCGGAATTCTGAAGGATGTAGGCGAGCTCACTGCCCGTCAAATAGGCATTGATACAGGTGTAATAGAGGCCGCTCCGTTCTCCTGCGGCGCAGGTCTCCAGGTAGGGCAGATTGTTCTCCATGAAGATCGCGTAGTGGTCCAGGCGCTCAAGGCCCAGCGATTTTAGAAAGTGGGCCAGGCGATTGGCCCGGGCCTCAAATTCTGCGTAGCTCAGTTGGGCACCGGTTTCCGCGAGGATCACCGCGGGCCGATCGGGATGCTGCTGGGAGTAAGGTCCTGGATACATGCGTTCTCCCCTCATCGTCTTTGCCCCTATCCCACCATGCCCCTTTAGGCCCTGGCAATGGCTGAGCGGCGCCCGTCGCAGCTTGCGGGGGGCCTTTTCCCCTTGCTTTACTGGGGTTCGGTCTGGGAGAGGAGAACCACCGTGACGGAATTTATGCTCAACGGAACGCCGGTGTCGTCGTCGAGCCCGGAAGATACCCCCTTGCTATGGGTCCTTCGGGACGAGCTCGATCATAAGGGCACGAAGTTTGGCTGTGGCATCGCTCAGTGCGGCGCCTGCACCGTTCATCTGGATGGCACCCCCACCCGCGCCTGTGTCCTTCCCCTCAGCGCCGTCGCGGGGCGGCAGGTCACCACCATTGAGGGGCTGGCTTCCGATGCGGGGGAAGCGTTGAAAGCCGCCTGGGTGTCCGAGCAGGTGCCCCAGTGCGGCTACTGCCAGTCCGGGCAGCTCATGACCGCGGCGGCCTTGCTGGAAGCCAATCCTTCCCCCAGCGATGACGAGATCGTCAACGCCATGAACGGCAACCTGTGCCGCTGCATGGCCTATGGGCGCATCAAGGCGGCGGTGAAGGTCGCCGCGGGTCACGGGGAGGGGCAAGCATGAGTCGCTTAGCCAAACCCGATCTGTCCCGCCGTCGCTTCCTCGCCGGCGCCGTTGGCGGCAGCTGCATCATGGGCCTGGGGCTCGCCTTGCCGGGGTGCTCCCCCAGGACCGCAGTGGAATCCCTCGCCGCCGCCCGCCCCGACGCGACCTTTGCTCCCAGTCTCTGGTATGAGATTGATGGCACGGGGGCCACGCACCTCTTTATCACCAAGGCGGAGATGGGCCAGCACGTCGGCACGGCGCTGGCGCGCATCGTTGCCGAGGAGCTCGGCGCCGCCTGGTCCCAGGTGCGCATCACCCACGTGGATAGCCATCCCAAGTGGGGCGCCATGGTCACCGGGGGCTCCTGGTCCGTGCACACCTCCTTTAAGGCCCTGTCCCAAGCCGGAGCGGCGGGCCGCCAGCTCCTCCAGGCGGCCGGCGCGGCTCATCTTGGCGTTGCCGTGGAGGCCTGTACCGTGGCCGATGGTGAGGTAAGCGCCGGAGGCAAGAGCGTCACCTTTGGCACCCTGGTCTCCGCCGGCTTACCCGAGGCGGAGCTGTCCGCGGAGGCGCTGGATGCGCTGCCTTTGAAGGCTCCGGGGGCCCGACGGCTGTTGGGAAAACCCGTTGCCGCCCTGGATATCCCGGCAAAAAGTGCGGGGGAGGCGGTTTACGGTTTAGATGCCACGCTCCCCAACATGGTCTACGCCGTGCCCCTGCTGCCGCCCACGCGCTACGGGAGCGTCCTCACGCACCTTGAGGACGGCGCCGCGGGATCGGTGCCGGGCTTTCTGCAAACGCTGCGCATCGATGACCCGAGTGAGACGATCCAAGGCTGGGGCCTCGTGATTGCGGAGAGCTTGCCTTCCGCGTGGAAGGCGGCGGAGAAGGTC
>Ga0255776_10002204_pt1 | contig 21990 bp, 22 predicted proteins | sample 071ome_19_FD_179974 | JGI IMG/M metagenome (GOLD analysis project Ga0255776, IMG submission 179974) | Coastal salt marsh microbial communities from the Groves Creek Marsh, Skidaway Island, Georgia - 071413AT metaG (version 2) | ecosystem: Environmental > Aquatic > Marine > Intertidal zone >... | reverse complement strand
TGCAGGGGCTTGCCCTGGGACAGGACCATGCCCAGCGCCAGGATAAGCACCAGGATCAGCAGCACGATGCCGGCAATGATTTTCAACGGTTTATTCAGCATGCTTTCGGTCCAGGACCAGGAAACTGTAATCGTAAGGGTTCGGGCCCTCGGCCTTGAAATCTTCCCGGGCCACTTCCTGCCAGGCTGAGCGGTCAAACTCGGGAAAATACGTATCGCCATCCACCTCGGCATGCACCTCGGTGAGGTAGAGCCTGTCGGCCAGCTCCAGCGACTGGCGGTAGATTTCGGCACCGCCAATAATCATTGCCTCTTCAGACCCGTCAACCTCGCCAATGCTTTCGCACAGATCCCGGGCCGCTTCCAGGGAGCTCACGGTCCTGACACCCTCGACGCTGAAATCCGGGTTGCGTGTGACCACGATGTTGGTGCGCCCCGGCAGGGGCTTGCCAATGGACTCGTAGGTCTTGCGACCCATGATGATGGGCTTGCCCAGGGTGATGCGTTTGAAATATTTCAGGTCCTCGGGCAAATACCAGGGCAGGGAATTATTACGCCCGATTACCCGGTTTTGCGCCATGGCCCAGACCAGCGATAACTTCATGTTAGTTCCTAGACCGAGATCGGCGCGGCAATGTGAGGCTGGGCTTCGTAGTTGAGGATTTCGAAATCCTCGTACTCGTATTCGTACAGGCTGGGCGGACGCCGCTTGATGTTCAGCTGGGGCAGCGCAGTGGGCGTGCGGGTAATTTGTTCGCGGGCCTGCTCCAGGTGATCCTTGTACAGGTGGACGTCACCACCGGTCCAGACGAAATCGCCCACTTCAAGATCACATTGCTGGGCCATCATGTGGGTTAGCAGGGAATAGGAAGCGATGTTGAAAGGTACGCCCAGGAAAGTATCGCAGGAGCGCTGGTACAACTGGCAGGACAGCTTGCCATTGGCGACATAGAACTGGAACAGCGAGTGGCACGGTGGCAGCGCCATTTCATCCACGTAGGCCGGGTTGTAGGCCACCACCATGTGCCGGCGTGAATCGGGATTGGTCTTGATGCTGTTCAGGACATTGGCGATCTGGTCAACAGATTCACCGTCCTTGCCCGGCCAGGAGCGCCACTGGAAACCATAGACCGGTCCCAGCTCGCCGTTTTCATCGGCCCATTCGTCCCAGATGCGCACCTTGTTGTCTTTCAGGTACTTGATATTGGTATCACCGTTTAAAAACCACAGCAGCTCGATGATGATGGAGCGGATGTGCAGCTTCTTGGTGGTTAACAGCGGAAAACCTTCCTGCAGGTTGAAGCGCATCTGGTGTCCGAAAACCGACAGGGTACCGGTACCCGTGCGATCGGTTTTTTCCGCGCCGTTGTCGAGGATGTGCTGCATCAAGTCCAGGTATTGTTTCATGGTGTTTTGGTCGTCCTGTTAATGGTGGTTATTGTAACCGGGCGAACGGTGTTCGCCATGCCGGATGACGGCCCTTTGGGCCTCTTCCGGCCTACGACTTGTGTCTTGTCCCTGTGTTAAACCAGTCCTGCGTATATGCCCCGTACAGAATCACCAGGCCGGCGATGACCATGGGAATGGACAACTGCTGGCCGCGGGTGACCCAGTCCAGGGCCACGAAACCCAGGTGGGCATCGGGCTCCCGGAAAAACTCCGCCGTGGTGCGAAACACGCCATAGCCCAGGCAGAAGGCACCGGTGACGGCGAAAGTTGGCCGGGGTTTGGCTGAATATAACCAGAGGATAACAAACAGGCTAAGTCCTTCCAGCGCAAACTGGTAGAGCTGGGACGGGTGTCGCGGAATACGGTCCAGGTCGCCGGGAAAGACAGTGGCCCAGGGCACCTCGGCCGCCCTGCCCCAGAGCTCGCCGTTGATGAAGTTGCCCAGGCGGCCAAAGGCCAGGCCCAGCGGCGCCAGTGGCGCCACGAAATCGGCGACCTGGTACAGGGATTTCTTCGTGCTGCGGGCAAACAGCCACACCGCCACGCACACGCCCAGGAAACCGCCGTGAAATGACATGCCGCCCTGCCACAGCTTGAACAGGTCCAGCGGGTTTTCCAGCAGGCGACCGAACTGGTAGAACAGCATGTAACCAATGCGCCCGCCAAGTATTACCCCCAGGGCAGAATTGACCACCAGGTCAGAGACCTGGGTGCGGGTCCAGCCGGAATCCTTTTTATCAGCCCGCTTGCAACCCAGAAACCAGGCGGCGGCAAAACCGCCGACGTAGGTCAGTGCATACCAGTGAATTTCCAGCGGCCCGATTGAGATGGCAACCGGATCGATTTGGGGGAATTGCAGCATAAAAGCGGGATGAGCCAGTGTTGTTTTATGGGTTCAAGTATAACTTTTTTGAGCGGGGAAACGGGAAAGATTGTGGTGTTGGTTGCGGCAGGTTTTTCTTCACGGCTGTAGGCCGGAAATGGCCCTGAGGGCCATCTCCGGCATGAACGTTCACCATAAATTGGGTTTGCCGGAGATTGCTGCGCAATTTCCGGCCTACAGGGATTCAGTGTAATTCTCTACTTACAGGAACGGCCTTGGCCGTGAACGATGGTTAGCTGTTGCGGGAAGTCCGCAGCAGGCGATCCACACCGGCGTTGTACAGCTCGATGTCCACCAGCGCCTTGACCGCCTCGGTATCCTCCTCGGCCAGCACTTTCTCCAGCAGGTCGCGGGCCTGCTGGAAGGTGACATTGCGAACCACCGATTTAACTTTCAGCAGGCTCGTGGCATTCATCGACAGCACGTCATAACCCATGGCCATGAGCAGCACGGCGGCTCCGGGATTGCCTGCCATTTCACCGCAGACACTGACCCGCAGGCTGGACTCGTGCACCTCGTCAGCCAGTATTTTCAAGGCGCGCAGCACGGAGGGATGCATGGTGGAATACAGGGCCGAGACCCGTGGATTGTTGCGGTCGATGGCCAGCAGGTACTGGCTCAGGTCATTGGTGCCCACGGAGATGAAATCGACCCGGGTGGCCAGGGATTTGACCTGGTACATGAGCGCGGGAATCTCGATCATCACGCCAATATTCGGCTTGACCACCTGCAGCCCTTCCTCCAGCAGTTCCTGGTGGGCGCGCTTGATGAGCCTGGTGGAATAATCCACCTCGTTCATGTTGCTGATCATGGGCAGCATGATTTGCAGGTTATTGAGCCCGACACTGGCTTTCATCATGGCGCGCACCTGGCCAATGAAAATTTCAGGGTGGTCCATGCTGACACGAATACCGCGCCAGCCCAGGAAGGGATTTTCTTCCTTGATGGGAAAATACGGCAGTGGCTTGTCACCCCCGATATCCAGCGTGCGCATGGTAACCATTTTGGGCTTGAAGGCTTCCAGTTGCTGGCGATAGATTTCGGTTTGCTCACGTTCCGTGGGAAAGCGGTCCCGTAACAGGAACGGCACTTCCGTACGGAACAGGCCAATGCCCTCGGCACCGCGTTCGCGGGAGCGCAGGACATCGGTCATCAGGCCGGTGTTGACCCACAATTCCACGCGGTGACCGTCCAGGGTTTCGCAAGGCAGATCCTTGATGGATTCCAGGCCCTCGGAAAGCTGTTCTTCCTCGCGCACGATTTCCAGGAAGCGGTCGCGCAGTTCATCGGAAGGATTCAGGTAAACCCGGCCGTTGTAACCGTCGACAATGATTTCCTTGCCGTCGAGCTCGGAAAACGGCAGGTCCTGGATACCCATGGCCGCCGGTATGCCCATGGCGCGGGACAAAATAGCCACGTGGGAATGGCCCGAGCCTTTTGAGGACACGATGCCGACCAGGTTTTCCTTGGGCACTTCGGCCAGCATGGCAGCGGACAGGTCTTCGCTGACCAGTACGCAGTTGTCAGGATACTTGCGGTTTTTCTGCTCCTGGTCCTGCAGGTAGAACAGCACGCGGGAACACAGGTCCTTGATGTCGGTGGCGCGTTCACGCAGGTAATCGTCATCCATGCTTTCCAGGTTGCGCACATGATCGCGCGCCACCTTGGCCAGGGCACCCTGGGCCCAGTTGCCTTCCTTGATGTGGGCAATCACTTCGGCGCCCAGGGCGTTGTCACTGAGCATGTGCAGGTAGGCATCGAAGAGTTCACGCTCTTCCGGGCGCAACTGGCTCTTGATCTTCAGCTTCAGTTCGCTGATATCGATGCGCACGGTATTGAGACATTCATTGAAGAAGTCGATTTCGCCCTGGATATCTTCCACCTTGCGGCTGGGAATGGCGCCCAGGTCAGCCGGTGGGAATACGGTGACGGCCTCGGCAATCACCACGCCGGGTGCACCGGGTACACCGTCAAAAACGGCGTCCGTGGTTTTCATGCCCGTGGGACTGAAACCGGTAATGGCGCCGCGTGCTTCCTCGTTGGCGATGATGCCGGCAAGCTGGGCCGACAGCGTAATCAGGAAGGCCTCTTCCTCGGCATCAAAGGCGCGCACTTCGGCCTGCTGGACAACCAGGACGCCGAGCACTTCACGATGATGGATAACGGGCACCCCGAGGAAGGATTCAAATTCTTCCTCACGGGTTTCCGGAATATAGAAATAACGGGGATGGGAGGAGGCATGTTCCAGGTTGACCGGCTCGGCGCGCTGGGCTACCAGGCCCACCAGACCCTCTTCGGGGGCCAGGCTCGCCTTGCCCACGGAGTTGGGATCCAGGCCCTTGGTGGCCATCAGGACATAGCGGCCCATGTTGTGGTCCAGCAGGTAGGCAGAGCAGACCTTCACGTCCATGGCCTTCTGTACACGCCGGACAATGATTTCCAGCGAGGCCGTCAGGTCCTTGGCCTCGTTCACTTCCTGGATGATGCTGCGCAAGGTCTCTAACATGGAACCTCACCAATCACAGGATTGTATCCGGACAGGATGAGCGACCGCGGCACGACGGCGCCGCACATCTTCAGCGGAGCAAAGGACTGCCATGGGAACAAGCCCATTGATGAGGTGGAGAATGAGTACATGCTACGAGGCCGCTTCCCCTTGCCTGTTGTTATTATCATCCAGGGCGCTTTTGAAATGCCGGTTCAACTCTGCCAGCGCTTTCCTGTATACCTTGCGTTTGAAGGAGACCACCTGGTTCACCGGGTACCAGTAACTGACCCAGCGCCAGTGATCAAATTCAGGTTTATCGCCCTGGTCAAAACGAATCTTTTCTGTCCCCGACACCAGTCGCATCAGGTACCATTTTTGTTTCTGTCCGATACAGACCGGGTGTGAGTTTTGCCGGATCAGGTGCTTGGGCAATCGGTAGCGCAACCACTTCTCGGTGCACGCCACAATTTCCACGTCATGTGGTTCCAGGCCGACTTCTTCGTTCAGCTCACGCAGGGCTGCATCTTCCGGGGACTCGTGCATCTGCACGCCTCCCTGGGGAAACTGCCACGCATCCTGCCCAATCCGCTTGGCCCAGAGCAACTTACCTTTTCCATTAAAGATAATGATGCCCACGTTTGGCCTGAAGCCATCTGAATCAATCACGTCCGCTCACTACCATCCTGGCTACAGGCGCAATACGACACTCCTGTTCACCATACAATCAAAGTTTTCCAGTATCAGGGGCGCCCTGGCAGGCGCTGCACACCCGTTTCAGGCGCTGCTTTTTTCCCTGTACTCCTCGGCACTGAGAAGCTCCTTGAGCTCCTCTTCATTATTCATGCGGATTTTGAAAATCCAGCCATCGTCATAAGGCGAGGAATTGATGGTCTCCGGACTGTCTTCGAGCAACTCGTTGACGGCTACTATTTCGCCGGAAACCGGCGCATAGAGATCCGAAGCGGTCTTGACGGATTCAACTACACTGACTTCGTCGCGTGCTGTCACCTGGATACCGGCTTCAGGCAACTCAACAAACACAACATCACCCAGTTCACTCTGGGCAAAATCACTGATTCCAACAGTAGCAATGCCATCTTCCCCGGGTTTGACCCATTCGTGGGAAGCGGCGTAATACAGCTCTTCTGGTGTATCACTCACTTTCAATTCCTCTTGATCACTGGCGCTATGCACCAGGTTCTGACTGCCGACAGTGGCCCGTTTTCAGGCTGGCCGGCAAGATGACATGGACTCATATTATGTTTGATTCCGGCTTCCTGCAAGACGGAAATCATGCCCCGGGGGCTATGGCCGGTAATGCGCTTGAGGCCTCCAGGCTGGGCAAGCCGAGTGTCAGCTGGGGCGATTCCTGGCAGCGCGGATCAGCAGGTAAACCGGCACCAGCCCGATCAGGATGAGGGTCACCGCTGGGAGGGCCGCGCGTTCCCACTGCCCTTCAGCGGTCATGGTATAGATACGCACGGCGAGCGTATCCCAGCCAAAAGGGCGCATCATAAGGGTGGCAGGCATCTCTTTCATGACATCCACCAGCACGATGGTAAAAGCCGTAATCAGTCCCGGGCGCAGCAGGGGCAGGTAGATATCCCGTAACAGGCGGCCCGGACCGGCGCCAAGGCTGCGGGCGGCATCGATCACGGAGGGTTTGACCTGCTCCACGCCGGAATCCACCGGGGCATAGGCCACGGCCAGGAAACGACAGCAATAGGCCACCACCAGGGCAATGACCGAGTTGCTGATGAGTGAGCCCATCTCCAGCAGGTTGAAACCAAGCATGATACCCACCGCCAGTACCGACCCCGGCAGGGCGTAGCCCAGGGTAGACAGGCGGATGGAAAGGCTCGTCCAGCGTTTTGCCACGGGAGTACCGGGCAGGCGCTTGACGAAGGCCATCAGCAGGGCAATACCCACGGCCAGCAAACCCGCCATGGCGCCCAGGCTGAGGGTATGGCCGAGAAAGCCCAGGTAGCGTTCATCCAGTTCCCCGAAGCCGGCTTCAAACAGCCATATCAGCAACTGGCCCAGCGGAATCAGGAATGCAGTAACAAGGACCAGGGTACAGAAAACAGTCGCAGCCACTGCCTGGCCGCCCTGCAAACGATAACTGGATCGGCTCTGGGCGCCCCCTTCCTGGGTGTACCGGGCCTTGTCGCGGGACTGCTTTTCCAGCACCAGTGTCACACCCACAAACAGTAGCAACAGGGACGCCAGCTGGGCCGCCACGGTGAGATTGAACAGCCCGTACCAGGCATCGTAGATAGCCGTGGTGAAGGTATCGTAGTTGAAAACTTTGACCGCGCCGAAATCCGCCAGGGTCTCCATCAGCGCCAGGGCCAGGCCCGCGACGATGGCCGGACGTGCCACCGGAATGGCCACGCGAAAAAAGGCCTGGCGCCGGGACAGGCCCAGCAGCTGCCCGGCATCCATCAGCTTGCGCCCCTGGTTGAGAAAGGCACTGCGGGCCAGCATGTAGACGTAGGGATACAACACCAGGCTGAGAATGGTGATCACACCCATCACACCCTGGACATCGGGAAACCAGGCATCGTTGCCAAAGCGGTTGCGCAGGAAGGTCTGGACCGGACCGGCATAGTTCATGATGCCGAGAAAGACAAAGGCCATGACGTAGCCGGGAATGGCCAGGGGCAACATCAATGCCCATTCAAAGATTCGGCGGCCAGGAAAATCACACAGGGTGGTCAGCCAGGCCAGGCTGACGCCCAGCAGGGTGACACTAAGCCCCACGCCGAGCACGAGCAACAAGGTATTCAGGGCAAGACGATCGAGCTTGGTCGCAAACAGGTGTTGCCAGATTTCCTGCTCACCGGTGCCAACAGTTCCCCACTGCAGGATAATGATCAGGATGGGAAAGATAACAATGGCCGCGGCCACGAAAGCAGGTCCGCGCCAGAGCCAGCCACTGGTTACCAGGGAGTTTTTCATTGAGGCAGATTAACGGTAATCCGCACGGTCCATCAGCTTCACCGCGTCGGCCTGCAGGCGTCCGGCGGTTTCCACGTTAAGCTGATCCTGCTTGAACTCACCCCAGCTGGCGACCAGGTCGACCGGGGCAATACCCGGGTTGGCCGGGTATTCCAGGTTCAGCTCGGAAAACATGTGCTGGGGCTCGGCGGTAGACAGCCATTCAATCAGCTTCTGCGCAGCAGCCGGGTTTTTCGCATGTCTGGTGACGCCGGCGCCGGAGATATTCACATGCACGCCGCTGCTGTCCTGGTTGGCCCAGAACAGGGCCACGGGAACATCCGGGTTTTCAGCCTGCAGCTGGCCCAGGTAATAGGTATTCACAATGCCCACATCGCACTGGCCTGCGGCGATGGCCTCGATCAACAGGGCATCGCTGCTGAACACGCGGGTTGCCAGGTTGTCCACCCAGCCTTCGACAATCTTCTGGGTCTGCTCCTCGCCTAATCGTTCAATCATCGTGGCCACGAGGGACATGTTGTAAACCTTGCGGGATGTACGCAGGCACAGGCGGCCTTGCCATTTAGCATCCGCCAGGCCGGCGTAGGTATCCAGCTCGGCGGGATTCACGCGCTCGGTGGAATAGGCGATGGTGCGTGCCCGTACAGACAGGCCAAACCAGCGGTTTTCCGGATCCTGCAGGTGTGCGGGGATATTGCGTTCCAGGATGTCGGACTCGATAGGCGCCAGTAATCCCTTTTGTGCTGCCGACCACAGGTTGCCGGCATCGACGGTGTAGAGAATGTCTGCAAAGGTCTGCTCGCCTTCGGCCTGGAGCCTGGCGATCAGCGGGCCATCCTCACCGGTTTGCGACTGCACCTGGATACCGGTCTCCGCGGTGAACTGGTCAAACAGCGGTTTGATCAGGTGCTCCTGCCGCGAGGAATACACGACCACCGGGCCGGTAATTTCTGCTGCTTCACTCAGCGCCGGGCTGGCCTCCGGGGAGGCGGCACTGGCAGCCTGCGTCATTTCGCCGCTGGCATCGGACGTTGTCGACTGTTCGGAACAGCCCGCAAGGACGAACAACGCCAGTAACAGGTAACGGTGGGATCTGACCCGGATCATTTCAAACTCCTATAAACGGGCGCAAATGATAATTATTATCATTTGTAAGCGCAAGCCCGGGGTGCTGAATTCGCATTATTTCCAAATTACTGACGGGTACGGAATGAGGTGGGTCAAACCCGGTGTCATAAGCCCATGGCCTGGCGTATGAGTTGCTGTTTCACCACCGGCAGTTTATCAGTCATTTTGAGGCCATTGTTGCGCAGCCATTTCAGTGCCAGGTTGTCGCTGCCGAACAAGTGCCGAAAGCCTTCCATCGCCGCCATCATGCCCAGGTTGGGCCCCTTGCGGCGGCGCTGGTAACGGCTCAGGACCTGGTGGGAGGCAAAGTCCTCGCCTTTGGCCATGGCAGCCGTAATGACGTCGCTGAGCACCCTGACATCGGCAAAGCCCAGGTTCACGCCCTGTCCCGCCAGGGGATGAATGGTGTGCGCGGCGTCGCCAATCAGGGCTATCTGGTCCTGGACGTAATCTGTAGCATGACGCTGCCACAGGGGAAAGCTGTAGCGTCGGTCTGATTCCACCACATTGCCAAGCCGGTACTCGAATGCTTCCGACAACTGGCGCCGGAACGCCTCGTCTTCGAGGGCAAGAAGACCTTCTGCCTCCTGGGTGACACAGGACCAGACAATGGAGCTGAAACACTGGTCGGCGGGCGCCTGACCGGGCAGATGCAGGGGCAGGAAGGCCAGTGGGCCGCTGCGCGTAAAGCGTTGCCAGGCCGTGTAATCATGGGCTTTTTCGGTTTTTACCGTGGTAACAATGGCCTGGTGGCCGTAATCCCATTCCCTGATGCTGAAGCCTGCCTGTTCCCGCACAAAGGAGTTGCCACCATCGGCACCGATCAGTAGACGGGCCGACACCACCGTGCCGCTTTCCAGCGTCAGGCTGATCAAGTCGCTTTCCTTGCGGTTTTGTCCACCTGCTCCCTCAGCAGGCTGTTCCGATAAAGCTCTTTCCACCGAGGCGACCTTGTCCTCCTGGACCAGCGTCAGGTTCTCGCTTAGCCGGGCCTGCTGCAGCAGGGCCGCTGACACAAGATTGTTCTCGACGATATAGCCCAGGCTATCCGCATGGATTTCCGCGGCAGAGAAATGAATACTGCCAGTGCCCTCGCCATCCCAGACATGCATTTCATGATAGGGGCACACCCGGGCTGCCCGGATTGACTCCCAGACACCCAGGTCATCAAGTAGTGCCTGACTGGTCACTGTCAGCGCACTGACACGAGGATCAAAGGGCGGCAGAGCCACCTGTTCGGCCAATTCCGTGAATGTGATGACTTCCTTACCGGCATCGACAAGCAGAATGCGCAACCCGGTTCCTGCCAGGGCACAGGCCATGGCAAGCCCCGTCGGGCCGCCGCCGGCGATAGCAATATCCACATCAATATTCGGGTTGTTTTCAGTCATCAGTTTTCCGGTTCGGGGTTAGCAATTATGCGGTATTCCCGGACATAAATTAACCGCTAAAGGCCGATTTCTGGTAAAGTGCACGCCTCGCGACAGATACTAAAGACTGCTTCAAGTGACCGTTAAATTTATCTCCTCCTCGCAATTGCCCACCGAGTTTGGTGAGTTTGTCATTCACGCATTCGAAGACTCCAGGGACAACAAGGAACACATAGCCCTGGTCTTTGGCGAACTGGCAGCCAATGAGAAAGCCCTGTGCCGGGTGCATTCCGAATGCCTTACCGGCGACGCCCTGTTCAGCCTGCGCTGTGACTGCGGCTCACAGCTGCGTGAAGCCATGCACAGGATTGCTACCCGTGGCAGCGGTGTGATTCTCTACCTGCGACAGGAAGGCCGAAATATTGGCCTGGGTAATAAAATCAGGGCGTATCACCTGCAGGATGACGGAGCAGACACCGTAGAAGCCAACCAGGCGCTGGGGTTTGATGCCGATGAGCGGCAATACGACATGTGCCTGCCCATGCTCAAGGAACTGGGTGTGTCAGAAATAGAGTTGATGACCAACAACCCGGAAAAAGTGACTGCCCTGGAAAAACTGGGTCTTACAGTGAGCCGTACTCCCATCATCACCGGAGAGAACTCGCACAACGAAGCTTACCTGGCGACCAAGCGCAGCAAGCTGGGTCATATCCCTCACTAGTCCGCTACCCGCTCAATCCTCGACCATCAGTTTTTCATTCAACGCGGCTGTGAAGGTGCGAATGCGATTGGCATTCACGCCAATGTCGCTGCGCCCAACGCGAGACTTGCTGCGCATGTCCAGAACGGTCGAGTCAGCCAGGCCGGATTCCAACCTGATTACCACGTCATCCTTGAAGCCGAACCACCGTGTGGTATCGGTGGCCTCCACCCTGCCGTCATCCAGGTTGGCGTCCACGACTTCCCAGCCCATCTCGGTGACCACCTCTGTCACGGCAGCAAACACCTCGTCCATTGGCTGCACGTAAACACGGGTCATGATATCCGGGTAGAACTCGTGCTGAAGTGCAGCGGTTTCCGGCCCGGCGTATGCCACCGGATTGGGCGCTGAAGCTCTCAGGGGAGCTACTGCGACGAACTCGGGGGGATTATCAATATTGGTGGTGATATCGTGGATGGGAGGCACCTGGGTGGCTATCTGCTGTTGCCGGTAGGGCAGGTAAAATGCCGTCATACCAGCCAGTGCCGACAGGAACAACGCCAGCAATGGCGGACCTGACGGACGCTGCCAGACCATGGTGAATATCGCCAGCCCGACGCTGGTAATACCCCCGTAGGCACAATAGCGCATGATGGTAAATGCCTGGCCAAGCTCGTAGGTACCGCTTTTGTAACCCGTGCCAGCCAGATAAAGCATGATGAGCGACAAGACGCCCAGGCCTGCGACCAGCGGAATAACGACTTTATTCATTTCATGCCTGCAAATCCAAGGGGAAAATGATCATAACAAGAGTTATTAGCAGGGAGAAACTATTTCATCCCGGAACAAATTTACGGACAATCACACCTCACAAACGTTAAAGAATACTGCCCGTGCGAATTCCAAGAATCTATCTTGACCAGCCTTTGTCCATCGATACCGAGGTAACTCTGGATGCCGGTAATGTGCATTACCTGACATCCGTGCTGCGGATGAAACCAGGCATGTCCCTGGTTGCCTTTGATGGCTCTGGCCAGGAGTTTCATGGCACGCTCGAAGAACTCAGCAAAAAGTCTGGTGTTGCCCGCTTTAGCCAAAGCGTAACGCCGAATACCGAGTCCTCCCTGAATACCGTGCTGGGCATCGGCATCTCGCGTGGCGAGCGCATGGATTATGTGGTCCAGAAAAGCACAGAGCTGGGCGTGAACCATATCCAGCCACTGTTCACCGAACACTGCGAAGTCAAACTGGATGCCAGGCGGGCAGAAAAAAGGCGGTCACACTGGCAGCAGGTGGCCATCAGTGCCAGTGAACAAAGCGGCAGGGTATTACCTCCCCAAGTAAATATGCCGGCGACGCTGGATGACTGGATCAACTCACTGGCGGGTGTCACCTGCTTTTTACTCGACCAGGAGCAACCTGGCTCCCTTGACCAGACGATCAAGCCAAGCGGGATTGCCTTGTTGATTGGCCCTGAAGGTGGGCTGACGAACAATGAAAAAGCCCTTGCACTGGGCAAGGGCTTTATCGGTCTGAATCTTGGTGCCCGGGTCCTGAGGACCGAGACGGCACCGGTGGCTGCCTTGAGCCTGTTTCAGTACCTGTGGGGCAACTGAAACGTTATTTCATTTCGCAAGCCTTTTACAGGGCATCAGCACCGGACTCACCTGTGCGAATCCTGATGACCTGCTCCAGGTTACTGACAAAAATCTTGCCGTCACCTATCTTGCCAGTATTGGCAGCCTTGCTCAGGACTTCGATGACCTGTTCGGTCATTGAATCCTCCACAGCAATCTCGAGGCGAACCTTGGGCAGAAAGTCCACGACATACTCTGCACCGCGGTACAGCTCTGTATGGCCCTTCTGACGACCGAAACCTTTCACTTCAGTCACAGTTATCCCCTGGACACCCACACCGGACAGAGCTTCGCGCACATCATCCAGTTTGAATGGCTTAATAACAGCTGTGATCATTTTCATATTTGTTATCCTCACGCAATGCTTGAAAACAGGCATAATTGCCATTGCATAGCCCGAGTATAAGCTACTTAAATTAAAATTACGATTCCCCACTGAACCTGATTTCAGTGGGCCTGACTTCGGAAAAATCCATGTTAAACAATGAGTTCCTACAAGACCTGAGTAATCAAATCACCCGCCTTTTACCAATGGCTTCCGAGGCGCGTGATGAGGTGAAAAAAAATGTGCAGCAGACCCTGGAAGGGGCATTTGCACGCCTTAACCTGGTCACCCGTGAAGAGTTTGAAGCACAACTTAAAGTGCTGGAACGCGCCGAGCAGACCATTGCCCGCCTGGAAGAAAAAATTGAAGCCCTGGAAAAGGGCCGGCAGGCTAATGCTCCTGGTGAGGCAGGCGCAGACTGACTGCTTCCATCAGGTGTGCCCTGCTGATGTGCTCGGCAGCATCCAGGTCTGCTATGGTGCGCGCCATTTTCAATATCCTGAAAAATGCCCGTGTCGAAAATCCAGTTTTCCGCATGGCCTGCTCAAGGTAGTGCTCGTCCTCCTGCCGCAACTGGCAGTACTGCTGAATTTCTTTCTGCACAAGCCTGGCATTGACCTTGCCGGCCCGGTGCATTTGCCGGTTTCTTGCCTGTGTGACCTGCTCCCTGAGTAGCTGGCTGGTTTCACACCCTCCCCTCTGCTTGCTGGTTAACAACTTTTTCCTGTCGCGATCACTCAGTCGCGGCACCTGCACATGCAAGTCAATTCGGTCCAGCAATGGCCCTGACACCCTGGACTGGTATTGCCTGATTCGGTCAGGGCTGCAGCGGCACTGCCTTTCAGGATCTCCCAGGTAGCCACAGGGACAGGGATTCATGGCTGCAATCAACTGGAACGCGGCGGGCAGGCGTACCTGGTAACTGGCCCGGGCAATGGAGATATGGCCTGACTCCAGCGGTTCACGCAACACCTCAAGCACCTTCGGGCTGAACTCGGGTAACTCGTCAAGGAACAACACCCCGTGATGCGCCAGTGATATTTCTCCTACCTTGAGAGTGCTGCCTCCGCCGACCAGTGCCACGGCCGATGCCGTGTGATGAGGTGCCCTGAACGGGGGCAGGCGCCAGGTATCTGTATCAAAATCGAGAGTCGCAATAGACCTGATGGAAGCGACTTCCAGTGCGCTTTGTTCATCCAGCACCGGCAGGATGGAACTTACCCTGCTGGCCAGCATGGTTTTACCGGTGCCCGGCGGCCCCTGCATAAGCAGGTTATGACCGCCTGCTGCGGCTACGGTCAGGGCCCGGCGGGCGGCAAATTGCCCCACAACATCGGCCATGTCATGATCCCAGCAGGGTTGCGGTGACCCGCATTGCTGTACGTTCGCCAATGGTTTGTCACCACTGAAATGAGCTATCACCTGTAACAGGTGGCTGGCGGGAAGACATGGCGCCTGTCTGATCAGACCGGCTTCCTTGCTGTTGTCATGGGGAATAACAACCCTGTGGCCAAGTTTGCGCGTTGCCATGATCGCCGGCAGCACTGCCGCGACCTGGCGAATTTCTCCGGACAGGGCCAGTTCTCCCAGAAACTCATAATCCGCAAGGCTGCCGGCAGGCAACTGGCCCGATGCCGCCAGGATGCCCATGGCAATGGCCAGATCATATCGACCACCGCTTTTTGGCAGGTCGGCGGGCGCCAGGTTGATGGTGATGCGTTTGTCCGGAAAATCCAGCTGTGAGTTGAGAATGGCACTGCGAACGCGCTCCTTGCTTTCCTTGACGGCCGCCTCGGGCAGGCCCACGATGGAAAAACAGGGCAGGCCATTGGACAGGTGGGCCTCTACCCTGACAAGAGGAGCCTGGATACCAATGTTGGCACGTGTCAGTACCACCGCAAGCGACATGGCTCACTCCCTGAGCTGATGGTCGGAATAACGAAGATCGGTTTGTGTTGCCTGCTTTATAGATAGTGCATACCCGGAACTTTTTCCAACTTGTTGTCACCTGAAGATAAAAGTACAGGCAATAAAAAACCGGCCTGCGTCAGCGACACAGGCCGGTTTCAGATCAAGGCTGGATGCCGGGACTTACTCTACGGCGTCAAGCATGAAATCGACGGTGGCCATCACGGCATCATCAGAACAGGCCATGCAAAGCCCCTTGGCCGGCATTGCATTATTGTTGAAACCGTTAATGGCATTTTCGTAAAGCGTCTCAATGCCTTTCTCAATGCGTGGCTCCCAGGCTGCAGCATCACCCAGTATGGGTGAATTATTGGCGCCACTGCCATGGCAGGCAACGCAGTAGGTATTGTAAATTTCCTGGGGATCAGAAGGACCACTACCGCCTCCGCTGGAAGCCACGGTGACGCCACTAGCACAGGAGTCGCCAATCAGGCAGACGGACCCCGGCGGGGCGATACGTTCTGCGATATCGTCATCCGAGGCAGCAAACAGGGCACCTGAGAAAAGTACCAGTACGGCAATGAGCCATTTGCCCGAAAATGTTGTGATTTGTCGTGCCACTTTTTTTCCTCTATGAGTGTTCTTGCGTGAGCAATTCAGCTGGCCTGTCAGGTGTGCGGATTTACCGGTAACTTTTCACCGACAAAAAGGCCAGCCGGATAAATTAGAGGCGCAATTATACCCGTATTTGGGGGTTTTTCGATACCGGCTGACCGCCTGAAGGCCCCTGAAGAGGCTAATCTATGGCGAAAAAGATGGGTTTGCCGTTGAAATAGATCTCACCCGGGTTGGCATCCAGCGAATAGCCCACGAAAATGCTGGCAGACAGGTTGCTCACGCCCAGGGCATCGCCCTGCAGGCTCTTGAATATAGAAAACGTTTCCTCTGGCAGGAGACCCAGGCCCGAGGTTTGCCGGAAAGCCGGAATACTCGACAGCTTGGCTATCTGCTGGAACTTGCCACTGCTGTTTCGGGCAAATTTCTGGCCTGTGCTGAGCTGGGCCACCATGTAAAAAGACGCCGCTTGCCCAATATGGGACGGATCAGGCTGGATACTGGCTGAAACACTCAACACTTCCGAAGACAGGAAGGAGCTCTTGTAGGTCAGTCCGCCATCGGAGGTTGCACCACCATGGAATATGCTTTTCGAGGATGCGCCAGAGGCTGAACTGGCCTTGTTCAGTATGGGCAAGGTATTGGTCGATATGCTGAGCTTGTAACTCCCGGTGTTACCGGCACATTTGAAGGGTTCAGCATAGGTATTGGCCAGTACCAGGTATTTTCCTGCAGGCAGCGTGGTATTGATCAGGGAATCGCACTGACCCGCCGAGTCATCATCGAAATCTATGCCAGTGAGCTTGTCATCGGTAATGAACAGTGCTGAATCCAGTGTGGCGGACTCCATCAGGATGCTCAGGGTCGTTTCCTGGTCCAGGTTCAACTCGTAAGTGTCGACAAAACTGGTGTCGATCCCGCCGCCATAAAGCTCCAGTACCGAGCAATCACCCTCCTGCAGCAATTCATCCACCACACTATTGATATGCAAGGACGTGATCTCGCAGTCTCCGGGACCACCATAAAGTACGTTCGCCCCTTCGATATCATCACTTTGCAGTGAATCCAGATCACCGATGGAAGACGCCATCATGGCAATTTCACTATCTTCATGATCAAGTCCGATGGCATGGCCGAGCTCATGCAGGGCAACTCGCCTGAAGTCCACTTCGGGGCGCCTGGGACCGCTATAGATATCCCAGGTGAAGGCATTGTTGAAGATGATGTCGGTCTGGTCGATCAGGGCAAAACCCAGGTTGCCGGGCAAGGCATAGGTCAGCGTCAGGGCCAGGACGCTGTCACCGAACTCGTTACCACAGACATCAGCACTAAAATCGACCCCATTCAGGCCATCGCCATCGCCATCGGGAAACCCGTCTGTCTCACCATTTCCGGTAAAACCTTCACAGGGATCGGCATAGGTGTCGTTAATCCGGAAGGTAAACTCGGTTTCATCGCTCCATTGGGCCAGTGCATCTTCAAACGCATCATTCCAGGTGATACCCGAAGGAGCTAAACCGGGAATGCCGACATTAAAAGTGGCTTCACTGTTCGGCCAACGATTCCCGTCCAGGTTGTAGGCAAGGATGGCGCCTGGTAGCAACAGGGAGCCAATAGCCAGTGCACACTGGCGCTTGCTCATTGGAGTTTTGATTTTTGCTAGTCCAGGCACTGTTTCACATCACCATTAAAGTCTTTTCACTGTATGCAAAAGATCACTATGGATTAAGGGCTAGGGTAAATACGCACTCACGGCATCGCGCAACTCATCCGGAGTCACAGGCGAAAAATAGGCTTTCTCCACAAGCTTTTTGGAAAATTTCATGTTTTCCAGTTTGGCCGCCATGGCTGCATTTTTATTATCTGTGATAGAGAGCGTTTCCTGCTTTATATCGGTTTCCAGGTATTCATTACCCTTCAGGTCAGAGCGTATGCGGAAGTGTCCCTGCGACCAGCCAATAAGAGGGTTAACCTGCCTGGAAGACGGTCTTTCGATAAAGTAAAAGCCCTTCTCGCCTTCTTCGGGAATATCCTGCCCAGAAACCCGGACAGATTTTTCGGCCAGATTGCCGCCCAGGAAGTCCAGCTCGATAAATTCACCCGGATCATCGCCTTTTAATACATCATGGACTTTGAGCAAAACACGGGTATAGGGAGCCTCATTGATTTCAACCATGGTGATATTATCGACTTCGCCCTCGATGATCAGCTCAGCCGCCTTGACCATTTCTTCAAATGTCAGCTTTTGAATGGTTGTGGCTTGCAAGGGGAAAATTGGCAAGGACAGCAAGGCTGCAATGGCCAGTTTCAATAGTGTTGTTTTCATACAGGAACCCGTCAGGGATTAATTTTTCGATAGCTGCCATCAAGGACAGATTGCCACCAGGCTTCATTGTCCAGATACCATTTTACCGTCGCGGCCAGGCCTTCCCTGAAGCTGTGTTTCGGCTTGTAGCCCAGTTCTTCCGTTATTTTACCGGCATCTATGGCATAACGTACATCATGTCCCGGCCTGTCAGTAACAAAGGTTATCAGGCTTTTGCTGAACCCTCCCTGACTCGCAGGACTGCCCGGGAAATGATCAGATAAGGCAGTATCATTCTGGACTATCTCATCCACGATTTCGCATAACAGGGTCACAGTATCAATATTGGTCCATTCATTGTTGCCCCCGATATTGTATGTTTCCCCCTGCCTGCCACCTTCAATAATTAGTTCAATTCCCCGGCTGTGATCATCCACGTGCAGCCAGTCCCTGACCTGCTTGCCATCGCCGTAAATTGGCAAGGGCTTGCCGGACAGGATGTTGAGCAGACACAACGGCAGCAGCTTTTCCGGAAACTGGAAAGGCCCGTAATTGTTGGAGCAGTTGCTGGTAGTGACAGGCAGGCCGTAAGTATGGTGGTAAGCCCGGACCAGGTGGTCGGAACTCGCCTTACTTGCAGCATAGGGAGAGTTCGGGGCGTAGGGTGTCATCTCGGTAAACGCCGGATCATCGGGGCCCAGGCTGCCATAGACTTCATCTGTGGATACATGGTGAAACAAGCGATTTTCAAAACCACCATTTTTCTCCCATACACTTTTTGCTGCCTTGAGCAGGTTATGTGTGCCCACGATATTTGACTGGATAAAAGCATCCGGACCCGTAATCGACCGGTCCACATGGCTTTCTGCCGCAAAATGTACAACCGTATCAATAGCGTGCTCTTCGAGAATCTTTTCCACCAGCTCCTGGTCACAAATATCACCCTTATAGAAATGAAAGTCCGGATGCGAACTCACCTGTGCCAAATTATTCAGGTTACCTGCATAAGTCAGCGCATCAAGCACCACGATGTTGGCTGATCGCTGTCCGTCAATCAGGTAATTGACGAAATTTGCCCCAATAAATCCTGCACCACCTGTTACCAGTAAATTTTTCATGTCAGGCTCTGGTCTCCTTGATTCTTGTTAATACCTTGGCCAGTTCTTCCTGCCAGGGAGATGTTTTCATGCCAAGAATATTTTCTGTTTCAGTGCTATCAAGGGCAGAATATTCAGGCCGTCGAGCAGGTGTTGGATACTCTTCCGATGGTATTGGCCTGATGATGACATCCTGCTTCAGTAAGCCCATTGCCCTTGCCTGCTCATAGATTTCAACCGCAAAATCGTACCAGGAGATTATCCCACGATCACTCCAATGAAAAATGCCGCTTGCGTCCTCCTTAAGTGCAAACTTCCAGATGATTTCAGCAAGTGAATACACTGATGTTGGTGAACCCAGCTGGTCATTAACGACATTCAGGCTACTCCTGGTTTCCATTAACTCCAGCATGGTAAGGACAAAATTCTTCCCCACAGCGGAGTAGAGCCAGGATGTACGGACAATCACTGAGTTTTCAGGATGATTGGCCATCAAAAGCTTTTCCCCTTCAAGTTTACTTCTACCATAAACGGAGATGGGTGCGGTTTCGTCTGCGGATGTATAAGGAACCGGCGATTGCTTGCTGAAAACAAAATCCGTAGATATATGAATCAGTTTTGTTTTATCAGGCGTAATTCTTGCCAGGTTGCCAATTCCTTGAGCATTAATGGCAAAAGCTTGTTCGGAATTTTCTTCTGCAGCATCAACTGCCGTATATGCTGCGCAATTGATGACGGCCTCAGGATTATGTTTTTCCAGAAATTGTTGAATCTGGCTGGCATTGGACAAGTCCAGCTCTTCACTTGGAGGCGAGACCAGCTGAAAATCTTCAGGAACAATCTCTGTAACAGCCTTGCCCAGCTGTCCGCTGCTCCCCAGTAACACGACTCTCTTCATGCTCAGGGATAATACTCACAATCACTGAACAAACACCCTTTTGCGTCTTTTTGTGAAAGGACGACATCATTGTCGACTAGTGGCCAATCTATACCCAAAGCCGGATCATTCCAAAGCAGTGTTCTTTCATATTCAGCGGCATAATAATCAGTGCATTTATAGCTGATTTCAGCGTCTTCCGAGACCACATAAAAGCCATGGGCAAAGCCTGGAGGCACCCATAACCCTTTCTTGTTCTCTTCAGATAACGTTTCTCCCAGCCATTGGCCAAAGGTTTTTGAGGATTCTCTCAGATCGACGACCACATCATATATTTCACCTTTCAATACACGGATGTACTTACCTTGTGAATGTTGTGTCTGGTAATGCAATCCCCTTAATGTCCCTTGTACTGACTTACTCTGGTTATCCTGAACAAAATCATAATTGACGCCAATATTTAAAAACCATTCCTTACGCCAGGTTTCCATGAAAAAGCCACGATGATCACCAAATACTTTTGGTTCAAACACCAATACATCAGGAATTCGCGTGTTTATTATATTCATTACTTATTTTATTTAAGAAGTTGGAGCAGATAATCGCCATAACCACTTTTGGCCAACGGTTGAGCCAACGCTTTAAGTTGTTCAGCATCTATATAACCCTCGTGATAGGCAATTTCTTCTATACACGCTATCTTCAGTCCCTGCCGTTCTTCAAGGACACGAATAAAATTGGCAGCATCCAGCAGAGAATTAAAAGTTCCTGTATCCAGCCAGGCGGTGCCACGGTCAAGGACCTCTACATCCAGGGCATTGTTTTTCAGATATTCCCGATTGACATCAGTTATTTCCAGTTCACCGCGGGGAGATGGCTTGATGGATTTAGCTATATCAATCACTCTATTGTCGTACATATACAGCCCAGTAATTGCAAAACTGGATTTGGGATTATCCGGTTTTTCTTCAAGTTCAATGGCCTTACCGTATTCATCAAATGAAACTACGCCATAACGTTCAGGGTCAGTAACAAAATAGGCAAATACAGTAGCACCCTTATTCTTATCCTTTGCTGTTAAAAACTGGGTTTGGATATCACTTCCATAAAATATGTTATCACCTAAAATCAGGCAAACATTGTCATTCCCGATAAACTTCTCACCAATAATAAAAGCCTGTGCCAAACCATCGGGACTTGGCTGAACCTCAAAAGATATATTCACACCCCACTGGGAGCCGTCCCCCAACAAATCACGAAATGACTGGGAATCTTCAGGCGTTGTAATTATCAATATTTCGGTGATCTTGCTTTGGATCAATGTGGCAAGCGGGTAATAAATCAAAGGCTTGTCATAGACCGGCAATAACTGCTTACTGACTGAAAGAGTGGCCGGATGAAGTCTGGTTCCAGTTCCACCAGCGAGAATTATTCCTTTTGTCGTCATTATTAATTCAATATTTCTTTCAATTGCATATAAAACGTTTCTTTTGGGCAATAACCCAAATCATCGTATAAAGTATTATCAATGGTAGCCACACCATGAAAAAGCTGATTATGTGTAGCAAGATTGTAGAAAAAACTAACACCAATGTACTTCAAACACCCCCCTATTAATGCGAAAAGAAATAATAATAATCTAGGGGCTTTTATACCATTATTGTCTCTACCCAATTCTTTCATACAAGCATGATCTATCTCATTTATGGTATATAAATGGCAATCATTAACCCTGTATGTCTTGTTATCAGTAATCGGACTTTCAACACACTTTAATATTATTTCGCAAAGATCATTAACGCCAATCATCTCAATTTGAGAGTCGCTATTTGGCAGCCGAGGAAAATACTTACCTTTATACATCTTCAGCCATGTGGCTAAACCATTTTTCATACCTACACCATACACAGAGGCACTTTGAAGAATGGTAAAAGATAATTTATGATTTTCATTGTTAGCTTTCAATATATTTTCAACATCTATCTTCGATCTGGCGTATTCATTATTAATATCGTTTTTAACCGTAGATATATAAATTATCTTTTTTACTCCCTGGGCAATTGCAGATTTTATTAATAGTGTGCTGGCTTCTAAATTATTTTTTTGTAATATGGTATTACTGGAACGCACATTAGCTTCACCTGCGAGATGTATAATGCAATCGACATTCTCACATATATTTTTTGTCAAATTCGCATCGGTCAGATCACCTACAATTATTTCAGAACAGTTGGCTGGCTTTGAAATA
>Ga0255776_10002202_pt1 | contig 22004 bp, 19 predicted proteins | sample 071ome_19_FD_179974 | JGI IMG/M metagenome (GOLD analysis project Ga0255776, IMG submission 179974) | Coastal salt marsh microbial communities from the Groves Creek Marsh, Skidaway Island, Georgia - 071413AT metaG (version 2) | ecosystem: Environmental > Aquatic > Marine > Intertidal zone >... | reverse complement strand
TTCAGCGCCGTTGCGATCATGCAAATATTTGGCGAACGCCTGCTGTGAATCGCTTTCCCCATGCACCAGGTAAACGGCCGGGCGATTATCCATGCACTCATACCAACGCGCCAGGTCATCCTGGTCGCCGTGAGCGGATAATCCGCCCACGGTGTGGACCTGCGCCTTCACTGGCACGTGCATTCCGTGTATACGCACTGTTTCATGTCCGTCCACCAGTTTCCGCCCCAGCGAACCATAGGCCTGGTAACCGACGATGATCACCTGGTGCCGCTCATCACCCAGGTTATGCTTCAGGTGGTGCACGATACGCCCGCCATTGCACATACCGCTGCCGGCGATAACAATCGCGCCGGAAGAAATCCGGTTGATCGCCATGGAGTCCTCGCTGCTTCGACTGAGATTCAAATTCGGCAGCAGGGGCATGCCGCCATTCTCCTGCCGCAAGCGCGTGGCCTCCTCGTCATAGAGGTGCGGGTACTCCCAGTAAACCTTCGAGGTCTCGATGGCCATGGGGCTGTCGAGAAAAATCTTGAAACGGTCCAGCCCCCACTCATCGAAATGCCGGCCGAGTTGATACAGCACCTCCTGGGTGCGCCCGATGGCGAAGGCGGGAATCAGGATATTGCCCTTGTGTGAACCGGCGCGCGCGATGATCTCGCCAATTTCCTCGACGGTGGCGTCGCGCTCGCGGTGACGACGGTTGCCGTAGGTCGACTCCATCAGCACCGCATCAGCGCTGTCGATGGGCTCCGGGTCCTTGAGGATCGGCGTGTCGTACTGGCCCAGGTCGCCGGAAAACACGATCTTCTTCTCCACGCTGTCCTCTTGCACCCACACTTCTACAGCACAGGAACCGAGGATATGACCTGCATCGCGGAATCGCACGGAAACGCCCGGGACGACTTCGATACGCTCGCGGTATTTCACACCACGCATCTGGCGGATCACCTGCTCGCCTTGCGCCAGGGTGAACAGGGGCTTCACCTTTTTCTTCAGTTTGCGGGTCAGATATTCGGCATCGCGCTCTTCCAGTTTGGCCGCATCGGCCAGCAGGATTGTCGCCAGTTCACAGGACGCCTGGTGCGCGAAAATCGGCCCGCGAAACCCGCGCCTGACCAGCAGCGGCAAGCGGCCACAGTGATCGAGATGAGCGTGTGAGAGAACCACCGCGTCCACGCGCTCCGCGTCAAAAGGAAACGGCCCTCGATTGCGGGCTTCGTCTTTGCGGCTGCCCTGGATCAGACCGCAGTCCAGCAGCACGGTCTTTCCGCCCACGCGCAAAACGTGACAGGAGCCCGTCACCTCACCCGCCGCTCCGAAAAATTCAATATGCATCCATCCTCACCCTGTCCCAGCGGCACCTAACCCCGTTGCGGCCCGGCCTGAGTCGCTACCGGGGCAAAATCTCACCCGACATCCGTCCCGGCCTCCTCCTGGTTCAATTGGCACCGAATCAGCACTTCGCCCCGCTCGTACATGGCCTCGGTGCCCTTGCTCCAAAAACTGACATTTCCAGCCGCATGTTTCACCCCGGATGCCGTGCGCACGCGCTCAAGTACAAGCTCACCCGAATCGCTGTTCAGCCGAATGGTGTCGCCGCCAGGTTCAAGCCCATGGGTGCTGAGCAGCAGGCGCTGGCCGTCATCGCAGTCCCAGGCCCATTGTTCGGGCGGCGGCGCGATGGGGGATGTTTCCCGCTGTTGCTTATCTGAAAATTTCGCCAGCGGCTCTGGCTCCCCCATCATCTGCTGGCGTACCAGCGGTATCGGTGGGCCGCCATATGAGAGGAAGCGATCGTGGAATTCTTTCCAGGCAGCGCGGCCACCGCGGTGAGCCGTCCAGTCTTCCCGCAGTTGCCGGATCAGCAGCTTGCCCATGGTGTAGTTCAGATAGCCCGGATCATAAGTGCCGCGCGCGGCCTGCTGGATAGCGGTACCCTCCGACTGGAAACCTTCCTCCATGAAAAACCGTTTTGAATCCTCCACCGACCAGCCCTGCGTATGCAAGCCGATGGAAGAGAGAAAGCGTGCGTTCCGCAGCAAGGCGTTACTGAGCTGACCGATACCGGTTTCCGCGTCAGCACCGCGCAGTCCGGCTTCCAGCATCATCTCTTCGGTGTAATGGGCCCAGCCCTCGCCAAAGGCGTAGCCGACAAAAGCGCGCCCAAAGATCCAGGGGGAGCGGTTGGCATGCAGAAAATTCAGAAAATGACCCGGCCAGACCTCGTGCACCGAAGTAAACAGCAGGTCGGACTCACCCGGGATATAGTCCGCCTGCACGTCTTCAGGCCATTCCGGATTGGGTGGTGAAATGTAGTACACCGAAGGCTGGTTCTTTTCCCATGGTCCAGGAATATTGATATAGGCGGAATTGGAACGCGCATAGGGCGGCGCTTCTTCCACCAGGGCCACTTCGGTACCCGGAATGGAAACGAGATCCTGCCCAACCATGAAGTCACGGATCTCGCCCAGCTGCCGGCGCGCGGTCTCCACCTGGCCGCCTTCAGGTTTCCGCTCCGACATGCTGCCAAAACAGGCTTGTATGGTTTCTCCGGGCGCAAATTCAGCGCAGGCCTCGCGCAAAGCCTGGAGGTTTCGCTTCATATCAGCGCGGCCAATGGCCTCCAGCTCGTCCAGCGAGATATCGACGCGCTCAGTGTCCCAGAGCATCTGGCGGTAAAGCTCGGGACCCAGCGCGAAATCGTCGGTTGCCGTTTCCCGGTTGGACTCCAGCCAATTGGCCAGGCCCCGCATCGCGATGACCGCCTCGGCATTGGCTTCGCGAAACGCTTTTTGCAGGGATGGGTCTTCGACCGCCGCCCAGATGGCCGGCACGTCATTTTCAAAATAGTCGGCATAGCCTCCGAACGCGTCCACGCCCAACTGCAGCCAGGTCAGCGGCATGGGCATTTCGAGGTTTTCCCTGATCTGCGCGGCGGCGACGTTGACATTCGCAAGGTAGGTCGTAAACGCCGACATGCGCTGCTCAATGGGCGCATAGTCGAGGGTGATATAGGCTGCTGGATCCAGCGAATCCGACAGCCAGCCAAAATAATGCTGGGGATTGCGGAAGGGCCAACGCGCTTTTTCCAGCCAGAAAAGATCATGATCCAGGCGCGAGACCAGGTATTCCTGCTGATACTGCTGCTCGGGGGTCATCTCATCCGCATTGAATGCCATGGCTGCATCCCTTGCCGCATGCAGCCTCGCGATCTCAGCCTCAATGCCCGCCCGGCTCCAGTCCGGAAGCTGTCCGTCAAATTCGTGGCGGCCTTGCGTAACGGCAAACTGGGGATGCGCCACCAGGTGCTCTTCAATGTAGCGCTCTACAAAAGCGTCCCACGGCACGGGTTGGGGCGAGGCAACCGCCTCCGGCACGGTCAACGCCTCACCAGCGCTGTCGTCTTGCCCGCAGCCCGTGATGACCAGCACGGCCACGAGCAGCAATCCTGCTGCCCTCAGCAGCTGTTTACTTTTAACCATCATGAGGATCCTCTGTCTGGCACGCCAGTTTAGCGAATGCCCATTCGTGCTTCTATAAGCCTCAGCGGGTGGGATCTACTCTCCATAGGTCAGTCGAACGTCGGCAAATGGGCCGCGCCGCTCGCTGGGCGGAAAGGGAATAGGACAGGGGGTAAAAGCGGGTCGGACTCGAATCCAAGACTGCGCTAGTCCACGTCCACAGGCCACTTGGCGTGTTGTGTCAGCCCATCCGTGATCTCGTAGTAGTCACCTTTGTCCGCCACGAAGATGTGCTGACTCAGGCGAACGCCGGTCGGCTTGTTGAAGGCGCCCATCGCCACGTAAACGACGGCTTCATCGTCCGAGCGCCAGAAAAGAACGGACCCGCATTGTGAACAGAAGCCTCGCCGAATGTTTTCGGAGGAGCGGTACCATCGGATGCTGCCTTCCCCTTCGATGCGCAGGCGCGTCCGGTCGACTTCGGTCGCGGACCAGAAATGACCGGTCTGCCTGCGGCACTGTCCACAGTGGCAGGCTTCGGGTGAACGGAGTTCATCGCTGACGGTAAATTGCACCGCACCGCATAAACATGCGCCCTGATGCATGGTGACGCTCCTTTCTTCTCAGATGGTACTGAAATCTTTTATCCCCCGACCGGTTCCCGGATTAAGGCGGGCTGGAGCCAGCCTGGCCGGCCTGTCTTGATCGGCATGCTCTGGCGATCCGGTCAGTAACAACATCGATCCGGAAGCGCGCTCAGAATCCGCGCCCGGGCGGCCACAGCGACTCCCCAAGGTCCGTGCGATAGTAACTGCCAAGGCAGCGGATTTTACGAATCTCGCATTTGACCTCAGTGATGGCTGCCTCGAGCGTCTCAGCACATGCCACGACATCCGCAATGCGATGGCCCGTTTCAACGCCCGAATGATCCTCCATGTACAGCCCATTATCGTGGGTCACCACTTCATTCCACCATAGGTCGCAGCTCAGCGGCTCGCTGACCCGAACAGGCAAGGGCGGAACCTCTGGAATGCGGTAAGGATAGCCAAAGCCGGCCAGCGTCAGGGATGCGCCATACGCATTTGAAGGCTTCCACCGCATGTCCAGGACTTCGTTTCTGGCAACCTTGAGTAAAACCTCAGCTGGATTCTCCACCATCCGGAGCAGCATGGCGCCTGTGGTCGAGCCCAGACGAACGTTGTATTCGATCGGCATCCAGCGGCCGTTTTGCTGGATGGCGGTCACCTGCAAAGGCCCGTGGAACCCTGTTTGCTTCAGCCATGGCAGCAATGGGCGGATCAATGCCGCACACAAACCATACCGGTCATCCGGATCCTGTTCCGCGATGCCCGCCAGGGGGGCGCCGGCCACGGGGCCCATATTTCCGGTAAACGCTCGTTTGTACTCCTGGTTGGTCGCCAGGCTCACAACCTCTCCACCACTGACGAACGCGAAGTGCCCAATCTCGGCCGTACCGATGTATTCCTGCAGGAACACGCCCTCGGCATAATCCACCCGGTCCAGCCAGCCCAGCGTATCTTCGACCGTCTCACACACGATAGTGTGAACCGGGCTATAAGGCGAACACAGGGGGTTCTTGATGACGTAGGGACGTGGTTCCTCGCGCATGACGCGAAGGGCGTCCAGGCGGTTTTTTACCCGAAAAGACCGGGGGACATGAATGCCCGCCTCCGCGCACAGCTTGCCGGCAAAATCGCGATCGGCTTCCAGCCGCATCGCCTCACCCTGCGGGCACAGGATGGGAACCCCCGTCTCCACCAGCTTTTCGCGCCAGAGCGCGGTGTGCCAGTCGATGGACATGGGGATCAGGAAATCCGGCCTGAACGCTTCCAGGGCTTCGAACAGGAAAGGGTCTTCTTCGCCGGTCCAGGTTGGCCCCGCCTGCGCCGGACCGTAATGCCCGTAGTCGCGGTTCAGAAAACAACCCACCCGGGCGCCGGCCTCCTGGAGTATGCCCATCGCTGACTGGGCGAATGACCCCACCCCGAGAATCATCGCGGACCGTTGCGGCCCTTCAGTGCTCGTTTCCATTTTGGTCATCCGAATTCCCCGCCGGCAGTGTTTGGCTTTCCGTCCAATAGCGTAACCGGTTGTACTGGGCCCCATCGGGCGAACGGCCGCGAGAAACGGCCATTTCCATGAAAAACCCCGGCCGAAGCCGGGGCTTTTCGCGTCACTGCGATGACGACTACTTCACGCCATGCATCAGCTTGTTGATAAATGGCGCTGCAATGAAGTAAACCACGCCAAATGCCACTCCCAGGTACACCAACTGCGTGAAGGTGCTGGAGTATTGTGTGATGCTCAGGCCATTAGCTGCTCCGTGGCCACCACCGCCGGCCGCCAGGTAAGCAATAATGCCACCCACGTACTGGGCCATGGCGATCGACATGAACCAGCCGCCCATGGCAATACCGGTTTCATGCTCATCGGCGAGCTTGGTCACCATGGACAGACCAATGGGTGACAGGCACAACTCGCCGGTGGTGTGCAGCAGGTAACACAGCGCCAGGAATATCCAGGGCACCAGGCCTGCGGCATTTTGCATGTTGCTGACCGCGAATACGAGCAGGTAGAAACCGGCCGCGACCTGGAACAACGCCAACGCAAACTTACGCGGGGTCGAGGGATTCATGCCCATGTTTTCCAATTTGGGCCAGGCCGCCGCAAAAACCGGCGCGAATAAAAGAATGTACAGTGGATTCAATGACTGGAAGATGGCAAAACCACCATCACGCCATTCAGATGCCGACCAACTCAGAACGCCACCGAGATCCATCGGGGTGGTGAATTCACGGGCAAATACGTTCAATGAGCTGCCGGCCTGCTCGAACAGTGCCCAGAAACAGGTATTGGCCAGGAACAAGAGCAGCATGGCGATATAACGCTGCAATTGCACTTTACCCTTTTGGATGCCCGATCGAATCAGGTACACCGCCATGACGAGCATGCTTCCAACCATTACGAAGCCAAGCACGGTGCTGGCTCTGAGCAGGAAAAAAACCACCACTGCCAAGCCCAGGCCGCCCAGGCCAACGGCGAAGAACCGACCCCAGCCTTCCTTGCCCTCGTCAGGCAAGCCCACATGGCCCAGGGATTTCTTGGCAAACTCCAGGAAGAGCGTAGACAGGATCATGCCGATTCCCGCGGCCAGGAAGCCGTATTTCATGCCATAGTTCACGCCGATCCAGGTCGAGGTCACCATAGGCGCCAGGAATGCACCCAGGTTGATGCCCATATAGAAAATGGTGAACCCGGAATCCCGGCGGGCATCGCCCGGGGCATAAAGCTTGCCGATCATCACAGAAATGTTTGGCTTGAACAGGCCATTACCGGCAACGATCAGCGCCAGGCCCAGCAGGAACCAAGTGAAATCTTCAATCAGCAAAACGAACAGGCCTGATGCCATAATGATGGCGCCCAGCAGGATCGATCGCTGGTAACCCAGCACCTTGTCCGCTACATAGCCTCCGAGGATGCCGGTCGCATAGACCAGGGCGGTGTAACCACCGTAAATCAGACCAGCCTGCTGGTTGGCTTCAGCCTCCCCAAGATGGTCGAAAAATGCATCTGCAATATAGATCGCCAGAACGGCTCGCATGCCGTAGTAGGCAAATCTCTCCCAAAGTTCGATGTTGAACAGTTGCCACAGGGCCTTGGGATGGCCCAGGAACTCCCCCTTAGGCAGTTCGGGCTGCGGTGCGTTTGGAACGTCAGTCTGGGTGCTCACTCAGTGTCTCCAATCCGTTCTTGTGATTCATGATGCTTGATAGCGACGCCGGGTTTGGCGTGAAACCCGGCAAGGATAGCAGAGTCTGACAGGTGGAGCCGGTTGCGCGCCAACGCGATTGGCACTTTCTGCGCAATGCCTTGAGGAAGATGTGATAATGGCACGAGCAAACAAAATCGCGAAACAGGTGAGTCATGCTAAGCCCGACACAAACGCAGAAGTTCGTGGACGAGATGTGGATGGATTCCATCGTCCCGGAACTGGTCGAATACATCAAGATTCCCAACAAATCACCGCATTTTGACCCGGATTGGGAAGCCAACGGCTACATGGAAGACGCCGTGCAGCAAATCTTTGCCTGGTGTACGGCACAGGACATCAAGGGCATGAAATCCGAGATCGTGCGCCTTCCAGGTCGCACGCCCCTGATTTTCCTCGAGATCGATGGCACTGATGAAGCCAGCGAGGACACGATTCTGCTGTACGGCCACCTGGACAAACAGCCAGAGATGACGGGCTGGGCCGATGGCCTGGGGCCCTGGATTCCGGTCATCCGTGAGGATAAATTGTACGGCCGCGGCGGTGCGGACGACGGCTACGCGGCCTATGGCTCACTCACCGCCATTATGGCGCTGCAGCGGGAGGGCTTATCGCACGCCCGATGCGTGGTGATTATCGAGGCCTGCGAGGAATCGGGCAGCTACGACCTGCCCTTTTACATCGATCATCTCTCAGATCGCATCGGTCAGCCATCGCTGGTGATCTGCCTGGACTCCGGCGCCGGCAATTACGAGCAGCTCTGGCTGACCGTGTCGCTGCGCGGCATGGCGGCAGGAACGTTGCGCGCCGACGTGCTCACCGAGGGGGTGCATTCCGGTTACGCGTCCGGTGTTGTTCCTTCGAGCTTCCGGGTATTAAGGCAGTTGATTTCGCGCCTGGAAGACGAAGAAACCGGCCGGGTGCTGCTGCCGGAGCTGCTGGCGGAGATTCCCCAGCAGCGGATAGACCAGACCCGCGCGATGGCTGAGTCGCTGGGCGATGAGGTGTGGCAGGCCTATCCGTTTGTGGAAGGCACGGAGCCAATGGCCGAAGACAATGTCAATCGACTGCTCAATCGAACCTGGCGTCCCGCGCTGTCCTTCACGGGGGTAGACGGCTTGCCATCTCTGGACAACGCCGGAAACGTGCTGCGGCCACACTCCGCGCTCAAGCTGTCCATGCGCTTGCCGCCCACCGTGAGCGGTGAAGCCGCCACGGCCGCCATGCAAGAAGTGTTGGAAGCCAACCCGCCGCAAGGCGCGCGTGTCAGCTTCGAGCCGGACCATGCTGCCTCGGGCTGGAACGCCCCGAATGTCGCGCCTTGGCTGCACGAGTCGCTTCAGAAAGCCTCCCAATCAGCCTATGGCAGGGATGTTATGTACATGGGTGAGGGCGGGACCATTCCGTTCATGGCGATGCTGGGTGATGCTTTCCCCGAGGCCCAGTTCATGATCACCGGCGTGCTGGGGCCCAAGTCCAACGCCCATGGCCCGAACGAATTTCTGCACGTTCCTTTCGCGCGCCGGTTGACGACTTGCGTGGCCGCTGTGCTGGCGGATCACTACCAGCGAGAGACCACCTGATAGGCCAGGCGAAGCAGTTTGTCGGTTTCCGCTCCGGCTGGCTGAAACCGCGCGGAGTTATTGCTGGGCACACAGACTTTCCTCGCCAAGACTGTGATGGGCCATCACTCGGCACAATTTTTACCCTGGTGACACTCTACCGACCCGTCACCTCTCTCGACCTGGATTGTCGCATGACCGATATGGTGATGCTGGCGTAACTCGATGGCCACTTCATGCAGGAACCGGTCATCATCCGGCGGTTCAGGCATGACAAGGTGTGCCGTTAAGGCATTGTCCGTGGTGCTCATGGCCCAGATGTGCAAATCATGAATCCCGGCCACGCCCGGCCGCGACAGGAGAAACGCGCGCACCGCTTCCGGATCCACTTTACGAGGCACGGCGTCAATCGCCAGGTTCAGAGAATCTTTCAGCAGATCCCAGGCTGAGAAAAAAATCACCACCACGATCACCAGGCTGATGACTGGATCGATCCAGTTCAGGGCGAATTTCCAAATCAGAGCGCCGGAAATGACGACGCCCAGTGAAACCGCCGCATCCGCGGCCATGTGTAGAAAAGCGCCCCTGATGTTCAGATCGTGATCCTTGCCGGAGACAAACATCAGCGCTGTCGCCGTGTTGATCACAACACCGACCGCCGCCACCCACATGATGGTGACGCCGGCAGGTTCCACCGGGGTGAAAAAACGCCCAACCGCCTCCCACGCGATGGCGCCGACTGCCGCGAACAACAGCAGCCCGCTAAGAATGGAGGCGAGAATGGTGGCGCGGCTGTAGCCGTAAGTCCGGCGGGCCGATGGCTTCCGACCGGCCAGCGCGCTGGCGCCCCAGGCCAAAAGCAAGCCCAACACATCGCTCAGGTTGTGGCCGGCGTCGGTGAGCAGAGCCAGCGAGTTGGCCATCAGGCCAAAAACCACCTCCACCACGATGAACCCGACATTCAACGCCACCCCGACGGCAAACGCCCGGTTGTAATCGGGCGGCGCGTGGTGGTGGTGATGTGCCTGCTGCCGGTTCATCAGGGATCAGACGCTGTGCCAACCCTGCCAGAGCGTCCAGGCTCCGATCACGATAAAGGCCGTTCCGGCCACATAGCTCATCAGTTTGACGTTGAGGTATTGCGACAAAACAGCCCCGGCGGCAACACCGATTGCGCTGGTGGCGATCAATGCCAGAGAGGCCGCGAAGAAAACAGTGAGTTTGCTCACATCGCGGTCAGCGGCGAAAAGCAGCGTTGCGATCTGGGTTTTGTCGGCCATTTCCGCAATGAACACCGTACCCAGCACGGTGAAAAACAACTTCCATTCCATCAGGTCAGCCTTCCGTTGACGGTGTGTTTTACATTGTACGCAATACGCAATGGGTAGCGGACGAGGGCCTGGCCTGACGGCTCCATGGACCTGCGCGGAACCTGCGACATGCGCAGCGTGTCAACGGCCGGGCGCATGGTCATACCTCGACCACGAGGTGACACATATTGTCATCACACCGACCATAATCGGCATCCCAGGCCCGAAATTTGCGTCGTAGCCCACAGAAACACCTCCGCATAAGTCCATTTATTCAGTGAGTTAAACGACTTTACACATTGTGGCGTGAATATTGCATCACACAGCGTGTACAGATATCCGGTCAGCCGGATATCAGGTAAATCGACCGCTCCGCGGAGGAGCGTAAACCCGGGCCGTCTTTCCTGCTGAAGAAGCCGTTGGGGGAACAGTCGAAGCAGGAAGTTAGCGGCCTCGGGCGAAGATAGCGTTTCATCGCCACCCGCTAGACAAGTCCGGCGGCATGCCGGCACCAGGGGTTGGGTCGGAAAAGACCCTGTGTTATTGCACAATTTGCCCAAATTGAGCGTTGCTTGGGGAACAAGCCGGCTGGTCAGGCAAGGGGGTTTACCAGCCAACCATTGGGGTAAGGGCACGGGGGTAACCCGGCTGTTCCGGCGGCTTCAAAGCCGCCAGGCAGCCCAAGGGGTAGAGGGGGCCTGGCTTACCCATGGTTCGATCAAGGTAGCCACCCGAAAAGACCCGCAGATGCCGGGTCTTTTCTTTTATAGCGACTCACATCTTCTGCCGGTCAGTGCGCGCATGATGATCCGGCATGACCCTTTATGATCCATGAGGCCCTGGTCCATGAGGCCCTGGTCCATGAGGCTCGGGGCCGGAAAACCCTGTCGACCCGTGAAAGCGCCCTCATATCACTCGCGTTCAGACTGAACGCCACCCGGGCCGGACGGGCATCACTCGCTCTCGTGTGAAGTGATGATATAGCCGCCCGATTTTTCATCATGCTGCATCTGCAGGAGTTTGCGCTTCTCCATCTCTTCGAGCAGTTGGCCGAAGGATTTGAAGCCGTGGTAACTCTCGCTGAATGAAGGCTTGCGGCGCTTGAGTGCCTGCTTGACCATGGAGCCCCAGATTTGGGACTCATCCCCTCGCTCACTCACCAGGTCATCGAGCGTTTCCAGGACATGACGAAATGCGGACTGAGCGCGCTCTTCGGCTTTGGTGCGTGAACCATTGCCGCCTTCAGCGGCTTTCTTGCTGGCGCCTTTTTTCCTCGCCGGCGATCGCCGGGTCGTTTTTCGGACAATATCTTCGTAATAAATGAATTCGTCACAGTTGGCGATCAGCAGGTCCGAGGTGGACTCTTTCACACCCACGCCAATGACCAGTTTGTTGTTTTCTCGAAGCTTGGAGACCAGCGGCGAAAAATCCGAGTCACCGCTGATAACGACGAAGGTGTCCACGTGCGACTTGGTGTAACACAGGTCCAGTGCGTCAACCACCATGCGGATGTCGGCGGAGTTTTTACCCGACTGCCGCCGGTGCGGAATTTCTATGAGTTCGAAAGAGGCCTCATGCATGTCGACTTTGAAATCCTTGTAGCGCTCCCAGTCGCAATAGGCTTTTTTGACCACGATATTGCCCTTGACCAGCAGTCGCTCCAGCACTTCCTCGATGTCGAATCGGGCATAGCGTGCGTCACGCACGCCAAGGGCGATGTTCTCGAAGTCGCAAAATAGCGCGAGGTTTCGGGTTCCGTTACTCATGAATGGACGCTCTGGCGGGGCCTTGCTGTAGATGCCCCATTCTAAATGATTCACGCGATCTGTGTTGGCTGTTTTTCCTGAGCAGGGGATGCGGCATATCTTGGGCTATCATGCGACTTCACCCTCCGACGGCCTGACCCGATGAACGACACCATCAGCGCGAATACGCCCTACTACCAGCTGGACCCGGACACGGTCATCAATGCCGTCGAATCCGTCGGCATGGCCTGTGACGGACGTCTTTTGCCGCTCAACAGTTATGAAAACCGCGTATACCAGGTTGGGCGCGAGACCGGCGACCCGATCGTGGCGAAATTCTATCGCCCGGGACGCTGGAGCGATGAGCAGATCCTGGAAGAGCATGCGTTCGCCCTGGAACTGGCTGAGGCCGAGATACCCCTGGTGCCGCCCATGACGTTGGCCACCGGAACCCTGAACCACTTCGAGGGTTTTCGTTTCGCCCTGTTCGAGCGCAGAGGCGGGCACGCGCCGGAACTCGACGATAAGGAGACGCGGACCTGGCTGGGCCGGTTCCTGGGCCGAATACATGCGGTAGGCTCAAGTCGAGGGTTTGCACATCGCCCTCAACTCACGCCCCAGCGTTTCGGACAGGACTCCATCGACACCATCACGGGCGGTGAATGGCTGCCCGCCCACCTCGGGGCCGCCTTCGAAACCCTCGGCGAGGATTTGATGGCCATGGTGTCCACCCTTTACCAGCAAGCGGGTGAATGCAGAAACATCAGGCTCCACGGAGACTGTCACCCGGGCAACATCCTCTGGCGCGAAGGGCCTTTCTTTGTCGACCTCGACGACTGTCAGACCGGCCCGGCCATTCAGGATTTGTGGATGCTGCTCTCGGGCGAGCCGGAGGACATGTCCTCACAGCTGCAGGATGTGATCAAGGGCTATCGCGAATTCAACGCGTTTGAGCCACGCGAACTGGCGCTGATCGAGGCGCTGAGAACGCTTCGCATGCTGCATCACGCGGCCTGGCTGTCGCGCCGCTGGGAGGATCCGGCATTCCCGATCGCTTTTCCCTGGTTCAGTGAGCCGCGCTATTGGGAAAACCTGGTGCTGGGCTTGCGCGAACAGCTGGCCCGGATGCAGGAACCCGCGCTGACTTTACCCCTCTGGCTTTGAGACAGGCGGCGCCCCGCTCAGTAGTGGGGTGGCGCCTCATCGTGTTCACCGGAAACCCCACCGGCAGCCGCCTCACCCAATTCTCTCAGCCGGCCCGCCAGCTTCCTCAACTGCTCACGCAGCTCCGTGAGTTCACGATCCTGGCGGGCAACCACCTCATTCAGCCGTTCATGCAGCTCGTCCTGGAACGCGGCCTGGCTCTCCAGTTCCTCTATGCGGCTGAGCAAAGCCCTGAAGTCACTCAAGGCGATGCCTCCGGGGGCAGCTGAGCGGGTGGCTCCCACAATTCCACCCGGTTGCCGTCCGGGTCTTCGAACCAGCCGAAGCGTCCGAAATCGTGCTCCTCCCGGTCGTCGATCACCGTGGCGCCGCCATCGGCCACATTCTTGAGCGCCGCATCCAGGTCATCAACGATCAGGTTGACCATGAACGCCTGCCCGCGGTCGCCGAAATATTCGGTATCGGTAGGGAATGCGCCCCAAACAGTGAAACTGTTGGCCGGCATACCCTCGGGGGCAAAACTGGCGCCACTGGTGGTTCCCCAACCTTCTACGCGCAGGCCGAGGTGCGCTTCATACCAGGCGGCAAGCCCGGCAGGGTCCCCGGTCCGAAAAAATACTCCGCCCATGCCCAGGGCTCTTCCCTGGCTGGTTTTGCTCATTGTGAGACTCCCACACTTTCCTGAACGTCATCATAACCCAGGTGGAAGCGCGCCCATCGGGCCGCCCGAATTTGGAACGACGAACCGCCTTCGGTATGCTTCAGCCAGGCTCCAATACGAGAATACGAGATGCGTCCGCTGTTGTTCCTGACCGCAACCTTGTTGCTTCAAGCATGCGCCTCGCTGCCCGAGGACTTTCCCCAGCAGCCCAGCGAAGCCTGGCCGGAACCCGCCACAACCCAGTTGGGCGCGTTTTTCGAACGGCACGTACCCGAAACGGGCCCGCGCTCGGGCGTTATCCTCGTGGCCGACCCCCGGGAGGCTTTCAGGGCCCGATATGCTTTTGCCTCGCTCGCCCAGCGAACACTCGATCTGCAGTACTACCTGTGGAAGGGTGACCTGACCGGTCGGCTGCTGCTGTGGCGGGCGCTGGAAGCCGCCGACCGCGGCGTCCAGGTCCGCATTCTCATGGATGACATCTACCACAAGGGCCGGGACAAGGACTATGCCACCATCGCGGTGCATCCCAACATCCAGATGCGCGTCTTCAACCCCATGGGTAACCGGGGTATTGGCCGCACCGGCAATTATGTTTTGCACAAAAAGACGCTCAACCACCGGATGCACAACAAGATTTTTCTGGTCGACAGCGCGGTTGCGGTGCTCGGTGGCAGGAACATCGGGGACGATTATTTCGGTATCGACCCGGAACTCAATTTCCACGACCTGGATGTGCTGGCGGTCGGTGAGGCCGCGCGGCAGGCGGGCGGCGCGTTCGACCTGTACTGGAATAGCCCGCATGCGGTGCCCATCAGCGTCCTGTACCCCGACCTGGTTGATGTGACCGACCTCGATCTGCTGCGCACCGACCTGGAGATGAACCTGGACGACGCGCTGGAAGAAGTGCCCTACAAGGTACCGCATGAGATTGATGCCGTCCGCGACCAGCTGGAAGACCTGGCAGCCGCACTGATTTGGGCGGAAACGGAGGTGGTCGTCGACCCCCTGGACCGCTTTGAGGGGGGTGAGGAGTCGGCTTTCGTGGTCCTTGGGCGATTGTTGCGGGATGAAGCCAGGGAAGACCTGACCATTCAGACCGCTTACCTGATCCCCAATGGCGGCGGCATCGAAAACATCGCTCACATGGTCGACAACGGCGTTCGTGTGCGCATCATGACCAACTCAGCGCAGTCCAACAATCACCTGTCCGTCCATGCGCACTACATGAAGTACCGCAAACCCCTGATTGAAGCCGGCGTGGAACTGTATGAACTGCGCGCCGACGCTGAATTGCTGAATCACTACCGCGAGGTGGATAACCGCATAGTGGACTCGCACGCCGGCCTGCATACCAAGGCCTTCGTCGTGGACAGCCGCATCAGCGTGATCGGCTCCTACAATATGGATCCCCGCTCACGCATCTGGAATTCCGAAATTGGGCTGGTGGTCCGTAGCGAGGAATTCGGCGCGGTCGTCAAAGCCGAAATGGACGAGGAATTCCAGCCGGGCAATGCCTACCGCGTGGAACTGGATGAAAAGGGCAACTTGCTCTGGACCATCGATACAGAGGACGGCGTGGAGCGCTGGACGCATGACCCAGGAACCACCGCCTGGCGGCGGTTCATCACCCGGCTGATCAGCTGGATACCGGTTGAAAACGAGCTCTGAGCCCGCTTTTACCAGCAGCTCAGGCCCCGAACACTTCCCGGAACACCATCTGCATGTGGCCCCAGGACACCTGATCGGCCAGTTCGTCGTATTTGAGTGGGATACCGAACTTTTCGCCCTTGGCCGTCGCCTCGGGGTTGGTGAAGGCGTGCTCCGCGCCCGGCAGCTGGATGAAATCACAGTGGGCGCCTGCAGAAGCCATCTCCTGCTGGAACTGCGCAATGTCTTCCGCCGGTACGAAGGGGTCAGCTTCGCCGTTGTAGGCAACCACCCTGGCCGCCATCTGGTCAACGCCCGGCGTGATGGCCAGGGGCAAGCTGCCGTGGAATGACACCACCACGCCCAGGTCCATACCCACCCTGGCCATGTGCAGGACAACGCCGCCGCCAAAGCAGTAGCCAATCGCGCCGATCTGATCCGCGTTGACGGTTGCATGACCCTGCAGGGTATCCAGGGCAGCTTTGAAGCGGGCCCGGCCTGTCTCCATATCCTCGATCACCGCGTTCATCAGGGCGCCGGCCTCAGCAGGGTTATCGGCCGTTTGGCCGCCGCCATACATGTCGACCGCCATCGCCGTGTAACCCAGCGCGGCCAGGGCATCGGCGCGGCGCCTGGCGAAATCATTCAAACCCCACCATTCGTGAACCACCAGGATGCCGGGGCGGGAACCCTCGATGGAATCATCCCAGGCCAGGTAGCCCCTCATCTCGGTCTCCCCGGAGGAATAGGCTACATCTTCGCTGCGAATATTGGCTGCGCTCATCGTTGCACTCCCTATGCTGATCGGTTTCAATCTGAATATTCTTCGACAGCGACCCGCTCCCGTGTCGCCCCTCGCAAAGAATCATACTCCATGCAAGCCAGCCACAGGCACAGATTCACATTGGATTCGATCTGAAGCGACCCCAGATTGTTTTCAGTTGCATTGGTGGGCCTGGTGCTGGTGCAATGAGTAACTGACCAGGCCAGACCAACAGGACAAACATCATGAGCGAGTTAGGCGGTACCCCGGACATCAACATGGATCCCGATGCCCTGTGCCGGGAAGAGGTATTCACGGACAACAGGATCGGCACCATTCGCAAGCTGACCCCGGTGACTTCAGGCGGCGAAGAGGACCACAGCCGGCCCGTTCAGTACCTGGGTTCCACCCAGATCATGACGCCCGGGGGGGCCCTGCCGCTCAGCTTTGAAATTCCCGCGAGCACGCTGCAGGAGGCTGCGGAAGGTTTTGGCGCGGCCGCACAAGAGGCTGTTGAACGCACCATGGAGGAACTCCGTGAGTTGCAGCGCCAGGCCGCTTCCCAAATCGTGGTACCCAAGGGCGGCATGGACCCGGGCGCCATGGGCGGGATGCCCGGAGGCGGCAAAATCCAGATGCCGTGAAGCGTTTCTGCCTGGCTGTTGCGGCCTTGCTGACCGTAACAGCGGCCAGCCTACCCCGGGGCGCCCAGGCCCAGGACACCCTGTTATGGCGCGTAGTGGATCTCCAGAACGTGGTCCACGTGGAGCTGCTGGAAGGGGTGATCGTGCTCGAGCTCAACCCCCTTTTCGCGCCGAAAACGGTTGCCCAGTTCAAACGGCTGGTCGCGGAGGACTTCTACCGCGGCCTGAGCTTTTATCGGGTCATCGAAGGGTTCGTGGCCCAGGGGGGAGACGAGAGCGATGTCGGCATCCCAACGACCGAGCCCACGATCGATGCGGAATTCGAAATCAAGCGCGATGACGAGCTGCCCTGGACCCGGGTCGAACGCCAGGATATATACGGCGCTGAGACGGGGTTCATCGACGGGTTCGCCGCCGGACGGGACAAGCGCCGTGTCTGGCTGACCCACTGCCCCGGTATCATCGCCATGGCACGCAACGAGGATCCCGACTCGTCACGAACCGACTTCTATATCGTCATCGGCCAGTCTCCGCGATACCTGGATAGAAACCTGTCCATTTTCGGCCGGGTCATCCACGGCATGGATGTCGTTCAGCGTATCCGACGAGGCGCTATTGAGAACAACGGGATCATCGAAGAAGACCTCGAGCGGTCCCGCATCAAGCGAGTGCGCATGGCCATGGACCTTGACCCGCCAGAACGAAACACCTTCCTGGTCATGGACACCAACAGCCCCGGCTTCAGCGACTATCTCGATGAGAGACGCAACCGCAAGGACAAGTTTTTCGCCCATAAGCCGCCCAAGGTGCTTGATGTCTGCCAGGTACCCGTCGCCACGCGGGTAGAGAAACCAGACCTGCCAGACAGCCTGCGCCAAAGCGTCACCGACCAGCCATAGGCCCCATGGCCCGATGCTGTATGGGCGCAGGCGATGGCTCTACTGTGGTACTCTAGATGCACACAATCTGCCCGTGGCTTCGGGCAGACCAATTGATAAGGGGCCCCAACAACGCTTTACTGCGTGAGCGCGCCGCAACCCCAACGCGAATGCCGGACAGGGAACACAGCGCGATGGACAAATGACTCAAGGCAACAGAAACATATTTGTCTTCGGCATCGCAATGGTGTTTGTGGGCCTCGCCTTGATTTTTCTGCTGCCTCGCAGCCACCCGGGGCCGGATCAAACCATCGTGATGCCGAATGACACTGACGCCCCGTCAGAGACGCCAGAACCTGCGCTCCACTCTGACCCGGCCAGGGCTATGACCAGCGAAGACGCGCCGCTGGCATTTTTCAAGTCGATCAACCGTTATCCGGGCAACAACAAAAGACTGACCGACCGGTCCCATGACCTGCTCAACCCGGGGGCGCGTCATGAACAGCGGCGGCGGATTCCTGCCAACCCCGACAACCCGGATCCCGGGTGGGAGGTGCTTTTCACCGCAGATCGCTACTACATCAATGGTGAAGAGTCGGCCGAAATCACACTGCAGCTGTGGCACGAGGGCCAACCCGTGACCCCCGAGTCACTGCAGTTGGTAGCTCGAACCGTCACGGCACAAGGGCCCACGGTGACCCTGCGAGAGCAGCGGAACGGCGCCGGGGTCAGCACGGTTTTTCGCCCCAATGAAGCCTGGCCCGATTTCGCCGGACCAGTCCAGGTCGTGGCGCGTTTTTCCGCCGACGGAATGGCGCCGCAATCGGGCACGCTGGATTTTCACTTTACCGGCTCCGAACAGAACCCTGGAAAATTCACCGGCGCCGTCAGTGAGCGCCTGACGCAGGGCAGCTTGACCTTCGATGTGGGCGTGGATATCCACATCGCCGGCCGCTTCCGCATTGAGGCCAACCTGTTCGACGCAATGGGCAGGCCTTTTGGCTGGGCTCGGTTCGATGCCCCTCTGGAAAAAGGACGACAGCGGGTGGAGTTGACATTTGACGGACTGCTGTTCCACGACGCCCAGGCTCAGGCGCCTTTCCTGCTGACACAGCTCCGGGGTTACCGGCTGTCGCCAGAGCATGCCTCGGGCCGACAGACCATACCCACCATTGAACTGAACCATGCCACAGCCGGTGATTACGATCTGGCTGATTTTCGAGACACCGTCATCATCAGCCCGCGCCAGGCGCGCATGATGGAGATGTACCAGGACGCACAAAGGCGGGGTGTCCAACTGACCCGGCCAGAGTACACGGGAGACTAGGAAGCACCGGAGCTAATCCGGGCACTTTATCAAAGGGAGAGATCATGAAACACGCGGCATACGGAAGAAAACGAATCATCGCCATACTGGCAAGTGCGCTTTTGCTGACGCTGGCGGCGGCAATGCCTGCCATGGGCGGCACCATCGGCGGGGGCAACGAGGGCCGTTGCGAAATGCTTGCGAGTGAGGCCACCCGCGTTTGCACGGGCAAAGGGAAAAATCGCAGCTGTGATGTGATTGACAGTTTCTGCGGGGGCGCCGGCAGCAATGGCAGCTGTTCCTGCGAGGATGGATGCGAAGCAGACGGATCCTGCTGCGCCGACTACGCGCCGGTGTGCGCGGGTAAGTTCGATTGCAGCCCGGACAGCGGACAGATTGCGTTCCTGCACGTAGGCGGCATGTGCTCCACGCAGTGGGACTACCCGGGCTCCGACGACCGCCTCGCCAACGTCTCGGGCATCTCAAACGCCGTTTCAGTAGACGTCAGGGCCGTGCAAACCGATGTCTTCGGCACCCAGGTCGCCGCGAAAACCCTGTCGCGCTATCTCGATGCCTGCTGCACGGACTCGAACAGCTGCTACGTCTACAACTATTCCAATGGCGACAACGTGGTGGGCTTTGCCCTCGACCAGTTGGCGACCACGACCCAGATCTGCACTGGCCGGGGCAAAAAAAGGACCTGCGAGGAAGATCTGGCCTGGAATGTGCTTGAAGTAAGGACCTCTGCCGGAAATGGCGGCGGCAGCGAGCTCTCCAACTGGGGCAGCCTGGCGGACCTGTTCGCCTGCGACCTGGCCTCGCAGATCGGCCCGAGCCAGGTGCGAAACCTTTACGATCACAACAACACCCGCGGCGTTCCCGTGTACCACATGGGCGGCTTCCTCGACCAAACCACGGGCAGCGATGACATCACGCTGGACGCGGCATGGTGGTTCCTGCCGTGGCACAACGACGGTGCGGTGGGTTATCACTCGGCCGGCGCCCGCAACACCGCTGTTGAATGGTGTGGTGACGGGCAAAATCTCGCCTGGGACTGGGACTACTTTGGCAACTGGTGCACCGACGAGAACCTGTGCAGCGCGAACTACGGCACCTTGTTCCAGGGCCATGGCATGGCCTACTGCGACATGCACATGGAAAACTCCGATCACTACGACCAGAAAATGGCGTACATCAAGTATGAGGGCCAGTGACCGGATAAACGGCGGCCATCCATAGCGGATAACTAGCCGGGTGCTTCGACACCCGGCTCATCCGCCTCTTCCAGATCGTAACCCCCCAGGTGTGCGGCAACGCGCCAGCTGTGGTGCGCCATTCTCTGGAGCCAGCGCTGCGCGGCCATGCGCATGCCGGTTTCCGCCACGCTCAGATCGTGCGCCACCGCGGCCTCGATAGCGCCGTCCCGGTCTTCTTCCGCCTTATGCCACAGGCGGCGGGCAAAGTGGCCCATCCGTTGGTAGGTCGAGATGTCGATGCCCGGCTCCAGGCTTGAGCGGATCTCGGAACACAGGGTGCGCAGTTCAATGGCCTCAGCCGTCAGTTGGGTATCGGCGCGGATCGCAACGATCCGATCGTCCTGGCCTATCCTCCAGAACATCCTTTGCAGGTGATCCAATGCGTGCATCGCGCTGCCAATTTGTGCGTGGTAACGCCCCTTCTCGCCCGCAGCGTTGAGTTCGTCCAGAAAATCCCGCGTGTCCCGAAAATCCTGCTCGATGATACCCACGGGAACACGGCCTTCCACATCCTGCCCGACCAATGACCGGCCCAGCCGGTCCAACAGGTCATCGAACAGGTCTCTCAATGTGGCTTCCAATGCGGCGGTCGCCGCCACCGGTTCCTTGATCAGTTGATGGTCGAGCCTGCGGGCCAGGCTGATGCTGCGCTCGGGTACCAGCGCCTCCATCAGGCGGGCGAACGGCTGGGCCAGCGGCAGCCCTACCAGCAGGGCAACGGCATTGAACAAGGTGTGAAAACCCACCAGCGCCAGCTCCGGTGAAGCGGTGATCGCGTGCGGCCACGCGGCGCCGAGGGCCCAGACATAAGGGTCCAGGAGCAATAACGCGGCGAGCGCGGTAAAGACATTGAAAATCGTATGCGAGAACCCGGTGCGCCGGGCTGCCTGCGAACTTCCCAGTGCGGCAACAACCGCGGTAATCGTGGTGCCTACATCCATCCCGATGACCATGGCGGCCGCCTGGGGAAAATTGATCGCGCCAACGCTGAGCGCGGTCATGGCAATGGCGACGCCGGCACTGGAGGACTGGGTGACCAGGGTAATCAGGATACCCAGGCCCAGCAACAGCAGACGCCCACCCAGCGTATCCGGAGGAAAACGGTCGGGCGTCACCGTATCTGTAAAGCCCTGCATGCCGTCCTGCATGAATCCGATACCCAGGAAAATGACGCCAAATCCGGCCAGTGCGCGACCCAGGCTTTGCCAGCGCCCCCGCCCGAACATCCGCAGCATGGCGCCCAGGAAAATAACGGGAAGGGCGGCAGCCCCAATTTTCAGCTTAAAACCGAATAAGGCCACCATCCAGCCCGTCACCGTGGTGCCCAGGTTGGCGCCAAACACGATGCCCAGAGCCTGCGGGAACGTCAGGAGCCCGGCCGCGACAAAGCCCACCGTGGTAACGGTGGTAGCGCTGGAAGATTGCAGGACGGCGGTGGCCAGCGTGCCGGTGAGGGCCCCCGTTGAGGGGCTGCGGGTAAAGCGCGTCAGCCACGCGTGCAGGCCCTCGCCCGCCAGGGCTTTTAGCCCCTCGGTCATGACGACCATGCCCATCAGAAAGAGGCCCAGCCCGCCAAGTGTCGTGAGTAGGTTGTCGTACATCTGTGCCTTCGACGCCCGGTCTGCCCATGCTCAGCATAAGCCAACCGGCAGCGCCCCCCAAGGGTCGAAATCAAACCATTGCGGGTTGGTTGCAAGAAAATTTTTGTGGGCTAATCTTTAAATCTATAAAAAAGGTATTCAACGTGAATGAAATCACCCACAAAAACGCCGGGCGTCAGAGCTTTCTGTTGCTTCTCAGGGAGATGGTTCGCG
>Ga0255776_10002200_pt1 | contig 22024 bp, 26 predicted proteins | sample 071ome_19_FD_179974 | JGI IMG/M metagenome (GOLD analysis project Ga0255776, IMG submission 179974) | Coastal salt marsh microbial communities from the Groves Creek Marsh, Skidaway Island, Georgia - 071413AT metaG (version 2) | ecosystem: Environmental > Aquatic > Marine > Intertidal zone >... | reverse complement strand
CGTGACGGAAAAGTGATTCTCATTGATTTGGGTGAGCTTTCTTGGGACAAAAATTTTGTAAGAGGCCTTGTTGAAGAAAGGCACTGGGAAATGAGAAGTTCATACAATAGACTTCGAGATGAGAAGTTAAAAGATTATGTTCGAAATCTTTTCAGGAAAGAGGCTACTGTTTCAACATTTAAAAATAGGTGGGGTAGCAAGTTTAGATAGACGTTTGCCTTAGACAAATCCTTGCTACAGTTCTTTGTTAAAATATTTCTATGAACGATGTATACATAGGAGAAGGAAACTTGAATGGAAAAGGCGTCTATGCTGAGCGCGACTTTAGAAAAGGTGAAGCTGTTATCACATACAACCTTAAGGAGCTCTCACATGAACAATATGAAAATTTGCCTAAACAAGAAAAGGACTATGTCCACCAACATACAGACAGGTTAATGCTCTATTCTGAACCAGAGAGATACGTCAATCATTCAGATAACCCCAATACCATTCAGGACTTAGAGAAAGGGCAAGATATTGCTTTGAGAGATATTGAAAAGGATGAAATGATTACTACGGATGCTTCGAAGGATGATATTTAATTTCTCAAAAACCCCTCAACTAACCCCTCAACCCTTTCCATCTCGTCCTTTTTTATCCACACAATCTCCTTGTACCTCTTCAACCACGTCATCTGCCGTTTCGCATATTGCCGGATTTTTGTCTCCAATACTTCAAGCAGTGCCTCTTTAGTAAGTTCACCTTGCAAGTATTTTGCTATATATCGATACTCTAGCCCCAGTTCATTCATCCGGTCATAAGAAAGTCCATTTTGGTGAAGGTTTTGTACTTCTTCAATCATGCCGTCATCAATTCGAGCAACAAGTCTATCGTGAATATTGTGATGTAGTTCTTCCTTCTTAATATCAATGCCTAACATAAGCGCCTCGTACCGTTCTTTTGGTTCAGTTTTCGGAACAGTGCCAACTGCTTCCGCGATTTCAATACTTCGTATCAGTCTACGGGGGTTTTGTATGTCTATATCAGCATATCGCTGTGGGTCGAGCGACTTAAGTCGCGACTGGAGTTCTTCTAGTGAAAGTTTTTCAAGTTCATTTCGCAACAGCTCATTTGGCGGAACTTCAGCGACAGCGACTTTACCAAGGAGCGCATCAACATACAGAAAAGTACCACCAGCAATAATCGGCAGATTTTCTCTAGAGACGATGTCTTCTATTGCTGTATCTGCAGCTTTTACAAAATCTGAGACAGTAAATTGGTCCTTTGGATCTGCTATGTCGAGTATATGGTGAGGTACGTCTTGCATCTCTTCTTTAGTTACTTTCCCGGTACCGATATCGAGCCCCTTGTATACTTGCCGTGAGTCAGCAGAAACAACTTCACCATTAAATTTTCTGGCGAGTTCAATTGAAAGCGAGGTCTTTCCTGAGGCAGTTGGGCCTACTATGACAACAATTTTATTGAGTTTTTTCACAGTGTGCCGGGAGAGGGACTTGAACCCTCAAGGCTTGCGCCATACGATTTTGAGTCGTACGTGTATACCAATTCCACCATCCCGGCAGGCGATTTTGAGTGTATCATAGATATACACAGTCTGAAAATTATGGCTATGTTACAATGTCGGTATGGCATACGAAAGCAACGCAGTTTTTTGGATTGAGGTAGAAAAAATTGTCCCTAATCCGTTTCAACCACGACGAGAGTTTGACGAAGGAAAGCTCCGTGAATTATCTGATTCAATTAAGATGTATGGAATCCTCCAACCTCTCGTAGTAACTCGGCATGAAATAGTGGGAGATGATGGCTCATTCCAAACGCAGTATGAATTGGTGGCAGGAGAGCGAAGACTTCGAGCGTCAAAACTTGCAGGTCTCGCGCAAGTGCCAGCGCTTATTCGAACGGGCGAAGAGTCACAACTCATGAAGCTCGAGCTTGCGATTATTGAAAACCTACAACGAGAGGATCTTAATGCAGTTGACCGCGCACTTGCGTTTAAGCAACTTGCAGACCAATTTAAACTTTCACATTCTCAAGTTGCTAAGAAGGTAGGAAGGAGTCGTGAGTATGTTTCAAACTCAATACGGCTACTTGGACTTCCTGAGGTGATTCTCGATGCGCTTCGTCGAAATGATATTTCAGATGGACATGCTCGGACGCTCCTTATGCTTAATGATAGGCCAGAAGAGCAGGATGTAGTCTTCCGAGAGACACTATTGAAGAAACTTTCAGTACGTGAAGTTGAGCGAATTTCACGAAAGATTGCTACAGACAAAATTCGGAAGAAGAACTGGGAAGGTTCGGATCCTGAACTTATTGAAATTGAGAAAGAATTTACAGAAACGTTTGGCACACGCGTGCAGATACAAAAGACAGACTATGGAGGGCGTTTGACTATTGATTACTTTGCACCAGAAGATTTGCGCAAAATGCTCGACATGGTTCAAAAGGGCGAAGTTGAAGGCGGTGAGACTATGCAAGCAAAAGCTCTGGCTCGCATGGAAGAAGCGACCCCACTAGAAAATGTTAAAGTCCATGAACAGCAACATATTGAAGCATCAAATTCTGACAATGAAAACAATGTTGAAGAAGAGACGTACACTCGATACGATTCACTCGAAGCTGAAAGTAGTATTGAAGAAATTCCGTCGACTGAAGAACCAGAAGTAGCAACAACTAAAATTGAGACAGAGGAAGAGATATCTCAAAACACAACACCACATAGTGACGAAAGTACCAACGAAAACGAGAAGGAAGAAGAAACTAATCTCTATTCAATTAGGAACTTTTCTCTGTAGTTTCACCAGTTAAATAGGCTCGAATTTTCCTACGAGCTACTGAAGTTTTGGTGTATTCAAGCCACTTTTGTGTTGGTTTGCTCGAATCTTTTGTAGTTATTACAACAATGTCACCATTTTTAAGAGGAGTATCAAGGCCGACAAATTTTCCGTTTACTTTTGCTCCAGAAGTGTGGTCGCCAATATCTGAGTGAATAGTGTAGGCAAAATCAATCGGCGTAGCTCCTACGGGCAGATCCACTACGTCACCTTCAGGTGTGAATACAAAAATGCGATACGAGAAAAAGTCATCCTTGAGACCTCCAAAGAATTCATTTGATTCACCATCTGTTTTGTGTGCATCAGCAATTTCTTGAATCCATTTTGGGATTCTCTCTTTATGTTCTTGTTCTTGGATAATTTGCTTTCTATCGTCTGTAATTTCACTATTCTTCCAAGAAAATGGATTAAAGAGTGTTGGTATCAGAGAAGCAAACCATGATTTGGAATTTGCATTAGCTTGTCCAAGTTGCTTACTCTTGTACATAATGTGTGACGCAATACCGTATTCCGCTTCTCGATGCATTCCTTCTGTTCGTATTTGTACTTCAAGGATAGTCCTGTTCGGAGTGATTACTGTGGTGTGAAGTGATTGATAGCCGTTTGGTTTTGGGAATGCAATGTAATCTTTAACCCGCTTAGGCATCGGACGCCATATTTCATGGACGATACCAAGGACTTGATAACACTGTTCAATGTTTTGCACTACAACCCGCAGTGCAAAATAATCAAAAATCTTTTCGATATCCCAATCTCGTCTTTTGAGTTTTTGAAATAAGCTATATGAACCCTTGAGTCTGTATGACGTTTGAAAGTCAAGAATACCGCTTTCAGCAAGCCTTTTTTGCAGTGACTTTCTAATTTTTTCAATTTCATTCTCGCCTCGTTTTGCGAGTGGTTTAACAAGTTCCATAACTCGTTCATGCTCTTTTGGATATACATATGGGAAGGCCAAATCCTCGAGTTGTTTACGGATACGACCCATTCCAAGTCTATGGGTAACAGGAACGTAAATTTCAAGCGTCTCTCGAGCTATTCGTTCTTGTTTCTCTTCAGGTACAAACTCGAGTGTTTGCATATTATGAAGCCGGTCGATGAGCTTGATGATAAGTACTCGAATGTCTTGGCTTGTTGCTACAAACAGTTTACGAAGACTTTCGTTGTGTCTATCGCTTCCGTAATATCGTACTGAACCAAGTTTTGTAACACCTTCAACAAGGAAGTAAATTTCATCTCCAAAATTTTCTTTGAGTTGTTCCGGAGTTGTTTCAGTGTCTTCAATGGTGTCATGCAGTAGCCCTGCAGCAATCGTATTTGGACTCATCCCAATTTCTGCAAGCATTTTCGCAACGTGTGCGAGATGATTAAGGTATGGTTCTCCAGAGTAACGCTTTTGCTCCTTGTGAGCTTCTTCGGCAAACTTATAGGCACGACAAATAAGGTCTTTATCAAGCTCATTTGGTGCAGCCATTGCTGCAATAATGTCCTTTGACGTGACGATTTTAGACATGTAGCTATTCTACATGCAATACAAAATAAGAAAAGAATTATGACTTGGGACTCAGAAGTTCAAGAGCATCTTCGAGTGAAAATTTTTTCATGTTTACATCTTCAGGGAGCCAGATTCTTTGAAATCCCTTTTTGAGGTACTTACCAGATTTGGACTCAAACACAGCAACCATCTTCTTTGTTTTCGGGTTTACACCTAAGTCTTTCACATGCTTTTCTCCTTTTCGAAGTCTCTTTGGCTCTTTAAGAATTTCAAGTGCACGTTCAAATGTAATGGTATACGGGTCGTCATCACCCTTAAGTGAGCGGAAGTCGCCTACATGACCAATGTATGGACCGTATTGACCAATGTTTGCGATGACTGGCTCGTTGGTATCTGGGTGAAGTCCAAGTTCACGGGGGAGTTTAAGGTAATGAACAGCATCGTCAAGTGTAACGTCCTCCATTGCTTTGTCTTTAGGAACCGTTGCTCGTTTAGGGACTGGAGTCTTCTTACCTTTTACTTTCTCAGGAGTTTTACCGAGTTGTACGTAGGCGCCGTATCGTCCATTCAAGAGATATACTTCTTCTCCAGTTTCGGGATGCAGGCCAAGAGGTTCATCTTCTTTAAGCTCTGTTCCGTCTATTGAGCGCGCGCCTGTACAGTCAGGGAAAGTGCTACATGAAAGGAATTTCCCGTTCTTGCCTAGCTTGATTACCATATCCTTACCACAGGTAGGGCATGGGAATTCCTTGGGTCCAGGACCGAGATTGGTTATTTTTTCAATGTCTTCTTTCGAGTCAACTGCTTTCTTGAACGGTGTGTAGAAATCCTTCATGGTTTCAACATAGCCTCGTTTTCCTTCAGCAATTTCATCAAGTTCATCTTCCATTTCACTGGTAAAATCGTCACTTATGTAATCAGCAAATTGTTCTTCAAGAAAACTCGATACCACATCTCCTGTGTCGGTCGGTATAAGGGTCCGACCTTCTTTGGTAACGTATTCACGATCAATGATAGTCTTCATAATTGAGGCATATGTCGATGGACGACCAATGCCACGTTTCTCCAATTCTTTAATGAGTCCAGCTTCAGTAAATCTGTTTGGTGGCTGAGTTTCTTTTCGTTCGTACTCGAGCTCTTTAAGGGTGAGCGGGTCTTCTTTTTCAAGTTTTGGAATTTCTACATCTTCGCCACGCGAAAGGACATCAACAGTGAGCCAACCTGGAAAGAGTACACGTGAGCCGGTTACTGCAAAGTCAGGAATCTGGTCACCGTCAGTAATATTCGCCACAATTTTAGTTCGCTCAACTTTCGCATCTGCCATCTGTGATGCAACTGCACGTTCCCAGATAAGTTCATAGAGTCTCTTTTGGTCGTCGTTCATGCCAACGCTTTGTTTTGCAAAATTTGTTGGTCTTATTGCTTCGTGAGCTTCTTGGGCAGACTTGCTTTTGGTTTTATATGTTCGAGGTTGCACATACTGCTTTCCGTGTTCTTTACTTACAAGTGCAATAATTTGCTTGGTTGCCACGTCACTCATGCTTGTTGAGTCAGTTCGCATATAGGTTATATGTCCACCTTCATAGAGCTTCTGGGCTGCCCCCATAGTTCGTGATGGTGCAAATCCAAGTCGTGTTGATGCTGATTGCTGGAGCGTCGAAGTTGTAAAGGGAGGCTTTGGTGTACGCTTCTGCTCAGTCTTTACGATATTGGTTATTTTCCAACTGTGCTTTTTACCAACGTCGACAATTCGCTTTGCCTCGTCTTCTTTTTGAGGTTCCTCAACACACGTAAGAGGGAGTTTAGTGCTTCCTTTTGCGTGTGTGAGCGCATGAAGTACAAAGAACTCTTCAGGAACAAAAGCCCGAATTTCACGCTCGCGTTCCATGATGATACGAAGGGCAGGTGATTGTACGCGACCAGCAGAAAGTCCGTACCGCACTTTTTTCCAAATGAGTCCAGAGAGATCATAGCCAACAAGTCTGTCGAGTACACGACGAGCTTCTTGTGCTTCTTTGAGGTGCATGTCTATCTTACGTGGTGACTTGAGCGCTTCTTGTACGGCACCTTCGGTAATTTCATGAAAAACAATTCGTTTTAGATTATTATTGCTTTTCTTTATAAGCTCAGCCACATGCCATGCAATAGCTTCTCCTTCTCGGTCTGGGTCGGTAGCGAGTAGTACTTCGTCTGCTTTTTCAGCTTCTTTTTTAAGTTCAGAAATCACCTTTTCCTTTCCAGCAGACTTGATGTATTTAGGGACAAAACCAGCTTCAATATCGACAGCGTCTTTACTGCTCTTCGGGAGATCACGAACATGACCCACCGATGCACGCACTGTGTATCCAGGTCCTAAATATTTTTCGATAGTTTTTGCCTTTGCAGGGGACTCAACTATGACGAGCGTCTTCTTTGACATGCCTCATAGATACTAGGGAATTCATTTTGTGTCAAATGATAAGAAAAAAATTGGTGTGAATTATTAGATAATCTTATGATATATCCCATTGCGTTCTGCGATTATTCCTGTGAGTTCCATTTGCATAAGAAGTGCAACAGCCTCGCTTTGGTTAAAGGGAAGTGAGCGAATTATCTCATCTTGGTCTTTTGGTTCAGAAAGAATGTCACAAACCAAACGTTCTCGTTCTGACAGTAGCGTCGATACGCTTTCTTTATTGCTACTTTTTTCAAGCTGTAGTGTGTCCACAATATCTTGAGGGGTGGTAATAGGTACTGCACCAAGTTTTAAAAATTGATGAAGACCTTTGCTGTTATCAGAAAAAATATTGCCAGGCACAACGAGCAATTCTCGGTTAAAGTCAGTCGCAAGACGAGCAGTGATTAATGTGCCCGATTTTTCACTTGCCTCTATTAAGAGGGTTGCATGGGAGAGTCCAGCCATTATTCTGTTTCGCTTAGGAAAAGACCATTGTGTTGCTCTAAATGTGGGTTCGAATTCCGAGACGAGCGCTCCGCCATTTTCTAAGATGGTGCGCGCTAATGCCTTGTTCCTTGATGGGTATATAACCGAGTCATGGATTCCAGAGCCAGGAACAGCGATTGTATGAAGTCTAGCGTTTAGCGCAGTTCTGTGTGCGAGTGTATCAACGCCAATAGCAAGCCCAGAAATGATTGAAATGTGGTAACCGGCGAGTCCTCCAATGAGGTAATCAATGGTTTGGACAGCATAATCTGAATAGTTTCGAGAACCAACAACAGCTAGGTATTTGGTATTTTGTTTTGGAAGCGTACCGCGTACATAGAGTCTGTGTGGTGGTTCAGGAATTTCAGTGATGAGGTTATTTACATCCTGAGGCGTACATGAAGAAATAGGAAATGAAATATCGTTTGACATAGTGACAAGTGTGTCTTATTGTAGCTTACAAACGTACATTCACAGTGGAGATATAAACATGGAACAAACTGCAGTCGCGTCTGATTTCGATTTACATTTTTTGGGCACGTACAATGTCAAAAAAAGGAACCGCAAAGTTCACTTCTTATTTACTGATGGTAAACAAGGTGTGAGTTATGAAGATATTGAGCGTATAGAGCCGGCCTTTGATGATTTGAATGACTGTGTTGCAGAACACACTAATCTTGTTCGTGAAATTGTCGAGACATGTATTAGGCAAAAGCACATTACTGCTGATCAAGTGTACTTTTTTCACAACCCATTCAACGCTGAACCAGGTTTTGTAAAACTACACGTCTATATAACAGAAACTGATGCTTGGGGTATTCGTCCAGTTGCGTATGCGTACAAGGTCCCTTTAACTGAACAGAGCTGTATGGTGGTTGTGTCCCATGAATGACCACGATAGCCTTTTGCTGAAAAGCAAGAGGCTATTCTTTTTGCTAAAACGAAAATATCTGTATAATGGCTCTATTAAGTCCGGATATGTTAGACATAAAATTCATTAGAGAAAATAAGGAGATTGTTGCCTTAGGTGCAAAGAAAAAGCACATGGATATTGATATTGATGCGCTCATCACACTCGACGACAAGCGCAAAGAACTCCTTGCATCTGTCGAGGCTAAGAGAGCTCAGCAAAACAGTGCATCTGAGGCAATAGCCACAGCGCACGATGACCTTACACGCACGCAGAAAATTGAAGAAATGCAACAACTTAAAGCAGAACTTCAAAAAGAAGAAGAGGAACTCAAGGAGGTGATGGGGAGGTGGCAAGAACTTATGCTCCAGGTTCCTAATGTTCCTGACATGTCAGTGCCTGAAGGAGCAAGCGATGAAGAAAATCAAGAAATCAAAACGTGGGGTGAAAAACCTTCCTTTGAATTTGAAGCAAAGGACCACACAGAAATCATGACTAAGCTCGGAATGGTTGATTTTGAGCGTGGCACAAAAGTTCATGGCTTTAGAGGGTATTATCTCCAAAATGATGGCGCGCGTCTCTCATGGGCAATTTGGAACTATGCGCAACAGTTTTTTATGGACAAAGGTTTTAACCCACTTCTTGTCCCATCAATTGTTCGGAAAGCAAATCTCTACGGCACCGGACATCTGCCAAATGAAGCTGAAGATGTCTACCACACGCAAGACGAGGACTATCTTATCGGAACAGGAGAAGTGTCAACCATGGGGTATTACGCTGATGAGGTACTTGAACAGAAGGATTTTCCTATCAAGTGGCTTGCTTTTTCTCCATGTTACAGACGTGAAGCAGGAAGTCATGGGAAAGATACAAAAGGTCTCATTCGTGTACATGAATTTTTCAAGATTGAGCAGGTCATGCTCTGCGAAGCAAGTCATGAAGAGTCTGTGAAGTGGCATGAATGGCTCAACCGAAACACAGAAGAGTTTATTGAATCGCTTGGCATTCCATATCACACGGTAGTGAATTGTGGTGGTGACTTAGGTCAAGGACAGGTGAAAAAATACGATATTGAACTCTGGGTCCCACATGAAGAAAAGTATCGTGAAATTAGCTCAGCATCATATTTCCATGATTTTCAAACACGGAGGTTTAACATTCGTTATCGCAATCAAGAAGGGAAATTACAATACGCACACTCACTTAACTGCACTGCAATTCCAACACCACGTATCTTGGTGTCACTTGTAGAGAATTTCCAACAGGCAGACGGTACTGTAAAAATTCCTACACCACTCGTGCCGTTTATGGGCAAGGAAGTGATAGAATAATCTTGTGCAATTCGGAAAAAAGAAGGAACAAAAGAAAACTGTCCACAGAAGGAGAGATACACGTGAAAAAACTTTTTTTATACAGATTTTGATAGGGTTTGTATGGATTTTAGCTGTCTGCACTCTCTTATATGGTGTTTACTACATAACACATATTCCGAGATATTTGATTGAACAAATTGAAGTTGAGGGTGGGAAAACCATTTCACATGACGAGGTGCGAGGGAAGGTAGAAAGTACACTTCGTGGTTCGTATTTTCTTGTTATTCCAAGACGCTTTACGTACCTGTATCCATATGAAAATGTGGTCTCAGTAGTTGAGGCAACACCAAGGGTGAAAGATGTGGTAGTGAGAAAAACAAATCGAAATACACTAAGTGTCAGTTTCGACGAATACCTACCATATGCATTGTGGTGTGGTGATGGTGAAGGAAGTGATTGTTATTTTATTGATGAACACGGATACGCATTTGATATCTCGCCGCTTAAAAATGGTGGTACTCTCATGCGACATATGGTAGAAGGAAAGCAAGTGAAACGAGGCATGAAGCTTGATGCACAGGTATTTGAAACGATGGAGCAACTCGCACATAGAATTGAGGATACACTCGATTTCAGAATCGCATCTATCTTATACAAAGAAAATGGTGACGTAGAGTTTAATGTCAATGGAGGTGGTACATTTTATGTAGCGTCAAAAAACGATCCTGAACTTACGTATGAAAATTTAGAGGCGGTCCTTACATCAGAGGCATATAGTCATTTGAAACCCGGAAACTTTCAGTATGTCGATGTGCGGTTTGAGAAGAAGGTGTTTGTAAATGAAGAACTTTCAAATGAAAACGCCACCTCAACGAGTGAGGTGGCGACGAGTACGCAAGCTGAGCCAAATAACTAATCCCACGGAGCATTATTTCTGAGATCTATCCGAAGAATATGTAAGAATAGACATAAGGGTATTCCAGCAAATCCTGCTCCAATAAGTCCATCAATATCTAATAGTAGACCAATTATCAGTGCTATAGCTGCAATTGTGAGAAGTGTATTAATGAACAATTTTTCAAACACATAGTCACCAAAATACTTTTTATGACTATTTTCTTCTTTGTTTTTCATTTCTAGCACCTTGCACCGTAGGGTGCCTTCTGTGGCATAGATATTGCTATACATGCTATCCATCTTGCATTTAATGAGCCGAACTGTACAATGCCACGACAATGAATTTCTGGCAAGAATTACCAAAACCAATCATAGTGTTAGCGCCGATGGCAGATGTCACCGACGAGCCATTTCGACGTATGATTGCAAAGTATTCGGCGCATACGCGAAAAGACGGTACGGTAGGAGGACCTGATGTTATGTGGACGGAGTTTGTCTCAGCTGATGGACTCATGCGTGCTACACCCGAAGGAAAGGAAAAGCTCATGGCAGATTTACAGTTTACTGATGAACAACGTCCGATAGTCGCTCAGCTTTTCTCTTCAAATCCAGAATACATGGAAGCGGCGGCAAAGCTTTGTGAGGAACTTGGTTTTGACGGTATCGACATAAACATGGGATGTCCCGACAAATCTATCGAAAAACAAGGCTGTGGCTCAGCTATGATTAAAAACCCTGAGAACGCAAAAGAAATTGTTCTTGCGGCAAAACGTGGCGCACCAAATCTGCCAGTCTCTGTAAAGACACGACTTGGATACAACCAAGATACGCTGGAAGAATGGCTCCCTGAGCTTCTTTCAGTTGAACCAGCTGTGGTGACTATACATGCGCGCACACGAAAAGAAATGTCGAAAGTGCCTGCGAGGTGGGAGCGAGTAAAAAGAGCTGTTGAGATTCGAAATGACGTACAAGGTGAATTGCGAAGCAAGAGAGGATGCCCTGGGGTGCAGGGACATGAGAAAAGGACACTTATTTTTGGAAATGGAGACGTTGCTTCAGTAGAAGATGCACATCAGAAAGTAGCAGAGACAGGAGCAGATGGTGTGATGTTGGGGAGAGCTATCTTTGGTAATCCATGGCTGTTTCATCCAGAAAAGGATTTATCAAACGTCTCTCTATCAGAACGTCTTCGAGTGATGGTTGAGCACACAAAACTTTTCGCAGAATTACTGCCGTTCAAAAATTTTGCAATCATGAAAAAACACTATAAAGCGTACGCACATGAGTTTGAAGGTGCAAAAGAGCTTCGAGTTGAGCTTATGGAACAAAACTCACTCAAAGAAGTTGAGACAGTTGTAAACAGATTTTTAGAAAAAAAATCGTCATAGAAAAAAAGTTTGATACAATGGATCCATGAGCGAGGTATTGCAAGCGAATATTTTTTTCATGATTACTGGTATTGCTGTAATTGTGTTTACCGCACTTCTTTGCGTTCTGTTGTTCCATGCTATACGACTTACAAAGTCACTAAGGAGAATCACAGAGCAAATTGAACAAGGAGTCGAGACTGTGTCAGAAGATGTGCAGTCACTGCGAGCACACTTGGCAAGCGGAGCCGCAATACCGAAGATTATTTCTTTTCTTTTTAAGCGGAGAATGATGGCGGACACCGATGATTCAGATGACTCAGATGTTCCAAAACAACCTCGCCGAAAGAAAAAGAAAACATCATTAACAATAAAAGACGAATCATAACTATGGCAACAAAGAAAGCAGCGAAGAAAACGACAACTCAAAAGCATCTCAGTAACACACAAAAAGCCGAGATTGGTATCGGTCTTACTGCGGCTGCAGTTACAGCAGCTGGAGCGTATTTCCTCTATGGAAGTAAAAACGCTGAGAAAAATAGAAAGAAAGTAAAAGGTTGGGCACTAAAGGCAAAGGGAGAAATCCTCGAAGCACTTGAAAAGGCTGAAGATATCACTGAAGAAGAATTTAATAATCTTGTCGAAGGTGCAGCAAAGATGTATGGAACGGTTAAGAATGCATCAAAAGGTGAGGTTGCAGATTTTAAGAAAGAGATGACAGCTCACTGGAATGACCTAAAGAAAAATCAAGCAGTAAAGAAAATAGCAACAAAGACTAAGAAGCAGGCAAAGAAAGTCGTAAAAAAGGCAGCCAAAACCGCAAGAAAAGTTGCTAAAAAGGCTACTAAGAAAGTCGCCAAGAAAGCGCCAGCAAAAAAGAAGGCAACTAAAAAAGTGGCTAAGAAGGCAACCAAAAAAACTACAAAAAAGTCTAAATAAGTAAAAAACAGCGCATCAGCGCTGTTTTTTCTATGAAAAGGTTTTGAAAGAATCTGCTATAATATGCATTATGACCGAAGTATCGCACGCGCTTTATAGAAAGTATCGACCACAAAAATTTAATGAGGTGAAAAACCAAGAACACATCGTGAGTGTTCTTGAAGGAGCAATCGCCAAAAATATGATTCCGCACGCCCTTTTGTTTACTGGTTCTCGTGGGACTGGAAAGACAACGGTCGCACGCATTTTTGCGCATGAAATCGGAGCAAAGGATGTTGATATATATGAAATTGATGCTGCTTCAAATAGAGGAATTGATGATATACGAGCACTCAAGGAAGCTGTATATACACTTCCATATGAATCGCCGTATAAGGTGTACATTATTGACGAGGTACACATGCTGACCAAAGAAGCGTTCAATGCGCTCCTTAAAACATTAGAAGAACCCCCAGAATATGTGGTATTTATTTTAGCAACAACAGAAAGAGACAAGTTGCTCGATACCATTACGTCACGTTGTCAGATTTTCGATTTTCATGCACCTACGAGGGAGCAACTTCGTAAAGTTGTTGAACAAGTTGCAAAGAAAGAAGATTGTAAGATGGACAGCCATGTTGCTGATGTAATTGCGCTTGCTGCTGATGGCTCATATCGTGATGCACTCGGCATCATTCAAAAAGTAATAATGTCGTCAGGTGACAAAGAACTTTCGGAAGATGAAGTTGCGATAATAGTTGGGGCTCCAAAGAGTTCTTTGCTCAATGACTTGGTAGTTGCCTTCGCACAAAAAGATAGTGAGCAAGCATTTTTGGTACTAGATACTGTGTCTAATTCGCACACAGACATCAAGCTTTTTTATAAGTTGTTTCTAGAGCGTTTACGTACTGTTATGTTGCTTCGCAACGTACCATCGCGTGCAAAAGACTTACTTGTGAATTATTCTCCCGAGGATGCTCGAATTATTGAGAATTTAGCCAAGCAAAATGAAACCTCTCTTAATTCACATCTTCTTAAGAATGCTTTAGCTTCTGGAGAGTATATTGGCAAATCATTCGTACCAACACTTCCGCTTGAATTACTCGTTATTGAGCACTGTATACAGGTATAATATAGCGATATGTACGTTTATTTTGTACGACACGGAACAACGCAATTAAACATTGAGCAAAAGCATCAGTCAGCTACAACGCCCTTGTCTGAGAGGGGTCGTGAAGAGGCGTATACGAGAGCCGAGGCACTTCGAGTGTTTAACCCAGACTTGTTACTTACGAGTTCTTACACGCGAGCACTTGAGACAGCACGCATAATAGGCCAAAGTGTCGGACTTTCTCCGAAAGTTGAAGGATTTTTTCATGAGGTCGAACGCCCTACATCACTCTTTGGTAAGTCACATTATGCACTCGAGTCCTATTGGTATGCAGTATTGACGTTGCTACACAAAAATAATCCAAATTGGAGATATAAAGGTGCAGAAAATTTTACCGATATTTCTAATCGTGCTAAAAGGTCACTTGCCTATATTGAAAGTCAGCGCGGGAAATACGAATCAGTTGTTGTTGTTTCTCACGCAGCTTTTATAAATATTATGGTGTCCTATATGTGTGAGAATAAAATGCTGGGATTTTGGAATATTCTCTCAACCTTCTTTAGAGTTCGACGGTTGAAAAACACTGGTTATATTGCTCTTGAGTATGTTGGAAATGGGGAAGAGAACGTATGTAACTGGAGAATAGTGTGCATGTAATAGTATATGTTTTTGCATACCAACAAAGAAATAACATTTAAGTCACATGTTCAAAAATGGGCGACCGTTTTCGCTGTTGTTTTTACTGGCGTTGTCGTTGTTCCTGTTGTTGGTTTTGTGGTGTATGGAAAGTATATTGTGCAATATGAAGCTCGAAACATTGGAGATGTTGTTGCAACTATTCCACAGTTTCCTGTTGGAGTAGACCCTGTAAATGGCTTGATTGCTGAAGATTCTGTCGCAGATGACTTTTTTGAAGAGCATTACGCAACTCGACGAGAGAATAGTGGTTTAAGTGGTGCGTGGTTTGATAAAGCGTTGGGCAAATTAGCACTTATGGATTGGTATCAGAACTTGGCATCAGCATCAAGTAGGATATTAGTGATTCAACCAGGTGAACGAAAGGAGCAAATTGCACATAACTTTGGGAAAATCCTCAAGTGGACTGAAGCTGAGCGTGAACAGTTTCAAGCACTTGTTGTTGAAACTGAACCGGTCATACAAGAAGGAAAGTTTTATCCGGGTAAGTTTACAGTCGCTAAGAGTGCTTCGCCAGTTGATGTTGCGCCACTCGTTGTAGAAGGTTTTAATGATGCAATACTTGAGCACTATGGTCCGGGAGTTGATGCGCAAGTGCCACTTGAGCAGGCAATCATTATTGCATCACTGTTGGAACGAGAAGCATACGATTTCACAGATGCCCGCCACATTTCTGGTGTTATATGGAATCGGTTATTTACAGACATGCGTCTTCAGCTCGATGCAACGCTTCAGTATGCACGTGGCGATAAACCGTGGGAGCCATGGTGGCCGACTCCACGACCACAAGATAAGTATATTGACTCACCGTACAATACGTATAAATATGAAGGACTTCCGCCAACCGCTATATCTAATCCTTCAGCTGAAGCAGTACTTGCAGCACTCAATCCTGTTAAAACCTCTTGTATGTTCTATTTCCATGATGATAATGCTGGATTCCATTGTTCTGACACGTATGAGGAACATGTTGAGAAATTAAAAAGTGTATATGGGAGAGGGAGATAACGTTATGCTATGTTCACATTTTTAGAAGAAAAATTATTATCGTTTGTTGACCAGGTACCACTTGAGTGGTTTGTTTTCATTGCTTCATTTGTAGAAGAAGTAATTGCTCCGATTCCATCACCTACGGTCATGGTAGTTTCAGGTTCATTTGCGAGTGCTCAAGAGTATACATATCTAGCTCTCTTCCTGCTTGTGTTAATTGGTACGATTGGAAAAACAATCGGTGCACTCGTTGTATATTTCATAGCTGATAAAGCAGAGGGTATTGTAGTGACTTTGTTTGGAAAATTTCTACGTGTTTCAAGTGAAGAGATAGAATCGTTTGGAGCAAAACTTGGAAAAGGGAAGAGAGATTATCTGTTACTCACGTTTTTGCGCGCGCTCCCCATTATGCCAAGTGTTGTCATTTCGGCTGGTTCGGGGATACTCAAAGTACCTTTGAAGTTATTTATATTCTCAACATTTTTTGGCACAATTATCAGAGACGGTTTTTATCTCTTAGCAGGATATTTGGGAATTGAGCTCTTTGCACAAATTATCAATGGCTCGACGAAAATTGAGACCATAGTGGAAGTTGCTGTCGTATTGTTGGTGTTTGGATACCTACTCCTCAAAAGAAAGCAAAACAAAAATCTATAGTAGTGTTATTGAAAACTTCACAGAATCACCATCAAATAGGCCTTCTTGCCTCCTCACTGAAGCTTTGACGGGGAGTACATATGTCCCAGTTTTTCCATCAGGAAATATTGATGTGTCCTATGAACTTTTGTTGATTACAACTTTGACACGAAGTGAACCCCATCCTTTTCTTTTGATGTGTGACGTCTCCTCTTTAATTTGTTGGGACACTTTCTTGGGAATAGTAAGAAAATGCCAAGATGCTTTTTCGCCTGGATATAACCAGAGTTTTGCTGAGATTGAAAACTTTTTAATCATTACTTATTCCACGGCATGCGTGTGAGAATCGTCATCATACCGCACCATCCCGTTGCACCTGAAACAGTAAGACCTATACCTACAAAGAGTGGAAGTAGGAACCACATTGGATTAACAAAAGAAAGTACATAACCAATTATGATAAGTAACCCTGCTACAAGCAAAACTTGTCGCATAAGGGGCATTCCTGTTCGATTTGAGACAGTTCCGTAGCCAGCCTCTTCCCACGCCATTAAACCACCACTTAAGTTGTACATTTCGGCTGTAATACCAAGCTCCTTTAGTTTTTTGATAGCTTCAGCACCACGTTTACCACCCGTACAGTGAACATAGATAGTTTCCATCTCCTTAAATTCATCAAGGTGGTCCTTTATTTTACTCAGCGGTATATTGCGAATGCCAGGAATACATTTGTCTTTGTACTCCGCTGGACTGCATACATTAATAAAATCAATCCCATCTTCCTCCGTATCTTTACTAAGTGCTTCATTTAATTTATGTGCATCTACTTCGTTCATATACAAATATTATTTATATCGCTCTAAGTATAAACGTGCACATACCTTTGAAACAACCATTACAATGAGGACAACGATAATCCAAGGATCGATAGCATAATCGATTCCCTGAGTAATGAGTGCAATAGTGAGCGCTCCAAGTCCTGCAAGATACGCGACACGACCCGCATACATGGTATGGAGTGCTTCACGTTCATCATGCGGTTTTTCTTTCATGATAAACCCAGACCATACGATAAGGAGTAGGGTAATAACGAGCAATACGGCCATCTCATTCATGGTCGGCATCCAGAAAGGGAAGAGATCACCGAGCGCCAGGAGTAGCACAGTAAGAATCACTGCTATGGCAATTTGAACAGTACTATTTTTCATATGAAATTTTAAAAATATCTTCTACAGACACATTAAAGACCTGCGCTAGCTTGAGCGCGAGTAGTACGGAAGGAGTATAGTTTCCTTTTTCTATGGAAATAACGGTTTGTCTTGTTACTCCCACTTTCTCTGCGAGCTCCTGTTGCGTTAGGCCCTTATCTTGTCGTAATGTCTGTACTGAGTTAATAATCATTTCTTGCATAGGCTTGATTATACACAACAAAAAGAATAATAAAAATGAGCTCACGCGAGCTCATTTTTATAAAGAAATACAATCTATTGAGTAAGTGTACTATAGTGAGATAGCAGTGCAGAAACTCCTGCCAAGTTTTCATCCCACTCAATTGTTTCATGAGTCGAGAGCTCAACCGTGACTGCTGGAATACCTATAGACGCAAGCCAACCTTCCGCGTCCCCAGTTATACTGTATGCATCAAAGGAGTCTACTGGCTTATAGCCAGAAGCGTTTGAGTATAGATTCATCACAGTCATTGTTTCTGGAAGAATACCTTCTTCACACTCAGAAGCGTAGACAGCATTTGATTGGCTATGCCAAAAGGCAACCATTTTTGGGTTATGAGTTAGTACATAGTCGCGGATTGTTCGTGACTCAGGTTCAGAGAAGGCCTCAGTACCTGCGCTTACGACGTTGCCGCGCCACATACTTTCTGGAGCCCACTTACAGTCGAAGTTTCTGTTGAGGTCAATTCCATTTGCATTAAATCGTCCAAGTGATGCGTCGACATTTTCTACTACTTGTTCGAGTTCAAATTTACCTTCAAGACCTGTTACCTTGTAGACACCGTCTGGATTAGCATTTGGGATGATACTAACTGTAACAGTATCGGGTACAGCCATTTCATTGTTAGTAAAGTAATCAATGAAGTCATAGGCAAGGACTACACTATTCCATTCATACCCTCCATGAATACCACCAACAAAGAGTATGTGTGTGTCTCCATTTCCAAATTGGTATGCTTCTATGTTCCTGCCTTCAACTGAAGTTCCGACAACTTCTTGTGTGAAATACGGTTTTGGTTCTTCAATCACTTCTTCCACTGCAGGCTCAACAACTGGTTCATGTTCTTGTTCGGGAAGAAAGAAGAAAATGATTGTTCCGAGTGCTACAAAAAGAAGTAACGCACCGAAAGTGTATTTGTTTAGGAAGGAATTCATTCTTCAGTGCTTATTCCGCTAGTGATTTAAGCACAGCATCAATACCTGCTTTGTTCTTGCTCCACTCAACATCTTTGTGTGTCGTAAGGAGCACGCTAATAGCAGGAATACCTTCTCCAGCCATCCAGTTCACCATATCACCAGTGATTTCATAGTAATCAAACGAATCATGAGCTGAGTATCCTGATGCGTTTGCAAATGTGTTCATAAGGGATGTTGTTTCAGGAGCGATGCCGTTGTGGCATGTTGATGCGTACACACCACCTGCAGCGCTGTACCACACCACTGCAGCAACAATGTTGTTGCTTTCAATATAATCACGTACCGCTTGAGCTTCCGGCTCAGAGAATGGAGCGGAACCACCACTTACTGAACGACTTTGCCATACGGCGTCACTTTGCCATTCACAGTCGAAGTTGCGGTTGAGGTCAACATTACGCCCATTAAACCTGCCTGGAATTGTTTCTGCTTCTGAAGCAGGAACATCCGATGCGCTAAATCTGCCCGTGGTACCCACAACTGCTTCTAGCCCGTCTGGGTTAAGTGTTGGAATTACCGTCACTTTTACATTGTCTGGAATAACTGACGGATTATCTTCGAGGTAATCCATAAGTTCATATGCCACGAGGTTGGTGTTCCATGAGTAGCCACCATGTATACCTCCGATAAAAAGAACCTCATCGGAGCCGCTTCCATAGTGATATGCAGTAATGGCATGTTCACTAAAAGAAGAGCCGATAACTGTTTCATCTTCATTCATGACTTCTTCCTCAGTATCGTCAGCTGTGTCAGGGGTATCAGTGACGATATCTGCCACGTCTGTTTCTGATGGTGTCGGTTCGTTCTCAACCGTAGAGGTTTTTGTAATGTTACTGAGTAAAAAGTAAAGGCCTACAATAAGCGCAATGACAAGCACTGCAATGGTGATATTTTGTTTCATATACACTATTGTATCACCAATTTTAAATCTGGCTAAAATATAGAAAAAAGCGCGCAAAAATAGATTTGCACGCTTTTGTTGCTATTAGCAAACTTACCTTTCGGTTAGCTTGCGATTTTCGCACTATGACGTCGTTTGGATAGTCCAAGACCACCAAGACCTAACGCAAGTAATGCTAGCGCTCCAGGCTCTGGAACAGAGGTTGTAACTGTGTCAGGGACAACCACACAGCCTGCTTTTTGATCAGTACCATCACGCACATCACCAGAGCAACTGCCCCAGCGAAAATTATAAGCATACACTTCAGAGCCAGGTGTTTTACCGTCAACAGCATAGAAATTACCTAGCATGGGAGCTCGGTCTGTTACGATGGTGAAATCGTTAAACAGGCCTGTGCCCCCAAACTTGATACCGTACTGCAAACTAGGAATACCGGGTGTTGAATTACCTTCGTCACCAAACGTTTGAATTTCCCATCCAGAAGTCGTTCCATCAAAAATATTTTTTGCCGTGAACGTATCGCTCACTTGAAAAATAATTCCTGAGAGATCTTTTTTGACAAGATTAAATGAATAATCATATTGCCAAAGATTTCCAACCTGGAAGACGTTCCAAGAAAGGGAAGCGCCACCATTAGCCCAGTCCTCTGTAGCAATTATGCCACCAAATGGATAGCTTGTCATTGTTGCAGAAATGGGTCCCGCAAGCACTGCTCCTGGAAAGAACAGTGATATTACAAGTAAAAAGAACGTTCTTATTGCTTTCACGTTTAACCTCCTTGGTCCTTATGAAAGTACAACTAGAGTAGCATGAGTGATACTGAATGAATGAATAAGCAATAAATAATAATATATGTCAAGACATCACTGTTTTAAGAATGTACGGTGTGCCTTATATCTGTCACTAACAAATATGATTGTTTAGTTCTTGAGTGAAGTGTACTCAACTGCACCTACGGTAGCTTGTATGGTAATTCCTAATTCCTGAATAAGTGCAAGTCCTTTAGCACTCATAAGCATTACACCACTGTCGTATGCGATGTTTTCTGCTGTATTAATAGCAAGTGTTGGATTTTCTGCTTCAACAACTCTTAAGTCACCATTTTGGTCAATATATCCATATGTTTGGGCAAAAAGTGGTGAGACTATAGAAAAAGAAAATGCTAATACAAAAGTTGGGATAAGAAATTTCATAGAAAAATAAATTAAAAATACAAACGCTATTTTAGCACAAGAAAAATATTACTCAGGAAAAGGATGTTAAAAAAACCGGCACTGGTGCCGGTTTTGATTTAGTTTCTAGTGAGTGTGTTCATGCCCATCGTTGTCAGCCCAGAGAACATGGGTTATTTGAACCATACCGTTCTCAAGGTTTCGTACATAGAGAGAATTCTTACCTTGTGCATCTTGGGCTACTGCCTGCCCCCATGTAGCTGGGTCTATGCTAGCTTTGTTTGGTTTTCCTTTACCGCCTCCGCCGCTACCTTTATCAGGTTTTCCGCCACCGTCATTTCCACCTGAAGTTGTACCATTTATGTGAGCATAAATTTCATCAAGCATTTCGTAGTCGTGTGTGTTTGGATGCTCGTTGCTACTAGTACCGTTTGTGCCGAGTAGGCCAGTTGGGTCATTTGTATAGTCCATACATGAACCAAGGTTTGTATTCCCAAAATTCTCGTCTTGGTGACCAAGGCCAAAGGTGTGACCGACTTCTTGGCACATTACAAAGTCTCTCCAAGGCTGAGTGTTATATTTTGAGAGTGCAAAATATGTGTCGTTGAGCATGGTAACCGCTTGCGCGATGTGCCCGTCCTTTCCTCTGTACGCCCAGATTTGTGCAATTCCAAGCCACCCATTGTCACCATATTCTGCACTACACACTTCGACGCTCCCAATCGTAGGGTCACATGTTTGTGGATTTTTAGTACCTGGAACTACGGTATTTTTAATAACTGACAGATTCCAGTCTGTCGATGCCTGTGCAAGACTTGCTTTCCATGCAGAAGTAGTGAGGTTGTCTCGTAGCTCAAGAGGATTAGCCATAGTGTCAGCTGTAGAGAGATCCCAATGATATTTGCCCCATGTATGATTAGCAAATGCTGTTCCTGCAAGTAGGAAGAGCATGCCAAGTATGAGAATTGTCGATAACGATAATGTTTTTGTCATATTATATCTTTTTATTATGTATGTTTATTCTAACATTTTCCCTGCCTTTGTTTACCTGGTGAACAATTACCTCCATCACTAGTATCTCCACCGTCATTTCCACCAGAAGCATCAAAGTAGTTCATAAGTCCATCAAACATAGCCTGCGCTTCTTTATGTACCCGAGTATCCAGAACTCCATTCTGATAATCGATGAAGTCACACGCAGCGTCTTTGTTGGTGATGAAGTAACTCTCAGTAAGGACACCTGGAAGTGAGCCATAGACCGTCATGCCGTATCCATCGTTTTTGATTCCTTTATCACCAACGCCGATTGCTGATGCAATGAGGGGATGAATTTCTTTAGCTAAGTCTCTGTCATTTTTTTGTGTCACAAAGCTTTGCGTGTAATCAGCAGAGGTGTTTGATGAGCCGTTATGATGGATGGAGATAAGTACCTCAGAGC
>Ga0255776_10002198_pt1 | contig 22030 bp, 12 predicted proteins | sample 071ome_19_FD_179974 | JGI IMG/M metagenome (GOLD analysis project Ga0255776, IMG submission 179974) | Coastal salt marsh microbial communities from the Groves Creek Marsh, Skidaway Island, Georgia - 071413AT metaG (version 2) | ecosystem: Environmental > Aquatic > Marine > Intertidal zone >... | reverse complement strand
ATCAAAAGCAATTTGCGCTAAGAAACAGGATGAAGATAGGACTCGATTTTTTCACTAATCTTCAGAACTATCCAACAACTCTTCCTTTGGGTGAGGAAAAGGATGCCTGGTCTGCCCAGATATACTTTGGAGATTTAACAAGGCCAGGGGATCTCAAGTACGGACTTCGCTATGGAAATGTTGGTGCTTATGCCATGAATCCGTACACTGCAAACGATAACTGGACTAGATGGAGTAAGGCCAGTTACACCGAAGCGTCAAATTATACGGGTTGGCAGGCTTCCGCAGCTTACCAGTTTAAGAACGATCAGACGGTAACCCTGAAATACATTGCAGCCCATGAGAAGGAAGTACTGCCTGGTAATACACAGCAGAGTTCTCATCGAATCCGACTCGATTATGTCTGGAAGTTTTAATGATAAAGATGAATATGAAACCCAGCCTCACACCTCTTTTTAAGAACAGCTTAAAGCCTCTCTTGTATTTGCTGCCGGTAACGATGAGCTTGTGGCCCCTGATTCTGATTTATTTGATTGTTGAGTTGAACTGGAGTGAGAACTGGATGTCCTTTGTTCCTGTCTTTCTCTTTGGAATCACCCCCATTCTGGATTTTTACTGGGGAGATGACCCGGAGAGGCGTCCAGAAGTGAACAAGGGGAGCTTTCTTCACAAGTATTACAGTTTGCTTCCAGTCCTTTGCACTCCAGCCTTTTTGATACTGGTCGCGGCAACACCCTTTGTGTTAAGGATTGAGGGAGTCAGCGAGTTGTTTTTCTTTCGCTATGTCTTGAGTGTGGGTCTGCTTGGCGGGGTGATTGCCATCAACGTGGCTCATGAACTAATCCACCGGCCTGGTAAATTCGAAAGACTGTGTGGTGGTCTTTTGCTGAGTAGTGTGAGCTACGGTGGTTTTAAGGTAGAGCATATTCGACACCATCATGTGCATGTAGGCACTGACCTTGATCCGGCTTCTTCCCTGCGCGGTCAGACTCTTTATAATTTTGTTCTGAACTGTCTCTTCAAGAATCCACGCAATGCTTTTCGGGCAGAGGCAGATCGACTGAAGAGAAAGAAGAAGGCGTTTTGGAGTTTGTCCAACGAGGTTTTGCTTTGGTATTGTTTGAGTTTCGGAATTGCAGTTTTCTATTATCAAGCAGCCGGGCTAACGGGACTGGTGGCCTTTGTACTTCAGAGTCTTGTGGCGATTTGTCTTCTGGAGTCAGTAAATTACCTGGAACACTATGGTCTAAGAAGAAAGAAATCAGCTAGCGGAAGGTATGAGAAGGTCAAGCCGAGACACTCCTGGAACAGCAACGTGTATTGGTCTTCTATTTATCTTTTCCAGTTGCCCCGTCATTCGGACCATCATGAAGTGGCTTCGCGGCCTTACTTTGAGTTGCAGCAGCATAAGGTGGCCCCACAATTGCCCATGAGTTATCCCTGTATGGTTTTGATTGCTTTGATTCCACCAGTTTGGTTTCGAATCATGAATCCAAAGCTTGATGCCTATCTGGAAAAACAGGATTGATCGTTCATTAGCTTCAAAATCGGTCCTTATGGAATAGGAACCAGTCTCTGCACAAGGACAAGAATGAAAAATTTCAATCGTCTCCTGACACTCTCTTTGTTACTCACTATGTATCCAGTAGCGCAAGCACAAGAAGATGGATTGCGAGTGGTTCCAATCCCAACAGCCAGGCCTTTGAGTTTTGGTGAGGAAACCACAGAATCTGATGGTCCTGGTGAATGGCATGATGCACGAACACCTCTTAGCTTTGGTGACGATGTGCCCAGTGGAGATGAAGCTCTTGCCAATGCTATAGGAGTCTCCATAGATGATCTATCTACAGGGGCTACAGAACCTACAGTAAGTTCTGTAGATTACAGCGGAGAACTCTTTGCTGCAGTTCAGCAGTATGAACGTACCGCAACCAATGAACTACCGGGCACAGAGGGTGGAACACTGGCTTGCGCTGCAGCAGTCAATGCCGTGACCGGTCTTGTTCTGGAGGAACCATTGATGGAGTACTGGGATGGATTAAGTACGACGCGAATGGACGCCAGGCTGCAAGAAATGGTTCTTCTGGGTAAGGCACAGGAAGTGGATCTGGCTAACGCCAAACCAGGTGATATCATTATGTCACCTACCGGTGGTGGTGAAGTCGGACATGTCGGCTATATTGGTGAAGGAGATAAAATCTATTCGAATTCATCCTTTGGTCGAGATCCAGGCGATGTTCCCCGCTTCATACAAAACTATGATCGTGGATGCTGGCTCTGGGCGTTTAGCAGTGGACCAAAAAGTGCCTGTAGCGATCCGAAGATTAATACTCGCGGCGCACCCAAGTGGCCCAAGAATCGACTAACCAGAGTTTACAGACTACTTAAAGATCAGTAATCCAGAGGAATTTGCATGAAAAAATTACTTACTTTGTTTGCAGTTTCGATTGCAATTGTTGGTCATTCCCAGGCACAGGAGTCAGTGCTGGCTAATACCAGTGTAGAAGGCCAGGACTACAAGATTGTTGTGCAAAAGGATGTGGATGTTGCTGCCATGTTTCTTAAGCAGGGTGAGAAGACCATTGCTGGAGACAGTTTTCTTTTTCCCTTAAAGGACCATGGAGTTAGCGAGAGTGTGGCGAATGGTTTGGCGCGAGATTATGTGAATCGAGAGATTGAGATGCACGGAGTGAGAAAGGTTCAGGATCAGATCAAGAACTTTAAGTCCATGCCAGAAGATCTGCACGCAGCTTATTCTCGACACTTCAAAGTCAATGCAAAGAAGATTTACGGGTCAGCGAAAACAGAAGATTTGCAAATGACCTCAGCTTTGAGGAATCTTGCCAATGTGAAGAAGGAAGAGGGAGTCTCGTACTTTGAAAAGCATGTTGAACCCGTGAGTCTGGAGATCATGAAGATGCTTGCCAAGTCGCCCAATCAGGGTCTGTCCAGTGCCATGTTGAAAGCACTGGCTGCTCATCGGGACAACGCTGGTTTGCAAAGACTTGCCCTTGTGTATGTAGCGAGGCAGCCTCAACACTTTGTACAATCATTTACAAATCTTGAAACTTCAGAGCAGAGGGCTGTGAAAACTGGAATTGAGAGTGGGTTGAATGCTAATTTGTTGGGCAAATCATTAAGCCAGCAAGCCCGTGAACTCATTTCCACGCTTTAAATCATATTCCCATCCAAATTTTCGCAGCAGAAAAGCATTTTCATTACTGGAAGTACTGATCAGTTCAGTGATTCTTCTTGTCGGAATTTCAGTTATTCTTCTGTTGTTAAGGCAAGCCACTCACAGAGCAGAGCGCACAAAAGCAAAACTCCACATGACTCTGCAAGTCAGCCGAGAGAGCGTGCTTGATCGCACAGGCTTCAAAGAACGGCACAACTGCAAGGTGAATAAGGAAGTTTTCCAGAGTTTTGAAAAAACCACATTGATTTGTGATGTTCGTGGCCAGAAGCTCAAAGTCAGCAAGATTCGACCATTGCTACAGGAAGTGTGGATTCCCTGATGGCTATTACAGGATTGAAATTTAGCTTGAGTATAGCCATCAATGGGCTTGTGGCTTGTCTGGCAACACCTACACTGTCGGTCTCCCGGACTTGCCTTTTGTATCAGTCTTCTCAGGAGTTGGTGCAATGAAGCGAAAGGCTTTTACACTTCTTGAACTTCTGATCGCGGCCGGTCTGATGCTAGCAGTATTTGCAGTTGCCTTTCAGGCCTTGCGAACCGTTCAGTACGCATTCAAAATCAGTGAGGAAGTGGATCGGGATATGAGTCTGGCCTGGATTAGCAGAATCATGGATACAGAGATGCACCAGGCAAAGCAAATCCTCTTTCCCAGGCCATCGGAAAACAAGAATCAAAAATTATCCCAACTTGTTTTTGAAACTTCCCAGGGGGATGTTTCCATGTTTTTTCTGGATGTAGAGAATCGATTGGTTCAGTATTCACACAATCGAAGACAGTTTCGGGATGTTCTCTACGGGGTTGTGGATTTTAAGGTTCAGGTGAATGAAAAGGGTCTTGCTATTCTACAAATTATGAGAGAGAAGAGTAAAACACCAATACTGTTAAGTTATGAGGCGCCCTATGCGATGGTCAGCAAAGAAGAGTGGTAGTGCTCTTGTTTTGGTCGTAGCGATCCTGGGTAGCGCTTTGATGGCCTATTTTGGCCTGTCCATGTACTTGTCCAATACTGCTCGCCAGGCTGCCACGATTCTCAAGGCTCATGAGCTTTCAGAACTCACTCTGGAATCTGTGTTGTTGCTCTTTGACAAAGCTCGAGACTCACGTTTAAGCTCTACAAGCAGTAGTCATTCCACCAGTCGAGAAGTGGACGGAATGATTGTACATAACTATGTTGAAGAGCGATTCAGTGAGCGCACACGCTGGTTGTCCAGTCCTTTCGCAGCGAACTATCAAATGCTCGATTCCATCCACTATATGAGTAAGGTCTGTGATGGCAAACGTTGCTTTGTCTCGACCCTTGAAGAGGTTGTTGGACCACAGTTGACGGTATTTGGTGACTCCTACAAAGGATTTCCTACCGGTTCCCTGCAGCCAGTAGGCTCACTTCGAAAAGTGGCTCAAGTGCGTCAATTCTCGCCAGCTGAGATTAGAGCTCAGTTACCTGAAGGTTGTGATGACTTGTCTACTCGAGTCTGCAGAGTTCAGTTCCTGGAAAATATCAGAGAAACGAATGTGAATGACAGAGTCTATCGGCATCGCTTTGAGCCTCTTCGTCGGCGAATAAAGAATGGGTTCTATCGACTTAAGGACAAGTTGCAGGAAAGGTCAGTAGTCGCTTTGTTTGAGCGGATGGACAATGTTCGTTTGAGTGAAAACCCGGACTTGAACTTTCGAGCCAGTCTTCTGGAGGAGTTGTTTAACGTCGCCAGTCTGGCAGGAATTGAGGTTGAAGATTTGAGCCTTCGAGCCCCATTAGCTATTGAAGAGGAACCACAGCTCAAGGAAATCTATAAACTGTATTTTGATGAGATGCCATCTATAGGTAAGCCCAAACGATTTCAGGAATACTACAGTGCCAATCAGGTTTCTGCGCTGCACCACTACAGTCGCGAGAAGCAATGGATTCGAAAGCTTTATCAGAAACCATCCAGTCTGGACAGGGAAATGATTTTGGAGCAGCCTGTCTTTCAAACTGTAGTGCAAGCACGGTATGGCTGTTTTGGAGGCACTGAACTCAAAGCAGATGTCTTTTTGAAGCTCAACTCGGGTCCGGGAACTGTGCCTTCTGATGATTGTTACTCTCAACTGAACTGGTCAGCCAAAGCAGTGGAAAAAATTAAGAAACAGGAGCAGAGTCCGGTTCTGTACTACAAGGAAAAGCCCTGGATTCCACTCGTCGATCTTTGGAGATTCCTTGAAGCCCTTGCTGGAAAAAGTAAGGGATTCTTTCCTGAAAATCCGAACAAGAGTTCTACGGTGAATATCGCTGAGAAGGATCGCAGGGAAACCCGGTACTTGATACTGCGTCATTATTGATAGCAATCGCCCCTTCCAGTTAAGCCCCGAAAGTTGGACAGTACTCGTGATTGTTGCAACAGTGGGTACTCCATGTTCTTGTCAGAACTGCCAGAGTGTCAAGGATCGCTTGAGTTTCTGATGTGCCTCTGTGAGAGCCATCGATTATTGAATTCTGCTGGCATCCCTTTGATCCGACATTCAGGGATTTTGCTTGGGTCTTCGTCTGGAGAAAGAGAGTCCTGTTCGAATGGAAGTCATGATTAAAAAGCCAAAGAAACTGGCGTAGCTGATTCCAAACAATAGCTCATCCACCTCCGCCAAACCAAAACTGAATCCGCCTTGAGTATAGTCTCGTACAAGAAGAACTTGTCCATAGCATAGTGCGTGCAATAAAAGTGCAGTCCAGGAGAGCAGGGGATTGGCTCGGAAGCTTCCCAGTCCCACCATAGCAACGAAACTCAGCGCGGAAGGAAGGATCAGAAGAATCAAAAACTGGACGGTAAAACTATGATGTCTTTCATTAAGTGTATTAAGCATTGTAGATTCTCGTTGTCTGGAAAACTGCATCAAACGACGTTTGAACTGGTCCGGGTCTTGAACAGGGGCAGCTCCAAGGAAATCGGATTTGAAGTTGTCGATTTGCATTTCAGAGATGATGCCGGGATAGCTTTTGTGAAAAGGAGATTTACTTTTTATCTGCAAAGGGGAGTCAGCGTTTACCTTGCAATTTTGAAAATTCAGATTCACCAACTTCTCTGAACTTAACGATTGCCTGCAACCCAGGACCCAGGAGCCCTCACCGACTAGTAGGTTCTTCTTGTTAGCCTTGAACAACTTGTCCGGTTCTTCAAGTGCCTCCGAATGGTAGTTTGAGATGCAATACTTTTGTATTCTTTCTCTAAAGAAACTCTTCGGCTCGCATTTACCACCATGGCATTCAAAAAACACAAAGGATTGACTGCTCTGGCAATTCTCTGAGCAAACATGAGCTACGAGGCTAAGGATGAGAATTAAATGTCTGAGGTTCACGATCCATAAAATACCACAAGCTGAGTTTCCGATCTTCGGGAGTCGAGATTTGGAGCTTTAAACATGAGCCCTCTCAAAGCACTCTTGTACAAAGTTTTTTCCCGAGTCTTTGTACACAGCCAAAGTATCCTTCGCTCCCGTATCAAGTGCCTTGTTGAGAGCTGAATCCGAACTTCGAATCGGAGTTGCAGGACCTTTCACATTGCAATTGGTTTTGCATGATCCCGTGGTGCAGTTCTTGCCCTTGAGAATGTTACTGCCGGTGCAAGCAGAAGATAAGAGACTTGCAAGAGTGATGATTGAAATCAATAGTGACTTAGAGTTTTCAGAGAGTCCATGTTTGATTTCCACCGGAATTTTATCAGTTTAGGAATGGAACGGGCAAATAATGAGATAACTGGAAACTCTGGTGACAGGAGCGTTTGATTTTTCAATGGCCTCTGACAGTGCAGTTCGATGAATTTGAAGGCTCAATACAACTCGAACATTCAGAACAGCTCCAATAATTCGATGTTTCTGACTCTGAAAATTTGTATGATGATTAAAGATTCAAAGAAAAGGAGTGACCCATGATTCGGCTAATCTTAATTTTGATAATGGCAGGTACTGTAAATGCAAATATGGAGCAAAGGGATGGAAACTGGCCCTCAAGGTTTCTTGAAAATGGAAAGATTCCTGACAACGTAGCACGAGCTGAAATCAATTCAACTATTGCTTCTGTAGTTGGTCAGAATAAAGAGAACAAGAATCTGTCTTCCTATGAAAGTGGCCTTGCTGAACTTGAAGAAAGATATGAAGCCATGAGCGCAGCCAAAGCGAAGGATCTGTATCTGCGCAAGCTTGAGTACTTCCTGGTGAATCAATATGCCCTTGTTGCTCGTTATGGAGGTGAGCTTGGAGAGGCCAGAGAGCGTAGTATGGTTGATCTCTATTTAAGTTTGGAGAGTTATTCCTACAACAAATACGAAGAGGCGAAGAACGTAGTAAACAATTTTCACAAGGGTTTGGAGTCCTTGAAGGCCAAGGTTCGCTATGTCGCACTCGAAACCTATCGAGCACGGAAGATGGAGCTGAGCAAGATTCAAATTCATGATGGCTATGCTGGTCAGTTGGCGGCGAACACGAATACGGTCAGTGGTCCAGCTGGACAATGTGGTAGCTCAAACTTCAACCGGTCCGACTGTTATGCCTGTGCTTCCTACACAGTTGCAAAAGCGCTTAGAAATGGCTTTGGGGAAAGCGATCCATGGAATGATACCAATGTGAATCAGAGACTCAATGCTCCACCATACGCCAGTCAATTTCACAAGGGCTGGAAAGAAGAGCAGGATCGAACTAAGTTCAGACTGACTCAGGCTTTCAGTGCCAGGGACGCATCCGGAGCTGAAATTCAAAATGGAATGAAAGCAGCACTTGCAGCCCCCAAGGGATCTGTATTGATCTGGAGTATCTGCTCCGGTCATCCAGCAGGACACATTGCAGTCAAGACTTCGGCAACGGTTGCGGCTTCAAGTTTTGCAGCTCCTATCCAAAATACATGTTCACATTCCCGGGCTCAGATCATCGGAGTTTATGCACCAGTCAACGACAAGAAGGATGTGGACTGGTCAGCAATGGATGGCTCAGACAGACATGAAATCTCTGCTGATTATAATCAGGGCAATGAGATTGAAGTTGAGCAGGAGTCCATGGATATGGCTCAAACTGAGGATGCTGGTGGATTCTTTGAGGGGTTGATTACTGAGTAAAACAAATAGTGAAATTTAGCGAGAACGCACTTACCAGAGATTGATACCACCAGGTTGAATCGGGACAAGTCGGGAACTTCTAGATAGTAAAAAGCTGTGTGCCACAAAGCTTGAAAGTCAGGCTTTGTGGCTTCTTACCTAGAAAGCCGCGTCAGCTCCTAAAATAACAATGGTGCTGTGAGCATCGCGATCACTGTGAGTTACATTGGGAGTGGCTGCAATGTGCCCACCGCTAATGAAGTTGAGTGGTGCATAACCTTCAGTTCTTACAATCTCACCAAAGAGCTTCACAGAAGGTGTTACATGATGCGCGACCCCGAGTACCCATTGGTCTTGCTGCTCCCAGGGTGCTCCGTCTGGCCCGGCAACGAATCTGCTGAACTCAAGAGATAAATCGATATCCTTTGAATTCCACTTTCGCTTGTCTACGACACCCACCTGAAAGCTTGTGACCTTGGAAGCAATGAATTGATTCAGAGGAGCATTTGGATTGAAGGTTCCAGGCCATTCATCGAAGGTTTGAGCCCATTCAGCCTGATAGGTGGTGTCTCCACGCTGTAACTTTGTATAAAGAGCAAAAGCTGGATTGTGATCCGTACATGGATTGAAGTGCACCACAGGAAATCCCTGACAATAAGCACTACCCTTAATAAAGGAAGCTCCAACCAGAAGCTCTTCTGATTCGCTGTAAGGCTTGGCATACTTCACATCAAAAGCAAGGTTGTTGAGGCGACTTGGTACGCTGGTTCCAGAAACCGGAACGTTGGCTGCTCGAAATTGGGCTCCACCCTGAACAGCATCCACACTCACATTCCAGCGACCCTTCTTGTAACCCATCAATGCTCCGTAGGAAAGACCACCAAAGGCATGCCACACAGTAGAAGAGGTGAATGGATTGACTGTGTCCGTTAATCCAAAGGGAACCGCCATCTTACCAACAGCTGCGTAGTAGGGAGACTCATCCAGATCTCCGTAGAGCAGATAACCCTTTCTTAGCTGAACCTGGTTTCTGGTGAGGGCAGTGATTGTACCTGCTCCAAAACTCTGTTCAGGATCGTAGAGGAACTCGGCGTAAGCAATCAGCTTGTCTGTAAGGTTTCCGGTGAGATTGAACTGAGCTGCATGAATCACGGCTTCGGATACGTTCTTACCAAGCTGATTGTTGGCCGTTGGGTGGCGCATCAAATAAGCAAACTTGCTGTCTGTATTAGATTTTTGATAGTTCACGATAGGAGTGACCGAGCCACCGATAGTAAGCCCTTTTCCCAGTTCACCCGCTTGTCGGTACTTGAGTAAAGTCATCTGCTTTTGATTGATGTCTTTGGTGTGATCAAGCATGTCAAAAGCGTACTTATGATTTGTTTTGACGCTCACACCATTATCAACAGCTTTCTTGATGTACTCGACTTCTTTGCGAATCTCGACTTCCTTGCCGGATTCATCAGTGATTCTTTCGATTGTCTCCTCAACATGCTCTTCAGGCCCATCGTAGTTTGGATCGAACTTGACGATCTTCACTTCCTTAACAAGCTTCTTACTCTTTTCCTTTTGAAGGAGTTGCTTGACCATTTGACGAAGTTCGGCGTTCTCGCGCTCCAGAGCATCCATGCGCTTCACAACTTCAGCAAGAGTCGGTTCGGCAAAGAGGGGAGTGGCCCCTATAGTCGTTATTAAGGAGACAGTGATAAAAGTTAGCAATCGTTTCATAATTTCAATCCTGTAGTTGTTTTGAGAACTGGAGAACCAAAAGCGGGGTATATTATCAGACTCCACTTTGAATCCCTAACACTTAGTCTCTCATTGGATTTCTGTGCCGACAAAGACCAGTCGCCTGTTTGAGTCAACGAGTTTTCAGTATTGTAGCAAGTTTATGTAGTTGCGGAATTAATCGAATCAAGTTATCTGTACATAATTTGGCACTTCCTGGACAGATAATCTGGATATGTATAACTAATGAACATATATTTGGAGTGTGTACAGTGGTGGAATCATTGCAAAAAATCATACGAATTATAGGAGGATTCATCACAGAAAAGCTCTGAGGGCTCATTGCATATTTCACCCACCAAAATGCCTCAATAGGCGTCGAGCTTAAATGGTGATAAAGCGAAGTTGCAGATAAAGATACCAGGATACCAGCGACTGGGAACATTTTAAGCCAGTTTACGTATTGAATATTGGGTATGAAAATCATCTACCCAATTCTGTGTTTTTTTCTATTTTCTGCATTTAACTTTTGCGAGGAAACAGAGCAGTACTTTTCAGACATAAACCAAAGTCACGAAGATCTCGTCAGCGACTATTCGCAAGAAAACAGCTCAAGACTGCTTACTTCAGATGAGTACAAAACAAAGACTGAAGAACTGTTTTTACAAGAAGTTCAAAGCGATATAGAAGATCGACATACTCTTACAGAATCGCTCAACACTTGTACGCCTGCAAAAAAAGGATCAGCCCTCATCGTTGCATTTGAAGGAACAGGAGCTTACGAGCCCTATATCCCGGCTTTGATGGAGCGAGCAAGACTTCAGTACAGAGACAGAGTTAGCCAGCAGGACTTTGACAAGACTTTGAAGCAAGTGATTGAGATTGTAAAAGCGCACAAAGGGAAAGATCCGAAATGGTCGGGCCTTGTGCAAGGGGTGATGAAAGCACTCTATAAAGATGCCAGCCTATTGGATGGTAATTTCAATTGGTACAGCTACCCCTCAGAAGAAGCAGAAGTTTTAGCAGGGCTTGATTCAGTCAACAAAAGAAACCTTCTCAGTAATTTTCAGGATATTCGGAATCTGGGGTAGCCCGATTGCCCGAGCAGATGAGCACTTTGAAATTACGAGTGGTCTTGGGGATGCCGGCCATGGTGAAATTTGCTATCACCTGGAAACTCTTGATCTGTTCAAAAGAGAGCTTGGTCGCTTGAGGGAGTGAGCTGAATCTAAATCAGGTTGTATCAGTCAGGATTGACGAGGCTATCCATGTCCACCTGGAACCAAAAGCATACAATAATGAACGCTGATAAAACCGCGTTACTCTCCTTGGCAGAATGAGATTTAGAATCTCATTATTGTAACAAAATAACACTTTAATCGCCAAAAAATGTGAAAAAAATGTGTCTCAAATTGATAAGCAACCTTGTATTAGTGCGACATCCTCAAGATAATTTATTGATTATCGGGCTAGCAGGTCACTGTCAGAGCTGCTAGGCAGTTAACAATCAACAGTCGCTGTTCGCATGAGAATTAAATAGGAAGATCAGAAGTCTTGATACTTCATAGTGTCATTGCTTTGTTTCATTGAGTTCTCCAGTTATTGAAAGTGTGAAATAAGGGGTAACTAAATGCAGTTTGTTAAACTTCTTGGAAAAATTGGAGTACCTTTTGTTGTTCTTGGCTTCCTTCTCAGTGCGGGATGTGGAGGCGGAGGCGGTGGTGGAGGTGCCACGGGTTCAAATAGTATCCCTGACACAGTCAATGCTTCCGTAGCAGCTCTGCAGTTGGTCTGGGCTGACGAATTCAACACAGGAACTCAACCGGATCCGGCGAACTGGGAACTGCTCACAGGTTATGGCCCTAACAATGATGGATGGGGTAATGACGAGAGTCAGCTTTACACCGCCACGACTAGTAACGTCAAGATTGAGAATGGAAATCTTGTCATCACAGCACGGTGTGACACAGGAGTGTGTGGTAAGCGCGACGGGACAATCACTTCTTCCAGGATCAGAACAAAAGACAAGTTTGAGTTCAGGTATGGACGGGTGGAAGCTCGCATCAAAGTTCCTGCAGGGAAGAGTACCTGGCCTGCTTTTTGGATGTTGGGTGCAAACTTTCCTGAAACTGCATGGCCCGGTAGTGGTGAAATTGACATCCTGGAAGTTCATCAGCAAAACTCTACAATAAACCATACCCACTCTGCTTTGCACTGGGATGACAACGGGCACAAATTCAGCACTCAAAGCAGGAGAATGGAAGCTCCGCTGTCTGATGACTACCACATTTGGACACTGGATTGGGATGAAGAGAGAATTGTCTTTAAAATTGACCAGATTCCCTACTATACAGTGGTAATCAATCCAGAAACTCAGCGAGAGTTTTTAAGAAGTTTCTTTTTAATTTTCAACATAGCTATTGATGGAAATTTAGGAGCTCCCCCCGATGCTATCAAGACAACTCCCCAGGAGATGTTGGTTGATTGGGTTCGGGTGTACCAGCGGCCAGCAAATCAAAAGGTAAGCCTGGGTGAAAATCAGGCGGGAGCCGGGGCGCTTTCCATTCAGGAGGTGATCACCAGTAATAACGTTGGAGGAGCACCTGTTGAGGTTAATCTCAACAGTACTGAAGTGCCACCCCTCGATGGTCAGAAAGTGGTAGCCGTTAACTTTGGAGCCCCACAGGGCTCCATTTCCCGTATTGGCTCTGTCAGAAAATCACAGTCGATCGTTCCTGATGGAGGCTACAAATCAGGCTTTGCCTTTCGTTTTGCTTCTGCTGACTTGAGCTGCAATGCGGCCTTGTCTGTGGGGGTGAACAACTCTTCTCTACCCAGTTTTGATAATTTGACGATTCAGTTGATGGACTCGAGAAATTCAGGCGAGATCACTTCAACGGTTGGTAGCGCAACTCTGCAAATCAAAAACTATTTTTCTTCAGAGCCCGAGACGAACTGGAAGCTCTACAATTTGCCTTTGAGCAATTTCAGTGCGGTGAACTACAATCCGTCCTGGGGACAGGCGACCTCGTATGCCGCAAGCAGAGTAGCCAGCAACAATGTAATTCAGATGTCCAAGCTTAACTATCAGGGTATCGACTTCAGCTCGATCAAGCAGAACCTGACCAACTATGCTTCTGTGCACTTCGACTATTGGACCACAGACATTTCGACTTTCAAATTTTTCCTCATCAGCACAGGAGGCGCCACCGCAGAATTTGCTTATGATGTTACTACGACCGCCAAAGGCAATTGGCAGGGAGTCGATGTTCCACTGACCAGCTTCACTGGCGTCGATATGGCCAATGTGGCTCAAATCAAGATCGATGCCCAGGCTGATGTAGATGGGGGGACACTGTTTCTGGATAATATCTACTTCTACAACAACTCCAGTACATTGTCCGAACCTGAAAATAACCCAAACAATCCAAGAGAAAACGCTTCTGATGTTATTTCAATCTTCAGCGACTCTTACACTGATGTTACCAGTGTCAATTTGAATCCAAACTGGGGTCAGAATACTGTTTACAGTGCAGTCAGCCTTTCAGGAAATAAACTGATCAAATATGCAAATCTGAATTACCAGGGGATTGATTTTTCAGGCAATGTTCAAAATGTTTCTTCAAGAAATACTCTGCATTTGGACTATTGGACTTCTACAGCTACAGCTTTTCGAGTGTATCTCATTAGTGTCAATGGAGCAGAACTGGGTTTTCAGGTGAACCCTAACCGAAGTGGCTGGCAAAGTTTGAATATTCCTCTTTCCTATTTCTCGGGTACTGTAGATCTGGTTCAGATTATGCAAATGAAGTTTGACGATGCATCCACCGGTGAAGCCGCAACTATTTTCCTGGATAATATTTACTTTTACAGCTCCACAGGAACAAATACTAAGCCTGTTGATGCTCCGGTTGCTCCCACACGACTCTCCACGAATGTCATCTCCTTGTTCAGTGATTCTTACAACGATATTGGCGGTGTTGAAAGAGATGATATTACCAGGATTGGTTTTTGGAATCCGGTGGATGCAAATGGTTCCGCAGTCAGTGGGAAACTGTTTTTGGACGCTTTGTCTCTTTCTGCGGTTGACGAGCCCTGCTTTGGTGGAGATGGGGGAAGTGGTAGTGGCGACGGAAAAGTGGTCAATGGTATCGGCTTGCCAGTAGATTTTGAGCGTACAGATGCCAACTATGCGATCACCAGTTTTGAGGGGGGAACTGCTACGGTCATTGACAACCCTCAAACTACTGGAAACAGCAGTGCCAAAGTTATGCAAATGATTAAAAACGGAGGTCAAACCTATGGTGGGGCCAAGCTGGCCATTGATCGGGCAGCAGACTTTTCGAGCAATCAGTTGTTCAGTATTAATGTCTGGTCGGCGAGAGCAGTGCCAGTTCTACTCAAGCTGGAAGGTAGCTCAAGTAATGTGGAGCTAACGGCTTACCATACAGGTGGCAGTGTCTGGCAGACTTTGTATTTCAACTTTAGTGGCAGAACTGCGTCTCTTGGAAGTGTGAATGCATTAACCTTTATCTTTGACAATGGTGTTGTAGGCGATTATGCCAACTCAGCCTCTGATTGGAGATTCTTTGTTGATGATATCAAGCTGGTACCCAACAACACTTTTGTTGCGGTTGCACCGGCTGATGCGCCCACAACTCCAACAACCAATCCAGTGATATCAATTTTCAGTGACGCCTACACGAATATCACCAGCGCGAACTTCAACCCTGACTGGGGACAGGCGACCACTTATAGTGCCCAGACTTTGGCAGGAAACAATGTGATAAGACTGGCGAATTTGAATTATCAGGGAATTGACTTTAGTGGGAACAAGCAAAATGTGAGTGGTTACGGTTCTGTACATTTTGACTACTGGACCACTGACATCTCCACTTTTGGGTTCTACTTGATCAGTATTGATGGAACAACCATTGAGTCTTCTTACACAGTCTCTTCAAGTACTACGGGAAGCTGGCAAGGTGTGGATGTACCACTGAGCGCTTTTGCAGGCGTTGTCTTGACTCAGGTAGCGCAAATCAAGATTGATGCCCAGGCAGATACGGATAGCGGTACCCTGTTTCTTGACAATATTTATTTTCATGGAGCAAGTTCCGGCTCTAACACAGGCAGTGGTTCCTCAACAGGAATCACTCCCCAGCATGTTCTCTATGCGACAACGGCTTCGGTGGATACTCCATTTCCTGCGAACGGTATCGCTGACTTTGGCAGTGGGGCAATTTTTAATGCAGCCCACACAGGTGATAGTACCTACAATCCAGTCTTTTCCGTAACGAGTGGAGAAGGTTATGGAGCAGGTGTCCATGTTGCCTTCCTGGCAGTACAAAACTACTCAGCAGGCTTTGCTAACAACTACAATACTTTTGTAGCCAAAGTGAAGAACTCTCCCGATGGACGCATAGAAGTGAAGTTCATTGGAGGCGGTGACGACAGTGTAGTGACCATCGATACTGCAAATTACAGTGGCGCGACTGCTTTGACAGACGGATGGATTCAGATTGCTATTCCATACAGTGAGTTTACTAATTCTGCCAATATTGCCAATCATACAGGCTGGCTCTTGGGCCCTCCTGGAGATCAGGCGGATTCGACCTTTGTATTCCTGTTTACAGATGTGGGATTCAGTACCATGAATGCAGGTGGGGGAAGCAATGCAGCAAGTGCTCCTTCGGACGCTCCGACTGCTCCTACTTCAAGCCCTGTCATCTCGATTTTCAGTGACGCTTACACCGATATCACAAGTGTGGAATTTAATCCTAACTGGGGACAAGCAACTACCTACAGTGCTCAGAGCATCGCAGGTAACAATGTGATCCGATATGCCAACCTGAACTATCAGGGAATTGATTTTTCAACCAACAAGCAGAATGTAACGAGCTTTAGTTCTGTACACTTTGATTACTGGACCACTGATATCTCCACTTTTCAGTTCTTCCTGATAAGTATCGATGGAACAACTATTGAATCATCCTACACCGTGGCCTCACCTGTGGCAGGTAGCTGGCAAGGGGTGGATGTGCCTCTGAGCAGTTTTGGTAACGTGGTCATGACCCAGGTGGCTCAAATCAAGATTGACGCCCAGGCGGACACAAACGGTGGAACTTTGTTTCTTGATAACATCTACTTTCATGGGACTCCTTACTCGGGCATAATTCCGAGTCATGTCCTGTATGCAACCAGCGCTACGGTGGACACGTCCTTTCCTGCCAATGGTTTTTCAGACTTCGGCAGTGGGGCAAGCTTCAATGCAAACCACACTTCTGACAGTAAATACAATCCAGTATTTTCTGTTACCAGTGGAGAGGGCTATGGAGCGGGAGTGCACGTAGCATTCGTTGCGGTTCAAAACTACACGGCTGGTTTTGCTGCGAATTACAGCAGCTTTGTTGCCAAGGTCAAGGGTTCGCCAGATAATCGAATTGAAGTGAAATTGATTGGTGGAGTAGCTGACAGTGTAGCTACCGTTAATGTCATCAGTTACTCAGGCTCACGAAGCCTTGGAGATGGCTGGTATCAACTGGAGATTCCTTTTAGCGAATTTACCAATTCAGGCAATATCGCGAATCACACTGGTTGGCTGTTGGGACCTCCGGGTGACCAGGCGGACTCAACCTTTGTCTTTTTGTTTACTGATGTTGGCTTTAACGGGAGCGCTCCAACAGCTCCAATTAACGCACCAACAGCACCGACAAAAAGTCCCACGATTTCAATTTTCAGTGACGCTTACACAGCAATCACCAGTCTGACTTTAAATCCGGACTGGGGGCAGGCCACGGTTAATACTACTCAAAACATTGCCAATAACAATGTCATGAGACTGCAAAACCTGAATTATCAAGGAATCGATTTTTCTGCCAACAAGCAGAATGTTGCCACGATGACATCAGTGCATTTTGATTACTGGACCACTGACATTTCCACTTTTCAGTTTTTCCTGATTAGCGTGGATGGCTCAACTATTGAGTCTTCCTACACTGTATCGTCAACCACATCAGGTAGCTGGCAAGGTGTCGATGTTCCTTTGAGTAGTTTTGGATCGGTATTGCTTACAAGGGTTGCCCAGATCAAAATTGATGCACAAGCGGATGCAAACAGTGGAACCTTGTTTCTGGACAACATCTATTTCTCGGATCCGGCTGGAGTTGCTACTGAGCCATCAGATGCACCAACGGCTCCAACCACAAGTCCTGTCATCTCAATTTTCAGTGATGCCTACACGCCTATTACAAGCCTGACCTTGAATCCCGATTGGGGGCAGGCGACCACCAACACTACAACCAGTCTGGCGAATAACAATGTGATGAAGTTGGCAAACTTGAATTATCAGGGGATAGATTTTTCAACAAACAAGCAAAACTTGACTACTTTTACGACAGTTCATTTTGATTACTGGACCCAGGATATCTCTACCTTTCAGTTCTATCTGATTAGTATTGATGCGACCACCGTAGAAACAGCACACACGATATCCTCTACTTCCACAGGTAGTTGGCAGAGTATTGCAGTACCATTGAGCAGTTTTTCTGTAATAGACCTGTCGAAAGTATCTCAGATCAAGATTGACGCCCAGGCGGATACAAGCAGTGGCACCTTGTTTCTGGACAATATCTACTTTCACAAATAGAGAAGTTAAGAGACTTAAAAAAGAAGGATAGAGCATGTCAGAAGCAGGACACTACACTACGAAGCCGGAAGATAAAGTTTCCCTGTTCCACAAGCTGGTTTACGGCTTGGGGGCCTTTGTAAATAATCTATTGGCAGCTGCCATAGGCGGCATGATGATAGTTTTAAATCTGGGCTTGGGGATTGATCCAGCAGTTGTTGGATTGCTTGGTTCATTGCCTCGTTTAACCGATGCGATTACTGATCCATTGATGGGTTTTATCTCCGACAATACCAAGAGTCGCTGGGGAAGAAGGCGGCCCTTTATCTTTGCGGGAGCGATTCTTTCTGGAGTCATCTTCATTGCTCTTTGGCAACTTCCCCTGGGTAAGTCTCATGACTTTTACTTCTGGTATTTTCTGGTTGGATCCTTCCTATTTTATTTGGCCTATACTATCTTTGCAACGCCCTGGGTAGCCCTGGGATACGAACTGACTCCTGACTATCATGAAAGAACCAGACTGATGGGACTGCAAAATGCCATGGGGCAAATGGCCTACGTGGTTTCTCCCTGGTTTTTGATGATCATGCAAGCTTCTATGTTCAAGGACATGATTGAGGGTGCAGCTTATCTCTCGATTGGAATCGGAGTGTTTACAATTCTAATCGGTATCCTTCCAGCAATTTTTCTGGTGGAAAAGTTTGCCAGTATCAACAAAGTAAAAGAAAAGACTGAAAAAGAAGCTATTGGACCAAAAGTCATCAAAGGGATGAAGGACTTTTTCTCAGGATTTATCGAAACACTCAAGGTGTCCGCTTTCTTGAAACTTTGTCTGGCGACTTTCCTGGTTTTCAATGGCTTTATATTGATTTCTTCCTTTCAGTCCTACGTGATTATCTACTACGTGTTTGGTGGAGATACAAAACTGGGTGCTGAATATGTGGGTTGGTCGGGAACTGTTGGATCAATTTCGACTTTCATAGTGATTGCGCTGGTGACCTGGATGGCAACAAAGCTGGGCAAGAGAAAGGCATTTTTCATCGCCATGGCGGTTTCGATTGTTGGCTATGCTCTAAAGTGGCCTTGTTACAATCCTGATATCCCGTGGCTTGTGGTTCTGCCAGCACCATTGTTGGCTTTTGGACTTGGTGGATTGTTTACCCTTATGAGTGCCATGGTTGCCGATGTTGTGGATTTGGATGAGTTGAATACGAATCAAAGACGGGAAGGAATGTTCGCCTCAATCTTTTGGTGGGTAGTAAAGCTGGGTATGGCACTGGCACTGGCAGGCGGGGGCTATTTATTGAATTTCACAGGCTTTGATGTAGCTTTGAAGGGTGCACAAACAGAGAACACCCTGTTTTTAATGCGACTTTTTGACGTAGTTATTCCGATTGTGTCGACGCTTATCGCTATCTGGGCTGTGAAGAGCTTTCCAATCACTGAAGAGAAGGCCCATGAAATTCGAGCAGAACTGGAAAAGCGTCGCGGGGCAGTGAATGCATAATTCGATGGATACATTAAGCTCTTGCCAGGTTTACCTAAGCTCCCAAAGTGGAGCGAAATGCGAGTCCCTGCCAAACTGTCTTTTTGAGGGATTTGAGAGCAAGGGTGCTGATCAATTCATCGAAGTATTTCCAGAACAAAGAAGACAAAAGTTGATCGGAATTGGCGGCTCCTTCACTGAGTCCAGTGCCTGGGTATTGGCCCATCTGGAAGTTGAGCAAAGAGCTTCTTTGATGAAGGCTTTCTTTTCAGAAGAAGGTGCTAATTACTCTCTCGCGAGAACCACTATTGGAAGTACTGACTTTTGTGTGAAGGGCAAGTATTCCTATGTGACAGATGAGCAGGATGTAAAGCTTGATTCTTTTTCAATTGATGTGGATAAGGACGGCTTTAGCCCTGATGAGTTTCCCGATGTAAAGGACAGTGAATACGATCTTTTGCCAATGATCAAGGAAGCTTTGGACATCAAGAAGTCCCAAAGCAGCTGCGAGTTTAAAATCATCGCCTCGGCCTGGACTGCTCCGCCCTGGATGAAATCAAACAAAGAGTGGTTTGGTGGAGAGCTTGCCAACGAATTTATGCAATGCTATGCAGACTATCTGGGCAAGTACATCGATGCCTACGGCCAGGAAGGTGTTGAGATTTGGGGTTTGACTCCTGTCAATGAACCATTGGGAAACGACTCCAACTGGGAGAGTATGCACTTTACTCCCCAGTCTCAAAGAGATTTCATCAAAAGCTCTCTTGGTCCGGCGATGAAGCATCGATCAGTTAAGCTATTGATGTTTGATCACGCCCGGCCAGTCCTGGAAGACTGGGCAGATACACTCTACTCGGATGAGGATTGTGCCAGGTATCTTTACGGTAGCGCGGTGCATTGGTATGACAGCACATTCAAAGTGTTTGAAGAAGTTTTTGAGCGGGTTCACGAAAAGTATCCTGAGTTCGCTATCCTTCATACGGAAGGCTGTGTGGATAATTTGGGAAATGATGCTCCCGAAGGTGTACTTGATCCGGCAGGATACAAAGAATCTGGCTGGTTCAACAACGACTCGTTCTGGTGGACAGAGTCCGCTACCGATTGGGCCTATAGTGCGACCTGGCCAGGATTGATTTCAGAGGATCATCCGAAATACGCACCGGTACATCGCTATGCCAGGGACCTTATTGTAGGATTGAATCACTGGTTGGAAGGCTGGGTGGACTGGAACCTTGTTTTGGATCAAAGAGGTGGACCCAATCACGTTCACAACTATTGCGGAGCACCAGTAATGGTTGATTTGGAAAGTGGTTTCATTTACTACACTCCGATTCATTATGTGATGACTCAATTCAGTCGCACAATTCGTCCGGGTGATACGGTGGTTTATAGCAAGGTTAGTGAGGAGCTGCAAAGCAAGGGAGTGGTGAGCTGCTCAACCATGAATGACAACAACTTGCTCACGGTTCAGATTCACAATCCGGGGCAAGAGCAGGTGGATTGCGAGTTGATTGTGCACAAGAGGCAATCAAAGCTGGTTCTACCTGCGAATTCAATTAAAACGATACAAGTTGAGCTGGACAAGTCAAATGTCAGCTAGAGGAAATAGGAAGGAACAATGTCGATTTTAATCAGAAGTAATTGGCTTTCATTATCACTATCAATGATATTTTTGATTGTTGGTCCAAATATTTTGCATGCCAAGGCTGACAAGGTGAGAACCTACAATGACGGTCAAGGATGGAAACTGCAGGTCAATGGTGAAGACTTTTTCATCAAGGGAATCGTTTGGGGGTACACTCCTCCCAACGAGAACTTTACCTACAATCTTTGGGGACAGCCTGATCGAGATATCAAGGCGGTTCTGGATCATGACTTTTCCCTGATGAAAGAGGCAGGAGTCAATGCAGTACGATCCTTTAGCATTATGCCACCAAAATGGGTCAGATATCTTAATGACAAGTATCAAATCAAGACCGTAATTAATCCCTTGATGGGTCGTTATGGTGTTCGGGTTGGCAAGAAGTGGTACAGCGTTCCTGATTATTCGGATCCGGCCACTCGGGAAACTATCAAGAAGAACACACTGGAAATCATCGAGAAGTATCGTGATGTGCCCGGGGTTTTGATGTTCGCTCTGGGTAATGAGAGTAACTACGGGCTCTCCTGGTCAAGTTTTGAAATTGAGAATCTACCAGTGGAGGAGCAACAGACAGCGCGGGCTGAGTTTCTGTACAGCCTGTTTGCCGAGACGATAAAAGAGGGTAAGAAAATTGCTCCGAATCATCCTTTTACGATTGTTAATGGAGACATCCAGTACATTGATTTGATAGCAAAGTATGGAAGTGACTGGGATTTACTTGGAGTCAACGCCTATCGTGGACAGACTTTTACGGCTCTGTGGAAAGATGTGTCTCAAAAACTCGGGATTCCAGTGGCCTTTTTTGAGTTTGGATCTGATGCTTTCAACGCCAGAGACTTGAAGGAAGACCAGGCTTCCCAAGCCTTTTATCTGCAGCAGCAAATGCAGGATATCTATAACAACACTTACAACAAGGGTTATGGAAACGCCATTGGAGGTTTTGTCTTCGAGTTTCGTGATGAGTGGTGGAAGTACAGACAAACTGAAAATCTGGATGTTCATGACAAGACGGCATCCTGGGAGAATGGTGGCTATAAATTCGATCATGTCAAAGGCAAAAACAATATGAACGAAGAATGGTTCGGAATCGCTCGCCTGGGGGATTTGAACTCTGAAGGTGTCTTTGTGGCCGAGCCAAGAATGGCTTACGATGTACTGGGCAAAATTTTCGCCTTCAATCCGTATGAAGGGGCTGTCTCCAATGTGAAGAGGAGCTTTGATTCTATTGATTTGGAGGTCGTTTCCAGAAAAGTCGCCAAGCGAGACAAAGACAATGACTGGGGTGAAAAGAGTGGATTTA
>Ga0255776_10002193_pt1 | contig 22067 bp, 18 predicted proteins | sample 071ome_19_FD_179974 | JGI IMG/M metagenome (GOLD analysis project Ga0255776, IMG submission 179974) | Coastal salt marsh microbial communities from the Groves Creek Marsh, Skidaway Island, Georgia - 071413AT metaG (version 2) | ecosystem: Environmental > Aquatic > Marine > Intertidal zone >... | reverse complement strand
GTTCAGGCAGGCCATTGCCGGACTGTTTCCCGGCCTTGACCTGTCCTGCCTGGGCACGCAGGACTAAACCCAAATGACAAACGATAACTTCTACGCCCTGTTGCAGCCCCGCTTGATTACAGCTGGTAACAAAGCTTTCGTGGTCAACCCGGGGGCAGCGACCATTACCTACCTGGAAGCCGACGCACTCAGTGCGCGACTTGCCAACCTGTTTGCCGACAGGGGGCTTAAACCCGGTGACCGCATACTGACCCGGTCCGGCAAGTCAGCCATGGCGCTGATGGTTTACCTGGCCTGCCTGCGCAGCGGCATCATTTATGTCCCTGTGAATCCTTCCTGCACGGCAGATGAACTGGACTACTTTCTCGGCGACACGAATCCCGGCCTGTTCATTGGGGACATGGATACCTGTGCCATGGTGGGCAAGAAGTACGGGATGAACACCCTCTCGCTGGATGATGACGGGCAGGGCTCGCTGGTCACAGAAGCCGACGCCATGCCCTCTGAACATACCGTTGCCGGGAATGCCGCTGGCGATATTGCCGTGCTGATCTATACCTCCGGGACCACGGGCGCACCGAAGGGTGCAATGCTCAGCCATGGCAACCTGTGGTCCAATGCCCAGACGCTCTATGAATGCTGGGGCTGGTCAAAAGAGGATGTGCTGCTGCACTGCCTGCCCATCTTTCATGTCCATGGCCTGTTTGTTGCCACCCACCTGGCTCTGCTGGGCACATCCACCATGGTTTTCCTGCCCCGCTTTGACACCGCAGAGGTGCTGGCCCACCTGCCTGAAGTGACAGTATTCATGGGGGTGCCCACGTATTACACACGCCTGCTGGCAGAACCTGCCTTTGGCCAGGCATGCTGCCAGTCCATGCGCCTGTTTGTTTCCGGTTCTGCGCCCCTGCTGAGTGAGACCTTTCGTGAATTTGAGCAACGCACGGGCCATACCATCCTTGAGCGCTATGGCATGTCGGAAACCGGCATGCTGGTATCCAATCCCCTGTCGGGCGAACGCCTCGCCGGCACCGTGGGCTACCCCCTGCCTGGTGTACAGACCCGCGTGCGCGATGAAAACGGCCAGCCCGTGGCGAATGACGAGATCGGCGTACTGCAGGTTAAAGGGCCCAATGTATTCAGCGGGTACTGGAACAAGCCACAACTCAATGACAGTGAATTCCAGGACGGCTATTTCATCACCGGCGATCTCGTTGAGGTCGCTGAAGACGGTCGTATTGCCATCGTCGGCCGCAACAAGGACATGATCATCAGCGGCGGGCTGAACGTGTATCCCAAGGAGATCGAAAATGTCCTGGATCGTTTACCTGGCGTCAAGGAATCTGCTGTCTTCGGCGTCAGCCATCCCGACTTTGGCGAAGGCGTGGTTGCCGCCATCGTGCCGGAATCCGGAGCAGCACCGGACCATGAAGCCCTGTTAAAAGCCTGCCGGGAACACCTGGCCGGCTACAAGACCCCTAAACACCTCGTCGAGGTCGATGCCCTGCCCCGCAACACCATGGGCAAGGTCCAGAAGAATCGTCTCAGGGACCAGTACGCCGATATTTTTCGTGAGGCATAATTCTGGCGCGCAAGAGGCAAGAGGCAAGAGGCAAGAGGCAAGAGGCAAGAGGCAAGAGGCAAGAGGCAAGAGGCAAGAGGCAAGAGGCAAGACAGGATTGTTCCTGGAAATTTTCTGTAAAGAGTTTTCCGGATAATCCGGCAATTTATTGTAGGTCGGATAAGCGGAGCGCCATCCGACATGGCGATCACCGATCGCCTGTGCCCACACTTCCAGCAATGGTGAAAATGTCGGATGGCGGCCTGACGGCCTTATCCGACCTACAAAATATCGACATTTCGTTAATGCCCGACGTGTTGTTCCTTGTCTCTTGCCTCCTGCCTCTTGCCTCTAAATTTCCCCTTTTCCCCTTTTTCCCCTTATAATTCGAGCACTCAGTAGTAAGTAAGCATTCGCTTAATAACGATTTGGATTTATCCATGACCCTTGATCTCAGTGCAGCGAAAAATATTGCCAGCGTCCTGACCGAGGCCCTGCCGTATATCCAGCAATTCACCGGCAAGACCATCGTGGTCAAGTACGGCGGTAATGCCATGACCGACGAAGCACTGAAAAACAGCTTCGCCAGGGACATCGTGCTGATGAAGCTGGTGGGCATGCACCCCATCGTGGTTCACGGCGGCGGCCCGCAAATTGGCCAGTTGCTGGAAAAGCTGGACATCAAGTCCGACTTTGTCGGCGGCATGCGCGTAACAGATTCGGCCACCATGGACGTGGTGGAAATGGTCCTGGGTGGCCTGGTGAACAAGGAAATTGTCAGCCTGCTGAACAAGAATGGCGGCAAGGCCATCGGCATCACCGGTAAGGACGGCGACTTCATCCGCGCACGCAAGATGAAGGTCACTCACAAAACCCCGGAGATGGAAGCCCCCGAAATCATCGATATCGGGCATGTCGGCGAAGTGGCCTGGATGAACCCTGACATCATCGAAATGCTCAAAGGCAGCGACTTCATTCCGGTCATTGCCCCCATCGGTGCCGATGAATCCGGCCAGTCCTACAACATCAATGCCGATATCGTCGCCGGCAAGGTGGCCCAGATGGTCATGGCCGAAAAACTGATCCTGCTGACCAACATTGCCGGTGTCCAGGATGCCGACGGCAAGGTGCTGACCGGTTTGACGACAGCCCAGGTCAATGACCTGATTGCCGACGGCACTATCCATGGCGGTATGCTGCCCAAGATCAATTGTGCGCTGGATGCTGTCAATTCCGGCGTCAACAGCGCGCAGATAATTGATGGCAGGGTGCCCCACGCGGTGCTGCTGGAAGTATTCACCGACGAAGGCATCGGTACGCTGATCACCAACAAACACTGACACCCGCAAAGGGAGACAGGACACTGACATGGCAGCAAAAGAAAAAGGTGCAAAGAAAGAAGCAATTCTGCGGGCCCTGGCACAGATGCTGGAGAATCATCCCGGCGGCAGGATCACAACGGCCTCACTGGCGGCAGAAGTCGGTGTTTCCGAAGCCGCGCTGTACCGTCATTTTCCCAGCAAGGCGCGGATGTTTGAAGGCCTGATCGGCTTCATGGAAGACACCCTGTTTTCCCGTATCTCCCGCATTCTCAGCGAAGGCTCCACGGCACTGGTCCAGTGCGAAAAAATTATCCTCCTGATGCTGACCTTCGCCGAGAAAAATCCCGGTATCAGCCGGGTCCTCAACGGTGATGCCCTGGTGGGTGAAACCGACCGCCTGCGTGACCGTGCCAGCCAGGTCTACAGCCGCCTGGATACCCAGCTGAAACAGATTTTTCGGGAAGCCGAAATACGGGAAGGCGTGCGTACCAGCCTGAGCCCGTCGGTGACGTCCAACCTGCTGTTGACCTTTATCGAAGGGAAGATCAGCCAGTACGTGCGCACGGATTTCTACCAGAAGCCCACAGACCAGTGGGCCGAGCAATGGCAATATCTGAATCAGGGCTTGTTCCGCCAACCTGGCGGCTAGAAAGGCGTTTCGGGAACCCGGCGCCTTGAAGATCCACGTTAATCGAGATTGAGCAATTCTTTCAGGCGGTTGATGTTTTTCTCGGCCGTTTCAATAGTTTCCTGCTTTTCTTCCTCAATCCTGGCAACCTGCCTGGCAAGACGATCACGCTCTTCGGTGGCATCTTCCAGCTGGCTTAACACTGTCGCAGGCGGTTCATTGCCGGCACTGGCACTGCTCTCGACGGTGGACTCCAGCTGGGTAACCCGGCGCTCGGCAGATTGCAGCAAACCGCTCAGGGCCGTGACCTGGGCATCGAGTTCTTCCACCGTGCTGTCACGACGACGAATGACTTCATCCGGTGAGCGATACAGACGCAGCAACAGCCGGTCCTCTTCTTCCTGGCGCTGTTGTGCTTCCAGGTCCTGCTCGCGGGCTGCGATGGCATCTGCCTGGGCCGCTCTTTCCTCGGCAGTCAGGGTACGTTCGACCACCTGGATCACCTGGCCTTTTTCGTTGATGACTTCGTAGCCGTTTTTCACGTACTCGGGCGGGACCTGGGTACCATGGAAAACATTACCCTGGTTATCCTTGTACTTGTAAAGGTTGGCGGCAAACAACGGCGTGGCCACTGAAGCCGACAGCGTCAGTACAAGAACAGCGATAATATGTTGCCTTAGATGTTTCATCATTCGACAGGGCCTTTCATTCCTGGCCGCATCTTCAAGTTTCCGGTTTCTCTATATACCGTATTGTTGCTGATATTCTTTCATCGCACCCAGGTAATTTCCGAGTGCTTCATCCTGCTGCTCCTCCAGGTAACCAATAATCTGCTGGAGGTTAATAATGCTGATCACCGGAATTGAAAACTCTTTTTCAATTTCCTGAATAGCTGACAGTTCCGAGTTGCCCTTTTCCTGGCGATCCAGGGCGACTACAACACCTGCCGCTTTTGCACCAGCCGCAGAAATAAGGTCCATGGTTTCGCGAATAGCTGTGCCGGCAGTGATGACGTCGTCGATGACCAGTACCCGGTCCTTCAATTCAGAACCGACAATATTGCCACCTTCCCCGTGATCCTTGGCTTCCTTGCGGTTAAAACACCACGGAATATCCTGCTTGAATTCCTGCCAAAATGCAATTGAGGACGCTGACGCCAGCGGAATACCCTTGTAGGCCGGACCGAAGATGATATCAAAATCAAGCCCCGAATTATTGACGGCCTTCGCATAACAGCTACCTAGAAACCCAAGGGCCGCACCGGTATTGAACAGGCCGGCATTGAAGAAATAGGGGCTTTTGCGCCCTGATTTCAGGGTAAATTCGCCAAAACGCAATATATTGTGTTCTGTGACGTAGTTTAGAAACAACTTCTGGTAGTCCTGCATGTCTTATTCCTGCCTTTCCGATCAGTACCAGGGCCTTCCTGGTACGGGTGTTGAAACGTGTATTGATGTTTTTGTGATGATCCGCACCGTCCTCAAGGTGCCAGTTGCCCCAGAGCGGCTTTTTGCTGGTCAAACAGCTGTTCTATGCCCAGGCGGGCAAGATCGATCAGCGCATTGAGTTCATCCATGCTGAACTGGCCATCTTCGCCGGTTCCCTGAATTTCGATAAAGCCGCCCTGGTCGGTCATTACCACATTCATGTCGGTTTCGGCCGACGAGTCTTCCAGGTAATCAAGATCCAGCACCGGTTCACCCTGGCAAATACCAACAGACACGGAGGCAATCATGCGCTGAATCGGGTTTTTGGTGATCAGTTTTTTCTCGAGCATGTGGTTAATGGCATCGACAAGCGCGACACATCCGCCGGTGATGGCTGCTGTCCGTGTACCGCCATCGGCCTGAATGACATCACAATCTATCTTGATAGTGTTTTCACCCAGCAGCTTCATATCCAGTGCCGCGCGCAGTGAACGTCCGATCAGGCGCTGGATCTCCTGGGTACGCCCGCTCTGTTTGCCGCGCGCAGCTTCCCGGTCCATGCGGCTGCCAGTAGAGCGCGGCAACATGCCGTACTCGGCCGTTACCCAGCCCTGGCCGCTGCCCTTGAGAAATCGGGGTACATTTTCCTCAACAGAGGCCGTACAGATGACGCGGGTGTCGCCAAACTCTACCAGCACGGAGCCTTCGGCATGCTTGGTGAAATCTCTTGTAATACGGATTTCCCGCATCGCGTTTGCCTGCCTGCCGCTGGGACGTTTGCCTGAATCTTCTGTCATTTACTGCCTCTTCAATTTTCTTGTATTGCCGGGGGCACAGACCGTACCAGAATATGGCTGACAATGCTTCCCGGATTGCGCCCATGACGCCTGAACGGTGCATTTTATAATGGAATGCAATTCCGCTATAGTTCGTTCCCACTTAATCAGATTGCACCTGGCCATTCTATGACAAGCAGCATGACCGCTTTTGCCCGCAAGCAGGCCGACTTTGCCTGGGGCTCCCTGATCTGGGAAATCCGTTCAGTCAACCACCGCTATCTCGAACCGGTTTTCCGTCTTCCCGAGCAGTTTCGTCCCATTGAACCCCGCCTGCGCGACCAGCTGCGCAACAGCCTCAGTCGTGGCAAGGTGGAAGCACAGCTCAAGTTCATTGCCGATGTCTCGGAAGGCAGCCGGATTCCCATCAACAAAGAGCAGCTGGTCCAGCTTGGCAAGGCCATCGCCCAGGTCGAGGCCACTACCGGCAGCACTTCCAGCCCAAGTCCTCTGGAGATCCTGAAATGGCCAGGCATCATCCAGGACCAGGAGCTCGATGCGAAGGAACTGGAAAAAGCCTCCCTGGCCTTGTTCAAGGACACCGTGACACTGCTGGCTGAGCATAGGGCCCGGGAAGGAGCAGAACTTAAAACGGCCATTGAGTCCCGCATGAGCAGTATCGAGTCCATCGTTGCCGACATCCGCGCCTCGCTGCCCGATATTCTCAAGGCCCAGAAAGACAGGCTACGTGACCAGATTGCCGATCTTGAAACGGAGGTGGAACCGGGACGCCTGGAACAGGAACTCACGCTGATCATGCAGAAGGCCGACATTGCCGAGGAAATTGACCGGCTGGAAGCCCACGTCAAGGAAAGCCGACATGTGATGGGCCGCAACGAACCTGTGGGCAGGCGCCTGGATTTCCTGATGCAGGAGTTGAACCGGGAAGCCAACACCATTTGTTCCAAGGCCGTTGTCACCGAAACCACGCTCAATGCCGTTGAGCTGAAGGTGCTCATCGAGCAGATGCGCGAACAGGTACAGAACATCGAATAACACCGGTGCCACTGAAGGCACTTTATAAAAAGCAGGAAGACATTCTACATATGGCCAGGGGCATCCTCTTTCTTGTATCGGCACCATCAGGGGCAGGTAAAACCAGCCTGGTCAATGCCTTGCTGGAAGCAGCAAGCACGGCCGGTACTTCTTTATGCGTTTCCATTTCCCACACCACCCGCGACAAGCGCCCCGGTGAATCCAATGGCGAGAACTATCACTTCGTCAGTGTTGACGAGTTCAGGCAAATGGAAGCCGACAATGCCTTCCTGGAACATGCCGAGGTCTTTGGCAATCTTTACGGCACCTCGAAGGCCTGGGTTGAGCAGCGCCTGATCGATGGCTGGGATGTCATTCTTGAGATTGACTGGCAGGGCGCCAGCCAGGTGCAGGGCCTGATGCCGGCAGCAGTCAGCATTTTCATCCTGCCACCATCGCTGGAGTCACTGCGGGAACGACTCACCAAAAGGGCCCAGGACGATGCCGACGTGATCGAAAAACGCATGGCCGCCGCAGTGAACGAGATATCCCATTTTGACCAGGCAGACTACATTGTCATCAACGATGTCTTCGAGACCGCCCTGGAAGACCTGCAGGCCGTGATTCGCAGCGCCCGCCTGAGCAAAACCCACCAGAAGGATGTGAACGGCGAGTTGTTGCGCAAGCTGGTTCAGGGGTAGAAAATCCAGCGAATCCTGAAATTCTGTAGGCCGGCATAGCCCCGCAGGGGCGTTTGCCGACATTATTCCATCACTGACTGATAGTGGCGCATCCAACGTCGGGAAACGGCGCTTCGCGCCTATCCCGACCTACGACGCTGCGGTATCTCCGGCGTTTTCGAGCCCGGATGATGGCCCTACGGGTCCCTTGCCTCTTACCGCTTGCCTCTTTATAATGCCCGCCCCCGCAGAGCATGCGATCTGGGGGGCTAGAAAACTCCGCAACCCCTGAAAATAGGTAAGATTATGGCTCGTATCACTGTTGAAGATTGCCTGGACAATGTTGAGAACCGTTTTGACCTGGTCATGATTGCCAGCAAACGCGCCCGCCAGCTGCAGACCGGCGGCAAGGACCCCATGGTATCCGAAGACAATGACAAGCCTACCGTGCTTGCCCTGAGGGAAATCGCCGAAGGTCATGTCGACTCTTCCATCCTGACTGCCATTCCGGAAGAAGACACTGAAGAGGTCGTGGGTGTAGAAGCCCAGAAAAAGAACGACATCTCCATTGAGGAAGCCATGGACGCCGTCCTGATTCCTGAAGATGGCGACGCAGCACCTGAAGCTGCACAGCCGGATGTTGATCCTGCTGACGAAGACAGCCAGTAAATTCCCGAATCCCTGCCAGGCCGACCCCGGCCTGTTTCCAGCACAGTAATTATCCTGATTATGCGGACACCCTGGTCGGTGTCCGCTTCTTGCACTTGTCACCGCCAGCCCCCATTATTGGTAGTACTGGACGCCATTGACGAGTCGATATGACCTCTATTGAAACTTTTACCAAGGACCTGAGCTACATGGGCACGGCCCAGGTGGACCTGGTCCGTCGCGCCTATTTTTATGCCGAGCAGGCCCATGACGGCCAGTACCGTCGCACCGGGGAAGACTATGTCACCCATCCGCTGGCCGTGGCCGAAATCCTGCGCGAGATGCACATGGATCACCAGAGCCTGATCGCTGCCATGCTGCACGATGTCATCGAGGACACCGGCATCGACCGGGAAGCAATCGAAGGCCAGTTCGGTGAAACCGTGGCCAACCTGGTTGACGGTGTCAGCAAGCTGAACAAGATCGAGTTTTCCACGCGTGCCGAGGCACAGGCAGAAAACTTCCAGAAAATGGCCCTGGCCATGGCCAAGGACATTCGCGTTATCCTGGTCAAGATTGCCGACCGCATGCACAACATGCGCACCCTGGAAGTGCTGAGCCCGGACAAGCAAAAACGCATTGCGCGCGAGACCCTGGAAATTTACGCACCGATAGCCAACCGCCTGGGTATGCACAACATTCGCCTGGAGTTTGAAGAACGCGGGTTCAAGACACTGTATCCCCTCAGGGCACCGCGCATCGATGCAGCGGTCAAGAATGTTAGTGGCTATCGAAAGGAGCTGGTGTCCCAGGTGCAAACCGCCCTTGAAGCCTGCCTGAAGCGGGAAGGATTGCCCGGCCGGGTGATTGGTCGTGAAAAACACCTGTACAGCATCTATCGCAAGATGCGCGACAAACGCCGCTCCTTTCGCGAGATCACCGACGTGTTTGCCTTTCGTGTCGTTACCGATGAAGTAGACACCTGCTACCGCATTCTTGGTGCCGTACACAGTCTTTACAAACCAGTGCCTGGCAAGTTCAAGGATTACATTGCCATTCCCAAGGTCAATGGCTACCAGTCACTGCATACCACCCTGTTTGGCATGCACGGTGTGCCCATTGAAATCCAGATTCGCACCGAGGAAATGGACCAGATGGCCAACAACGGTATTGCCGCGCACTGGCTGTACAAGTCCTCCGATGACACGCCCAACCAGAGTCATATCCGTGCGCGCCAGTGGGTGCAGGACCTGCTGGAAATGCAAAAACATGCCGGCAACTCCCTGGAGTTTATCGAGCATGTCAAAACCGACCTGTTCCCCGACGAGATCTATGTCTTCACGCCTAAGGGGGCCATCCTGGAACTGCCGGCCGGCTCCACGCCGGTGGATTTTGCCTATGCCGTGCACACTGATGTCGGCAACTCCTGTGTTGCCTGCCGGATCAACAAGCGCCTGGCCCCATTGAGTGAAAGGCTACAAAGCGGGCAGACCGTGGAAATTATTGCCTCGGGCAACCAGCCCAATCCTGCATGGCTGGGCTTTGTTGTTACCGGCAAGGCGCGCAGTAATATTCGCCACTTCCTAAAAAACCAGCGCCGCAGCGAGGCCATTGCCCTGGGACGCCGGCTGCTCAACAAGACCCTGTCCAGTTTCGGTTACCACCTGTCCAATATTTCCAAGGAAAAGATTGGCGGCCTGCTGGAACAAACGGATTTCGATGTGCTGGATGATCTGCTCGAAGATATCGGCCTGGGCAACCGCATGGCCTTCATCGTTGCCCGTCGCCTGATCCCCTCCGAGGACGGCGAGGAGTTGCCAACCGACCAGGATGATTCCTCCATGGCCATTCGCGGCGCCGAGGGCATGCTCATGTCCTTTGCCAAGTGTTGCCACCCGATTCCCGGTGACCCCATCGTCGGCTATGTGAGCAGCGGCCGCGGCATGATTGTGCATCGTGAAACCTGCAACAACGTCGCAGAGATCCGTAACGATCCCAAGAAGTACGTCAACCTGCGCTGGGATCCTACTGTGGGCGGTGAATTTACCGTGGAGTTGCGTATCGAGCTGGAACACCAGCGCGGCATCATTGCCACCCTGGCCAATGCCATTTCATCGGCAGAGGGCAACATAGAAAAGATCGGCACTTCAGACCGGGATGCCCGTTTCAGCATCGTTAACCTGACCCTGACCGTTCGCAACCGTGTGCACCTGGCCAACGTCATGAAAAAAGTCAGGATGATCAAACCCGTGACACGGGTAACGCGGATGAAAAACTGATCCCTTGTTGTTTCACTCGCGTGAGATCAGCCCGATTGGGTTTTTTCTTCGATATTGCCGATTCACCAAAGCGGGCGTCGTCCCGGATCAGCTGCCTGGCATCGCCTGCCGGAATAGCCCGGCTGTAAATGAAGCCCTGTATGACCGGACATTGCAGGTGACGCAGGTAGCGTAACTGGTAATCCTTTTCGACCCCTTCGGCCACCATCTCCAGTTTCAGTCCTCTCGCCATGTAGGCAATGGCCTCGATCACTGATTGCTCAACACCTTCTTTCAGGTCACTGATAAAACTGCGGTCAATCTTGAGGCGGTGAATAGGCAGTTTCTGCAGCAGGCTGAGCGAGGAGTAACCGGTTCCGAAATCATCAATGGCAACATTGACACCAATATCATGCAGGCTGTTGAGTTTTTGAACAGTCTGTTCAATATTTTACATCAGGACACTTTCTGTGATTTCAACTTCCAGTTTGTTGCCGGGCAATCCATGTGTCTTGAGCATGCCGGTGATCATGTCGACAAAGCTTTGCTGCTCAATCTGCTTGTTGGAAAAGTTCACGGCCAGCTTGCCAACATCCAGGCCTTCATCAAGCCAGCTCTTGACCTCCTGGATTGCCGTATCCAGGACCCAGCCACCGAGCTCGACAATGATCCCGCTTTCCTCGGCAACCGACATGAATGTGGACGGGGTAATCAGGCCTTTTTCAGGATGGTTCCAGCGCAGCAGGGCCTCGACGCCGATGATGCTGCCGTTCTCTGCGCTGACCTGCGGCTGGTAAAACACTTCAAACTGGTTTTCCCGCATGCCGCGACGAATCTCCGTCTCCATGTTGAGCATGCGATTGTGAATGACGCTCATCTCTTCACTATAGCGATTGAAACTGTTCTTGCCCTTGTCCTTGGTGAAATACATCGCGGTGTCGGAATTCTTGATCAGCTCATCGGCCGTTGTGCCATCTTCGGGGTACAGCGCGATACCGATACTGCAGGTGACAAAAATTTCGTTACCTTCCACCATGAAGGCACTCTTGATGGCATCGAGCAGTTTCTGACCAACGACCGAGGCCACCTTGGCCGATTCCACGTTGGGCAGTAACACGATGAATTCATCTCCCCCCAGGCGCGCCACGGTATCGCCTTCACGCAGGCAGGATTTGAGCCGTATCCCGACCTGTTTGAGCAGTTCATCCCCCACGGAATGGCCAAGGGTGTCATTGACCACCTTGAAGCGATCCAGGTCCAGGAACAACACCGCCAGCTTGTCATCTTCGCGCCGGGCATTGCTGATAGTGTTGGCCAGGCGGTCCTGGAACAGGGCGCGGTTGGGCAGATTTGTCAGCAGGTCATGGTAGGCCTGGTAATGAATGAGTTTTTCCGTTGCCAGCCGTTCGGTGATATCACGGGCTACCACGTAGGTACCGGAATACTCACCCTTCTGGATATTCCCGTGTTCATCCCGGGTCTCGTTGTCATACACGCCCAGGGAGTTCAGCTCAATGGCTATGCGGTCCCGGACCCAGCCAGGGCGGTCACCGGGTTTGCACATGAGCCAGATCTCCGCATCGCGGGTCGCCCGCGGACCGGAGCGACGTTCATTGAAACAGTGGGAAGCTTTCTCGACATATTCCGGGTCGATGATGGTTGAGTAATGTGCCCCGATCAGTTCGTTCTTCTTGTAGTTGAGCAGGTCCTGTGCACGGTCATTAACAAAAGCGAAATAGCCATTCTTGTCCACGATGAAAATGATGTCCGGCGAGCTTTCAATCATGAACCGGTGCAAGCGTTCGGAACGTTCTAGCTGTTTACGCAGGGCCAACAGGCTTTTGTCCAGCTCCAGTTTGCGCAGGGCATTGTTCAGGGTATTGTGCAGTTCAGAAAAGTCGCAGGGTTTTCGCAGGTAGTCAAAGGCGCCCAGGTGAAAGGCCCGGGTCACGCTGTCAAAGTCGGTTTCCGTGCTGATAACAACAACGGCAATGCGGATATTATTGTCATTGATGTATTCCATGACCTCATGTCCGCCAATTTGCGGCATGTTGATATCCAGCAGGACCAGGTCGAAGTTCCCTGCCTCCAGTTGCACGATCGCCTCTTCACCGCCTTTGGCAATAGTCACGGTAAAGCCGGCTTCTTCCAGCAAGATCCTGTTGCTGTCGAGAAAGCCCGGATCGTCATCTACCAGGAGAATGTTGTGATTGTTCGCCATTTTCATCCGTGCCATTAACCGGCGTGATCAGTCCTTCTGTTTGTCGTTCCCTAAGAGTGATGTGCGACCCCTGCACTGTATCCGTCACCTGGCGGATAGATGTTTATCAAGTCATTGTATTAAATGCCTTAATAGACGTCACTCAGGCTGTATTACATGCGCTTTTCCACGCCACGGCAAGCAGGTAATATGACCAGCCCGCAGAAAACAATTACATACACACCGGAGATCACGATGTTACCCAGGGGTTTTTTCCGAATTTTCACCTGCTTTTTACTTGTATCCAGTGCCTTTTACCTGCACGCCCAGCCCGAACCGTCTCCGGCCTTCAGTGCCGATGAACTGCTCGCGGACCCGTCACTGAACTGGGTCACCAATGGCGGCAACCTGTACAACCAGCGCTACTCCCCGCTTACCCAGATCAACCGGGACAATGTCGGTGACATGAAAGCGGAGTGGCGCGTGCACATGAACGGCTCCGGTGCCGGGCCCAATCACAGCGGCCAGGCCCAACCCCTTTTCTACAATGGTGTGCTGTATGTGGTGACCGGTGAAAACGATGTCTTTGCCATCGATATTGAAACCGGTGAATTTCTGTGGACCTACCAGGCCAACCTGGACCCGAACCGGGTCAATGTCTGTTGCGGCTGGGTGAGCCGCGGCCTGGGCATGGGCGAAGGCCTGATTTACGTGGGCCAGCTTGATGCCAGGCTGGTGGCCCTGGACCAGGTCACCGGTGAGGTGGTCTGGGAAGTGCAGGCCGAGGATCCCCTGCAGGGTTTTGCCATCACCTCCGCACCACTGTATTACGACGGCATGGTCATCACCGGCTTTGCCGGCGGCGAAAAGGCCATTCGTGGCCGTATCAAGGCCTACGATGCGGCGACCGGTGAACTGATCTGGACCTTTTACACCATTCCCGGTCCGGGAGAAGTTGGCCATGATACCTGGCCCCAGGACAATGACGCCTGGCAGTATGGCGGTGCACCGATCTGGCAAACGCCCGCGGTCGATCCCGACCTGGATATGCTGTATTTCACCACCGGCAATGCCGGACCCGACCTCAATGGTTCACAACGCGCCGGGGACAACCTGTTTACCGTGTCCATCGTGGCGCTTGATACTCACACCGGTGAATACCGCTGGCACTTCCAGCAGGTACATCACGATATCTGGGACTACGATTCACCCAGTCCCGTGGTGCTGTTTGATGTGGAGATTGACGGGGTCATGCGCAAGGGCCTGGCCGAGGCCAGCAAGTCCGGTTATCTCTATATCGTTGATCGCATCACCGGCGAACCGCTGATCGGTATTCCCGAAGTCCCGGTACCACAGGTGGAGGCACAGGCCACCGCCGCCACCCAGCCGATTCCAGTGGGCGATGACTTTATTCCCCATTTCATTGATGTCGCTCCCGAAGGCTTCACCCTGGTGAACCAGGGCCGTACCTATACCCCTTTTGGTCCCGAAGGCGCCCTGTACACACCACTGGCCGGGGTGAACTGGCCACCGAAGGCCTATGACCCCGAAACCGGCCTGCTGTATATCTGCGCCAATGACCGCATTGGCGGTGCCGCCCTGGACCTGGAGCTTTCAGAGCCAAACCACACCTCCTCCTGGATGGGTGGCAGCTTCAGCCTGGCCGATATTCCCGGCCGCGGTATTTATGCTGCCATGGATGTCAGGACCAACACCATCGCCTGGCGCCAGCAGTGGAGCTACAGCTGCTCGCAGGGCTCGCTGGTCACCGCCGGTGGCCTGATCATTCACGGCCGCAACGACGGCAGGGTCGTCGCCCTGGATAAAAGCGACGGCACCATGCTGTGGGAGTTCCAGACTGATGCCGGCGTCAATGGCAGTGCGAGCACCTTCATGCATGAAGGCACACAGTATGTGGCCATTATTTCCGCCGGTACCCTGTTTTCATCAGGCCCACACGGCGACAGCCTGTGGCTGTTTTCCCTGGAAGGGGACATGGACCCGGTCGAGGAAGACAGCGGTCCGGCCGCTACCGGTCTGGCTCCGGCAGCCACCGCTCCCGAACTGGCCCTGGAGCCACCCGAAGGCCGCTCCGCCGATATTGAGGCCGGCGCCACGATCTACAATTCCCTGTGCACAACCTGCCACGGTCCCGATGGTGCCGGCGGCCACCAGGGTGGCATTCCGTTAACGGACAAGGTGCTGACCGTATCCGACATCATGACCACGGCCAATTACGGCAGGAACACCATGCCCGCCTTCGGCTTTGCCTATTCACCGGAGCAGTTGCACGATGTGGCGGCGTATGTGCTTGAAGAGTTACTCGGCGAGTAACGATAGGGAGATCCTGAAATTAAATGTCTCGGCTGGTAGGCCGGAAAAGCGGAGCGTCATCCGGCATGGCGGCCTCAGGTCGCCTTGAGTAAAAAATAGTTCAAGTTGTTCAGGGTGCCCATGGGCACCTTGCCGGATGACGGCGCTTTGCGCCTCTTCCGGCCTACGATACTTCGTTAAGGCCCAACGTATCGTTACTTGTTCCTCCCGGCGCATCCAGTGGCGAGCAAAGCGTTTTCTACCTAGAATGCAGTGATGAATTCCCCGCCCACCAAGACGGCCCCAGGTACGACGACTGATCTGAGCACCCTGCCCGTCACCGTGCTGAAAGGTGTCGGCCCAAAGCTGGCGGAAAAGCTTGCCAATATCCATGTCCACACGGTGCTGGACCTGCTCTTTCACCTGCCGCTGCGTTACCAGGATCGTACACGCATAACGCCCATCGGTTCAGTGCGTCACGGCATGGAGGCGGTTATCGAAGGGGTCATCATGGGCAGTGCCATCGTGTTCGGCCGGCGCCGCAGCCTGCTGGTCAAGGTCCAGGATGGCTCGGGCATTACCAGCCTGCGTTTTTTCCATTTCAGTGCCGCGCAAAAAAATGCCCTGAAAGACGGTGCCCGCATCCGCTGTTTCGGCGAAGGCCGCTGGGGCAAAAGCGGGGTGGAACTCTACCACCCGGAATACGAGATTATCGATGGTGGCGAGAAAACGCTCGACGATCGCCTGACCCCGATCTATCCCACGACCGAAGGTTTGCACCAGGGCCGAATTCGTTCCCTGACAGAGCAGGCACTGACCCTCCTGGCCAGGTCGAGGGCGCTACCTGACCTGATACCCGACACCTTGAGCCAGGAACTGAAATTCATTTCCCTGGAAGATGCCCTGGCCTACCTGCACCGGCCGCCAGTGGATGCCTCGCTGCAGCAGCTCCAGGACGGCACACACCCGGCACAGATGCGGCTGGCCTTTGAAGAACTGCTGGCCAACTACCTGTGCCTGCGCCGCCTGCGCGAGGCAGCTGACCAACATGCCGCACCGTCACTCGTTGATAAAACCGGGCTTACGCAACAACTGCTGGAGGCCCTGCCCTTTGACCTGACAAAGGCGCAACAGCGCGTCAGTGGCGAGATTGCCCGGGACATGGCCAGGACGGTACCCATGTTGCGGCTGGTCCAGGGCGATGTCGGTTCCGGCAAAACCCTGGTGGCAGTCATCGCCGCACTGCATGCGGTGGCCAATGATCACCAGGCTGCCATCATGGCGCCGACCGAGATACTGGCCGAACAACACTTTCTCAACCTCGCCCCCCTGCTGGAGCCGCTGGGCATTGACATGGTTTACCTGAGCGGCAAGATCAAGGGCAGGCAGCGCAATGAAGTGTTGCAAGCCATGGCAAGCGGACAGGCCAGGGTCATTGTCGGTACCCATGCCCTGTTCCAGGAAGGGGTCAACTTTTCCCGCCTGGGCCTGATCGTTGTCGATGAACAGCACCGTTTTGGCGTCCATCAACGTCTGGCGCTACGCGAGAAAGGCAATTCGGAGGGCAGATTTCCGCACCAGCTCATCATGACCGCCACACCCATTCCGCGTACGCTGACCATGAGTGCCTATGCCGACCTGGACAATTCCATCATCGATGAACTGCCACCGGGTCGCACACCGGTCAACACCATCCTGAGCCCGGACACCCGGCGCGGCGAAATTATTGAACGCATCCACAGGGCCTGCGCCGAAGGTCGCCAGGCTTACTGGGTGTGCACTTTGATCGAGGAAAGCGAAGCCCTGCAATGCCAGGCCGCCGAGGCCACCTATGCCGAGTTACAGCAGCAGCTGCCTGACATGCGTATCGGCCTGATTCATGGCCGCATGAAGCCGAAAGAAAAGGCGGAAATCATGCAGGCCTTCAAGCAGGGCGAATTACAGTTACTCGTGGCCACCACCGTGATCGAGGTCGGCGTGGATGTTCCCAACGCCAGTCTCATGGTGATTGAAAATCCCGAGCGTCTTGGACTGGCACAATTACATCAGCTCCGCGGTCGTGTCGGGCGCGGCGACACCGCCAGTCACTGCGTGCTGCTGTACAAGTCGCCGCTGTCCGATATCGCCAAGGAACGCCTGTCCATCATGCGCCAGAGCAATGACGGCTTCTTTATTGCGGAAAAAGACCTGGAGATACGTGGCCCCGGTGAGGTACTCGGCACCCGGCAAACGGGGCTCATGGAATTCAAAATGGCCGACCTGCTGCGCGATGCCCATCTGCAACCCAAGGTCAAACTGTGGTCAGAGAAAATCCGCAGCTCTCATCCCGACCTGATTGAGCCGCTGATCAAGCGCTGGCTGGCCGGATCCGAACAATACGGGCACGTCTGAATGCCTCTGCCTGTCTGCTAACCCATGAACCTGAAAAACAACGGCATCCACCGCAAACGCGACAAGGTTCTTGGCCTGCCCGAGCTGATTGCCATTGCGCTGGGCGGCATGGTGGGCGGCGGAATTTTTACCATCCTGGGCCTGTCGGTTTCCATGATTGGTGCCTATACCCCGCTGGCCATCATGCTGGGCGGTGTGATTGCCTCGCTGGCCGCGTATTCCTATATCAAGCTTGGCCTATACTACATGGACGAGGGAGCGACCTACTCCTTTTTCAAGAAAACCTTTCCCCGCTCGCGTTTTGCCGCCTCGCTGATCGGCTGGTGGGTCGTGTTTGGTTATATCAGCACGCTGGCCCTGTATGCCTACACCTTTGCCTCCTATGCCATCAGCGGCTTCGCTTTTTCCGACAGCGAATGGATGCGCAAGCTGGTGGCCGGCACCGTGATCCTGGCATTCACTCTCATCAATATCTGGAGCGTGAAAGGCATGGGCAAAATCGAGGACCTCATGGTCTATGCCAAGCTGACCATCCTCGCCATTATTTCCTTCGTCCTCATCAACAACAGTCAGACGACCCTGCCGGTGTTATTAGAGGAAAACCCGGACCCGGGCTTGCTGCCTGTTTTGATCGTGGCCTCCCTGACCTTCGTCGCGTACGAAGGTTTCCAGCTGGTCATCCATGCCATCAATGAAATGGACGAGCCGGAAAAAAACATGCCGCGGGCAATCTATGCCGCCATCTTCCTGGCAATCCTTATCTACGTGGTAATCGCCCTCGGGGCGATACTGACCATCCCCTTTGAGGACATCATCGCACGCAAGGAATATGCACTGGCTGCCGGTGCCGGCGACATCCTGGGTAACCTGGGCAGGCAGCTGGTCATCCTGGGTGCCTTGCTGGCTTCCAGCAGTGCCATCAGCGGCACCCTGTTCGGGGCTTCCAGGCTCATGTCCGTGATTGCCAGGGACGGTTACTTCCCCCGCCCTCTGGAAAAGCGGCAAGACCATATTCCGGTAAACGCCATTCTTTGCATGGCGTGTCTTTCCCTCGCCCTGGTGCTAATCGGTGGCCTGGAAATGATCGTCGAATTTGGCAGCGTCACCTTTCTCATCGTGTCCCTGCTGATGGCCTATGCCAATTTCCGGATACGTGACAAGACCGACTCCTCCACAGCGTTGACGGTGTTTGCCTTCGTTGGGCTACTGGCGGGCACACTGTTCATTTTCTACTATGAAATTATGAACCAGCCCATGCAGATGGTCTTTATCGTGGTGTTGTACGTGCTGCTGACATTGGGATCCTGGCTGTTTTCAAAATACCGTCATTAACAACGGACAGGTTTTAATTCAGCTGATGGCTTGACGTTGTCTACAGGCTAAAGGAAATGTATAGCTGACAAACTATCAATCCATTGCTTGCGTTATACTTGCTGCCTTTCCAGAGACAGGCTGTTTTTACAATCAGGATAAAACCCATGCCCGGCTTTCCACCCTGCCCGAAATGTCAAAGTGAATACACCTACGAAGACGGTCTGTTGCTGGTCTGTCCCGAATGCGCCCATGAGTGGTCAGCCTCCGGCGACGACAGCGATGCTGACCATGGCCCTTCCATACAGGACTCCAACGGCGCAATCCTTGAGGACGGTGACTCGGTGGTCGTCATCAAGGACCTCAAGGTGAAAGGCTCCTCTTCAACGGTCAAAATTGGCACCAAGGTGAAAAACATACGCCTGGTCGAAGGCGATCATAATATTGACTGCAAGATTCCCGGCATTGGTGCCATGAAGCTGAAATCCGAGTTTGTCAAAAAAGCCTGAAACTATCCTGCGCAGCAGGACCAAGCCAAACAAGCCTGCCTTGCGTATAATCAGGTGATATAAAAATCATCCTGTTCCATCGAAATCCCATCCGAGGTATTCCATGTCCACTGCCGCAACACAATCCGCAGCCGATATCACCACAGACATCACACGCATCTTCAAACTTCAGCAAGCCCACCAGTGGACCATGAAGGCCTCCTCAGCCGAAGATCGCAAAGCCCTGCTGCAGAAACTGAAAACTGCCGTTGAAAACCACGCGGACGACATCGTGGCGGCAGTACGCAAGGACACGCGCAAACCGGAACAGGAAATCCGCATTACCGAGGTGATGAATATCACTGGCAATATCCAGCGTAATATCGACAATCTCGATGCCTGGATGGCACCGGTGGAAGTGCCCACGTCCATGAACCCGGAAGACAAGGCCGAGATCGTTTACGAGGCCCGCGGTGTGTGCCTGATCCTCGGGCCCTGGAATTTCCCCCTGGGCCTGGTGCTGGGGCCATTGGCCGCCGCTATCGCCGCCGGCAACTGCTGCATGGTCAAGCTCACTGACCTGTGCCCGCATACCGCAAGCGTAGCGGCAGCCATTATTGCCGAGGCCTTTGACGAACAGGAAGTCGCCCTGTTCGAAGGAGACGTCAGTGTGGCCAGGGCCCTGCTGGAGCTGCCGTTTAACCACATCTTCTTCACCGGCAGCACGCGTGTCGGCAAGCTGGTCATGGCAGCTGCCGCCAAACACCTGGCGACGGTGACCCTGGAACTTGGTGGCAAGTCACCGGTGATCGTTGATGAAGGCGCGGACGTGGAAAAAATTGCCGGTGACCTGGCCGGTGCCAAGCAGTTCAACGGCGGGCAGGCCTGTATCTGCCCGGACTATGTCTTTATCAAGGAATCCCAGAAAGACACGCTGGTCAACGCCTTCAAGGCCAGGGTGCAGGAAAACCTCTATGACGAAGACGGCAATATCAACAAGGAAGGTATTGCCCAGATCGTGAATCCGCAGAACTTCGCCCGAGTGAAAGGCCTGTTTGAAGACGCTGTCGCCAAGGGTGCAACCGTTGCCGTAGGCGGTGAACTGGAAGAAAGTGACCTGACGGTACATCCCACACTGCTCACGGATGTCACTCCGTACATGGCCATTTTGCAGGAAGAAATCTTTGGCCCGGTGCTGCCGGTCATGACCTACGAGACCATCGATGAGGCCATCGGCTATATCGAATCCCGCGACAAACCCCTGGCGCTATACGTATACAGCAATGATGAGGACAACGTGGACAAGGTCCTGCGCAGAACCTCCTCGGGTGGTGTAACCGTGAATGGTGTGTTCTCCCACTACCTGGAAAACAACCTGCCCTTTGGCGGGGTAAATGGCAGCGGCATGGGCAGCTATCACGGTCACTTTGGTTTCAAGGCCTTCTCCCACGAACGCGCGGTTTACCGGCACCAGTAATACCATTTCTGCCATGAAAAGGCCGATAACAGGATTTCACTAGGAACTACGGTTTCAACAATCCCGGCAGCCTGCTCAAGGCCATCGATTTATTTGAAGTCAAACGTGGCGCGGGTAATACTTATGTTGTCCGCGATGTCAGGAAAAAATAGGAAAACACAGAAACCATGAACGTAAAGTACTCCGAAAATCCCGTCATGTTCCGCAACAACCCGATCGGCTTTCTGTTTGCCGTGTTACTTATTGCCGCCTTCGGCCTGGGCATTCTCATCCTGCTGTGGTGGTTCGTCCAGTGCAAGTCCACCAAACTGACGGTTTCTGATAACGAGATCCTGTTTGAGAAGGGCATCCTGAGCAAGGAGCGCTCGGAAGTGAACATCAGCAGCATTCGTACCATCCGCGTGAAACAGTCCTTTTTCAATCGCATTTTTGGTGTGGGCACCGTGGAAATTTACACTGCCGGGGACAGCGCCGAGTTTGTTGCCAAGGGGTTGCCTGATCCCAACAAGGTCAGGGAACTGGTCAAGATGGAACAACAGAGGTAATGACCATGGTGGGTGAAAGCGACCGCAAGGACAAAAACGAAGCCCGGGTGATTGCCATCTCCCTGGTCGTGCTTGTCGCCGTTCTGGCAATAGGCATCTTCATCCTTGTGCCCAGCCTGGCCGAATTCTCAGCGACCTATCTCGAGCCGGGGCTGGGTCTGCGCAATGCGGCTATCGCCTCCTTTTTTGTCACGCTGGTGATCATGGTGATTTTTGCCATTGCTTCCGGGGATGGCCTGATAGGTGAATTGCAGTTCATGCTGCCGGGCTTTCTCGCCTTCTTTCTCATTTTCTGGCTGATGATTGCCTGGGTCTTCTAGGCAACATCGTCGAGTCCCGATCTCTCACCCTTTTTGACGAATATCAAAACCCGCCTATCCCGGATAGTTATTATTAAAGTATGACAACTACATCCGGCTGGCTAACCCATCCCAAGCGTCAACCCTTGCGCAAACTCCTGTTCCAGGTTCACCTGTGGAGCGGCATCGGCCTGGGCCTGTATATTTTTTTCATCAGTGTCACCGGGAGTGTCCTGGTCTATCGCAACGAGCTGTTGATGTGGGCGACACCCGAGCCCTATATTTCCAGTGCACCGGGACCGGCATTAAACGATGATGCCCTGAAGAACGCTGCCGTAACTGCGCACCCCGGTTATCGGGTCACGCGCCTGTCCCGACACTACAACCCCGGTTACGCCGCTGAAATCCGCCTCTCCAATGGCAACCGGACTATCGTGCGTCATTTCGATCCCCACACCGGTGTCGATGTAGGCAGTGCCAGGCCCCTGGGTGTGCTGTTCGTGACAGGCCTGATGGAAGTCCATGATAATTTCTTTGCTGGCCGTACCGGGCAAATCATCAATGGCATTGGTGCCATGGCCGTAGTGCTGGTGGCCCTGACCGGCCTGGTGATCTGGTGGCCCGGCAGCTCTCGCTGGCAACGCAGCCTGGTGGTTCACCGGGGCGTTGGCTGGAAGCGTTTCAACTGGGACCTGCACAGCATGATGG
>Ga0255776_10002191_pt1 | contig 22076 bp, 17 predicted proteins | sample 071ome_19_FD_179974 | JGI IMG/M metagenome (GOLD analysis project Ga0255776, IMG submission 179974) | Coastal salt marsh microbial communities from the Groves Creek Marsh, Skidaway Island, Georgia - 071413AT metaG (version 2) | ecosystem: Environmental > Aquatic > Marine > Intertidal zone >... | reverse complement strand
ATCGATGTAAGTCATCGTGTAGTCCGCCGTTGGAAGCGGTCCTAGTTCGGTTTTTCCAGGTACTGTAGGCTCACATGCTACCAACGCGGCAGTAGCGGCCAATACTGAGAATAGTTTAAACGCTTTCATTAGTATCCAGTGTTTTGAGTTAATGCGCCTTGTGAGGCATCTATTTCATTTTGAGGAATAGGTAGGTACTGGTTGTGGGCTTGCCACCCTGTCAACACATTTGCTGCCTTTCCTGTTCTGATCAAATCAAAGTAACGGTGCCCTTCTGTGGCCAATTCCATTCTGCGCTCGTTATAGATATCCTCAAGTAATTGGTTTCCTGAAGAACCCAAACCTTGAATACCCACGCGTGAACGTACTTGGTTCAAGTAGCTGCGTGCCTGAGCTTCCGAACCACCGCTACGCACCAAACCTTCTGCTGCCATCAAGAGGACGTCGGCGTAACGAATCTCACGCACGTTGTTCCCCCAGTTCAACGCAGGCTCGCCATCTGGTGGAAATTGGCTCGCCAATGGCGCGTATTTCTTCATGAAGAAGCCTGTGTTTTGGTACCCAGGCGTGTATTCCGCACCCGCGATGTTATCTGCATCGATGATGGTATACTGATAGCGAGGATCGCCGTCCATGAACGCCTCGAGGTCTTCGGTAATTGGGCAGAAGCCCCAACCTGGTGAATAGTCTGGACCGTTGTAGTCACGCATTCCACAGAATTGGACCCCAACATTTCCTTCGCTATGACCTGAACCGAAACGTCCCCAATCACTAGTTGAGTTCTCAGAATACGTTATTTCGAAAACACTTTCTGAGCTCCACTCACCGGCCTTGGTAAAGATATCGCCATAGTTCGGCAACAATGAATACACGCCAGAGTTGATAACCTCTTCACACAAAGAAGCAACGTCCGCCATGTTGTCCTCATCGTCCATTTGAAGGTATACTCTAGCCAACAATGCTTGAGCAGCACCTTTAGTCACACGACCCAGCTCCGTACTAGGCACTGTCGTAGGCAAGTCTGGTATCGCCGCTTCTAGTTCTGCAACAATAAATGGATAGATTACTTCCGGGCCTTGTTGGTTGATAGTATAATATTCAGAAGGATCCAAGGTATTTGTAATCAAAGGAACATTGCCAAATGAGCGAACTAAATCAAAGTAGAATTTCGCACGCAAGAAGTGTACCTCTGCTTTCGTTCTTGTTTTAAAGGCTACCGAAGCATCTTCGATATCGTCAATTTTCTCCAAGAACAAGTTTGCACGGTAGATTCCCTTGTAGTTTTTGCGCCAAAAACCTGCCTGAGGGCCCAAGTTTGGTGTCCACGAGAAGTTATTCGTCGCTACCCAAGATGGCTGATCTGAAGCATCTGAACCACCAGCATAGGTATCATCAGAAGCAACATTCATCAAGAATCGGTACATAGTAAAGCCGTACTGATCGTTCCACTGGAGCACATCATAAACGCTCACCAAAGCTTCGAATGCTTGTGCTTGGGTTTGGTAATAATTGATTTCTAGATCGCGTCCTACGGGCTTGGTGTTCAAGAAGTCTTTTGAACATCCTACGGTAAGGAGGGCTGCCGCTGCGATGGCAACCATTGATCTCAATGTAGTTTTAACTGTATTCTTCATCCTCCCTTATTATTTGAAAGTGATATTTAAACCAATGCTATGTACACGAGCCTGAGGGTAAATCCCGCGATCTACACCAAAACCTGCACCTATCTCTGGATCGAAACCAGAGTATTTGGTAAAGGTCAACAAGTTCGTCCCAGCGTAATAGATACGCATTTTGCGCAACATTAATTTGTCTGCTGCCTCCCCTCCAATATTGTACCCAATCTGTAGGTTCTTGATACGGAAGAAGCTTCCATCTTCCACGTAGAAATCAGAACTACGTGCAAAGTTCATGTTGTCGTCTTGGTAAGTCAAACGAGGATACGTTTCACTCGTTCCAGGACCTGTCCAGCGATCCAACGCAGAGCCGTGCATGTTTGCAGTCGGCAAGTCGTAGCGACGAGTCGCGTTGTAGATTTGGTTACCCCATACCCCTTGTCCAAAGAGGTTAAGGTCCCAATTCTTGTATTGCATATCAATGGTAATACCCGCGGTCATATCTGGCGTTGGGTTACCGATAAAGGTTCTATCGTCTGCTGTGATTTCACCGTCGCCATTCACATCCACAAACTTGAAATCTCCAGGAACTGCGCCCGGCTGCAGGGTATCTCCTGCTTCACCGCCCGTGTGTGCATACACGTCATCCATAGATTGGAAAATACCGTCGGTCTGATAACCATAGAAATAACCAATAGGCAAACCCTCTGTAATACGAGTGATCTCCAAACCTTGTGGACCCCACTGCTGACCTGGCAAGTAACCGCTTTCGTTACCCAACAACACCACTTCGTTCTTCAAGAAGCTCACGTTCGCGCTCGCTGAGAAACGGAAATCAGGAGTGTAAGTTTTGTCATAACCCAATTCGATATCTACCCCGCGGTTCAACATAGAACCAATGTTGGCAGTCGGCGCGTCATTACCAATATAATCTGGTAGTGGTGGACGCGTTTTCATATCGTTCGTCACACGGTTAAAGAAGTCTACGTTAGCTGTCAACCAATCGAAGGCACGAATTTCAGTACCGATGTTGAACTGGCTTACGCTCTCCCAGCGCAAATCCGGGTTAGCCACCTGTGCAGGAGCCGTACCGTTCACCAACACCTCGTTGGCACCGAACGTGTACGAACGTCCACCGACAATCGTAGAAGCGTATTCCAATGAACCTGCCGCATCATTACCGTTCAAACCGTAACCCGCTTTCAACTTCAATGTGTTCACGTTATCGTAAATCCAGAAATCTTCTTTGTGGATGTTCCAACCCGCACTCACCGATGGGAAATATCCCCAACGATAATTCGAACCAAAGTTTGAAGATGCATCCGCACGCATGATGGCCGTAGCCACATATTTACCTTGGTAATCGTAGTTCACACGACCGAAGTAAGATTCGATAGCGTAACGCTCCCAATATCCACCATATACTTGTTGTGATTCCACGTTACGAGCATAGTCGATGGTGGCACCGTCGTAGGTATTTACTGGAACATCGCGCTTGCTACCGCCGATATAACGTCCATTTACTTCCTGTGCGCTGTGGCCCAAAAGACCGTCGAAGTGATGATCACCCACGTCCTTCGTGTAAGTAATGGTTTGATCCCAAATCCAAGTAAAGGCACGATTGAAATTGCTGTATACAAGGTTAGTGTCCAATTGGTTCGTAGCGTTCAAATAATGCGAAGGGCGGAACCCATTACCGCCGTAAAATGCAAGGTCAATACCCATGCTCGTACGCGCCTTCAATCCTTCTGCGATTTCGAACTCCGCATACGTATTGTTGACTATTTTATCAGACCATCCGTAGTTGTTTTCAATCAAATAAGCTGCTACTGGGTTCACTACTTCAGACGTTACTCGGCTTGAGATACCGTAGATTCCTCCTGCATCACGTACCAAATTGTTACGCAATACACCCCCTGAAGTATATGGGCTTTGTGATAATGCCGTAGGATCAGTCTCGTACAATGGAGTTATGGGGTCCATGTTCAACGCACGGCCTAGTGGCGAGCCAAATTCCGTATTCTCTGCTACACTTTGGCTCTCGTTGTGCGTGTAGGCAACATTCCAACCTACAGTGAAACGGTCGTTGGCTTTCGTCACTGTATTCAAACGAGCAGCTAAACGTTGGAAGTTAGATTTGCCTTCAGCCACAATACCTTCTTGGTCGAAGTACGATACTGAGGAAAAATATGATCCTTTGTCTGTCGCACCTGAAATGCTAAAATCTGTGTTGCGCATAACTGCGTTTGGATTGAACACATGGCTCTGCCAGTTCGTGCCTTCACCATAGCTCGCTGCATCTGGGTAAGGGATAGATTGTCCTGCAGCAGCAGCCATTTCGTTTTGAATCGTGGCGTACTCGCGTGCATTTAGTACTGGCAATTGCTTCCATGCGTTCTGAACACCTGTGTAGCTACTTACGCTCACCTCCATGCCTTTGGCACGAGCTCCGTTCTTTGTGGTTACAATGATTACCCCGTTGGCACCACGAGCACCGTAGATGGCCGCCGACGCAGCATCTTTCAATACTTCGATGGTTTCGATATCACCAGGGTTCAAGAAGTCGATACCACCACCGATCACTACTCCATCGACTACATATAATGGATTAGAACCGTTGATAGAAGCCGTACCGCGAATACGAACGACCGAAGCGGCACCCGGCTGACCTGAGTTTTGAAGTACCTGTACACCTGACGTACGTCCCTGAAGCGCAGTCTCCAAACGCGGCAACTGGAGATCTTCAAGATCTTCAGCCTTCACGCTAGAAATAGCACCGGTAACGTTAGATTTTTTCTGCGTACCGTAACCCACAACCACAACTTCATCAAGTGTAGAGGCTGCTTTGTCGTAACGCAAGGCAATGGTTAGGTTTTTCTGCTCCCCTAAAAGAAGCGATTTGTCGACGTAGCCAACAAAGGATGCGGTTAGTTCTGTTCCTGGAGCGACATCCAACGACCATCGGCCGTCCATGTCTGTCATAGCAGTAGCAGAACCAGCTTTGACCACTGCACCTGGAAGCGGTGAGTTATCAGCAGCATCCACAACGACGCCCGTGTATTGTGCCTGAGCAAGGGTTGCAAGGCCAAGGGCGATGGCTAAGAATAATCCTTTCGAAGCGATTTTTCTCATGATTAATGTTAGTGTGTTTTAATAAAGTGTACTTAGTACATTCAAAAGTGCATACAACTAATGCAACAGCCAACTTTCCATTCCGGACAAATGCCGGACAGAAAGTCGTAATTATAGAACTATAGTACGTTTGAGCGAAGTTTTTGTTCGCTAAATGAAGAAATTAATCCAAGAATTGGTCCATGTCTCGACGGTCCTTTTTCGTGGGTCTACCTAACCCTTTTTGACGGGTCATATTGCGCGCAAGTTTTAAGAACGCCTCCTTATCTATCTCGTCCTGAGGGGTAATGTCTTTAATATATCCTAGAACCAATTTTGCTCCGACGCGTGATTTCGGTAACGCTAAGATCTCAAGTACTTGATCGAATCCATGGCGTTTGATGCGTACCACATCCCCCGGCTTTACCTCGCGAGATGGCTTCACAGGAACATCGTCCATCAACACCCTATTTGAGCGCACCTGCTCGCCAGAGAGGCTGCGGGTTTTGAATAATCGGACACACCACAAGAATTTGTCTATTCGCATGGCTACAAATTTGATGGTTTTCCCCTAATTTCAACCACTCAAGACAAAATTTCGTCGTTATGAAAAACCCACTCCTCTTTGGTGCGTTGTCGCTTAGCGTACTTTTTGCGTGCCAAACCCAAGCAGAACAACCCATGGAGCAAGAACAATCGGCAGAAACCGCCAAAACCTACGACAAAGGATACCAACTATACACCATCCGCGAAGCATTGACCAGCCCGGAAGCCATTGCCGCTTCTTTAAAGGAAACTAAGGCATTGGGCTACAACAAGATGGAAAGCTTTGGCTTCATACAAGGCACCTTCCTTGGCATGCCGGTAGCAGATTTCGAACAAGCTGTTGTTGATGCGGAATTGGGCAGTCCTTCCGGTCACTACCTCCCCATGCAACTTGAAGGCGATGTAGTAGGACCCATAGATACCACCACCATTGCAGATTTTTTAGATGCTGCTGAAGCTTTAAACCAACATTGGGTGATCATTCCATGGATGAGTGAGGCGTGGCGCAATGTAGAAGGCTATGGCCACCTGGTCGACTACCTCAAGCTTCTCGGAGCGGCCGCAAAAGAGCGCGGTATGGTCGCAGCTTGGCACAACCACGACTTTGAATTTCAATCGTTGCACCCTGAAGATCCGGCCTCACCAAAAGCCTATGAGTATTTATTGAGTGAGCTAGAAGGCACCAACGTGGTCTTTCAAATGGATGTTCACTGGGTGGCCTTTGCAGGTGAAAATCCGGTTGAATGGATCAACAACTACCCGGGCAGATTCCCCTTGTGGCACGTGAAAGACTTTGCGGCGGATACGGCTACTCAGATTCCTGTTGGTCAAGGCGTCATTCCTTGGGAAGAAATTTTTGCTGCTGCAGAAACTTCAGGTTTGGAACATTACTATATCGAGCAAGATTTTTGTGCTGCTGACCGCGGAATTCAGTGCTTAAAAGAAAGCATTGAATGGGCGGACCAACAAGCATACATGGACTAACCCCAAAATAGAACCTATTTACATGTACGGAACATTAAAAGAACACCTCAGCAACGAACTTCAGGCTATTGACGACGCCGGACTCTTTAAAAGAGAGCGCATCATTAGTACAGCGCAAGATGCAGTAATTAAAACCACTGAAGGTGAAGAAGTATTGAACTTTTGTGCCAATAACTATTTAGGCTTGAGCTCGCATCCGCGCGTATTGGAAGCCGCACACAAAACCCTAGATACCCACGGTTTCGGGATGTCGTCGGTGCGTTTTATTTGTGGGACGCAGGACATTCACAAGGAATTGGAAGCGAAGATTGCAGAATTCCTACACACAGAAGATACCATTCTCTATGCGGCAGCCTTTGATGCGAATGGCGGAGTATTCGAGCCACTTTTAACTGCAGAAGATGCCATAATTTCGGACAGCTTGAACCACGCCTCGATCATCGATGGGGTGCGCTTGTGTAAGGCGCAACGCTACCGCTATGCCAACAACGACATGGCGGATCTCGAAGCCCAATTACAAGCTGCCGAAGGCGCACGCTTTAAAATCATCGTCACCGACGGGGTATTCTCGATGGACGGATACGTGGCACAATTGGACAAAATTTGTGATTTGGCTGATCAATACAATGCCTTGGTCATGGTCGACGAGTGTCACGCCACAGGCTTCATCGGAAAAACCGGCCGCGGCACCATAGAACTAAAAAATGTCCTTGGCCGCGTAGATATCATCACCGGAACCCTAGGAAAAGCACTGGGTGGCGCCATGGGTGGTTTCACCACCGGCCGCAAAGAAATCATTGAAATGTTGCGCCAAAAATCACGTCCGTATTTGTTCTCAAACTCTCTCGCACCCGCCATCGTTGGGGCCTCCATCGAGGTGTTCAACTTACTCAGCGAAACCACGGAGCTCCGGGACCAACTAGAATGGAACATCAACTACTTTAAAAAGGGAGTGGCAGAAGCCGGCTTTGATTTCAAAGATGGTGATAGCGCCATCGTGCCCATAATGTTGTATGACGCGGCCTTGAGCCAAGAATTCGCAGATAGATTACTCGACGAGGGCATTTATGTCATTGGATTCTTCTACCCGGTAGTACCAAAGGGCCAAGCACGTATTCGCGTCCAGCTGAGTGCCGCTCATACCCAAGCCCATCTGGATCATGCTATCGCAGCGTTCACTAAGGTGGGGAAAGAATTGGGCGTCCTAAAAGATTAACAACCTTTTGACCTAATAGCCGTTAAATAAACACCCCTCTTCTGCGGAAGGAGTGTTACTTTTGGCCTATAATTTTTGCTTATATGCTCATTCAAATCGCCCAATTCGTACTTGGACTTTCTATCCTCATCGTACTCCATGAGTTCGGCCACTATCTACCGGCAAAGTGGTTTAAAGTTCGTGTGTCTAAGTTCTACCTATTCTTTGATTACAAGTTTTCCATCTTAAAGAAGAAAATTGGAGAAACTGAATGGGGAATTGGATGGATTCCTCTTGGAGGCTATGTTAAAATTGAAGGCATGGTCGACGAAAGCATGGACACTGAGAACCTCAGTGACGAGCCTGAAGACTGGGAATTCCGTGCCAAGCCCGCATGGCAGCGATTGATCATTCTTACAGGAGGAGTCATCATGAACTTCATCACTGCCTATTTTATCTACGTTTTCTTGTTGACTAGTTATGGTAAGGACTACCTGCCTAACGACAGCTTGGTTCACGGTATTTGGACCAATGAAATTGGGCAAGAGATGGGTCTTGAAAATGGAGATAAAATTCTAAGCATCGGTGACTATGTTCCAGACAACTATGTCGAGACCAGCATGGAGATTTTCCTTAGTGAAGGAGAAGATATTGTTGTTGATCGTAATGGTGAGGAAGTGCGAGTGCCAATTACTACTCAAGCCCTGGCTGATATCATCGCAGATAAATCGCTTGTTGATGTTATTCGTCCAAGAATGCCCTATGTCGCAGCTGGATTCTCCGAAGAATCTATTGCTGAAGATTCGGGATTGAAGATAGGAGACAGCTTGGTCGGCCTTAATGGTCAACAGTTACTCTTCTTTGATGAATACTTGGATGCAATTCCAGAATTCAGCGGTGAACAAATATCACTGACATATTACCGCGATGGCGCAGCGGATACGCTTTACCTAAAAGTACCTGAGGACGGGAAAATAGGTGTATACAATACTAATGACGTCTACAAGTACTATAAAATCGAAAACAAAGAATATAGCTTCGCACAGGCCTTGGGCGGCGGATGGAATGAGGTTGGCGATAAGCTTAGCGGCTATGTACGCCAGTTCAAACTTATCTTCAACTTTGAAACCAAAGCTTATAAGGAAGTTGGAGGTTTTCTCATGATTTTAAAGCAATATGAAAGCTCGTGGAATTGGCGTGGTTTTTGGGAATTCACAGCCTTCTTAAGCATCATGTTGGGCTTCTTGAACATCCTGCCAATCCCTGCGCTCGATGGTGGTCATGTGGTATTTACCTTGGTTGAAATGGTGACTGGGAAAAGACCTTCAATCAAGGTTCTAGAAGTTGCCCAAATGATTGGATTTTTCCTGCTATTAGCTTTACTTATTTTCGCAAACGGTCAGGACATCATCAGAGCATTCTCAGGGGGCTAAAATGAACCACAGTGAAGCCCTATACGAGTATTTAGGACGGGTCAAGGATCCGGAAATACCCGTATTAAGCCTCCACGACATGGGTATCCTCCGAGGCGTTTGCATTGCTCCGTCAGATCACCCCAAAAGCACTCAAGCCCTTCAATCCTTTCACGATCTGCATCCTGATGCGCCGGAGGAAAATGCCCAGTACATCTATCAAATCACCATCAGCCCCACCTATGTGGGTTGTCCAGCCATGGACCGCATGGCCCAAGATATCAGCGAATCCATGTATGCCCGCCAGCTGCCTTTCTTTATCGAAGAGCAGATCAAACCGGCATGGACCACTGATTGGATCACCCCGGAAGGACTGGAAAAAATGGAAGTCTACGGCATCGCCCCGCCAGTTAAAGGGTCTTCAGATAAGCGCACACTATTTGCCGCCGCGCCTATGGTGAAGTGCCCGCGATGCAAGAGCTCTAAAACCGAGCTGGTCAGCGCACACGGATCCACCGCCTGCAAAAGCTTATACAAGTGCCAAAGCTGCCTCGAGCCTTTTGAATACTTTAAGTGTCTGTAAAGTGAGGCTCATGGCCTAACTTTGAGGAGCCCAAAAACAGAAACATGCCCAAGAAGACCACCGTTCCTTTTGAGAAAGCGTTCAAGCTCATGGCCACAGCCAAGCACATGGCAGAGCTCTATGAACGCGAAAAAGAGACGACTTCAAAATACGTTCACGCCACGAGCCGTGGCCATGAAGCCGCACAGCTTGCCCTAGCCTTACAGCTTGAACCTAGAGACTTTGTTGCCCCCTATTACCGGGATGATAGCCTTCTTTTAGGCATCGGCATGACCCCAAAAGATCTCATGCTGCAGCTATTGGCCAAGGTAGACGATCCCTTCTCAGGCGGGCGCACCTACTACAGCCACCCCAGTCTCAAAGACGACGATAAACCCAAAATTCCCCACCAAAGCTCCGCCACCGGTATGCAAGCCATCCCCACCGCTGGAGTCGCTATGGGAATCCAGTATCGCGAAGAACAAGGATTGGCAACTGAAAAAGAATTTGGCGCAATCTCCGTTTGTAGCATTGGCGACAGTGCTATGACCGAAGGGGAGATTTCAGAAGCCTTGCACATGGCCGCCCTGAAGCAATTTCCGCTGCTCATGTTCGTACAGGACAACGGTTGGGATATCAGTGCGAATCGCGAAGAAGTACATCACAGCAATGCCGTGGAATACTCCAAAGGGTTCACTGGAATAGAAACCCGCGATCTCGACGGGACAGACTTCGAAACTTGTTATAAAGAGCTACAGAAGGTCATCACAACCATGCGTAAAGAACGTCGTCCGTTCTTGGTACGCATGGATGTGCCCCTGCTCAACCACCACACCTCAGGGGTGCGAAAAGAATGGTACCGCGACGACTTAGAAGAAGCGGCCAAGCGTGATCCCTACCCTGTTTTAATCAAACAATGTGTCGCTGCAGGCATCACTCAAGCCGAGCTCGACAGATGGGCCACCGAGGCCTCAGCCTTCGTCGAAGCACAATACGAAAGTGCCCTACAGATGCCGGACCCTACGCCCGATGATCTTTACACCTACGACTATGCACCCACCCCTATAACGAGTGAGCGCGGCGAGCGCGCGCCGAAGGGCGCGGAGCCGACGGTGATGGTTGATGCCGCGTTGTTTGCGATTAAGGAATTGATGGCGGAGCATCCGGAGACCTTGTTGTACGGGCAGGATGTGGGCGGCAGATTGGGCGGCGTGTTCCGCGAGGCCGCGACATTGGCACAGAAATTTGGAGATGGGCGAGTGTTTAATACGCCTATTCAAGAAGCTTTTATCATTGGATCTACGGTGGGCATGAGCGCCACGGGCTTGAAGCCCATTGTGGAGGTTCAGTTTGCAGATTATTTGTGGCCTGGAATGAATCAATTATTTACTGAAGTCTCTCGCAGCTACTACCTCAGCAATGGGAAGTGGCCCGTGAGCACTATCATCAGAGTGCCGATCGGGGCCTATGGTTCGGGCGGACCGTTCCATAGCTCGAGTGTCGAAAGTGTGGTCACGGCCATCCGTGGCGTGAAGGTCGCTTATCCCAGTACCGGGGCAGACCTAAAGGGATTGATGAAGGCCGCTTTCTATGATCCAAATCCGGTAGTGATGTTGGAGCACAAGGGACTGTATTGGAGTAAGATTAAAGGTACTGAAGGCGCCAAGACGCCGGAGCCGAGCGCGGACTATGTGGTGCCCTTTGGGAAGGCGAGGATGGTGTTGGAGGCCGCGGACGGTGCGCGTGAGCGTGGTGAGGCCGCGCTCGTAGTGACCTATGGCATGGGTGTGTATTGGGCGTTAGAGGCGGCCAAGAGCTTGGAAGGGCGTATGAGCGTGCTGGATTTACGAACGTTAAGTCCTTGGGACAAAGCGGAGGTAATGAAGCAAGCGAGGATGCACGGAAGAGTGTTGGTGCTGACCGAAGAACCGAGCAGTCCAAGCTTTGCACAGAGCGTTCAAGGTGCTATTCAGGAAGAGTGTTTCGAAGCGTTAGATGCCCCAGTGAAGCTACTGGGCGCAGAGAATATGCCTGCCATACCACTGAACTCAACTTTAGAAAAAACGATGTTGCCAAATGCCGAAAAAGTAGCGCATGCCTTGAGGGAATTATTGGCATATTGAACCAATGATTTCAACTTGATATTTCCTCGTGACATTCGACAAAAAATCGGTACTTTAGTCCCTCAAAACTATTTGTAATGAATACAGTATTTTTAGCCGTTAGTGTGCAACAACTGGCAATCGTTTTAGTCGTTGTGTTACTACTTTTCGGAGGTCGTAAAATTCCTGAATTAATGCGCGGTCTTGGTCGTGGTGTCAAGGAGTTCAAAGAAGGTATCGCTGACGACGAAAAAGAATCAGATAACAAAGAAGGTTAGTCTGTTCCTCAACCCGCATAAATGATGAGTACGACAGCCCAAGCGGTTGAACAATTCCTCAGCAAGATTGAGGCCACCCGAGATTTGAATATTTTCTTGGAAGTGTGGGCTGATGAAGCGCGTGAGCATGCCCAGGCGGTGGATGCAAAAATTGCAGCCGGAACTTCTGGCAAGCTAGCCGGTATGGTGATTGCGCTGAAGGACAATATTTGTTACCGAGGACACAAGGTGAGTGCTGCCTCCAAGATTTTGGACGGTTTTGAAAGCCAGTTTTCTGCAACGGTCGTGGACCGATTGTTGGCAGAGGACGCAGTGTTTATCGGACGCACGAACTGTGATGAATTCGCCATGGGTTCTGGCAATGAAAATAGCGCCTTTGGGCCTGTAAAGAATCCTCTGGATCCTTCGAAGGTACCGGGTGGATCGTCGGGCGGTTCTGCCGCGGCGGTGGCTGCGGGCTTATGTCACGTAGCCTTGGGGTCGGATACGGGCGGTTCTATTCGCCAGCCGGCGAGCTTTACAGGAACCGTAGGGTTCAAGCCTTCATACGGAAGGGTGAGCCGCCATGGTTTAATTGCCTACGCGAGCAGTTTTGACCAGATAGGTCCGTTTTCTGCAAATGTGGAGGATGCTGTAAAGGTGATGGAAGTCATCGCAGGGCCGGATGATTTTGATGCGACTGCGATGCAGGAGGCGATGCCAGCCGCTGTGAAGACCGCTCCTCAAAAAGTAGCGTATTTAAAGACTGCGGTAGATAATCCTGCCGTGGATGAGCATGTGAAAAAGGCGTTTTTAGCCCAATTAGAATTGCTCGAAAACGCAGGCGTCGTTGTTGAGCCTGTAGAATTTGATTTGTTGGACACCTTAGTGCCTATCTATTATATTTTGACCACCGCGGAAGCAAGCTCAAACCTTGCTCGTTTTGACGGGGTTCATGCCGGGTATAGGCATCCGGATAGCACAGATTTAGAAAGTGTGTACAAGAAGAGCCGGAGCGAAGGTTTTGGCTTAGAAGTACAACGTAGAATCATGCTAGGGACCTTTGTATTGAGCTCGGGATACTACGATTCCTTCTTTGGCAAAGCGCAATCTGCACGTCGTTTGGTACAAGAATGGACGGACAATACGCTCGAGCAATACGATGCAATACTGTGTCCTACATCTCCTTCTACGGCATTTGAGATTGGACGTGAGGTGAGCGACCCTACGGTCAACTATTTAGAAGATATTTTTACTGTACAAGCCAATATCGCTGGTATTCCAGCCGTTAGTATTCCTATGGGAGTACATCCAAACGGCCTTCCTATGGGGCTCCAATTGATGGGAAAGAACGGTGCGGATATGGATGTATTAGCCATGGCCAAATGGATCCAACAGCACTGATTGCCCGGTTATGAAATACAGCATGCATAAACTTTTTATTCTCGCTTTTGCCTTGCCACTTGGGCTTGTAGGGCAAGAGGTTGTATTGGACAGCGCTGAAGTGGTAAACGCTGAGGTTGCTGAGCAGGGCGCAGATTTGGATTCGGCGGCGATGGCATTGATTGATGCGCGTTTGGCCCTATTGGACTCTGAACACCTCTTTTTCAATATGGCGAATGTTCCGTCGCCAGCAGATGCGTTGCCTTTGACCGATTCAATTTTCGCCTTCTACATGGCCGAGCTTGATGCCCGCACGCCTTTTGAAATGGCGTACAACCCGGTCGTAAAAAGATACATGGAGCGCTATTTAAAACACGGCTCAGCACGCTTAAGTCGCATGATGGCGCATGGGCAGTACTACTTCCCCATGTTTGAGGAGCATTTGGCCAAGTATGATATGCCGTTGGAGCTAAAGTATTTGGCTGTGGTGGAAAGTGCACTGAATCCAAAGGCGAAAAGCTACGTTGGCGCAACCGGCCTGTGGCAGTTCATGTACGGCACGGGGAAAATCTACGACCTCAAGGTCAATAGCTATGTCGACGACCGCAACGATCCGCTGAAAAGTACCGAGGCCGCCTGTCAATATATGCTGAAACTCTACCAGATCTTTGACGATTGGAACCTCGCCTTGGCGGCTTATAACAGTGGACCGGGTAACGTAAATAAGGCTATTCGCCGCAGTGGCGGGAAGACCTCGTATTGGGAGATTCGACCATTCTTGCCGCGAGAAACTTCGGCCTATGTACCACTGTTTATTGCTGCCAGCTATGCTTTTGAGTACGGGCCACTTCATGGAATTGGACCCGCGGAAGTGCCGGCGTACTACATCGAAACTGATACCGTTCGCGTGACCACCCAAGTGCACTTCAAGCAAGTGGAAGAACAACTCGGCGTTGACCCTTCGCTGATGGAGTTCCTCAACCCGCAGTACCGCTATAAAATCGTGCCCGTGGTCGACGGACAGAACTATTACCTCAGCTTGCCAAAGGCCAGTGCGGAGTTATTCAGAGCCAGTAAAGATTCGATATATTCACTCGCGAATGCCTACTTTGAGGAACGCGCCAGTACCATTCCTGACCTTACACAAATGAATGAGCGCACCACGCACCGCGTGCAGAGCGGCGAGACCTTGGGGCATATCGCCAGTAAATACGGGGTTGGGGTCAGTGAAATAAAGCGTTGGAACGGCCTGAGCAGCGATATGATCCGCATTGGACAGCGCTTAGTGGTGTACCCAAGACGGATATAATTGGCATATTGGCCTGCTTTTTGACTACCTTTTACAAGCAAAAATTGGTCACATGAAACGCCTATTCATCCTTCCCTTTCTCGCCTTATCCTTCTTAACCCTGCCTTCTTGCGGGTCCGATGAAACCAACGAGGACGGGACTAAAAAGGATACACGTATTCTTCCCCCATCAAGCGGAACACATAGTGAGCTATTATTAGTGATGCCTGATGAATTGTGGTTGGGACCTGCAGGAGATGCTTTCAGAGAAATATACCTCGCCGACCAAGATGGGTTGCCACAATCAGAACCGTATTTCGACGCTTCACGTGTGGAGCCGAAGGATGTAAACAAGATTTTACAGAAGGCTAAGAACATCTTGTGGATTGAGAAAAGCGACACAAATTTTGTCAAACTTACCAAAGACCTTTGGGCACGCCCGCAACACCTCATTCGCATCACAGCGCCTTCCGATAAGGCCATTGCCGCGGAGATTCGTGGCAGCGCCAAGCAGGTCATTACATCGTTTAAGGACCACGACATGACCTTGATCCAAGACCGACTCAAGCGCAGTGCCTACGCCTACACCCACGAGAATTTGAAGGACATGGGCATCAAAAGCATGCTCCTGCACAAAGGCTTTGACCCGACCTTGGACAAGGAAGGCCTCAAAATTTTTGCCACCAAAACCGTTAAGACCATACAGTACATGATCGTGAGCTCACGCCCGATGACGGAAGGATTGGTCAGTGTGGACGATATCATAGCCCACCGTGACAGCATAGGAAAGCATTATTTCGAGGGTAGTTTCGAAGGCAGTTACATGACCACCGAAACCCTCATCCCACCGTCCATTGCGAATGCCGAAATCAGCGGCATGTTCGCCCTAGAAACACGCGGATTGTGGCGAATGGAAGGGGATTTTATGGGCGGCCCATTTTTATCGTACAGCATCTACGATGAGAAAAACAACCGCATCCTGACGGTAGAGGCCCTACTCTATGGTCCACAAGCGAAAAAACGTAACATCGTCCTGGAAATGGAGGCGATGATGAAGTCTATTAAGCTGTAAAACTCCGATAAAACCGGGTTGTGCAAACTTGGGCTTTGATGTACCTTGGGTACAAACCCAAGAAGCATGCTACAACACCATCTTTCCAACGGGGTGCTCACCCTCATTTTTGATCGACCCGATAAATTCAATTCCTTCAACCGGGAATTGGCCCTTGCGGTCCAGGACGGACTGTCGGAGGCAGCCAGCAATCCTGAGGTTCGCTGTGTGGTGCTCACCGGAAACGGCAAGGCCTTCTGTGCCGGCCAAGATCTGGGCGAGGCCGTGGACCCAAACGGGCCGGAGCTTCGCGCCATCGTTCGCGACCACTACAATCCCATCATTCAAGCCATTCGCGACCTACCGAAGCCGGTGATTGCGGCGGTTAATGGCGTGGCTGCCGGTGCGGGTGCCAACATCGCTTTGGCGTGCGACATCGTGGTGGCCAGTGAATATGCCAGCTTCATTCAAGCCTTTAGTAAGATTGGATTGATTCCGGACAGTGGCGGTACTTGGACCCTGCCAAGATTAGTCGGGTTCCAGCGCGCAAGCGCCCTGATGATGACGGGCGATAAGGTCGGTGCAGCCCAAGCACAGTCCATGGGTATGATCTACAAGGTCTTTGCCGCGGATACCTTTGGCGAGCAGGTTACCGCCTTGGCGGAGCAGATGGCGCAAATGCCCACGAAGGGTTTGGCGTTGACAAAGGCGGCGTTGAATGCGAGCGGGACGAATGATATGAGGGACCAATTATCTCTTGAAGAAACCCTCCAAACCGAGGCGGGACAGACTTACGATTTTAACGAGGGCGTACAAGCATTTTTGGAAAAGCGCGCCCCAAAATTTAAAGGCCAGTAACATGAAAGTAGCCATCCTAGGAGCCGGTGCCATGGGCACGGGAATTGGACAAATCGCCGCGCAACACGGCTGCGATGTCGTGTATTTCGATAACTACCCAGGCGCCATCGGACGCAGCAGCGCTTCCATCGAAAAGGTTTTTGGCAGATTGGTTGAAAAAGGACGCATGAGCGAAACCGAGCGCACCGTCACATTAGCACGCATGCACTGGTCCGATGGCCTCAGCAGCATCGACGGCGCCGACCTCGTCGTGGAAGCGGTCATCGAAGACCTCAAAGTCAAAAAAGAACTCCTGCAAAAAGCCGAACAGCACCTGAGCGATACGGCGTGGTTGTGTACGAATACCTCAAGCTTGAGCATCGCCGCCCTATCGAGCGGACTGAAGCACCCGGAGCGCTTTGGAGGACTCCACTTTTTCAATCCTGCACCCTTAATGCCGCTGGTCGAGATCGTGCCGGGCATCCAAAGCGGGGAAGATTTCGCGGATGCCATGGAGGAACTCATGGTGGCGTGGGGTAAGATCCCTGTGCTCGCAAAGGATACCCCAGGTTTTATCGTCAACAAGGTGGCTCGACCTTTCTACAGCGAGGCCATCAAACTCTACGAAGAAGGTGTGGCGAGCATCGCGGAAATCGATGCGGCAGTAAAGAGTATGGGATTCCGCATGGGTCCGTTCGAACTCACTGATTTGATCGGTCATGATGTGAATTACAAAGTCACAGAAACCGTCTGGGGCCAATTCTATTATGACCCCCGATTCCGCCCTTCCATCACCCAAAAACGCCTCCTCGAAGCGGGTCTTTTAGGGCGCAAAACAGGACGCGGATTCTACAACTACAGCAGCGGCATGAACGCTGCCGTCGAAGCGCAAGAAGCCGCTGAACTCGACCCCATTTTGGGCGAAAAGATTGTCGAACGCATCCTGTGCCTCATCATCAATGAAGGTCTGGACGCCGTTTGGCTCGGCATCGCCTCTCCAACCAATGTGGATTTGGCATTGACCAAGGGCGTCAACTACCCCAAAGGGCCTATTAGCTGGGGACAGGAATTGGGCTGGGATTATGTCTTGAACGTCCTGGAGCGTTGCCACAAATTCTACGGCGACGACCGCTACCGTCCGTGTCCATTGCTACGCCATTTGGTCAGCGAAAACGCGGAGCTCGGAGAAGGAAATCTTGGGGATAATTTTATGGTCTAATAGCATGACCAAACCTAGCGACGAACTACTCAAGCGCGCCTATGCGCAGGATGCTTCCATCTACCAGGAAACACCACAGGACGTTGCTTTTCCGGCCTCCGCAGAAGAGGTGGTCGCACTGGTCAGATCCGGTAAGCCGCTGATCCCTCGCGCCGCAGGAACTTCCCTCGCGGGCCAAGTCGTGGGCGATGGCACTGTATTAGATACCGGAAGGCACATGAACGCTATTCTCCAGATCAACGTGGAAGAGCAATGGGCAGAGGTGCAACCCGGCGTTGTCCGCGATGAACTCAATTATCATCTTAAAGAACACGGACTGTTTTTCGGCCCGAATACCTCCACATCCAACCGTTGTATGATGGGCGGCATGGTGGGCAATAACAGCTCAGGCTCGACCTCTATTTCTTACGGAACAACCCGCGAAAAATTGCTTGGCCTTGAGCTGGTTACCGCGGATGGGGCATTGCGCGCCATGGGTGCTATTCAATCCGAGGGCGTGCGTGAAATTCCTTCGGCAGTGGAAGATTGGTTAGTGCAATGGCAACATGCCTGGAGGTCGCAAAACCTCGAAGCTCATTTCTCAGATGCGAGCATTCACCGGAGAAATACAGGGTACGCGATTGATTTAATAGGCAGCGATGCCGATGCACTCTTAAGCGTGATGTGCGGTTCAGAAGGTACGCTGGGCATTACCACCAAGATTCGTGTGGCCTTGGACCCCCTACCTCCTGCTCATGTAGCCGTGGCTGCATTGCACTACCATAGCATGGATGAAGCCATGGGTGCCACGCCAAAATTGATGGCTCACAAGCCTTATCAACTTGAACTCATGGACCGCATCATCTTAGAATGTACACGTGAGAGTAAGGAATATGCAAGCTACCGTGATTTTGTCCAAGGTGATCCTGCAGCCATTTTACTGGTGGAAGTTCGCGGTAATAGCGAAGAGAAACTCGCTGAGAAATTGGCTGCACTGCAATGCGAGCACAGTTATGCCAGAGCCGAGCTCTTTGGGGACGACAGCGATAAAGTTTGGAAGCTCCGTGCCGCGGGGCTGGGATTGCTCTCCAATGTGCCGGGCGATGCGAAACCTGTGGCATGCATTGAAGATACCGCCGTACGTATTGATGTGCTCCAGGAATATATCCGTGAGTTTGATGCGTTAATGCAAGGCTTCGGCCAAGAAAGTGTGTACTACGCGCATGCCGGTGCTGGGGAATTGCACTTGAGACCTATTTTGAATTTGAAGACTTCTGAAGGGGTCCGATTGCTGTATGAAATCAGTAAGGCCAGTGCGGAATTGGTCAAGAAATACGGTGGGTCCTTATCTGGAGAACACGGCGACGGTCGAGTACGTGCAGCATTTATCAAAGACTTTTACGGCCCCGAGGTTTACCCTTGGATGGAAAGCTTCAAGAAGGCGTGGGATCCTGAGAACCGGTTGAACCCGGGTAAAATTGTGGGTGCCAAACCCATGAACGAAGACCTCAGGTATGAAGTGGACCGAGACGAACCCGTCTTGGATACACAGTTCTCGTTCAGCGAAGAGGGCGGATTCTTGCGCGCCGTAGAGAAATGCAACGGATCAGGAGATTGCCGACGTCTGCCTTTCACCGGTGCCTTAATGTGCCCTTCATACATGGCTTCACGGGACGAATGGGATAGTACTCGCGGGCGGGCGAATGTGCTCCGCAGCGTACTGACCGAGCAAAGTATAGAAGGGTTTAAAGCGCCGGAATTGGCCGAAGCGATGCAGCATTGCGTGGGCTGTAAAGGCTGTACCAAGGAATGTCCTTCTGGGGTCGATATGGCCGCCATGAAGTCTGAATACTTGTATCAAAACCAAGCTAAACGCACGATAGCCGATAAGGCCTTTGCCAACTTCCACAAGAGTTTGAGCTATCAGGGATGGTGGCGTTTAATCAACCCTGTTCTCAAATCAGGACTGACCAAGCGATTGATGGGCATTCATCCGGAGCGTTCAGTACCAGGGCTTGTGAGTCCTGCCTACATGAAGGCCTATGAAAAAGGCTATTCAGTTGAAAGCGCCTCAGGCCACGAGCGCGCGGTGATCCTGTGGGTGGATGAATTTACCCAGGCGAACGATCCAATGTTGGTGGGTAAAGCGTGTGATGTACTCGGCGCGCTCGGCTATAGTCCAGCGGTCGTTTGTAGCCCAAGTGGACGCGCAGCGCTAAGTGGTGGGTTTTTGCCAGAATCGAAGAAATTGGCCCAAAAAGCACTAAAAAAGCTCCAAAATGCGGAAAAAACGCTCAAAAACGCACCGATTTTAGGTTTAGAGGCAAGTGCCGTTCTTAGCGCAATAGACGAATACGGAAGGTTGTTACCGGAAGAAAAAGCTTGGATTTCAGGCCAGCGTATCTCCACCCTCGATAAGTTCTTGGCGGACGAGTTGCCAAAATTGGACCGCGCAAAAGAGGCGTTTGAACCGTACGAAGAAGAGATCTTGTTGCACGTGCATTGCCACCAAAAGAGTCTGGAGAGTGCGGGAGATACCGCCTATGTTCTTCAAGTATTATTAGGTGCCAAGGTGGACCGTGTGAAAAGCAGTTGTTGTGGTATGGCGGGGTCGTACGGGATGAAAAAGGAGAATTATAATATGAGTAGGAAGATGGCAGAATTGGTCCTGCTTCCAAAAGTTAACGCATTTGAAGGAGAAGTAATTGTGGCTACGGGAACCTCGTGCCGACATCAGATCGCAGATTTTAGTCAGCGGAAGGCGGAACACCTCGTTGATACATTATGGGCGCAGTTAAAAAGATCTTAGAACGCTGGGTAGTCTTCCGAGGAGGACTGGCTGTATTCGGCACGTTGGCGAGGATGAAAGCGTACGGATTGGCCGGAGCCATGAGCAAGAGTTCTGCCAAATTGAACCTTAGTTTGAACAAACCTGAGGTAGCCAATAGTGTTGATGAACTCGGGAAAACCTGGGTGAGTTTGATGCCTCCCGATGCACAGCACAAATTCAAGTTTACCGGAAGCGATGAGAAGACGGCCTTCACGGAAATTCACATCAAATGCCCGCTTCGAGGCAGCGGTGATCCGCACGCGTGCTACCACCTGATGAACTATGACAGAACTTTGATGGAAAAGGTCGGCGGACAGTTGATTGTACTAGAGACTCAAGCCAACTCCGGCAAAGACCTTTGCAAGCTCGCTATTCGTAAGGCGGGTGAAGATATTAGTGACTTGGTGCCGGCGCACCAACGTTAGGGCTGATCTGCCTGAAGCAATCGAACCCCAACATCCTGGATGCCGTAGAGGACCGTATCCCTCATGCCGTGTTGCACACGTAAGGTGTAGCGCTCGCCCTTTTTAAAACGGACCGCACTCTTGCCCACGGGCACCATCATCGTCTTGAGGTCGCTCATTCCGGAACCGTTCCAATGGCCTAAGTCGTCGGCCAAATGCACATTCACCGTATCCGCATAGGCCACGCCCTCCATCGTACTTATGGTGCGAAATAAGAAGAGGTTGTTATAGGGGTAATCGTTCAGGTGACGCACGTACAAACTCATGAACACTGGAATGCCGCTGTCCTGCGGTTCCCATTGCACTTGCACGACACTGTCCATGTGCCACCTGTGCTCCTCAAACGTGGTGAGCTCGTCCAAAATGGGCGCCGGTCCACAAGAGACCATCGCCCAGGCACCAAAAACAGCCAAAAACAAGTGTTTTTTGACGATTTTCAATGATTTTGGAGCGATTTCAGCCATTTTTAGAGTGTTTTTAGTCTTTTTTCGTGTTTTTCGGAGTACCCTGGCCTTTGCCTTGGCTTCTGCCCTTGCCGCCGCGGTTACCACCGCGATTGCGGTTTCTATTGCCACGCTTGCGCTTGGGTTGGTCGAATCTAGTAATGCTGTCCTCGGCATTGCCGCCCACGAAATCTGCCACTTCCACCTCAGCTTTCTGACGCTTCTGCTCCTCGTAGCGGAACTCCATAATATCGTCTGGGTATTCGCCGCGCTGGTTGGCTTCCACGATTTCCAAGACTTGGTCCAACTTCATTGGGATCCAGTTTGTAAAATCACTGTCCAAAGCATACCACAACATCTCTTTGAAGATGTCCATCTTCTGGAACACGGCAGTGCCCTGCGCGAGCTTGAGCTTCTTGCTTGGGGATGGGAAACGCTTGACCGCCTCCATGTAACTATCTAGTTCGTAGTTCAAACAGCACTTCAACTTACCGCACTGTCCGGCCAATTTTTGTGGGTTCAAACTCAACTGCTGGTACCGCGCCGCGGCGGTATTCACACTGCGGAAATCGCTCAACCAGGTCGAACAACAAAGCTCACGGCCACAAGAGCCGATACCGCCCAAACGCTGTGCTTCCTGGCGCGCCCCGATCTGACGCATTTCGATGCGGACAGAAAATAATTGGGCCAATTCTCTAATCAATTGACGAAAATCTACGCGCTCATCAGCCGTGTAGTAGAACGTTGCCTTCGAGCCGTCGCCTTGGTATTCCACGTCGGAAATCTTCATCTTCAAG
>Ga0255776_10002180_pt1 | contig 22140 bp, 37 predicted proteins | sample 071ome_19_FD_179974 | JGI IMG/M metagenome (GOLD analysis project Ga0255776, IMG submission 179974) | Coastal salt marsh microbial communities from the Groves Creek Marsh, Skidaway Island, Georgia - 071413AT metaG (version 2) | ecosystem: Environmental > Aquatic > Marine > Intertidal zone >... | reverse complement strand
CTCGTTCCGACTGTGGACGACGTGAAACCGACCGATCCGGTCAGCGAGAACATGGACGCCCTCACCGGCAAGCCCATCAAGGCGTTCATCTACCAAGACCACGACGCCCATATCGCCACCCACATGGCGTTTATGCAGGACCCCATGATCGCCCAGACCATCGGTCAGAACCCGCAAGCACAGCGGATCATGATGGCACTGCAGGCGCACATTGCCGAACACCTTGGGTTCAACTACCGCAAGCAGCTTGAAGAGAAGCTTGGTGTGCCCCTGCCCCCGCCGAATGAGGAGCTGCCGGAGGAGATTGAGGTCCAGCTCTCTCGGGCTGTGGCAGAAGCGGGCAAACAGCTCACTCAAACTCATCAGCAGCAGGCAGCGCAGCAACAGGCCCAGCAACAGGCTCAGGACCCTGTGTTCCAGATGCAGCAGGCCGAGCTACAGCTCAAGGCCCAGGAGACCCAGCGGAAGGCCCAGAAGGATGCAGCCGACCTCCAGCTCCGCGCCGCCGAGCAGCAGCGTAAAGCCCAGAAAGATCAGATGGATGCGGCCATTGAGGCCCAAAAACTCCAGCTTGACCAGACTCAGATCGCTGTAGAGGCGCAGAAGGACGGTATCAAGCTGAAGCAAGCCCGGCAGCAGGCTGACCGGGAGTTCGAACTGCGGACCCTGCAGGAGATGCAGAACCGCCGTAATCAAGGGCCAAGTAGAGAATAACCATGGCAAAAACCGTCTTTGACGTGCTGAACGATCAAATCGACGAGCAAATCTCGTCCGCAAAAGTCTTTCTGGCTGCGGGGTCCGCTAAGGATTACCCCAATTACCGGGAAGTTGTTGGGCTCATTCGGGGTCTTGAGGCCAGCAAGCGATTCGTAGAAGACCTCTCGCGCAACTACATGGATGACAACGATGACTAACGTGGCCGCAGAACTTATTGAAGGGGTAGAAGAAGCCCAAGCAGAACTCACGGAAGAAGAGCTTGAAGCACAGCTCCCCAAGCCCGTGGGCTATCGCCTACTTATTGCTCTTCCGCAAGTCGAAGAGACTTTTGAAGGCAGCGAGTTGGTTAAGACCAGCCAAATTAAGCAGCAGGAGCAAGTGCTGTCGATTATTGGCGCCGTTATTGATATGGGCGATCAGTGCTACGCCGATGAAGAGCGGTTCCCGACCGGCCCGTGGTGTAAGCCCGGGGACTTTGTAATGTTCCGTGCTAATTCTGGCACGCGTTTCAAGATCGGCGGTACCGAGTACCGTCTTATGAATGACGACAGTATTGAAGCTGTTGTCGCCGACCCTCGCGGTATTACGAGAGCGTAAGGAGTAGTAGATGGCCTTTCAACAAGTAGAGTACGAGTTTCCCGATCCTGACAAAGAGGACAGCGTGGAGATCGAGCTGGAGCCTACCAGCGCCGAGCCCATGCAGAAGCCTCAGAAGCCCAGCGCCAACGACGATGACGACGTAGAGATCATCGAAGATGACGGCGTTGAGGTAGAGGTCGTAGATGATACGCCGAAAGCGGATCGTGGCAGGAAGCCGTCCGAGCCCCCTGAGGAGGTCACTGAGGAGGAGCTGCAGGACTACTCGGAGAAGGTGCGGAATCGTATTCGTCACTTCTCTAAGGGCTACCACGACGAGCGTAGGGCCAAGGAGGCGGCACTTCGCGAGCGTCAGGAGCTAGAAGCGCTAGCTCAGAAGCTGATGCAGGAGAACAAGCGGCTCCAACAGGACAGCAGTAAGAGTCAGAGCGCCCTGCTTCAGCAAGCCAAGCAGGTAGTCGAGCAAGAGTTAGCCGCCGCCAAGCTTAAATATCGTCAGGCCTACGAGGCCGGAGAAGCCGATGCGGTGCTTGAGGCGCAAGACGAACTAACCAGCGCACGACTAAAAGCTGAGCGACTTGCTAATATCAAGTTACCACCTTTACAGGAAAAAGAAGTTGCTGTAGAAACGCAACAACAGGAGCAAGTTTATAACGCCCCAGCAGTACCTGAAGTACGAGTTGACGCCAAGGCCCAGGATTGGCAGCAGCAAAATCCATGGTTTGGCACCGACGATGAAATGACTAGCTTTGCGCTGGGGTTGCATTCGAAGCTGGTCAAAAGTGGGGTTGACCCACAGAGTGACGAATACTACGAGACTATTAATGCTCGTATGCGAAAGGTCTTCCCAGAGAACTTTGAGGATACGGTCCTTGAGGAACTCGACGAAGGAGTGGTTGAAAAACCAAAACGCAGTACGAACGTGGTCGCACCCGCTACGCGGAGCACAGCACCTAAAAAGGTCAGACTAACGCGAACACAGGTGGCGCTAGCGAAAAGGCTAGGACTGACGCCAAAACAATACGCCGATCAGGTTGCAAAAGACATGAGGAAGCAAAATGGCTGAGAATCGAATCAACCGTGAGCTAGAGACCCGTGAAAAGACGGCCCGTAAACGGCATTGGACGCGACCGGAATTACTTCCGTCTCCGACGCCGGAAGATGGCTACACTTATCACTGGGTCCGGGTTAGTACGCTCGGGGTCGCCGACGCCACGAACGTTTCCTCAAAACTCCGTGAAGGCTGGGAGCCTGTGAAGGCAGCAGATCATCCCGAAATCACCATGGTCACCGTTGAAAATGAACGGTTTGCGGACAACGTGGTGATCGGCGGTCTGATGCTTTGCAAGGCCCCGGTGGAGCTTGTCGAGGATCGCACTGATTACTTCAACCAGCAGTCGAAGGCTCAGATGCAATCTGTAGACAACAACTTCATGAGAGAAAATGACCCGCGTATGCCTCTCTTCAGTGAGCGGAAGACGAAGGTCACTTTTGGTTCTGGGTCTTGATACTTTCTAGGAGCTTAAAATGGCTTATCCGACTGTAAGTGGGCCGTACGGCCTAGTTCCGGTCAAGCTCGTCAGCGGCACGCCCTTCGCAGGTGTGACCCGCCAGTACAAGATTGCTTCTGGCTATGCCACGAGCATCTTCGCTGGTGACGCTGTAAAGCTTGTGACCGGTGGTACTGTTGAGCGTGATACGTTCGACGCTGCTATGACGCCGATTGGCGTGTTCATGGGCTGCTCGTACACCGACGCCACCCTCGGCAAGGTGTTCCGGCAATACTTCCCCGCTAGCACGGCTGCTGACGACATCATGGCTTACGTCGTTGATGCAACCGACGTGCTGTTCAAAGCGGCTGTTGTGTCCTCGGGCACGACCATTGGTGACTTGGCACTGACCGATCTCGGCGCCAACGTTGCTGGTGTGGACAACACCGGTGATACCGCTTCGGGTAACTCCCGTTGCGCGATCTCCGACACGTCCGCAACCACCAACACTCTGCCTTTCCGCATCGTGGGTCTCGTCGAAGAGACCAAGAACGCTTCCGGTGGTTACACCGAGGCGTACGTCAAGTGGAACGCAGGTCACCAGCTCTCTAACACGACCGGCGTCTAAGGAGTGATGTAAATGGCTATTTCACGCGCCCAACTACTGAAGGAACTCCTGCCGGGGCTTAACGCTCTGTTTGGCATGGAGTACGCCAAGTATGGCGAAGAGCACGCCGAAATCTTCGAAACCGAGTCCTCGGACCGTTCCTTCGAAGAAGAGGTGAAGCTGTCCGGCTTCTCGGCAGCGCCTGTCAAGAACGAAGGTGCCGCCATCGAGTACGACAGTGCTCAAGAAGCATGGACCGCCCGCTATACGCACGAGACCATTGCCATGGGCTTCTCCATCACGGAAGAAGCAATGGAAGACAACCTGTACGACTCCCTGTCTTCCCGTTACACCAAGGCACTGGCCCGCGCTATGGCGTACACCAAGCAGGTCAAGGCTGCTGCCATCCTGAACAACGCGTTCGCGGCTGGCACCACCTACGGCGACGGCAAGACGCTGTGCGCCACCGACCACCCCTTGGTCTCCGGCGGTACCAACTCCAACCGGCCTGCAGTGGCTGCTGACCTCAACGAGACTTCTCTTGAGGCCGCTGTCATTCAGATCGCTGGCTGGACCGACGAGCGTGGCCTGCTGATCGCTGCCAAGCCCCGTAAGCTCATCGTGCCCCCGGCACTCCAGTTCGTGGCTACCCGCCTGCTGGATACCGAAGGTCGCGTTGGCACGGCTGACAACGATCTCAACGCGCTGCGGAACAACGGTTCCATCCCTGAGGGTTACAGTGTTAACCACTACCTCACGGACACGAACGCGTGGTTCCTCATGACCGATGTCCCGAACGGCCTGAAGCACTTCGTGCGGACCCCCATGGCAACGTCCATGGACGCCGACTTCGACACCGGCAACGCCCGTTACAAGGCTCGCGAGCGCTACTCCTTCGGCGTCTCCGACCCGCTGGGCATCTTCGGTTCGCCCGGCGCAAGCTAAGCGAAACCGAGCAGTACCTAGGGGGCCTTCGGGCCCCCTTTTTATTATTTGCAGTAACATGTTGTGAGGTGTATAAAAGAGCTTAATCCCTGACAGGCTCACCTGAGTCTGACCCTAGCCACGACAGGAGATTCCCATGGCTAACACTACGTTCCAAGGTCCCGTCCGTTCCGAGAACGGTTTTAAGGACATCACCAAGGCTGCAAACACCGGCGTTGTGACGGAGAACATCTCTATCACCCACGACGGCACCAACAGCGTGGTCATCTTCACTGACCTGCCGACCTCTGATCCGTCCGTGGCCGGTCAACTCTGGAGCGACTCCGGCGTGCTGACGGTCTCCGCTGGCTAAGGAGCTACCCCATGTCTAATTCAGACGTACGCGCCAAACGAGTTACCGCTGCCGCCTCTCTCGCAGTAGGCCCAGCACGTATTCGTCAGGTGCAGGTGCTGACAGGGGCGGGGGCAGGACGCTTGACCATCACTGATGGTGACGGAGGTTCGACTGTTTTGGACCTCGATTTTCTTGCGTCTGACTCTCACTCTGTGAACATCCCCGACTGGGGCATACGTTGTGAGACTGATGTGTTCATCACTGCGATGACTAACATCACGGCCATGACGGTGTTCTACAGCTAATGCGCACGGACTACAAAAGGGGTGGCTCTGTAAAGAAAAGCCCCGCGTGGACGCGCAAAGAGGGTAAGAACCCGAAAGGGGGCCTCAACGCCAAGGGTCGTGCCTCTGCTAAACGGCAAGGTATGAACCTGAAGCCCCCGGCGCCGAACCCGAAGACGAAGAAAGACGCAGGACGCCGTAAGTCATTCTGTGCCCGGATGTCTGGCATGAAGAAGAAGCTTACGAGTGAGAAGACGAAGAATGATCCGAACAGCCGGATCAACAAGTCGTTAAGGGCTTGGAACTGCTAAATGCCATCGACAAGCGACAAGCAAAAGCGTTTGATGGCCGCAGTTGCCAATAACCCGAAGTTTGCTAAAGAAGTCGGCATCCCACAATCCGTGGGTAAAGAGTTTGAGCGCGAGGACAAAAAGATGGCTAACTGCGGAACGAAACGTAAGCCTACGGCAATGAATAAAGGCGGCATGATGAAGTACGCAAGGGGCGGCTCCGTCAAGCCTAAGGGCACCGGTTGCTGCAAGAAGGGCATGAAGCCCTGCAAAATTTGTTAAGGAGAGCCTCCATGCCTCGTAGCGTAGCAGGACCTAACACGTCGCGAGTTCAGCGGAAGATGATGAAGCGGACGCGGAGCCAGACCCCGCCCTCCGCCGTATCTAAAGCTGAGGTCGAGCGTCGCAGGAAAAACCCGAATCTGCGTGACGAGCAGATCGACATTGGGCGCCGCACTAACACCAACATTGCTCGCCGCCGCCAACGTGAGCTTGCCAAAGCGGGCGTTAAAGACCTTGCTGCACAACGTGCGGGCCGTAAGGCTGGTGAAGAGGCGATGAAGCGTATAGGTCGTGGTGCGCTCAAGGGTCTCGGACGTTTGTCTGGCGTACTCGGCGCTACGGAGCTAGGTGCGGAAGCGGTTAAGTCCGTTGTCGAGCCTCGCGCAGAAGCCGCGAGAGCCGCCCGTAAGAGCTACAACGAGCGCGCCAGCACCGACCGAGATACCGCAGCTCGTGGGGTCCGTGAGGCCATGTCCGGTGACCGTATGCGCCGCCTGCAAGGCGAAGGCATGAAGAAAGGTGGTACCGTCCGTGGCTGTGGTCGCGCTGCACGGGGTCACGGTAAGGCCCGTATGATTAAGATGAAGGGTGCGTAATGCGCTGCTATTACAAGAAAGGCGGAACGGTGAAGGACGCGTGCTACCGCAAGGTGAAGCGGCAGTATAAGGTCTTCCCGTCCGCCTACGCATCGGGCGCCATCGCCAAGTGCCGGAAGAAAGCTAGTGGCGGTTCGTAAGACAGCTAAGGGCGCCGCCCTCAAGCGCTGGTTCAAAGAGGACTGGAAGGATGTCCGAACCGGTAAAGAGTGCGGTCGCCAGAAGGGCGAGAAGCGCGGGACTCCGTACTGCCGCCCGAGCAAACGCGTGTCGTCAAAGACGCCCAAAACGGCCTCGGAGATGACGGCTGCTGAGAAGAAGAGCAGGGTGTCGCAGAAGAAGAGTCTCGGCCAGCCAGCAGGCAAACCCCGCCGTGTGAAGCCTCTGAAGAGGAAGAAGTAAATGGCTACGTCCGGTACAACAGCGTTCAACATGGACTTCACGGAGATCGCCGAGGAAGCATGGGAGCGTGCCGGACGGGAAATGCGTTCTGGTTACGACCTGCGTACTGCTCGTCGCTCCATGAACCTCATGACCATCGAGTGGCAGAACCGGGGTCTAAACCTCTGGACCATCGACGAGGGCACGGTAAGCCTCGTTAGCGGGACTGCCCAGTACAGCCTCCCCGCCGATACCGTTGACCTACTGGAGCAAGTGATCCGTACGGGAAGTGGTACGACGCAGCAGGACCTGACCATTAACCGGATCAGCGTCAGCACCTACGCCTCCATCCCGAACAAGAATGTTACGGGGCGCCCGATTCAGTTTTGGATTGAGCGGCTTGAAGACGCACCGCGCATTAATGTGTGGCCGGTGCCGGACAGCAACAACTACACCTTCAAATACTGGCGGATGCGCCGCATCGAGGACGCAGGCCGAGGCGTGCAGACGCCGGATATGCCCTTCCGGTTCCTCCCCTGCTTGGTGGCAGGGCTGGCGTACCATATCGCTATGAAGGTGCCGGAGCTGCAGCCGCGTATCCCGATCCTGAAGGCTATGTACGAGGAAGAGTTTGACCGCGCCGCAAGCGAAGACCGGGTGAAGACCAACGCCCGCTTTGTGCCGCGCATAGGACGCATCTAATGGGTAACCGGTTCGCTTCTAGCCAGCGGGCCCTCGGTATCTGCGATGTCTGCGGCTTTCAGTACAAGCTGCGCGAGCTACGGAACGTCTTCGTAAAGCGCCGCGATACGAACATTAAGGCTTGTCCTGAGTGCTGGGACCCGGATCAGCCGCAGTTGCAGTTGGGCGAGTACCCGGTGGATGACCCGCAGGCTATCCGTAACCCGCGCCCAGACAGTGCTGAATACGCGCAGAGCCGCGCTATTATTGTCCCGTTACAGCCCGCGCCTTGTGCGGGGTTTGTTGGTACAGTGACCGTCACAACGAGTTAGGAGTAGGTCATGAAAGTTAAAGACACCGGCAAGATCAAGAAAGTTCCGAGCCCGAAGATCAACCAGCCGATCAATATGAAAACGTCTGGGATCAAGATTCGTGGTACGGGCGCAGCTACCAAGGGCACCATGGCCCGTGGGCCGATGGCATAGGGCGTAAGTCATGAACTACACCGAGCTGAAGACTAACATTCAGGACATCTGTGAAACGACTTTCACGGACGCTCAGCTCGCTATGTTCACGGAGCAGGCTGAGCAGAAGATTTATAACGCTGTTCAGATTCCTGCTCTGCGTCGTAACGCCACGAGTAACTTCACGGTGGGCAATCAGTATCTGGCGCTGCCCTCGGACTTCCTCTACGCCTACAGTCTGGCGGCGGTGGATGGCTCTGGGGACTACCAGTACCTGCTGAACAAGGACGTGAACTTCATTCGTGAGGCTTACCCGGCGTCCTCAGGTACGGGCCTGCCCCAGCACTATGCGTTCTTTGATGACGACTTCTTTATCGTAGGCCCGACGCCTGACTCCACTTATACGGTCGAGCTGCATTACGGCTACTACCCTGAATCCATCGTGACGGCGGGTACGACGTGGCTAGGCGATGAGTTTGATTCTGCACTACTTAATGGTGCCCTTGTCGAAGCTGCTCGCTTTATGAAGGCTGAGCCGGATATTGTGCAGAATTACGAGAAGCTGTATGTCCAAGCTATTGGGCTCTTGAAAATGCTCGGAGATGGTAAGCTTCGTGAAGACGCCTATCGTTCTGGGCAGTACAGGATGCCGGTGAGTTAATGTTTAGCGTAGATGTTTCGGTCTCCTCCGAACCTATCGTCACCGTACACACGACGAATAATCGGGGGTTCACGCCAGAAGAAGTAGCAGGGCGTTGCGTCGATAGACTGATGAGTGTGTCCGAAACTGCACACCCCCTGATCCGAGATCAGGCTAAAGCGTTCAAGGCGGACATGGGGAAGGTGGTAGCGCACTACATGCGTGAGGCCATTTCCAGTGACCGGACAACTATCTACAATGCCTTAATTGAGGCAGGGCACCCCGAATTAGCGGATGCCATAAGGAGGCTATGACGTGGCGATTACTCAAGCAATGTGCACGTCGTTTAAGACTCAGCTCTTAACCGGCACGCACGACTTCACCAACGGGACGGGCGATACGTTCAAAATCGCTTTGTTCACCAGCGCAGCTACCCTTGACGCGTCTACGACCGCTTACAGCACGTCGAACGAAACGTCGGGCACCGGGTACACGGCTGGGGGCAACACGCTCACGAACGTTACTCCGACCAGCTCTGGCACGACGGCGTTCACCGATTTTGCCGATACGACGTGGTCCTCTGCGTCCGTTACGGCTCGCGGTGCGCTGATCTACAACAGCACTGAGGCTGATGCTGCTGTGGTCGTGCTGGACTTCGGTTCGGACAAAACGTCTACGGCAGGTGATTTCACCATCCAGTTCCCGACTGCTGACGCTTCCAACGCCATCATCCGCATCGCCTAATTAAGCCATGATAATCACTGGCTGGGGGCGCGGCTACTGGGGTCAAGGCCCGTGGGGACAACCCATACCCGTCGAGGTTACGGGCGAGCAGGCAACGACCGCAGTTGGAACGGTTTCAGTATCTACTGACGCCGTACTAGTCCCCTCTGGCCTAGAGGCTACTGGTGCAGTTGGTACAGTAACGGTACATGCCGATGCTAATGTACCTACTAACGGACTAGAAGCTACCGGACAGGTCGGTAGTGTAGCTGTTACCGCTGGTGCAAATGTCTCTCCGTCTGGCCTTGAGGCCACAGGCGCTGTCGGCACGGTCTTTGTTAAGTTAGGGCAGACGATTGTCCCGACCGGCCTTCAAGCTACTGGGTCCGTAGGGGACGTAACAGTAACAGGCGCGGCCAATGTATTCCCGATAGGTGTAGCGGGAACGGGGCAAGTGGGTACTGTTAACGTGTGGGGTGATATAGTACCAACGCCCGGTAATTCGTGGAATGATATAAACCCGTCTGGCGGTATCTGGGTAGATGTAGTGCCCGGTGTTACACCTGATTGGACCGACGTAGCGGCTTAGCTAGAGGATTAGGACATGCCGAGTACATATACCACCAATCTGGGTATCGAGAAGATCGAATCCGGTGCGCAAACGGGGGTGTGGGGTACTACGACCAACACTAACCTCGACATCATCGACCAAGGTATCAACGGCGTCCATACCGAGACCCTTGCTGTCCCCGGTGACTCTAGCTCCCCCAATACCCTACCCATCACGGACGGCGCTACGTCTGCTGGTCGAAACAAGCTAATCGAGTTTGTGGACGGTGGCGATCTTGGGGCTACGGCCTATGTTCAGCTCACGCCTAACGATGCTGAAAAAGTCGTATTTATGCGGAACAGCTTGTCTGGTGGCCGCAGCGTTATCGTGTTTCAAGGCACCTATAACGCGTCAAACGACTTCGAAATCCCTAATGGTAAAGACGTTGTCCTCAAGTTCGACGGTGCCGGTGTCGGTGCTACGGTAACGAACGTCTTCAACAGCTTGCGGGCGGAGGGCGTTTCGCTTGCTTCAGGCACTACGGTCACGGCTATCCTTGACGAAGACGATATGTCCTCGGATAGTGACACCGCGCTCGCGACTCAGCAGTCGATCAAAGCGTATGTAGACGCTTCCGATCCTGATTTCACCTCTATCGGCAGCAACGTCGAACCCACCACCGACGACAACAACGACCTCGGCTCGTCTACCAAGCGCTGGCAGGACCTGTACCTATCTGGCGGCATGTACCTCGGCGGTACGACCAGCGCCAACTTCCTCGACGATTACGAAGAGGGAACGTGGTCGCCCACCTTGCTTGCGGGGATGACCGGAACGATCGGCAGTATTACTGGCACCTACACCAAGGTCGGGCGCCAAGTGTATGTGCGGCTTGTAATTGACGGGGCATCGCTCGCTGTATCATCTGTATGTACGTTCAGGAGCTTGCCTTTTGTAATATATAACCCGAATGGAATTGGCTTAGACTTTATTTCGGCTTCTGCAAATGCGTGGCAACAGACGCCAAGCACAATAAATCAATGGGCCGTTGGGGCATCTCTGACCGGGTCGGGAGATTTTAACTTTGGCCCTATTTCGTCCACTGAAAAAGTTTATGGATCGGCCACCTACGAAACAACCTAGCAGGAGTCATCATGCTTACCGAATCGACAGAAGTAGATAAGATCGAAGTGATGGGGCAGTTCTGCATCCTTCAGGTCCGCACTGCTGCGGTTATCCGCCGCGACGGTGAAGAGATTTCCCGGTCTTTCTCCCGTCATATTGTGGTGCCGGGGCAGAGCACGAGCGGCGAGGACGCCAAGGTGGTGGCTATTGCGAATGCTCTCCACACGCCGGAGGTCATTGCGGCCTTTGAGGCGGCGAACGGGGGCTAAGCCATGCCGAGCACCTATACCACAAACCTTGGCATCGAGAAGATCGGGAGCGGTGAGCAGTCCGGCACTTGGGACATCACCACCAACCTCAACTTCGACATCATCGACCAAGGGATCAATGGCGCCGTTTCGGTCACCTTGCCCGCGACGGGCAGCTCTGGCTCGCCGAACGTCATCGACATCACCGATGGCACCCTGAGCGATGGTCGGAACAAGTTCATTGAGTTTGTGGATGGGGGCGACCTCGGCGGCACAGCTTATGTGCAGCTCACGCCGAACGACGCAGAGAAGATCGTCTTCATGCGTAACAGCCTCTCCGGCTCGCGGTCGATCTTGGTCTTTCAGGGCACCTACAACGCCAGCAATGACTTTGAGATTCCCGCCGGGAAGGACGTGGTTATCCGCTTCGACGGAGGCGGTGCCGGGGCGACCGTGACTGACGTGTTCAACAGCCTCCTCGTCACCGAGTTTGAGGCTACCAACGCGGCGGCTACGCGCACTAATCTTGGGCTGGGAACGGCGGCGACGGCGGACTCAACTGACTTTGATCCAGCAGGCGAGGCGGTGGCTCTCGCGATTGCATTGGGGTAAACCATGGCTAACGCATTCCTTAGCGAGACAGATACCGGCATTGGCACCAGCCCTGCCACCGTATTTACTTGCCCTAGCTCGACGCAGACGACGATCATCGGCCTCTCGGTGGCTAACATTGAGACGAGCCAGATCACCGTGGATGTGCAGCTAGACGCCTCTGGCCGGACCTCTGGGGCCGAGGACAGCGTGTATCTTGTGAAGGCTGCGCCCATCCCCGTAGGCGGCGCTCTGGTGGTCATCGGCGGCGACCAGAAGGTAGTCATGGAGCCGGGAGATGCGATCAAGGTCACCTCCGACACCGCTGCCTCTGCCGACGTTGTCCTCAGCCACTTGGACATCACCTAACATGGCTTACGTCGGGAACAACGCAGGGATTAGCCTAGCTGCCGTAGCGACGGTAACGGACCTGACGGTCACGGACCAACTTATCCAGCGCCTGCCGGTTTACACGTCGAACCAGACGTTGACGGCGGGAACGTCGTCTATTGTGAACAGCGCCAGTAACCTGACCATGACCCTCCCGGCATCCCCTGCGGTGGGCGATACGCTCGTCATCAGCAACCAAGGGACGGGCACTGTCACCGTGGGCCGGAACGGGAACAACATTAAGAGCCTCGCCGAGGACGGCACCTTGAACGCTGGGACCAGCACCCAGCTCGTTTATGTCGATGCCACCATTGGCTGGGGCGAACTCTAAGGAGATATGAGATGCCGGTTCTAGGCTCCAGCGGCGGCACGACTAGCAGAATCCCGTTTTTCACTGCGACGCCTACCGTGACAGCAGCGGACCCTCCGCTTAGCCGGATTGCTGGCGCTATTGGCTTTGACATTACGACGCTCCCCGGCTTTAGCGAGAACGGAGATTACATTAAATGGTGGCAGTCGGCAGCGGCAGGCAACAGCTACGTTGAGTATTACGACAATACAGACACCTTGCAGTGGACGGTCACCGAAACCGACGTTAACGCTGGGGCGACCTTTATTTCTTTTATCTGCAAAGTAGGGTCGTTGATCTACGGCGTGGCTAAAGATACCGGCACTACTAACGGGTTTGTTTTTACGATTAACTCCTCCGGCACCATAAATAACTTAGCAACCATCACGCTTAAAAGCGCAACCGATGGTATATACGAGCCAAGAGACTGCTGGCTTGGGAAGATATATGGCGAAGACAATCTGTATTTTACAGACTCAGTCGCAGCGGGTGGTTATGAGATAAACATCACTACCGGAGCATTAGTCACCACCGCAAGCTCTACGGGCAACCCATCGTTTTCGGGTTTAAGTTTTTTAACGTCTGCAAAAATTGGCGTTTTTTTCCAATGGAACCAGTTAATTATTAGGGGCACCCCAACCGGAGATGTCGGTCAAAACACACTTCGACCTTGGGACTGGGGTAATTACACCCCGACTCGGTTTTCGGAGTTGTTCCCGCATAATAACTTTAACAACACCATAATGAACAATTACAAGTGCATATATTGGGACGGAACAATATACACCGTAGGTTTTGATGCCGGCAACAACAGCGCTGGCCCTACCGAAGGGTATGCTCACAAAGACGTAGACGATTATTTCGTCAGCATTATTAATCAGTTTGGCTTTAATGCCCCGGCGACGTGGAGCTAGCGATGAAACTCATCCAGTTCAGCAACCCCGACCGGATCGTCAACTACCCAGCAGAGGGCGCCAGCGCCTTTGGCAAGACCGTGCGTATTGGTGACATGATCGCCGGGGAGTACCACGGCAGCGTCGATCTGACTCCGTACACCGGAGAGTGGCCTTACGTTGCTCCAGAGCAAAAAGCTAAAGAAGCCCGCAACTGGCGCGACGAGCAGCTTGTAGAATCAGACTGGATCGTACCCATTACGGACCACCCGCAGCATGCGGCATATTTGACGTATCGGCAGGCGCTACGGGACTGGCCCAGCACTGCGGATTTTCCAGACACTAAGCCTGTTCTTGGGAGTTGAGAATGGCTCACTACGCATATGTTGATGGACGCAATATCGTCACTCAGGTGGTCGTCGGGAAGAACGAGGACGAGCCTCTGCCCGAGGGCGTGGCGTCTTGGGAAGCTTACTACGGCGCTATCCGGTGTTCTTACAACACCTACGGCGGTCAGCACAGCCTCGGCGGTACGCCTTACCGGAAAAATTACCCGGGAATCGGATATACATGGGACCCGGTGCGCGATGCCTTCATCCCGCCGAAACCGTACGCTAGCTGGGTTCTGAACGAAGACACCTGCCTCTGGGATGCCCCCGTGCCGATGCCTGAAGACGGCCAGATTTACCGCTGGGATGAAGATTCCGGGGCTTGGGTGGTTATCGAGGAGCCTGCCGCGTGAGCCGGATCATCTACCAGACGGATGACGGTGGCGTAGCGGTTATCATTCCGACCCCGCAGGCCCTTGAGCGCATGGACATCAACGCCATTGCGAAGAAGGACGTGCCCACGGGTAAGCCCTACAAGATCGTCGCCGACTCTGAGGTGCCGTCTGACCGGACCTTCCGCAACGCTTGGGAGGTTGACCCCGCTACGCTGACCGATGGGGTGGGCGCATGATCACGGTGAACATGGACAAGGCCCGCGAGATCAAGAAAGACATGATCCGCGAAGCGCGCAAGCCCATGCTTGAGGCTCTGGACGTTGCCTATATGCGCGCTGTGGAGTCCGGGGATACGACCCAGCAGGCCCAGATCGCTGCCGAGAAGCAGGTGTTGCGTGACGCGACCGCTGACCCTGCCATTGCCGCAGCAAGCACCCCTGAAGAGCTAGCCGCCGTGGACCCTCTGGGAGCCTGAGATGAGCAACGCCCGCAACCTCGCTAACCTCGGCACCCAAGCAGCCGCTGATTACGTCCTGAAGGACGGCGATCCGGTAACGGTTAGCGTTGAGTACCTTGTCGTCGCCGGAGGGGCTTCTGGTGGGTCTGGTGAATATACCTATGCCGGAGGTGGTGGCGGAGGAGCGGGTGGCGCGCTAACTGGGACCGTTACCCTTTTTCCGGGGGAATCGTACGCTGTCGAGGTTGGAGCAGGTGGAGCAACTACAAGCACGGCGCGGGTCAAGGGTAACGCCGGCTCAAGCTCTACCTTCAATACGGTAACAACCACGGGAGGCGGAGGAGGGGGTGCGTATAGCATTTCTCCAGCGTCCGGTGGTTCTGGAGGTGGTGGCGCCGCTTCTACGTCAGGAACTGTAGCAGGTGCCGCAGGAACGTCTCCGCAAGGCAACGCGGGCGGGACGGGTGAGGTCCATAATGCTACCTCCAAGGGTGCTGGTGGCGGGGGTGGCTATGGCAGCGTTGGTGCTAATGGCGCGAGCGGAAACGGCGGTGACGGTGGAAGCGGAATAACCTCAACTCTTACCGGCGCGTCTCTCGTTTATGCGGCAGGTGGCGGCGGTGGCGCTGGAGCAGGTACGGGCGGAGCCGGTGTTGCTGGGGTTAGTGGTACAGGCGGAACGTCGTCTGTTGCGGCCTCTGCGGGCACAGCTAACCGTGGGGGTGGCGGTGGCGGCGGATGGGGTCCGTCTTCAGCTATTACGAATAAAGTTGGTGCAGCAGGTGGCTCCGGGGTAGTGATTCTCAAAATCCCCGCTGCAAACTCCGCAACATTCTCTGGCGGTGTCACCCAGACCTCTGCCACGGTTGGCGACTACAAGGTGTATACGGTTACTGCCGCAGGCGCTAGCGACACGGTGACCTTCTCGTGACCCGAGCCCGCGACATGGGGAATTTTGCCCGCGACGTAGACAGCCTCCTTGAGCTGGATGGGCAGGTGTTCGCGCTCTCGGTGGAATCTCTCGTTATTGCGGGCGGCGGAGCGGGGGGTAAGAACTTTTCCGGCTTAGGCCGTGGTGCTGGAGGTGGTGGCGCGGGCGGCTATCGGACCAACACGGAAACCCTGTATACCGATTTAGCGTACACCGTAACCGTAGGCGCCGGGGGCGCTATCCCGACCGTAAACTCTAACGTGCCTGCACCTAGCGGAAGCGACTCTGTGTTCAATACCCGTACCTCTGCTGGGGGCGGTGGAGGCTGCTCTGTGAACAGCAGCTACGGAGGAGGTATAGGTGGTAGCGGTGGCTCCGGCGGAGGGTCAACGTATGGCGGGGCGGCTCGTGGAGGCTATGGAAACGTCCCTGCGACCTCCCCTGCCCAAGGTTATGACGGCAATGTTGGTGACCCCTTCTCTCCTTATGGCGGCGGTGGAGGTGGTGGAGCAGGTGGCGCAGCTCCCGGTAAAGCTGGCGGAACAGGGGCCTCAAGCTCAATCACTGGATCGGCGGTTACTCGTGCTGGAGGTGGTGGAGGCGGTGCTGGAGAAGGTAGCAGCAATGCCGGCGGAGCTGGAGGCGGTGGAGCTACTGGGGTTTCTGGTACGGCCAACACAGGCGGTGGCGGCGGAGGCGGTCGATCCACAGTCGGTGCAGGGGGCTCAGGGGTAGTTATTATCAAGATTCCCGATACCCGGACAGCCACGTTCTCCGGCGGTGTCACGCAGACTTCCTCGACCTCCGGCGGCTATACTGTTTATACGATCACAGCGGCGGGTGTCAGTGACACCGTAACATTTTCATAGGTGAGCTATGGCATCGTCAAAGATTAGTGAGCTAACAGACGGCACCCAGTTTGAACCCGGCGACGAGACCATCGTTGTCCGCAGTGGCGCCAACTGGAAAGTCGATCCGACCAAGAACGCCGTCAATGCGTGGGTGAGCTTTAATGGCACCGGAACGGTCGCCATCCTTGCTTCTTATAATGTCACCAGCATCACCGACAACGGCACCGGTCTGTACACTATCAATTTTACTAACGCGCTTACGGATGCTAACTACGCGGTTGCGGGGGCGTCAAATAACGTCAACTCCATGACTGTGCAGGTCCACGGGACGTATAACGTGGCTGTTGATACTAAGACGACTACGGCACTAAAGATCAACGTCTCGCAAAGCACGACGCTATACGACTGCGTATTTGTGTCTGTGATTATCGTCCGCTAAGGAGCCGAGATGAGCTATATAGGCAGAAGTCCACAACTCGGCGTCCGAACCCGGTTTTATTACACGGCGACCGGCGGCGAAACGTCCCTCTCTGGTGCGGATGACAACGGCAACACGCTGATCTTCTCGGACGGCACCTACGTCGATGTCCTGTTGAACGGCATCACCCTCGTTGCGGGCGCCGACTACAACACCTCTACGGCTAATACCATTTCTGGTCTAGCGGCCTTGACGGCCTCGGACGTTGCCGAGATCGTTGTCTACGACGTGTTCTCCGTGGGCGACACGGTATCCAAGGCCAATGGGGGTGCTTTCGGTAGCGCTGCTCTGGTTATCGACACCACCAATAACCGGGTGGGCGTCAACAAGGCATCTCCAAGCTATGAGCTTGAGGTGGGCGGAGAGGCGGTAGCGACTCAAGGTATCCCCTTCATCACCGAGAGCACGACTGCTAGGACCGTCGCCCTGACCGATACGGGCAACTACATCCGCTGCACAAACTCCAGCGCGACGACGATCACCATCCCGCCCAACTCTAGCGTGGCGTTCCCCACGGGGGCGGAGATCATCTTGTTCCAAGCTGGGACCGGGCAGGTCACCATCGCAGCCGGTGGCGGCGTCACCCTGAACAGCAAGAGCGGAAACCTCAAAATTAGCGCCCAGTACGCTGCTGCGACCTGCAAGAAGGTGGCGACGGACACTTGGGACGTGATCGGGGACCTCAGCGCCTAATGTTCATTAAGAACGTCCTGACCTCCAGCACCCAAGGGGCTGGCTTTGAGGCGGAATACCTCGTCATTGCTGGCGGTGGTGGGGGCGCTTCGGCATACGGCGGTGGTGGAGCGGGAGGCTATCGGACAGGGACGGGCATTTTCAACGTCGGCGCTTCATATACAGTTACCGTCGGAGCAGGCGGGACGGGAGATGCTGCGGGAGGCCCGTTAGGCTCACAGGGCGGTGACGGTGGCGACTCTACTTTTTTCAACACTACCTCTACCGGAGGCGGTGGCGGCAGCTCTTACGATCCTAGCTCTACGGGCCGCTCAGGTGGTTCTGGTGGTGGGGCAGGTTACACGGCGTCTGGCGGCGTAGGTGGCTCAGGTAACACTCCAGCAACCACCCCTTCTCAAGGTAACGACGGCGGCCCTTCTAGTGGCTCGGCGCCTTACTATGGTGGCGGTGGCGGTGGTGGAGCGGGCGCCGCAGGCGGGACTGGAACCGCTACAAATGGAGGCAACGGGGGTGACGGTGTTTCCTCAGCCCTAACCGGAGCAAATGTTTATCGTGCCGGTGGCGGCGGTGCTGGTAACTACAGCGTTGCAAATGGAGGAATTGGCGGTGCTGGCGGCGGTGGAAACGCCGGTTCGCCGGGAGTAGCCGGGGTTGCAGGCACTGCAAATACTGGAAGCGGTGGCGGTGGTGGTCACGCTGGATCGGCTGGTGTAGGGGCATGGACTGGCGGTGGCGCTGGTGGTTCCGGCGTCGTCATCATCAAGCTACCCCGCAAGATCATTGCTGAATTTAGCGCGGGGGTGGCCTACAACTACATTCCGGTGGATGGCTTCCACGTTTATGAGATCACTGGAGCGGGCGTCAGCGATACGGTCACCTTCAAGGACGGCTCGGACATCCCCGTCACGATCAACGACTCCCTACGGTTCAACGATAACGACACCGCGTATCTAACTCGGACCCCTGCTAGCGCCGGAAACCGCAAGACTTGGACTTGGTCTGCATGGGTTAAGCGGGCTGGGCTTACGGGAGCACGACAAGGGCTATTTACCTGCACAAATTCTGGCGGGACCGATTACACGGGCATGGAAATCGACCCGACTAATGGTTTGCGGTTATACGACAATAATGCTGGAGGGGCGTTTTTAACGTCTGCGTTATTTAGAGACCCGTCCGCGTGGTATCACATTGTTTTGAACTACAACACCACTAACTCGACGGCCTCCGAACGGCTAAAATTGTACGTTAATGGCGCGCTAGTTTCGGCTTTTAGCTCAATCACCTACCCTACGCTAAATGCTGACTCCAGAATCAACTCTACAAACCAACACTCAATAGGGAGCTGGGTTCCTAGTTCTGTACCGTATCCTTTCGACGGTTACATGGCCGATGTGTACCTCATCGACGGCGAGGCCCTAGACCCCAGCAATTTCGGCCATGCTGACGACAACGGCGTGTGGCAGCCCATCGCCTACCCCGGAACCTACGGCACGAACGGGTTCCACCTCGACTTTGCCGACAATTCGACGGCTGCGGCGCTGGGCACGGACGTAAGCGGCAACGGTAACGACTGGACGCCTAGCGGTATCACCACCGACGATCAGATGTCCGATACCCCAAGTGTGAACTACTGCACTTGGAACCCGCTGGATAAAGCTATTGCCGAGCTTAGTGACGGCAATCTCTATGCTACGCACACTCCTACGGCGTGGGTTCAGGGACGCGCTAACTTTGCCATGGTTACGGGCAAGTGGTACTGGGAGGCGTCCGGAAACACGCAGTACGCAATGGTGGGAATATCTCTTGCGTCGCAGTCTCAAACAACCTACTTCGGGCAGGGCGCAGCGTCATGGGGGTACTACAGCCTTAACGGTGCGATATACCGTGACAACACTAGCTTCACCTACGGCGCAACGTGGACTAGCTCGGACACCATAGGCATTGCATTCGATGCCGATACGGGCCAGCTCTACTTCTACAAAAACGGGGTGGCGCAAGGTCTTGCCGCTACCGTACCTACGGGGCAGACATACTTCCCGGCAGTGGCGATTTATAACACGAGCGTCCGGCATAACTTCGGCCAAAGCGCGTTCACCTACACCCCGCCCACGGGCTACTCCGCGCTAAGCAGCGCCAACCTGCCCGCCCCGACCATCGCTGACGGCAAAGAGCACTTTGACATCGCTCTATATACGGGAGACGGTGGCAGTCAGAACGTGCGGGGCTTTGAGTTTCAGCCTGACTTTGCTTGGGTCAAAGAGCGCGCCACTACTGAGTGGCACCAGCTTTACGACGCCCTGCGCGGTACGGGGGCATTGTTTAGCAACGACACAAGCGCAGAGCTTACCCTTAGCGGCATATCTTTCTTGTCTAACGGGTTCACCGCATCGGACACGTTCAGGACTAATCAGCGCGGCTTGACCTACGTCGGCTGGGCATGGAACGCAGGCGGCAGCACTGTCACCAACACGGACGGCACCATCACCTCGCAGGTGCGAGCTAACACGACGGCTGGGTTTAGTATTGTTGGCTGGACCGGAGGCGGCGTATCAGGTACAGCAGGGCATGGGTTAGCTCAAGCGCCTGAGATTTACATTTATAAGAATAGAAGCATAGCAGCAAACTGGGCAGTTGCTTTTACGCTTATTGATGGCAGCTTGGACTTTATGTATTTAAATTTAACGAATGCTGCTGGGAATGCTGTACAAGGTTTGCCTACTAGCTCAGTAATTAGTTTGAATGCCGGGGCTGGTGATGTTAACAGCGGACAAAACTATATCGCCTACTGCTTCCACAGCGTAGACGGCTTCAGCAAGTTCGGCACCTACACCGGTAACGGCTCTGCTGACGGTCCCTTTGTCTACACGGGCTTCCGCCCTGCGTTTGTGATGGTTAAGCGGACTAATAGCACGGGCAACTGGAATATTTTAGACACAACGAGAAGCCCGTATAACGCTAACTTCCCCTTGCTTCTTGCAAACACTTCAGGCGCAGAGATTGCGGTATCTACGTTTATTGATGCAACGGCAAACGGGTTTAAGTTTAGGACGACAGGAACAGATTTCAATACTACCGGTGGAACCTACATCTACATGGCGTTCGCGGAGAACCCGTTCAAGACTGCGCGGGCGCGGTGAGTTAAGATGGTAAACAGGGCCGTGGTTATGGGGGGCGCAGCCCATGTTAGACCCTATAACTGCCATAGCCACGGCTACGGCGGCGTTCAATGGCGTCAAGAAGTTAGTCGCAGCGGGGAAGGAGCTGGAAGACTGCATGGGTCAGATGGCCCAGTGGTACACGGCCCTCTCCGATCTGGGGGAGGCAGAGAAAGCTGCCAAGAACCCGCCGCTGTTCAAGAAACTTACGGGCGGGAAGTCCGTCGAGCAGGAAGCGCTAGAGATATTTGCGCACCGCAGGAAGGCGCAGGCGCAGGAGAAAGAACTCCGCGAGATTATCCTGTATGCCTACGGCAAAGATGCTTGGACCGAACTTATCGGCTTGAGGAGGCGCATTCGGCTGGAGCGCGAGAAGGCCATCTATGCACAAAAGCGTAAGCGCGAAAACACGTTCTGGACGACGCTTACTATCGTGGTGCTAACGTTTTTGTGCTACGGATTTTACGCTACACTCACCTTCGTGATTACTGAGCTAAGACCTGACACCGAGGAGGTTCAGGCCGACTGAAGGAACGCGCTATGGAATTTGGCATGGATACCGCGTGGAGCGGATTGCTTACGGCTATCTTGGGCGCTCTAGCTTGGACGTTTAAGACCAGAGCTGACGAGTTACAGCGAATAAGCATTCTGCTCAACCGTACTCGGGAAGAGATCGCTAAAGAGTACGTTACCAAAGTCGAAGTCCATGCCGATATAAACCGCATCATTGACCGCCTTGAGGCTCTGGATGCCAAGCTTGATAGGCTGATGGAGCGCTCATGAGCTTTGACGCGATCAAGAACATCGTCGGTGCCGTAGCACCTACTCTCGGAACGGCGCTTGGTGGTCCCCTCGGCGGTGCCGCAGCCTCAGCCATTGCAACTGTTCTTGGTTGCGACAACGACCCTCAGAGCTTGCAGAAAGCGCTAGCAAAGGCCACTCCCGAGCAGCTCACCGAGATCAAGAAAGCCGAGCTGGACTTTGAGGCCCGCATGAAGGAGCTGGACGTAGACCTCTACGCGCTCCAGACCGCCGACACTGCCGATGCCCGCAAGCACTTTTCCAAGGACTGGACGGCCCGATTCCTTGCTATCACCCTTTGCCTTTTGTTCGCCGGCTACATTGTCCTTGTGACCGTTTTGCCGCCTGACCAAAACTCCGATGCAATCATTAACCTCATCCTTGGCTCGATTACTGGTTCGTTTAGCACGGTCATTGCGTTCTACTTCGGCAGCAGCCAGCGGCAGGACTGATATGAAGGAACGTATGAAGACAGGTACGGAAGGTGTTGAACTTATTAAGCATTTTGAAGGGTGCCGTCTGGAAGCATACCTATGTCCTGCTAACGTGTGGACTATTGGCTATGGGCATACTGGCGGCGTCCGAGAAGGTGACGTGATCGACCAAGAGGCTGCTGAAGCGTACTTGATCGAAGACCTAGAGGAGTTCGAAGGTTATGTTAACGACATGGTGGAAGTCGCTCTCAAGCAAAATGAGTTCGATGCTCTCGTGGCGTGGGTGTTTAACCTTGGCCCGGGCAACCTTAAAGAAAGCACTCTCCTTAACCGCATTAATTATGGACCTATTAGCGACGTGCCTACGCAAATCCAGCGATGGAATCGAGCGGGCGGCAAAGTTCTTGAGGGGCTTGTAAAGCGTCGCGCTGCCGAATCT
>Ga0255776_10002179_pt1 | contig 22141 bp, 16 predicted proteins | sample 071ome_19_FD_179974 | JGI IMG/M metagenome (GOLD analysis project Ga0255776, IMG submission 179974) | Coastal salt marsh microbial communities from the Groves Creek Marsh, Skidaway Island, Georgia - 071413AT metaG (version 2) | ecosystem: Environmental > Aquatic > Marine > Intertidal zone >... | reverse complement strand
GGGTGGATTTTTACAAAATAGCGAACCGACTATGACGTTTTGCACGAAAGAAGCGTGGGGCGACGTCATGGCGATGTTCTCGGATAGAGGTGGCGCAAAGGAAGAGCAACAGTCCGACAACGAAGGCTCAAAATCTGGTTCCGGATCTGGTTACGAAGGCGATGCGAGTCGAGGCGCGCGAACGCCGAAAATGAAGAGCACTCATGCCGCTCAGAAAGCAACAGAAAACCTGAAGGAGGACGACGGCGACGACGATGGATTCCACATCAGAGAGGACACGGTGTGCCTTCCGGCCAACATTGTCGTAGAGAAAGAGGAAACGAATAATAACATGAACAACAACAACGACTTCAATTTCGACATTCGCGAAGACACGGAGTGCATTCCAAGCATTAACGAAATAAAAAAAGGCGCGCTTCAACAGAATAAAGGTTTTGGTAGTCCCATCGCTGTATTGAAGGAAAGAAATATAGAAGACGTCGCGCCGGCAAGGGATGAAAACGATGACGAAAACAAAGTGCCAACGGAGGCCAAGTCGTCTTTAAACGATATCACGGTTAAACGTTTCTCTTCTCCGAAAGGAGAGGAGAATACGGTGTTAATGGCGGTACCGGCTGTTAATGACGATAAGGACAATACTTTGAACAATGTCACATTAATAGAAGAAAATGTAGGCGCGCGCAATTACGAAAAAGGACTGAAAATAACAAAAGAAAAAGAAAAGGAGGAGATTCATCTCGTCGATCCGTTTGCAAACATAGATAACCTCTTGGAAAATGCGAAAATTGAATCGAGCAGCGTGAACGTGTCAGTATCGAACGATCCATCAGAACTTTCCAGCCTTGTCGCGGCTGGAAAGCGAGTGAGCGGCGCGAAGGGCGCCATCGGAAAGAAAGCCGGCGAAGGCGTTGAAGTCACCATAGGTGATAAAGAATACGTGTTGAGGAGTAAGGCTGGTGAAGGCGCGTACGCGTGCGTCTACGAAGCTGAAGGTAAGGAAACATTGAAACCAGAGGATGTACCTCCAGTATTTGCTATAAAAGTCGAATCCAAGAAACTGGCCAGTTGGGAGTTTCTCATATCCTCTCGCTTGTGCGAACGCCTTCCGCGGGGCGCGCCGAGAGACATCGTTGTGCCTTCGCACTTGCGTTTGTTATTCGACGCTAAATCTCAGACGCACACTACCGGCGCTCTCGTGATGAAATTCGGCGATCATGGGACTCTCCAAGACGTCGTTAATTTCTACAAGCTCACAGAAAGTAAGACTGGAGCCATGGACGAAAAACTTGCCATGTATTACTCTATCGAGCTCCTTCGCTTACTCGAATGGACGCACGAAAGCGACGTGTTGCACTGCGATGTGAAACCAGATAACTTACTCTTGCGAAACGGCGGTGAGCGGTGGTTGGATTGGGACAGTTCTCGACCCGGGTCGTGGAAGAAGAAAGGCTTAGCTTTGATCGATTTCGGACGAGCAATTGACTTGAGAGATTACGAGGCAAACACGCAATTCGTAGGAAACGCTGGGACAGAGAGCTTTAGCTGCCCGGAGATGCGCGAGAACAAGAGTTGGGTGTACCAATCCGATTGCTTTGCCATCGCGGCTACTATTCACGTGATGTTGCACGGCGAATACATGGAAACGATCACGGATAGAAAGACGGGAAAGTACGCGCCAAAGCTCGCATTGAAACGATATTGGAACCAGGATGTGTGGAAACTCGTATTTGAAAAGCTCATGAACCATCCCACGACAGAAAGTACGGCAGAGAAACCAAACTTGCGGGCGATTCGCGAAGTTTTAGAGGAAGCTCTCGATGCTAACGGCACCGGTGGAAGCCTGGTGAAATCGCTCCTCGTAAAGCAAACGATTGGAATGTTTGAACTCATAAAAGAAGGAAAAGCAGTTTAAAAAATCACACACAAAAAAAAACGTTGTTGTAATGCATAGAGAGAAGACGTTCGAAAGAATTGAATGTACAGAATAAGTAAATATCATCATCACATCGAATCTATGAGCTACTAAAACGCTGAAGTGACCGCCATGCGTTCATTCTTTGCGTCGATATACACGCAACAGCCACGAAACAAGTCTGCGCATATGATGCCGTCGGCGTGGCAAGACAATCCCAGATCAGACGGATCGCCGTCTAAGTGCGTCAAAGCGCGCACAGTTTCGTGTTTAAAGCCAAACCTTCCTACTCTGAAGCTATCTGCACGAATTGTGAACGTTTCGTTTGATACTCTCGCTAATCTACCCGTGTCTTCCCCGGCGCCACTCAAAATGCCGCCAGGAGACAATCCTTGTTTTTGCTCGATGAGATCCAGTTCGGTAGCCACGCGATTGGATAAAATAACTCCAACACCACCAACGGCTAACGAGAGCTTGTATAAACCGCTCTTTGAGTTTACCGTCTTCACGATGGAATCGTCGGGATTTAAGAAACACTCGACGTAGGGCGCACCGTCAATGAACGTCAATTTTGACCACGGCAACACGAACTCGTCACTACTATTAACACTACTACTAGCTGCGAGCAAATCTTCTTCGCTCGCAAACGCATCTAAAGCCAATTTGGGATTTTTCCTTGACCCTGGTACGCGTTTTGGTATATTCATACGAACAATAGTATCACTAATCGCGTCGATACCTAACGATCCCGCCGGAGGGGACATCAACGTCCCCGGTAATCTGGCCGCTGCGTCTAAGCTTTGCTCCCAGAATGCAACGTTCTTCTGCGTGCTTCCGAACGCCTCGAAATCACCAACTCGAATGTTTCCTCGTATTGGTGCACCACCGACGCCCAAGGAAGACGTATATCCGCAAATCTTTAAATCTTGATTCGCGCTCAAAGCCGCGGCCGCTTTATCGATACCGCATACGTGCGATGAGAAATCGACGAAGAAATACCCGCGACTGGTTTCGGCGAGGAAATGGCCTCCCTCACACCTAACGACGTCGACTGAAGTCGTTTTTGAAGTTCGCTGCGCATCGCTCGACGCTCCGTAATATGGCGCTTCGAAGAAATCCTCGTCTTTTTCGTCGATATCACTCGCGCACATTGTTTCCGTCGTCGTGTACACCGTCACGTGTCCTGCCGCGTGTTCTCTGTGCGCGACTTCTACCACACCCTCACCACTACTAAATCGCCACAACTCAACCCCTTCAGGGGTAATCAACTCCGCTCGCCAGACGGTAAAATCGTCCAAGTTTACAAACGCCCGCATCGCAATTTTCGGTTTGATTGCAAACGCGAGCGCGATTACAGCCGTCCTCGTCTTCCCTTTCGGCATATTCGGAGGCAATATATCTTCACTAACTGCTACATCTTCGCTACTATTATTTCTCTTGTTCTTCCTCTTTTTCTTCGTCGTCGTCACAGGAGGAGGAGGTTTCATCGAATACCTCGCGATGGCGTCCACGCACGTCTCGCACACGCCCACGACTTTTCCTCGCAACATCCCGTTCACCCCGTCCGCCGTCGCCCACTGCCCGGTTCGAATGAAAGTGTTCAAAACGTTCTTCTCGCACCCATCCAGGTGATTTTTACGTATCGTTCCCGATAATTCGGATTCGTACGAGTAGTACTGCTCTGAGTAATCCTCGTCTCTCTTTTCGTTGAACCCGCCGAGAAGTTCGAACCCGTCCTCCTCGAGCTTAACCTTCTCCTTGTACTTGTTTTTATGGTGATGCAGTTCAAACGTTCCGGTCGTTCCCAGCGTGGATATTTCGCCTCGAATTTTCCATAAACATCGATCTTCGTCGTCGTTCGTGCTTTCATTCTCCTCTTCCTTTGTCGTCGTCGATTGCGTTCCTCGTTTCTTCCTCCTCCTCGCGAGTTTTGCCTCGCGCGTTCGTCTCGCAATCGCGTTCGCGTCGAGTTCGTCAACTTTCCCCGGGAAAGGAAAAGAAGACGCGCGCGATACCACCGACGGCGCCGCTCGTCTTCTTCGCAGACGCAGTGCTGCCGTTGCTGACGACGACGACGACGACGACGGTACGAAATCGCACCTCTTTGCGCAGCAGCTCATCGTCGGATGTTCGTATATATATATATCGCGCGTATTTGTAACGACTTTTACGGAAAATTCTTCGCCACTTTAAAGGCTCAAACACACACGACAAACATCGATCAAAGACACACACGCGCGCGCGCGCTCTCTCTTTATAAAAAACAATGGTTCGGTTAAAGCGCGCTCTCTCCTCCACCGCCGGCGTCGCCGCTTTGAACAACTCCTGGCCGTCGACGAACGGGTTGTCCAACTTTCAAATCGACGACAACGTCAAGGAGAAAAAATCGATCGCCGAACGGTGCTCGTCGATCGAGAAAGCGCCCGTTCCGCACCAAAAGTGCAAAGTCATCGCGACCATAGGCGGGGAGAAGAGTAAGAGCGTGGAAGATTTGTGCTCTTTTTTGGAGGCTGGGGTGACCGTGGCGCGGTACGATTTCAGTCACTCGACGAGTTCGCACGAGGAATTTCAGGAGGTGATGGAGAATTTGACAAAGGCGCAGAAAATAACCGTACGTTTAGTTTATTACGTTTACTCGCACGTTCGAAGACGCGATCGCTCTCGATTCTTCTTCGTGTTCTTCTTCTTCTTTGACTGACGACAATAACACTAACGCCCTCTTTCTTTTTTACTCATTACCATTGACTCTGTACAGAAACGATTGTGCGCGACGTACCTGGCGTTTGGCGGAGACACGTGCCGCGTCGAAGTCGCCGAGGAGTTGGAAGACGAGGAAGACGACGAGGCGTCTACTTCGGCATCGGATTTTGATGGCGAAGGAGAAGAAGAAGATGAGGAGAAGAGAGACGATCGGTTCTCGTCGTCCGAGAGCGTGGCGGCGACGAAACGGTTCGCTCCGGCGAAGAAAGGCGAGAAGAAAAAATCGTTGAAATTTTCCAGAGGCGGGATGGTGAAGTTGTCCAACACGAAAGAGGCGCAAAAGATTACCAGCGCGAGATCGATTCCGTTGGGCGATCACTTCGAGCACTTCGCGGCGCACTGCGACGTCGGGGACGAGATTTTCATCGCGCCGTTGATTGGTAATAATAACGATAAGAGCGCAAAGTTGATTGTGAGAAACGTAGATGGGGAAACGGTGACGTGCGAGTGCGACGGAGATTTAGAGTTTGACGTTGGCTATGCCGGGAATTCAATCGCGATGCGGTTCAGACGCGAATCCGGCGCGCTCTCTCCGGGAGATGAACAGTTGCTCAAGAAGATTAGTCGTTCGGTTCCGGTGGATTTCGTCTCTTTTGGAGGCGCCACGGGAAGCCATCAGTTGGCGGAATTGAAAAGAGCGGCGCAAAAATTTTATCCAAAAGTTGCTTTGATTGCGCGAGTCGACACGTTGAAGGCATTGCAGAGCGTCAAAGAGACATGCAAAGTTGCGGATGCCATTTTATTGGCCAGAGGTGATTTAGGTGCCGTCATCGCTCCGGAGAAGATGTTCCGCGTGCAAAAATTCGTATTGCGGGTATGTGAAGAACTCGGTACGGTCGCCGTGGTCACCAGACTCGTCGATTCGATGATTAAGGCGCCACGACCGACCCGAGCGGAAGCGACGGATATTGCGAACATCGTTTTAGACGGCGCGGACGCTTTAATGCTCGGTAAAGAAACCTATTCGGGCATGTTCCCGGTGGAATGTGTCAAGACTGTTTTAGCCATCGCGAACGCTGCGGATAGAGTGTACGATTACGAATCGCGTTACGCGAGACAGAAGAAGTTTGTTTCCTCTCGAATTTCTGCGTTGTCGGAAGGAAGAAGCGATAAGTTTCCATCCGGTAAAGGTAACGCGCGAGAATCGAAGGAGGAGAGCGCGTGGATGAAACATATAAGCAACGTCTCGCGCAGAGAGTTGCACAAATGGTCCTTAGCCGATGCCGCGGTTTCATGCGCGTACCAAACGCGCGCGAGTTGCATCGTTGTATTTTCGCACACCGGAGAAACGACCCGAATGATTGCAAAATACAGACCGATTTGTCCGGTGATGAGTTTGACGATTCCATCTATTCGAGGCGGCAGTTTGAGTTGGGTCATCGAAGGCGCCGAGGAGGCGAGGCAGCAGCTGATCATTCGAGGCATCATTCCTGTTTTATCCGACGGGCGCGAGGCGGTGAGTAAGATTATTAGCAACGATGCGAACGTGTCGGATGTATTTTTAGATGCGTTGCGAAGGAATCCGTCCGGCGCGGCGGATGTCGAAGCTATGGCGCGATTGCGACAACTCGGTTTAATCCAACCCGGAGGCGTTTGCGTGTTTTGCCAATTAATCGGCGGCGTCTCCACGGTTAAAATTCTCGAATACGGCGGAAGAGTCATCGAAAGTATCAACGTTGGCACGAATTCTCCGGGTTCTCCCGAGAAAAGACGCGCCGCGGCGTTGCACGCACAAACTGCCGCGTGGGCCTCTGGTCGAAGAGATAGTTTACACGACGACAATGCGCTCGGCGGCCAACCGCCTCAAATCATGGACGAACTCTTTGGTACCCGCGCCGCTTCACCGTCGTTGCAGACGCAAACGTCCATACGAATGGCACACGTGGGCACATTTGCTGGTGAAAACTTGAGCGACATGCAAACCGCAAATAATCACGTCACTTATCCGCCTCCGATGTACGACAGATCAAGACTCGGTAGCGGGAGTCAACAAAGTCTCACGTCGTCCATCGGCAACATGACCATCTCGCACTCCAGCCGCGAAAGTTTAGAAGATATCAAGGAGAGTCCGCCGAGACAAATGTCGCCGCTGGGTCGAAACTCGGGCGATGGGCAAAGATCCTCGTTCGATCGCGAAAAGTTTGCCAGAAGACGGATAGAATTGGAGCGCGAAAAGGAAGAATTCATGATGGGAGGAGAAGCGCCCGCGGAGACGGACGACGGGACGCCGTTCGGGAAGAACATCCCCTCCGGAATGCCGCCTTCGGGTAAGTTTACCACGTCGCCAAGTTACACCGGACGCATGTGAGAATCGGAGTAGGAGAAGTATTCATACATAGAAACCAGGACAGAGAGAGAAATCGAAAGATTTTTTGTATTTATTATTACAACTTTAGTTTTACAAACAAGATGTGTGTGTATATGTACAGACGCGCACTCGTTCACGCGCGCACGCGAAGTGCTTCTCTCGTTTCTTACTTTCGTGACGACGGCTAATGAGTTCGGCTCATATGAATGTGATGCATCACAGATTCTCAGCAGATATTTCAAGTTTTTCCGTAATCATCGCCGAACGCAACAACTCACACACACCACGAAAGACTTTCAAAACGAGCGCACTCGTGCGTAAAACGTGACGGAATCTTCTCCTTCCTCTTCCTCTTCTTCTCCATCTGCGTTATCACTCTGGTCCTCTCCATCATCATCATCGTCGTCGTCGTCGCTCGATGATGCAATCGGACTCTCGTTACCCAACTCAATCGCCGCGCTCATATCCAAGGCGTGTTGAAAATCTCTCTCTTCTTCCTCGACGTTGGTCGTAAAATCCTCGTACGCGAATCGGTGTCGCAGCGATACGTGCGCGACGATGTTTTGACAGACGTAGTCCGGACGTCCCCAAGGCATGGCGGCGCATATCGGACACACGGCGGAAGATCTAGACGTGCCGTGTTCGGTGATGACGTGCCTGGTAAACCCCTCGACGGAGGTAAACGTATGTCCAAAACCGTTCTCGCACAAAGGACACGCGTACGAAACGTTCGTTCCAGCTCCTCTATTCGTCGAATTTTGCGTGGAAGTCGCCGCCGCTACCGCCGCTGATTTCTTCCTTTCCTCCTCTCTCCTCTTCGCCTCCTCGACCGCTTTAGCCGCTGCCTCGCGAAATTCTTTGTGCGCATCGCACTTAGCCACGTGCTCTCGATGCTCGCTCAATTTGAACGACGTCTTGCACGGACACGTCTTCACTATAAACGCGCACAACTTCTCCTCGCACCGTTCGTCGACTTTAAACTTGCGCGACAACGGTGAAAATTTTTCGCGACACACCGGGCATGGCGTCATCGTTTTCGTCGGAAACTTTGACGCCCATCGTTGCAAACACGCCTCGCAAAACGAGTGCACGCGACACCCCGCAAACACCGGGTTATCTTTCGGCTGTTTATACGCCGCGCTCGTCGAGCGCGATAGGAGAAAGACGAAACGAAAGACGGTTACGGAAAAAAAAACAAAAGCAGAGAAAGATTATCGAATCGGTTCTCTCGTTCTTCGCTCCTTCCCGCTCAGATCGCGAATTACGAGCGTGTTTGTTATAATCATTGTCTATCTCAGCGAAAACTTCCTTTCGTATCATCATCGCGGAGAAGAAGAAGAAGAAGAGAGAAGAGAGAGGAGAAATCCTCCGAAATCGAAACCTTTTTGTTTAAAAAAAAAATTCTCAAATCGCTTTTTGTGCAAATTCCAAGAGAAAAGAGAGAGAGAAAAAGTCGGCGTTTCCCCGCTCAGAGCAAACTAGTGTTTTTGTGATCGTGAACGCGCTTTGAAGCGTTTCATAAGCCTTATCCCATGAGTGATTTTTAACATCATCGCGGGAAACGCCGCAAACACCACTCCTCTCTCTCTCTCTCTGCGAAACCGAGCGCGCAGGCGCGCGCAAACGCGTCTTCGAAAAGAAGAAAAAGAAAGCAGAGCAGATACAAAAACTGACCTCCGCGCATATCGAACACTCCAAATCCCCGGGAATGTCCTCCAAACCCTCGAAACCAATAATCGAGTGCATCATCATCGCTCGTTGCTTCGCGCGCTCTGTTGTTCGATCTTTTTCTCTCTCTTCAAAAGAGGGATCGGTGAGAACGTCGAGATCTCTTTCGAAGTGCGATGGCGCGATGCCCATGCGTGTGCGTGTGCGCGTATTTTTTTCTTCCAAAAAAGTGAGGAGTTTTTTCAAGACAAAAGTCGTGTGTGAAGATCTCTACGCGCGCAACTCTCTCTCTCTCTCTTTCATTTTCCTAACAAATATAGCGTATTCTTCGTCTGTGGGTTCTGTACACCCTTTTTCTCGCAAGTAGTGTAAGCACTCGGTGTGCTCGTGATATCGTGCGTTAGCGATGTGTGGCCAGTCGTCAACAGGTACTTTCGCCTCTTCGACTAAGTATTTGAGGCAATCAAGATGACCTTTGCGCACAGAGTATAACACGCATCCTGTCTTTGCATCATCAGATATCTTTCTTTTTTCGACGAAATATTTCAAGATGTCCAGTTGACCTTCTTGTGCCGCCGTTTCTGCAGCATCCTTTTCCGTTTCTCGCGAAGGTTTCACCTTGGCGAAAAGAAAGCGAAGGCAGTCGATGTGCCCTTTTCCGGCAGCGATACCACATAACTCTTGGTCGCCATAAGGACAATTATGAGCAAAGCAGTACTTCAATATCTCGAGATTATCTACGTATGTTGCAAAATTAATCGTCCGTTCATCCCACTCGCACTTTTTCTCTTCTCTCGACCACTTGAGTAACTCGAGTTTATTCGTTAAAGCAACAAGAGAGCAAAACGAGGCTTGATCTGCCACGGTTCCATCGTCACATATCCTTCCCCATTCGATATTATTCCACGCCCATTCCAGCGTCGAAATGGATGTGCATTCGTGAATATACCAAAAGATTTCCGATTCGTCTACCCCCGCGTATTTGAGTAACTCCAAACTCTCGGTATTCGCGTTTGCAAAGAAATATCGATCTGTCTCGTTCAATTTCGTCATCACATGCGATACAAAAATATCCCTGTGATGCGTCACCAACCCCGTCCACAACTTTGTCGGACCGAGCTTCAAACGCTCCAAATCCGCCTCAGCCTCTGCGTTCGCCTCTTCCTCCTCTTTTTTCTTCTCCCTCTTCGCCGCGCCGGAGAGCTTTTTCTTCCCCATTATTACTATTATTAATACTATTATTATACCGGTCAAGTCTCCGTAAAAATGGCGTTTTTCCGAAGCCGTTTTGGAAAAAACATGAATTCAACAGAAAAAAGAACGCGCGCGAAGCAAACTCACCGATGACAGAGACAGAGGACACAAAACCCACCGACGATGGAGGACAACACGATCAGCGCACCACGAACAATAAAGAGGATCGCGACAAACAACAACAAAAACCAATCCCACCGTTACACGTCGCCGCGCGGACCGGCGACCTCGATGCGCTCTCCAAACTCCTCGCCTCGGCCGACAAGCTCGAACGCAGCCTCAACGAGCGCGACTTTCACGGACGCACGGCGTTGCATTTAGCCGCCTGGGCGAATCAAAAAGACGTGGTGGAGAGATTGTTGGATGTTGGCGCGGATGTGAGCGTTGGTGCCGCGGATGGCGTGCAAGCGATACACTTTGCGTGCATGAAAGGATATTTAGGTATGTGTTTTTTTCCAATTTCACTGACCTCTCTCACATTTTTTGGTATTAGGTATCGTCAAAGCGCTTCTCTCGCGCGAGCGAACGAATCACGCGAACGTTCGAGCGAAAACGAACAAGAACGAAAATTGCATGCACTTCGCGTGTAAGAGCGGGAGCGTGGAGTTGGTGGAGTATTTGGCGAAGAAGAACGTTTCGGTACTTTTGAAGAGCGCGAAGAAGAAGTACGCGGCGGATATGACGAATAAGAAGGAGATTTTAGAGATTGTCGAACGGTTGAAAGCGACGCAGGAGAAAGAGGAAGAGGGGAAGAAGAAACGCAAGAAGAAGAATCAGGAGGGTGGTGATGGTGATGGAGGAAAAGAAGATGTAGTTGTAGCGGAAGACGATGCGGTAGTTTTAGAGATGGCGGCGGGACCGATGTTGCCGCCGCATTTAATGCAGGCGAGTAAAAACGATAGCGAGAAAGAAGACGGAGACGAGAAAGAAGAAAAACCAACGGCGAGTAAGAAACAAAAGACGAAACCGCCGATAATGGGCTTAAGCTTCGGCGAAGATGATGAATAGTAATGATACAAGTTATATCGTTCGTTTTTTGTATTTCAAACGAGTTGATGTTATTCTTAACGCCCGCGACCTTTATATCCTTTCGCGCCTCCGCCGCTTTGTTTCGTCTTCTTCATGCCTTTCTTCTCGTCGCCAAACGCGTACTTCTTTCTCCCCATAATCGCGCTCAAATCGTCCTCGCCGACGTCATCGTTTCGAATTCTTTTGAACCCACCACCTTTCTTCGCGTCCGCGTCTCGCATCTGACTCGCTGCGATTCGTTGCGCCTCGTTCACGCGTTCTAACATAACCAGACACTGTTCTTCTTCCACGGGATACTTCTCCAATCTCTTCTCGATGAGCCGTTCAATTTTTTGATACAATTCCACGTCGTATTGCGTGACCAAAGTAATCGCTAACCCGCTTCTGCCAGCTCGCGCGGTTCTTCCTACTCTGTGCACGTAATCCTTGCTATTCATCGGGACGTCGAAATTGATAACCACGTCGACGCTGGGAATATCTAAACCTCTCGACGCTACGTCGGTGGCGACTAAAATGTTTCTCTCGCCGGCTTTAAATTTATTCAACGCGCCTTGCCTTTTCGGCTGTGACATTTGCCCATGAATCGGAATCGCGCTGAACCCAAGATTCCTAGCCACCAGCGCTAACTTTCTCGTCTGTTCGCACGTCCTCGTGAACATCATGATCGTACTCGCGCTCAATTCATTCAACAAGTAACACGCGTAACACTCCTTATGTTTCGCCGGCACGAACAAATAATTTTGCTTCAAACTTTTCACGGTGGAATACTTGCTCGCGACTTCTACTTTTACCGGATCTCTCAAACACGCTCTCTGTAACTTGTTCACTTTACTCGTCATCGTCGCCGAAAACAGCTGCGTTCGCCTCTCCCTCGGAATCACCTTCAAAATCGTATCGATTTCCTCCTCGAAATCCAAATTCAACAATCGATCCGCCTCGTCCAATATCAACACTTTCAACTGTCGCAAACTAAACCCTTTCGTATTCTCCAAGTGATCGACCACTCGCCCTGGCGTCCCGACTAATATGTGCGGACGTTTCCCAATCTGTAAAGACTGCGACGTCATGTCCATCCCACCTACAAGCACCGCGCACTTCACGCCGATATCTTTACCCAAAGACTCAAACTGTTCCGCGATTTGACTCGCCAATTCTCTCGTCGGCGATAACACCAGCGTGTGAAACGCCTGCGGCTTCCCCAACAAATCTTGCAAAACCGGCAACGCGAACGCGCCGGTCTTCCCCGAACCGGTCTGCGCGAGACCGATGACGTCTTTACCTCGCAACGCGTGCGGGATGGATTGAACTTGAATCGGGGAGGCGGCGGACCACTTCATCTGTTCACACGCGGTGCACAGTTCTTTGCAGACGCCGAGAGAGGCGAACGTGACTGGTTTATCTTCCTCTTCTTTATCATCCTCTTCCGTCGCGTGTTTGTTCTTCGGCGACGGTGGTGGTCGCTTTCGCTCGTTGTCGTCGCTTCGGTCGCTCTCCGTGTCCGACATCTTTTCTTCTTGTGTCTGCGGCCGCCAAAAAAATGAAGCACAAGTTTTGCAGCTTTTTGAGAAAATGGACCACGACGAGAGCGAAAAATGATGACGAGGACGACAACGGGTGCGCGAACTACAACACTACTGCATGCCTCTTAACACTTCTAATTCTATATTGTATCTATATTCTACGTCGAGCATTAATCGTTATCGTCTTCTTCGCATTCGGTGTCCATCAAAAACAACTTCCCGAACAAAGCCGTGGAGGTGGACTTGCGCAAGTAGAACAAACCGAGACCGCTGCCTTTGGATTTTGCTTTTTCGAGCAAGTCTTGTTTTCTGTCGAGCAAGATTTTCGTTCGCTCTTTCAAGTTGGAGGTGAGGATGTATGGTTCGCCTTCGATGATGTTCGCCAAGGTGAATTCTGGGGTTATCAGGAACCCGGTGGAGGTGGTCGGGGGCGACTGCGCGGCGGCGGTTGCGTCGTCGGAATCGTCGAAATCGTCGTCGTCGTTCGCCGTCGAGGAAACCGCTCCTTTACCGGCTTTCAACTCGAACGTAACTTTTTTCCCACCGCCATCTTCGTCCCCGTCCTCCTCGAAACTAAAAAACTCTCTCTTCAACACGTCTAACCCATCCTTCACGCCTCTGATTTCCTCGCTCGTCATCAACAAAATCTGCGGATTGTTCTCCACCACCAAATCCAAATGTTTCACGTCTTTCAAAACCACCTTCCACTCGATCGCCGCTTTCGTGATCTCTCTAAAGCTCCTCTCCAAAACCTCCGGTTTTTTCCAAAGCATCGCGTTCACGTCGCACCTCGGAAACAAAATCTTCATCCTATCCAACCGATTCGCCAGCGAATCTCTCGCTTTTTCATCCTCCGGTGCCACGAACTCATCCTCCAATCGCATCTCCGCTAAACCAGACCCGAGCGCGATCAATCGTTTCAGCATCTCTCTATCTTTCACGCCTCTCGACCGCCAAAACTTTCTCAAGCTTTCTTCCTCTTCGTCCGCTTGCGGTTGCGGGAACATCCACTTGTTTTGTTGCACCAAACGATCAAAGTTTGTCGTCGTCGTCGTCGTTTTAACCGTTTCGTCTTCTTCTCGTCTTTCCCCGTCGTTCAAAGCCGCTCTTCTCGTAAACACAAGGCCAACTCTTTTCTTCGTCGTTTTCCGACGAGAAGAAGAAGAAGAAGAAGAAGAAGAAGAACACGTCGAAGCTCTTTCGAGCATCATCATCGCGTTATTCTTCTTCGAGACGTGTGTGAGTTGTTTCCTTCAGCGCGCGCTTTTTTAATGGAAACTGACGACGAGATGCGGAAAAACTTCATTTCTAAACCATACGCGTAAAGAGAGAGAGAGAACTCTCCGGAGAGATATGCGCTCTCTCCTCGTCGTCTCGCAGAAGAAGAAGACGATGACGACGGCGGCATCGTCGATGATGGCGACGATGATGATTACGACGACGACGACGCCGTCCCGGCGAGGAGCGTCTTTGTCGTCTTCGTTCTCCTCCTCGTCGGTGAGCATCGACCCTTCTTCGATTTCCAATTCGACGCTCGCGGCGGCATCAGCGCAAGCGGCGAGAAGGAGCGAAGAAGGAGCTTCTTCATCCTCGAACGATAACGTCAACAACAACAGCGCGCTCGATTACCTCGTCTACACGTTCCCTTCTCTCGTTTGCGCGAGTTTGGGGTACTGGCAGCTTCAACGGAGGGAGGAAAAGATTGCAAAAATACGAGCGAGAGAAACCGCTTTGGGAAGCGAACCGTTGCGTTCGCTCGCGGAGGTGACCGAGGACACGGAGGAGTTTCGAAGAGTCGTCGTGGAAGGCGAGTTGGATGGAAACAGAACCGTGCGCGTGGGACCGAAAGTGAGAACGTCGGAAATTTCAAACAACGAGAAAATAGCCGGGTTTGATGTGATTACGGCGATCAGAGAGAAGAAGAAGAGCGGCGGCGGGACGTGGTTGTTTGGGCGGTTCGGCGGTTCCGTCGTCGACGAGAAGGTGGACGGAACGGTCACGGCGCTCGTGAATAGAGGTTTCGCGGAACGCGGATTCGAGGACGCGAAAGGCGGGTTGTGTTTGAAGACGATTGGGGTGGTGAGGAAAGGAGATGGAAAAGGGTACTTTACGCCGGACAACGTGCCGGAGAAGAGCGTTTGGCATTACGTGGACGTGAGAGGGATTGGCGAGTATTTGGGGCTCGTCGGCAGCGGGAACGACATCGAGGAGAGTTTTTCGAGCGAACGACGGGGAGAAAAGGAAAAGACTTTCGTTCCGTACGTGCAACTGGTCAGAGCGATTGGCGAAGCATCTTTTTCTGGACGACAGCGGCAGCCGGTACCAGTCGCCGAGGAGGAGTTGATGAAATTTTCCGTTCTCCCGGAGCAGCACATGAACTATTCCATGACGTGGTTTTCGCTCTCCGCGGTGACGTTAGGGATGGCCTCGCTCGCGCTGAAGAAGAAAAAAGTACCAAAGTTGTAACAAAAAAAGTTGTGTTGTATTCTAAATTAAAGGCATTACTAAATTTCATTCTATTGTTGAGCCGACCCGAACATGCGCACGGACACTTTGTCCAATTCGCTCGTCGATGGTCTCAAATTCCCATCACCAAAACCTGGTCGTCTCCAAATTTCATTCACAGGCCCACCACCGCACGCGTTTATCGAGCCTAAGGGGTGCTTCAAATCAGTGCTAATCGCTCTGGCAATTTCTCCAAACTCTCCGTGGACGTTGATTTGATCTCTAGAGCTGTACCCGAAATGAGTCGAATCCAACTCCCATCGTTTGGCATCCGTGAACTCGTCCGTCATCGTCATCATCGAATCTCCTACCTCTTTTCCTACTTCTATGTCGTTACTTCCTGTCGTCGTCGTCGTCGTCGTCGTCGTCGCTTTCTCCATTATACGTTTTGCAAACGGATCCTCTAATCTATATCTCACGTTAAACAAACCGAACATGGCTAAGGAGCTCAAACAGGAAAGCAAGCACGCGTACGCGAGAACCCAAATCTTGGTCGATTCCGATGGATTTCCACCCGTCGCTTCGTCTTCGTCTTGCAGCATACTCGTGACCAAATTTGCGTAGTACGGACCCCAGAAGATAGGGTGGACAAATATATATACCCGCGCGAACGCTCTCGTCGCGATTGGCGTTCGATAGACTTTGATTAATCTCAAATTTTCCCAAGCCGTCATGCACGTCGTCAAATAATTCCTCAATCTCGCCGCCTCATTCCCCGGGAAACCAACGTACTTCAACTCTTCCGTACACGCGCTCAACTTGTTAAACCCGCTAAAAACTTCATCGCACAACCTCGAGTGCATTTTCATCGCTTTCATTTTCGCCTCTCGCCCTTTCGCCGTATTCAAATGCATCAATCTGTGCGCGCTTTCCGTGCACAACACGTCCCGAGCGTTCGCGACCAACTCGACGACGATACCTCGAACTTTATCCACGTGACCGTTCGGAAGTAACATGCGACCTCGCTCTTTCGGTATCACTCCTCCTTCTTTCATTAAATGCCCGGGCGCGTACCAATCCCAATCTCTGTGTCCGTAGAAATAGCTCACCAGAGTCGCCTTGAACGTCGCCACGTGCTCTAAAGCTCTCTCTCTCCTTTTAAACGCTTCCGACAAGCTCGACGTCAACGGGAAAATAATCACGAAACTAATCACCGCCCACGAGACGTTCGCGGCGAGTCGATGACCGTTCACTTCGTGCAAAGCGAACGTCAACACCGACGCCGACGATATCAAGCACAGAAGGAACGCTTCTTTCGTGAGCAAATATTCAGAGGCGACTCGGATGGATGCGAGGAACTGTAACGCGGAGGAATGCATCTCGTCGCACAAAGAAGAAGAAGAAGAGGGAGAAGAGGGAGAGGAGGAAGAAGAAGACGGTTGCGAGCAATACCGACGCATGGCCGCAGAGGCCGAAGAAGAAGAAGACATTTTGTGCGTTCTTTCTCCTTTAAACTGCGCGCGCTCCTTTCGTTTTTGAAGACGAATTGGAAAAATGAAATCTCCAATTTTCCCTAAAAACACGCGCTGTTTTTGTGCCGTATTTACACACACTTACACACACATCGCGTCACACTCGAGATAAAAAGAGCCAAGAACCAGAGAGAAGAAGAAGTCACGCGCAACAACACGCGACGGAGAGAGAAAATGACCACCACCACCAACGCGGCTGGCGGTCAGGTCCACTACAAGTTCAAATCCCAAAAGAATTACGACACGGTCACCTTCGACGGCGTCTACATCTCCGTCGCGAATTTAAAACAACTCATAGCGGAAAAGAAAGGATTAGACAAAGAAGGCACGGCGGAATTGTTACTGACGAACGCGTCGGATAATCAAGATTACAACGACGATGCGACGTTGGTGTGGAAGAACGCGTCGGTGATTGTTCGACGGGTACCGAAGGCGATGGGGAAAACCATCGGCGACGACGAGGAGTTGAAGGAGGAGAAGAAGCGGATCTACGTGAAACCGCCGGACGCGGCGACGTTGAACATGGCGCAACAAGCGGCGAATAGGAACAGGAGGAACATGTTGATGGCAAAGAGAGAGAAAAGAGAGCGGTTGAAGAAAATGAGAGAGGAAGGAGAAAACGGAGGAGGAGAAAACGAGGACGAGGAGGAGGATTTGGAGGAGGAGGAAGAGAAGGAAATCAAAGACTTGATCGCGAACGAGACGAAGAATTGGGACGCGGAGAGGATGAACGCGAGAAACGCGAAGATTGTCGCGAAAGCGGCTGGGAATCAACCGTTACGGCAAGGCATTGCGACGAGGAATAACGCGGCGCCGGTGCTGTCTCAAGGCGTGCAATTGGCGAAGGAGATGCAAGCGAATAAAATTATGCACCAGAGTTACGTGCGAGCGGACGGCGCGGGAGTGCCTGGACCGGGGTACGTTTGTAAACGCTGTAACGTGCCCGGACACTGGATTCAAGACTGTCCGCAAGGGAAAGATGCGAACGTGGAGGTTGTTAGGATGAAGACGGCGTACGGTATTCCGCAGAATAGGTTGGAAGGGACGGATACGGGAGTTTTGGTCGGGCCGACGGGAGAAAGCGTGGAGATGAAAGCGGACGAGACGGAGTTCGATCGAATGATGGGATTTTTAACCGGCAAAGAAGAAGATGATGACGACGCGAAGGTGCTGATGATTGGTGATAAAAAAGATGGCGAGAGAGGGGCGGAGGATGCGAAAAATGCACACGAAGTAGAAAAACAGCAACCTTCGCCGTCGGCGGCAGCGGCGGCGGCGGGTGCTCATAACGGAGGCGTTCCATTGCCGATGCCGCCGCCGGGCGGTCCGCCGCCGGGCGGCCCCCCACCGCTGCCTATGGGTCCGCCGCCATCTACCGCGGAAACGAGAGAGGAAAGAGACAGAAAGCACGCGGAAGAGAAAGCGGCGGCGAAAGAACGGTTCGTGAACATGTCGCAGGAGGAGGTTATGAACATGGATCCAGCGGAGATGGAAAAGTTAATGGCGCTGATCGGCGACGAGAACGAAGATATGATGGGTGGAGGTGGCGGTATGCCACTGCCCGGTATGCCACCGCCGTACGCGCAGCAATATCGGCGGGGTCCTCCCGGAGGAAGATTCCATCCGCCCGGAGGCGCTGTTGGTTTTCACAACGCGGTCATCAAAACGGAACCGAAAGTAGACATGACGCCGGAAGAGGAACAAGAAGCAGACAGAATGTTAAGAACTGGCGATTTTAGCTCGGTAGAAGCGATGTTGAAAACGTTTGGGTGCACTCCAGAACAAATCGAAACTTTGATGAAGACGCAACCGACGTTTCCAAACCCATTCTACGGCGGCGGACCGGGAGCAGGAGGAGGAGGAGGAGGGCATTTTGCCGGTCCCAAACCTTGCTACGCGTACGCCAAAGGCGAGTGCTTCCGAGGCGATCGGTGTCGATACTGGCACGACCCGTCGATTCCACCGCCGGATCCCTCGAAACAAATCGGCGAAGGCGGTCCGTGTTGGGCCTTCGCGCAAGGACGATGTTTTCGAGGCGACGCGTGCAGATATTCTCACGATCCGAGCGTTTTACCGAAAGATTTAGAAAACAATCCGTTTCGAAATGCGGGCGTGCAAGATGGTCCGCCGCCGTCGCAATTTGGCGGCGCCCAATTCGGAGACGGAGGACCACCACAATTTGGTGGCGGTGGCCGAAAGCGAGTGCGAGACAATTCCAGAGATCGATTCGAAGACGGTAATCTCCAACGAGAAGACTCGCGAGAGGGTCGTCCGAGCTCGCGAGGAGGGTACGACAATCCACCGAGACGACGAGACGATTCGCGCGACCGCGGTGCTCCTCCGTTTCGATTTGGCGCAGAACAACAACCATCTTCAGACTATCATCAACGAGGCCGTCGCGTGCCGCCCGGTCCACCGCCAGGATCCAAACGCACTCGCGACGATTCGAGAGAACCCCCCGGAGGAAGCCGACCGCCGAGCAGAGACGGGGGCCGTCCTCCGGAAGCGAAGCGGTCCAGACGAAACGCGGACGACGACGATAACGTCCAGCAGCAGCAACAACAACAACAACAACAACAACAACAGCAAGAAGGCGGATTCGTCGAGGGTTCCCGAGGAGGAGGAGGAGGAGGAGTAAGAGGAGGAGGTAGAAGAGCGGGAGGAGGAGGTAGAGGTCGTGCCCCCCCACCGCCGCCGCGTGGCGGCAGAGGTAGTCGAGGAAATAGCATCCGAGATAGATTAACCCGATAAAAAGTCACTCGTATAAAGTAGAGAGAGAGAGAGAGAGAATTTAGAATAATAATATTAATACTTCCGCGCCGGCATATTCATTCGATCGCACAGAAAGCGAGAAAGTGCTTCAACTCTTCCACATAAAACACACTTACACGCATTACAAAAAAAAATGGGACAGTGCGCTTCGTCCCAACACCATCGAGGCAAAAAGGAGGACCGAATAGCCGTTAACCTCACCGATGAATCTCTGCTATCTCCGAGGGGCACGCACGCCATCTGCGACGGGTACGTCGACCCGCAACGTCTCGCGACGCAGATGCGATTTTTTCGAAGACAGGTACAAAAGCAAAAACTGGCGCCGTTCTGGATTCCCGAAGACGAAGAGAGCGCAAACGGAGCGTTTGAATATTGCTCGATATGCGCGTGCTATTATAAGAGCGTGAACGTGACGGAGTGTTGTAAGTTTCAGTTGTGTTCAGAGTGCCACGCGAGAAATGTGAATGGATTCGCGTTTAGGGAAGAGAAAGATTCCACGCGAGGAACAGGTCGTTACCGTTGGATTCGAAGTCGGAGGACTCGCGCCGCGGCGACGAAACCGTCGTGCGTGTGCTGCAGACAAGAAGATTATAAAATTCTGTATCGAGGGATGAAGACTAAAAAAGAGCTTGAGAAAGCGTTGGAGGAGAAGAAACAGACCGAGATGTATTTGGAGCGCGCGAAAGTTGGCGTCGAGGAAGAGTCGAGGAGGAGACAGTCTTTAGCGAGGGAGGGAAACGGCGAACGCGGGGACGTGCCGAAAGGATGGGAGGAAGAGTACAGCATGGCGAGGTTAGCGGAGGAAGGTGGGAGTCCGCGCGCGAGACAAGAGATCGCGGAGATGGGTTTTGATAGAGTAGCTTTACGTGTAAACGGTAGAAATAGTAGCGGCTTGACACCGAGTCAAAGAATGTCTTTGCTCCGGGGGAGAAGCGAAATGTTCGCGGAGATGTACGACGCTTTGTTCGATGACGACGGCGCCGCCGACGGAGATAGAAGAGGGAGTCAGAGAAGTCGAAGAAGTTTTGATTTAGGCTCGAGGCGGAACTCACAAGAGTTTAGAAGAAATTCCGAAGAGTTTTTTCAAAGAGGCACGCTTCCGTCGCTCACCGAGTCGGAGGAGAACACCACAAGCACTACCGCTACTACGACGAGAAGCATACAAGAACAACGACGTTTAGTGCAAGACTTTCGAAACATGGTGTTGGAAGAACTCTATCTTTCTGAAGCTATTTATAGAAGCATGCTCGACGTCCACGAAGATGAAAGTGAAAATGTTCATCCACATGTCGAGGAGGAGGAGGGGGAGGAGGAGGAGGAGGAGGGTAACAATAGCGAAACCGAAGATGCTTCCGATTTCGAAGAACAAGAACGAGACCAAGACCAAACAGGGACGTCGAGGTATGCATCCTCGACATCGAGAGATACCTCCTCGGATAGCGAAGAATCAGAAGAGAATTATAACTAGATGTCTTACTACCTAGGAATGTGTTAATATAGCAAAAAGGACTCCTAAATTTTATCGAAGCAAAAAATAAGCACTTTTGATGGCGCTCCTCGTGACTCTCGCCGCGAAATTCGCTCCGCCGCCGCTGCCACCGCTCGTCTTTTTCGCGCGTTTGGCGACTTTCTTCATCGTCGCCGGTTCTTCTTCCCTTTTAACTTTTGTCCTTTGTGTGTTCTCACTCGTATTCACCATCTTCTTCTGTCTCGTCGCAACAAACGCGGTCGTTCTCCCGCCCACTTCGCAAAAGCTAATCTTCTCCCCGTTCGGCATCTTCGCGTTTTGATTCTTCCCCCATCGATGATGGAACAACCAATCGCTCGGAAACCGACCCGAATCCGCCTCGTTTTCAACCGCCACCTTCGTGACGTCGAACATCGCCTTCCTCAAACTCCGCATCGCCTCTTCGTTCAGCTCGCTCGCTCTCACTTCCGGATGAATTTTCGCTCGATACAACATCTCGTCAGCCATCCAATTCCCAACCCCGCACGCGACGCTTTGATCCAACAACACGCTCTTAATCGCCGCGTTCCTCCTTTTAAAAATCTTCCCAAACTCCGTCTCCGAAACTTCGTCCGTATAGGGATCGAAGCCTAACTTATTCACCGGCGAAGATTTCCGCGGACACTCGTTCCTCACCGACACTCTCCCGAACCGCCGCGGATCCGTGTACGCCAAACACGTCTCGCCCTTCTCAAACTCCAACACAAACTTATAAAACCTCGGCGGCCAATTAATCTCGTCAACTTTAAACTCCACGTATTTCAGAGGCTGTTCGCCTTTCACGCTAAACGCGCCCGTCATCCCAAAGTGAAACAAAACGAACGAATCGCCCTCAAACTCGAGCCATCCTTGCTTTCCTTTCCGGTGCGTGTCCACCAAACGTTTATTCAGAACCGCTTTCACGAACGCGGCTTCGCCGACGTCCTTAAAGCACTTGTCGTCCTCCACGCCGGTTTCTGAAGACGGAAGGATGACGTTCGTGCATATTTTGTTCACGCAGTGTTTGTGCACCAGGCGACGCGCGTGCTCAACTTCTGGGAGCTCAGGCATTATCAGAAGTTAACGGTCTGCGCGTGTTTTAGTAATGAGTGCTTTTGTAAACGGTAAGTCTCTCCGCGTGTGTTCGCGGTGCGAGACGGAGAAGATTAGTGTGACGAAGCAGATAACGAACTTTTTTTTTTCCCGAAACACGCAAAAGACTTTTCTTCATTTTTACACGTCGAGAGTCAACGACACACTTAAAACTAAACGCAACGACAAGTCATGGAGCGCTCGTGTTCTTCTTTTTCTGCTACCGCTTCTTCTTCGTCGTCGTCTTTATTCGCGTCGAAAAGGAGCGTCGTCTCGCGAGGACGACGGGAGAAGAAGATGACGTCGTTGTTGTTGAGAAGAAGAGGACGGAAAGAGACGACGAGCGTGACACCGAATGCGTTT
>Ga0255776_10002178_pt1 | contig 22141 bp, 15 predicted proteins | sample 071ome_19_FD_179974 | JGI IMG/M metagenome (GOLD analysis project Ga0255776, IMG submission 179974) | Coastal salt marsh microbial communities from the Groves Creek Marsh, Skidaway Island, Georgia - 071413AT metaG (version 2) | ecosystem: Environmental > Aquatic > Marine > Intertidal zone >... | reverse complement strand
GGTCTTTTCAGCGGCAAGGATCAGATCGTGCACGCGACCGAGTGTGGTGTCGGAGTCTGCTCGGCTGACTTTCACTTCGAGCACGCCGGTCAAGTTCTGCGTTCCGGCAAAGACTTCATCTCCGTCCTTCTTGTCAACCGGCAAGGATTCACCGGTAATGTTGGCCTGGTTGATGGATCCCTCACCACTGGTGATGACGCCATCGGCAGCGATGTTGTCACCGGGGCGAATGCGAATAACATCCCCCACTTTCAAATCCTTGACTTCAACTTCTTCTTCCTTGTTCCCCTTGATCCGACGCGCCTTGGTGGGGGTCAGTTTGACGAGTGATTCGATGGATGCACGCGCGCCTTCGGCGGTGCGTGTTTCGATGATTTCACCCAGCAACATGAAGAAGGCCACCAGACCCGACTCCTGATATTCACCCGAGGCGAAGGAAGCCAGCACGGCGAGAGCCACCAGTTCATTGGTACTCAGGCGTCCTTTGCGCAGGTCCTTGATGGCGGTCCAGACAATCGGATATCCCAACAGGACAGCGCCGATCATGGCGTTGACATCGCCCACCACTTTTCCGTTCTCGAAAAAGTAATGGATAATGAAAGAGTTGATGATGAACAGGAGACCGATCAGGATCTGGTTCAACCGGATCTCGGTATGTTCGTGATCGTGTCCGCAGCCGTCGCAATGATCGTGATCATCATGGTGATGGTGGTGATGATGCGGGTCATTGGACTTCTGGCTTAAGAGTGAGGTGACTTGCATGACTTCAAATGGATTAAGACGTTTTGTTTAGGCGCTGGTTCTCCGTAAACGGGAACTCACTACTTCTACTGTTAATTCTCTTCGCTCTCCTCGTCATTGCCACCGGTCAGGGTGGGTTCACGATTCAACTGCAATCGCAGTTCCTGTGATTGGCCATCCTTGGTTCTTGGCAACATCCAGGTGTCGTTTGAATTTTCAAGGATTTTGCCCATGCGCTCGATAATGGCGCGCTGGCGGAAAAACTCCGGATCAGCCTCGTAATGAGGCAGCAGGTCCGTGAATGTTTTGGCGTCGGCAGTGACCATGCTGGTGATGCGATTGCTTCGGGTCAGACCATCGTTGATGATCGCCTGGGCTTCGCCTTCGGCTCGTCGCAGGATTTCGGCTGCTTCCCCTTCAGCTTCGTTGCGCATCTTGCTGACGTCCTGTTCGGTCTGAGTCACGGTATCAAATGCCTCTTTGACGAACAGCGGCGGGTAGGTCACCACATCCAAAGATTGCAGCTCAATGCCCAATTTGGCGTCTTGGATAATTTGCAGGAACCTTGATCGTACCTTCTCCTTGTGACCGAGTCGATTTTTGTAGAGCACATCATCAGCATCAAACTGAGCCGAAGCGTAAAGGATGGCGTTGTTCAATGCATTCTTCAACAAATCGGTTGTCTGACGGAAATTAAACTCATAGGCAACCGGATCATTGATCAAATATTGCGCGGTGGCCCGGACGTGAACAATGTTTCCATCCGCTGTCAAAGCATAACCATCCACCCCAGGACGCAGCGAAGGCATGGCGTAGGGCAATTGACCTGAGATTTCCTGCTCAGGTGTCACAGCGTACCATGAATTGGTGGCAATGATCGAACGGGTTTCACCGATGGGAATCTTGACGATTTCATCAATCGGAGATGGAAACGACCAGTGCAGTCCCTGTTGAAGCACTTGGTCCGGTCCGGTTCCAAGTGGTTTACCAAAGCGCAGCACGACGGCGACTTCGTTGGGTTCCACGGTAAAGATACCCGAACCGAGGAAAATCACCACCAAGCCGATCATCAGCACCTTGATGATCTTGAAACTGCTGGACAAAGCATCGGCCAGGGCGCGTGTACCGGAATCTTCCATGGGACGCACAATGGGCGCTTCCTCAGGTTCTTTGCCAACGTTGACATCTATCTTCTCCGGCAAATCCGGCAGATCAGGTTTTTTAGGGTCACTCATGACGCATTCACCTTCATTCAATCAATTCTTCCAATCGGAGTGTTATGAACCACCGTTGGTTCCTCAGAATTTGAGGTCTTCAGCCGTTTTCTTTTCTCCCTCACCCTTGGAACCTTCGGACAACAAGTTGAACGGAGGGGTGGTTGGATCGATCACCATGGTGGTCTTTTCCTTGGTGGCGGCTTCGAGAGCATCCAGACCAAGAATCAGCTTGGCGAGTTCGGGATTTTTTTGGAACACTTTGTAGTATTCGCTGGCATTCGCTTCGGCCTGTCCTTCAATTTCGATGGCCTTGGCGCGCGCTTCGTTGAGGATGCGCTCACGCTCGGCTTCCGCCTGGGACCGGATCATGCGGGCTTTGCTGTCGCCTTCGCCCTGATACTGGCTGACCAAACGCTGACGATCGGCGCGCATACGCTCGAACACCTTCTTGGTGTTGCTTTCAGGCAATCCGATTTGCTTGATGCCGGCGAAAGCCACTTCGATACCGTAACCGTCCTTGGCTTCGGCGCGGATGGCTTCGGCGATTTCCTGTTCGATGTCATCAAATTTGAGATCTTCTTCGCGGGGAGAAATCAAATCGCGGAATGGGTGCTGACCGATGACACTGTTCTTGGCGTCGCGCACCAGGCTTTCCAGGTTTTGTTCGGCCTTGGAAACGTCTCCATTGAAGCGTTCCAGGAAGATGGCGGGATCACTGATCTGCCAGCCAATGTAGACTTCAATGATCAATGGCTTGGCATCACCCGTGGTGGTCTGCTCGAACTTGCGTTCGAAGTTCTGAAGGCGGTTGTCGAAACGATACACCTTCTGAATCGGCCACGGCATCTTGAACCGGAGTCCTGGCTCGGTGATGGTGCGCGAGTATTTTCCAAACGTGGTGACCACGGCCACTTCGGACTGACGCACCTGGAAACAGAATAGGATCGAGGCGAAGATCAGCAGTAGAATGCCGCCGGTGACTAACGATATCGGATGTTTGTTCATAAGTCGGATACGAATTTAAAAATGGGTCTTTAGGGTTTAAATCAAATGGGTTTTAGCGTTCTTCAGGACGTGCATCGAGCAGGTCGTAACGGATATTGTCTTCCAAATTGAGCATAAAAGTTTCGTCCACTTGCTCAGGACCAATGATGTATTTACGAACATTGGTCAGCGAGTTCGCGATGGTGTCGTAATACTTGCGCTGCTTGAAAACATCAGGGGCGGATTCGTAAGCGGTCATCATGTCTTTGAACTGCTTGGCGCGTGCTTCACTGGTGAGGATGCGCTCGTAGTTTGCGCCCTGGGCTGCGGCAACCAGTTCGGCTGCTTCACCCCGGCTTTTCGGAACAATTTCAGCCGCATAACCTTCGGCAGCCAGGATCTTGGCTTCCATTTCCTGTTCGGCGCCAATGACATCTTCAAACGAAGCCGCCACCGGGGTCATCTTGTCGCCCACCGGAGGATGAATGTCCTGCAAACCAACAAAGATAATTTCGACTCCCAAACCCAGCTTGTCGGCTCGGTCCTGAATATTCTTTTTCAGTGCATCCGCCGCCGAGAGACGTCCGGTCGACATGATTTCGATCAGGTCCACGTTCACGAAATAACGCACCACTTCGCGATAGCCGATGGATTTGAGCAATTCAGCGGGATTCGTATGGTTATAATACCAGGCCTCGAAATCTTTCACCACATACTGAACCGGGACCGCTGCGGACAGGAAGTTGACCGGAACCGCCTGGCTATCCCCGTTTTCACCGTCCGAACTGAGCTGCTCGCTACTGGCAACCAGAAAGTTCAATTCTTCATCATAATGGCTGGCCGTCCAAAGCAAGGTTCGCTGCTGATCATTGGAGTGCCCGCCGTCGCCATGGTCATCTTCTTCTTCTGGAGTCGCATACTCTTCGTATCCCACATTAAAACTGCGAAGTTCCTTGGCAGGATGGCGGTAGACCTTGTCCATCGGCCAGGGGAGTTTGAAGTGTAAGCCGGGCTCCAACACCGCACCGCTGGTGCGTGGTTTGCCGAAGCGTTCGAGAAGGCCCAGTTCGTTGGGATCAATGATCACAAACGTAGTCGACAACATCAACATGCCCAACTGAAAGAGCACCAACCAGGCCAACGCTTTTTCGAGGAACTTGTAGAACCATGTATCGGAAACTTTGAAACCAAACTGGTAGTCAAGCGCTTGTGCCGCAGTGGTCACCAGTCCGGCGGGTTGTCCCAACAAACCAACCAAACGGCTTTCGTAAAGCGTGCGCTCGGCTTTGGCCTTGGTGCGGGGACGGTAGATTTCAAGGATCAGGTTGACAAAGGTTTCCAGTGTGGAAAGCCCCAACAAGACGACCATGATCTGGGCCAACAACTTGTCCAACTTCGTGAACTCGAACCATCCACCAGCAAATGAAATCACCACCACCACACAGATCACCGATCCGAGCAGCAGATAAGCGCCCCCCGGACGCAATAAACGCAGTTTTTCCATGCGTGCGACTCCTGCGCTGTATTTGCCGACCATGAAAAGGATGAGGGCAAGCGCGGCAAAGGACACCATGACGATCGGGGCTTTCCCCAGGTCAGGCTGCAAGGCATTCGGCAACCAATTCCAAAGCATGTAAGCGGCCACCGCCTGACCGACACCGAGTAGAGCGGTAAAGGCCGGCACGAAAAACCGTTCAAACTGCTCTCTGGCCTTTCGAGCCAGGAAGGTGTCTTCACCCGATTCCTCAAAGAGTGCCGACCGGTTGCGGTCCTTGGCGATCTCTTCGAATTCCATCTTCTCCAGTTGCTCGCGGTTTTCCAGGCGCATCTGGAAATAACTGATGGCAGCCACCAGGAATCCCGTGCCCAGGAAAACAGCGCCTACAGCGGACGTCGCGGAATGCGCGATCTTGCCGATAACAGCCGCCACGACACAGGCCACCAAGAGCCCGAGCATGTTGACCATTCCGTTTTTCTGTGTGTTACGTTCCATACTTCGGTTCGTTCCATCGATCCAGGTCGATGGTAGTGTTAATTCAATTCACGACTCTCAAAACTCATCACCGCCAGAGCCATCAAAGCTCCCAGATAGCAAAGGACATACGTAAACGACCGTCCCACATAGGACCAGGGAATCGTCTTGTCGTTTTCCAATGCATCCGCCAGCCAGAACAACTGCCAGTTGGGCACCAGGGCATAGACCACCGAGGCCCAGGCTTTGCTGTCCAATCCAGCCGCTTTCATTTGTTCGATGTCTTCAGCGGCCAAAGATTCCATCTCATCTAAATCTATTTTCTTGTTGTCGTTGGCATCGACCTTGGTGATGACCGTGGACAATAACTGTTTCTGATCGTCCGTAAAGGGTCCGGACTGGACATATTGATGCGACGGAAAGGCCACCCATGCGGGTTCCGCCCAACGACCAAACAAGTAATCCGACATCAACCCCACAAGGAATAACAAGGTGCAAATGGTCAATGTTGGGACAATCTCCAAGCGCGTCGAACACACCAAAGCCAGGCCAGCCAGTAACAAAAAAGCGCAAAGAATGAGGAGTGCAGCCGGGATCAAGCGGTAATCCACATCAATATGATCCTCAAACATCGACCCCGCGCGCTCCATATTGGCGATAATGATAAAGGCGATGGTCGTCAGGATGACCACGAAGGTCACAGCGTCGGAGGTAAAAGTGCGATTCAGGAAGTAATTGGTGAAACCGGCCAGCAAATATGCCAGTGCGATGGCGCCGGTAAACACAAAGAAAGCGGTCTTGTCCGCCTCACCATATGCGGTGAAGGAAATCTTACTGGCGACCAGCGCGCTCATCAAATTGACATAGGTCAACACCACCAACGTGGCGGCAAGCCCGACATATTTTCCGAGTATGAACACGATGCGCCCCACTGGTTTGGACAAAACGGCCAGGGCGGTTCCGGTCCTGATTTCGTGGGCCACCGAGGCGGAGGCACTGATGACAGCGCCGAACAATCCAACCAGCAACAGGGTCGCAAGCACACTGTCCTTCACCAGTTTCGGGTCATCCCCGAAACCGAAGTAAGGTGTGCTGGCCAGGAACACGGCAAATACAGCAGAGCTCGTCATCAGCAGGAGAAAAACCGGCTGACGCAACAACTCCATAAACGCATTCCATGCTATGGTTCTAAACTGTCTCATCGACGCTATAGACTATAAGGACCGGGGAGGATAATGAACTCCCGGTCTCAGTCAAAGCACAAATTTGGAACAAAAATTCCAGATGAAAAGGGCTTGTTGGAAATCAAAGTAAAAAAAACGCCTGAAATTGCAAATGGGCGTTTGACGGCACAGACTGGTCGGTAGGTGAATTAGTTCTTGGCGAAGTACTTTACATTCGGAAGATCTGACTGGACCCTATGCACATCTCTGGACTGCGGTAAGTCATTACCGCTCTGGATACGATTCTATGCAAAAGGAACACTCGCGATTCACTTTGAAGATTCTTGGGCACATTGGTTTTCAGTTTAGGAAATGGATGGTAAGTGTGAAGCAGCTGGCTACACAGTTGACCGATGGCATCCAAAGCGGTAATGACTTACCGCAGTCCAGAGCCGCATCCACCGTATATCACGGTCTGGAAGGAAATGAGAAGCATTCTAATCCAAAAGCCATACCCTCCCCCCCAATATTCAAACACCTTTTTGACATCCAAAGAACCATGAACACTCCCGCACAACGCATCCCGTTCCACGTACTTTTAATGTGTGCACTGGTCGTGTGGCTGATCTCAGGAACCGCTTGTCGACACACTGATAACAAGCAGCCAAAAGATTTCAGCCCAGGCACGGCCATATCTCCACGACCTACTGAAGATTCCGGAGGCACCTTGGACCCCATGCAGGCACGGTTTGACGTTCAGCACATTGATCTGGATCTGAAGATCGATCCCAAACGGAATTCCATCAGCGGAACAGCCCGATTGAGCCTTCTCATGCTTGAAACCACCGACTCCTTACTGCTGGACCTGGATTCACGATTCAAGATCAACGCACTGAAGGTCAGATCGACGGAACAAGCCGAAATTCCTTCCCGATTTGCACATTCAGAAGGCGCACTTTACATCCGACCATCCATTACCCTGAATCCTTCACAACGCATCCATGTCGAAGTCGCGTATCAAGGCAAACCGCAAGAAGCCGAACGCGCCCCATGGGACGGCGGTTTCACCTGGACGGAAACCGAAGACGGACATCCCTGGATCGCCACAACGGTGCAAGGCGAAGGCGGCGATCTTTGGTTCCCATGCAAAGACCATCCATCGGACAAACCGGAATCGGTCGATCTGCACATCACCGTACCCGATCCATTGGTGGTCGCAGCAAATGGCAAACTCATCTCAACGGAACGCCACTCCAACAAATGGTCGACCTATCACTGGCAAACGCACCATCCCATCAGCAACTACAACCTGGCGCTTAACATCGGTCCCTACGAAGTGATCGATTCCACCTACACCAGCGTGGACGGAACCGAAGTGCCGTTCCTTTTCTGGGTGCTACCATCCTCTCGCGAAAAGGCGGAGCAAGCGGTGCCCGAATTCAAGCGTCACTTGAACTTCTACGAACGCTGGCTGGGGCCTTACCCGTTTCGCGATGAAAAATATGGCATCGTCGAAACCCCACACCTCGGCATGGAACACCAGACCATCATCGCCTACGGCAACCAATTCAGGGGAGGGCCCCATGGATACGACTGGCTGCATCACCACGAACTCGGCCACGAATGGTGGGGCAATCTGGTCACTGCAGACGATTGGGCTCACTTCTGGTTGCACGAAGGCACCTGCACCTACATGCAGATGCTCTACGCGGAGGAACGTCAGGGGGCCATGGCCTATCATCACGGCATGTATACGGACCGCAAACGCATCAAGAGCGAATTCCCCATGGTCCCGGACCAAGCCACCTCCATTGACACCATTGACGAACAACTGGGTGTCGACATGTATTTCAAAGGAAGCTGGATCCTGCACACCCTGCGCTACCTGATCGGCAAGGAACACCTCCAAACCTGCCTGCGCCGCTTCAACTATCCGGACCCAAGCCTGGAAACCAACGCGGATGGCTCGGCCATTCATTTCTCGAACACAAAAGACTTCATCGGCCTGGTGGAAGAAGTCAGCGGACAAGACCTGCAATGGTTCTTTGATGTCTACCTCAAACAAGCCGCGCTGCCAAAGCTCATTGAGAAACGTGAAGGAGATGAGTGGACCATCCAATGGGACGTCCCCGAAGGCCATCCCTTCCCCATGCCTCTTGAAATCGAAAAAGGCGGTGAGATCAAAAAGTATCCCATGAATGAAGGACGCCTGACAATACCTGTCCACTCGAAACAAGTTCTGCTCGATCCAAACAACTGGATACTCAAGGAGAGACGCAGTGTACTTTTAGGCAACCCCTATGAAGAAACATTCGACTAACCCATTGCACAAGGCAGCGCTGGTCGTCCCCGACCGGCACCCCTCACGGCATCCAAACCCACACCTCCACTTCCAATGGCAAGCCAACAAACGTCCAAACAGCCATCACCTAAAAAAGCGTATTGACACTCTAAATCGTCCTGATGTTTTCCCAATTGGCTTCATTGGTAATGGAATCGCAACTGAGCAATTTGCAAGACATTGCCCTCTATCCGATAGACCATCCGGTGTTCCGAGTTGATCCTACGGGACCAATATCCTTTTAACAAATGTGGAAGCGGTTCAGGTTTTCCGATGCCTTCAAACGGGTTTCTACACGCATCCCGGATCAGGAGGTTAATGCGCTTGAGCATTTGCTTATCCGTGGCGAGCCAGTATTGATAATCCTGCCAGGCCTGCTCTGCGAAAAGAACCTTCATTCACTCCCCGGGCCTACCAATTTGTGAACCTGTCCACCTCCATTTTCCAGCGATTCCATGGCAGCCTGAAGGCGTTTGGCATTGGCTGGCACCTTCAATAGATAAGCCGTTTCCTCCAAAGATTCGTAATCTTCAAGAGAAAGCATCACCACCGCCTGATCCCTTTTCCGGGTAATGACAACCGCATCCCGATCGTTACAGACCATATCCATCGTGGCAGCAAGGTTCTCTCGGGCTGCTGTATAGCTGATTGCCTTCATATGGACAGGATAATGTACATAAATCCAAACCTGTCAAGTCGGCACCCCCTCCCGCATACGGGAGGGCGCAGTTCAGTTTTTAGAACATGGAGGGATCGGTTCCACCCGGTTCCCAAATTTTCTCCTCGGGCCATTACTGACCAAATGACGTGGAACGCGGGAAGTCATTGGTATTCGATTGATTGTGGGGTTCCCATCGACACCGTCTGGATATTTGGTTGTTTTGAGGATTGAAGTGGGCGCAAGGTGGCACTTGCCCCTCCAAATTCGGATTTCTATTCTTTGTGCCTTAGTGACTTTGTGTGAAAAAATGTGTTCGACACTATCTTACAGCTTGCCCTCCGGCCGGTCATTGGCACGCAGGGAGTGATCGAAGGCTTCCATTTCGCGGAGCATGGCCTGGACGCGTTCGGGGTGTTGGGTGGCGAGGTTTTCGGTTTCGGAGATGTCGCGGCCGAGGTGGTAAAGTTCAATTTCGTTGGCGTGTCTGAGTTTCCAGAATCCCTGGCGCATGGATTCGAGTTTGCGGCCTTTGTAGTAATAGTAGGATTTGTGCGGTGACCGCGCGTCCTGACGTCCCTGCATCAAGGGGAGGATATCCATGCCATCGATCACGCGATCAGAGGGAGCGGAGGTGCCGGCGATCCGGGCAAGGGTCGGCATCAGGTCGATGCTTGCTGCCATTTCCGAACATTCCGATCCGGCAGGAATGTTTCCGGGCCAACGCATGATGCAAGGAACGCGCATACCGCCTTCGTAAGTTTGAAATTTGAATCCGCGCAAAGGCAGAGCCGAGCCTCCGTGACCATTCTTGAGATTCCAGGGTCCGTTATCGGAGGTATAAACGACCAGTGTGTTTTGATCGAGCTTGAGCCGCTTCAATGCGGCGAGGATTTCTCCCACGCTCCAATCGATCTCTTCAATGGTGTCCCCATAAAAACCACGTGGACTCTTGCCCAGAAATTTCTCCGATGCTGCCAGCGGAATGTGCGGCATGGTGTGGGGCAGGTAGAGGAAAAAGGGTTGATCCTTGCTCGTCTCCATAAACCGAATGGCTTCCTGTGTGTAACGTTGGGTCAGTGTGGACTGATCGCAGGGGTATTCGGCAACCTGTTCATTCCGCATCAGGGGCACCCAGTTTTTCCTGGGCTTTTCGCTTTTGATTTTTTCGGGGGTCATGCCTTCACGTAAGACCACATCGTCTGCGAGTTCCATTTCCGGATCTATGGTCATATCGTTGCTGTAAGGAATGCCAAAATAGGAATCAAAGCCCTGACGCGTCGGCAGAAACTGTTGATGATGTCCCAGGTGCCACTTCCCGATGCAGGCGGTTGCATAACCATGTTCCTTGAGCACGTCCGCAATAGTGATCTCATCAGGATTCAGACCGATGTCATGACGTGGAAACAAAACACCGGGTATGTTCACACGCGTCGGATAACACCCGGTCAATAATGCCGCCCGGGACGGTGAACACACCGAGTTGGCGGAATAGAAACTGGTGAACCGCATACCTTCCAGCGCCATCTTGTCCAGGTGCGGTGTGCGAATTTTCGGTGAACCGAAACAGCCGATGTCCTGATACCCCTGATCGTCCGTGAAGATCAGAATAATATTGGGGGACTTTGCGAAAGCGGAACAAACGACGAAGAGTCCGAGGGTAAAAAGAAGGCGCAATGAATTGGAATTTGTTTTCATAATGGAATACCGACACATGTGTTTTGAATGCACCGGATGCTAAGGGTCCCAAGATCGAAAGGAAAGCCTGACTTTTGATTGCGCATGCTCAAGAAACCAATACCACCAATCACTTGACCCCATATCCTCTCGGTGATTGAATTGGAAGGCATTCCATTTGTAAAATTTTACTAACCGTACACTTATGAAATCGAAACAAATTTCCTTCAAGCAGGCGCTGGGTTCGCTTGCGCTCACGGTAGGCCTTGTCTCGGCACAAGCTGCCGAGGTCAGAACGCCATGCTTCCTCAAAATGTCGGTTTATGAAGACATTCCGGGTATTTTGGCAACAGATGTGGAGGCTGATCCTTCCTATCCGAACAATCCATCCCAGGTGCATTACATCACGTCGATGGACACCACCGAGGTGTTTCCGACAAATACATTGGACAACTATGGAGCCCGCATCGAGGGTTGGATCACCCCGCAGGAATCGGGCGATTATGAATTCTTTCTGCGCAGTGACGATGGTGGTGAACTCTGGCTCAGCCCGGACGAGTCGGAAAGCAACCTGCGCTTGATCTGTGAGGAGCTGGACTGCTGCGATCCGTTCATGGATCCTGAAACGGGCGATTTGGCCACCTCGCTTCCGGTCAAAATGGAAGCCGGCGAATCTTACTACATCATGCTCCTTTACAAGGAGGGCGCAGGCGGTGATTTCGCACAGGCCGCATGGCGAAAAGTGGGTGACACCACACCGGCCGGCATGTTGACGCCGATTTCCGGAAGTTTTCTTTCCACCAATGCGGACAACAGCCACAACCCGGAAATCACCATTACAGGCCAACCACAGAACGCATCGGGCGAGGAAAACGGTTCGGTTACATTCTCGGTTGACTTCACCGCCACACCGGATGATCCGGTTTGTGTGCAATGGCAGAAAAACGGTGTGAACATTCCCGGAGGCACAGGCGCCAGTTACACGATGGATTTGCTGTCCGGTTCGGACAACAACGCCAGGATCAGCGCCGTGATCGCCGTCCCCGGCTTGTTCATCGAATCCGAAGAGGTGACCTTAACGGTCACACCCGACACCACCGCCCCCACCCTGGTGAGCGCCAAAGGTGTTCCAAATGAGCCTCAGGTGAAACTGACTTTCTCCGAACGTTTATCCATCGCGTCTGCCACCAATCGATCCAACTATCAGATCACCCATCCAGGTGGCACATTGAATGTCGTCGAGATTTCAGTATCGGGATTCGGCGATGTGGTCACCCTCACCACCGATGAACAAACCATCGGCACTGAATACACACTGACGCTCAACGGACTGGTTGACCGCGCCACCAATCCGAACCGGTTGGCAGCGGATACAACAGCAACCTTCAACGCCGTGGGACATTTTCTACAGAACGCTCAAGGGTTTGTCGTCTGGGAGGCTGAAGCATATGACCGCAATCTCGATGGTCTGTGGGTGGAAGATTTCGAAAGCAACGCCAACCGGGGTGAACCATCCGGCGGTGTGGGCATGTTGATTCCCAATGGAGCGGGGGGCAACGAATCCAACACCAAACTCGAGTATGACATCGTATTCACCCGCACCGGAACACATATCCTGTGGTACCGGGCCAGCGCTGACAGCGGCAATGATGATTCCATGTGGTTCCATCTGGACGGCGATCGCCCATCCACCCGCGTCGATGGCAATCAGGCCAGCATGAGTGGGTTCAACGGCAATCCATACGAATGGAACAGTAACCCTCAGGATGGCGGACCTCCCATGACTTTCGAAATCGACGAAGTCGGCATGCACACTATTTCAGTAGCCCGTCGTGAAGATGGCGCGTTTGTTGACAAGTTCGTCATCACAGTGGATCCGAATTTTGATCCCGATGATTTCGGTCCGTTCGGACCCGACTCCACTCTCCGCGAAGGTGAAAAAGCTGAAGGAGGAGCCACCGCGACGATCACTTTGAATCCGGTCGACACCGAAGGTGTTGAGAATACATCCATCACCTTGAGCGCCGCTGCAGAAGTTACCGAGGGCGTTTTGACCACTTATCAATGGCAGCGTCAAGAAAACGGTGACTGGGTGGACATCGACGGCCAGACGCTTCCCGACCTGACCATCGATCCGTTGACAATGGATTGGAACGGAGCTGTTATGCGATATTCAGTTACGACAGTGGGTGATGCGGTGACCAGTACCGAAGCTACCATCACCGTCATCGCGGAAACGGAAGCACCAAGCATTGTGACCGTGAGCGGTATTGCTCCGACACGCAAAGTGGCGGTTCTCTTTTCTGAACCCATCACATCAGCCACCGCGGAAGATGCGGGCAACTATTCCATCACACCTGGTAACGTTGCGGTGAATTCCGCCACCCTTTTGCCCAACAATCGCATGGTGCTACTAGACACTGGAAATATGACCGTCGGCACCAAATACACAGTGACAGCTGATGGCATAGCCGATACTGCCACAACGCCCAATCGAACCGAAAACGCGCAGGCCAAGTTCTACAGCCTGGGAGACCTGCTGCCACAATCGGATGACGGTTTGCTGGTCTTTGAAGCGGAAAGTTTCACGGACAATCTGGACGACTTATGGATTGAAGACAGTGAACGAGGCACCCCGTCCGGCGGTGTTTCGATGGTCAATCCAAACGGCGCGGGCGGATCGGAAGGAGCCACTCAATTACTCTACGATCTGGAGTTCACCCAAACCGGCACCCACATCATCTGGTATCGGGCCAGCTCGGAAGGTGGCACGGATGATTCGGCGTGGCTTTATCTGGATGGGGAACGCCCCGCCAATCGCACCGATGGAAACCAGGCAAGTATGAGTGGATTCTCCGCTCAAGCGGATTTCATTTGGCTCAGTGATCCACAGGACGGGCCGAGCCCCATGACTTTCGAAATCGACAATACCGGTGTGCACACCATCGGATTGGCACGTCGTGAAGACGGAGCGTTCTTCGACAAGTTTGTGATCACGACCGATCCGGATTTCAACCCGGCCGACTTCGGTCCCATGGGACCGCCTGAAACCCGACGCGGTGCCCCTCCTTTGCCGACCATTACTTTGCAGGATCCGGCACCGGAAGCCCGCTATGATGAAGGGGCGGATGTCGCATTCATTGTGGACGTGTCCACCACGTCTCGCACGATCGAGAAAGTGACGTATACCGCCAATGATGAAGTGATCGCCGAAGTGACAACAAGCCCCTACAACTTCACCTGGAAGAATGCTCCGGCCGGTGTGTACATTGTTCAGGCAACCTTGACAGATGATGTCGGCGCCCAGGTCGGCACCAGCGCCATTCCGATGGTGGTGGGACAGCCGAACGAAATCCTGTTCCTCGTTGCCGATCCGACCTTGGCAGCGAATCCGGGTGATGCGGCGGTGGCAGATCATTTGGAATCTCTTGGATACATCGTTAATGTCACCGATGACAATGGCAGCCAGACACTGGATGCATTTGGGAAGAAACTCATTGTTGTTTCCTCGACCGTCAACTCAGGGAACATCGGTGGCAAGTATGCCGGAGTTGATGTTCCGGTTCTTTCATGGGAAGAGGCCAATCAGGACGACTTCCGCATGACCACCGACGAAGCGGGATTCTCGCGAGGGAACACCGAACCCTTGACAGAATTGGAAATCGTCAACGCGACCCATCCGATTACCAGTGAATTCCAGAATGGTCCGGTCACCATTTTCAACACGGCCGATTCGATGGCCTGGGGGTATCCGGAAGGTGAAGCCACCATCCTTGCGACCGTCCCTGGAGACCTTGATCAAGCGGTCTTGTATGCCTACGAAAAAGGAGATGAGATGCTGGGAGGTTTCACCGCGCCGGCTCGTCGGGTCAGCGCGTTTCTATCGGACGGCGCATTTCTGGCGCTCAATGAGGACGGCATGAAACTGTTCAATGCCGCCCTGGCCTGGGCGCTTGACGAAACATTGCAAAGTGGAGGAGGCGGCGCTTCCGATCTACAACTGTCTGTTTCCAATGATGGCGCACAGCTGACCATCTCATGGGAAGGTGGCAATGCACCCTACACTGTGCAAAGCAAGAGCAGTTTGTCGGACGCGTCATGGACGGACAATCAGACCACGGATGCCACATCGGTTGCAATTCCGATTGAATCAGGCAATGCCTTCTTCCGTGTCGTGAGTGGCGGGCAATAGTCGAAGTTAAAAATTATTCTGACAAACCCCCAAGGTCTGAGGACCTTGGGGGTTTTTTTGGTGTGGGAAAGTTCTCTGGGTTTTCCTTTGGATGTGAGTCGGAAAACCGGACACCCCGAGGGTGGCGCGTCGGGGACGACACGCCCTACCTTGGGGCACACTGCAGGTAGATCGGGTCGTCCCCGGCCCGAAACCTTATGGCTCAGGATCTTGATTTTGAGCATCCAACGGGAAGTCAATACACAATCAATAACCCATAACGATTCCAGAAAATGTTTAATTGGTGGTGAAGCCTTGTCGGGTCTGCCATTGGATGTTGTTTTAGTAATTGGACACCCCGAGGATGGCGCGTCGGGGACGACACGCTCTACCTTGGGGCACACTGCAGGTAGATCGGGTCGTCCCCGGCCCGAAACCTCATGGCTCAGGATCTTGATGTTCAGCATCCAACGGGAAGTCAATATGCTTCCAATTGCAGACCGGTAGCAGGCCTCAGCTCAAGATATTTTATCATGAGAAATACTCCAGAGAACTTCTTCAATGGCATCCCGCATTTCAGTGAGAGCCTTTTCGCGATCGGCTTCTTTGTTCGATCTGAGCTTTTTAAAAAACCGCGCGTAAGTATCGCGTTGCTTGCGGTCCCATTGAGCGGTGAAACCCATTTTGGTTTCATCCTCGACCTGGGCTAGTTTCTGAACATGATCCTGACGCGCGTGTGCCCAGTTGATGATGATCTGGTAGTAAAGCAGCAAACGATCCAATAGAACGAATGGAAATTGAGGATTTCGATTGGGACCGACTGTCAGGCGCACCCCGCCAATCTTCATCCGCTTTACTGATACACGCGCCATGTTCTCGCCTTTCAACCAGGCCCCTACCGCCGCCAGCGTTGCGCCACTCAAGGTGAATAATCCAAAGGACAAGTTCGCAAATAAAAAGTCCAGCTTCACCCCCGCTCCGCCACCCAGGATGGCGGCCGCCATGATGATCTGACGACGGCTCAATCCGAGCAACTGCCAACTCCGTTCGGTAAAGAGATCTTCTCGGAGGATGGATTGTTCGGGAAGGGAAGGTCGGAATTGGCGATGGCGGTATAGTATGCGAATCTTCGATTGAGCACTATTCTCGAGTTTGGAAATGGATCGCTGATAATCATCCACCAAACGTTTGCGAATGGCATCCTCCTGCTTCTTTTCAGTGGCTTTCGATTCGGTTTGAAGCTCCAACGCTTCCAAAAGGCATTCGGTCATGACACGCGCCGCTTCGCGATTGCGATGTTTCCAATCGTCTTCGAACGCGTTGACCGCCCGGACCATGGCCGGTTCCCAGTCCTGGTGCATGCGTTTGAGACTTTCCAACAAAGCCATGCGTTCGCCAAAGGAAGCGTGATGGGCATTGAATGTGCGCGTCAAATTGAAGGTTTTGGCACAGGCATCTTTCCAGTCCTGCAAAAAGCTGTCTTCCCCATCTTTCGGATTGATCAATGCCATGCGTGGGTTGCCGGTCATACGCAGGATTTCCATTTCACACAAATCACTTTTCCGCAGAGGGCGTGATCCATCCACCACATAGATGATCCCTGCACCTGCTGCGAGTGGTGTCAACAATTCCACATCGTGTCGCTTGGCTGCGTCCTGACGAAACGCATCTATATAGGCTTTCGCAGGATGTTGCCCTGCTTCGACCTGCTGCTGCATCCAATCAAGAGCTTCTTTGGGGTGTTGAAAGCCGGGAGTGTCCAGAAATCGAATCAGCACCTTGTCATCGACGCGTACGGAGTAGTCCGAACAGATGGTCGTCTCGCCTGGAAAATCACTGATGCGGACCGAATCGTCTTCTGTCAGGGTAGCCACCACGGAAGACTTGCCTTCATTGGGATGCCCCACCACAGCAAAAGTTGGAGTGTGTGATTCAGTGCTCATGATTCCAGCAGGCATTGAACCTGTGTTCCTTGCGGAAGATGTTTTGTCACGAACTGATTCCAGATTTCAAAATCCCTTTCGCGAACAGAGGTCAGCCAGGTTTCTCGATTGGGTTTTCCAATGAGCCCCACCATCAGCAAAACATGACCGGGAAGCAACTGCCGGACCTGCTTCATCTGGTCCATCTTTTCCATGATCGGAGGCTGCCAGGCTTCCTGAAGCCAGAGCACACAAGACGCTTCTTCGGTGGTGAGACGATTTTTAAGTTGTTCTCCGTCGATACAATCTGAAACGGAAACATGTCCCATCACCTGCCAACCGACAGGGCGCAAGCGTTGTGTGAGGTCGTGCGTCTCAATGGTGTCGGATAGATCGACATCCATGAGAACCAGGCAACGAGAGGCATCGGCATTCGTTTGCGCACTGGCTTCTTCTTGAGATTCGGGTACGGATGAGGATTCCTCCTGGTCGCTGTCGGCGGATTCCCCGGTTTGAATCAATGGTCGTTGTGAGACATTCAGAAAAGGAGTCTGGAATTGTTCCCACAGCTTCCTGGCGGACGGACTCTGCTGTGGATAGGCACGGAAGTGGCGTCCACTCAACCAGGCACTCCAGCCCCACAGCGCCAGTCGAGGCAACAAACCGTAAACGCAGAGACACAACAAAAGAAACAACCACCAGGCGGTCAGATTCTCATTTTGCAAACCGGCAATGCCTTCCCGCAAAATGATGCGGCTTCCTTCAATTTGGTCCGGAGACGGATACCCCTGCCCTTCCCCCAACCATGCGCTCCAAGGCAGGGCCATCCATTTGACCCAGGAGGCAACAACGGTTTTGGTGATTTGTTCCATGGAAGTCTGCCATCCGAATGCCAGATCGCGAAACATCACGCTCAAGGAAAAGGTCAGAACCGCACCGAGATTGAAGGCGACACCGAACAATTGAATCCGGGTGAGGATCGGCCAAGCGAGATATTTTCCGGAGGCGCCATGGTTCCTACTCAGGCGCAACCAGAAGGATTCCCAATGCAGGCGGCGTTCGGCAGGCAGCTGCGCCCAGACATGCCGGTGCAGGCGATTCGCCACCCAACGAAAACAAAATCCGGCAAGTTGTCTTCCCCATCCGGCATTGGCAGGCAGCAGCGAGGTCCCCTTTCCTGCCATAAACAGGAACGAAAGCACGTTCCACCCTATTTGCAACACCACCAGGATCCCCAGGAACAAGGCCACGTTCACCGGCTGTACCCCGTCGTAGCGTAAAAGCCCCGAAGCAACGCCGGTTCCGGTCAATAACCCGACCAACACAAACACGGCACTCAGCAAGCGCATGAACCCTGCCCAGGATTCACCGGGTTGAGGGAAAGTGTCGGGCAGGTTTGAACGTTGCTCCTCCAACCAAGCACGCAGGGCGGAGGGATCGGTCTGATCCGATCGATCTGACAGATCCGACTGATCAATCACACCTGCCTCGGCGCGGTGTGCTTGAAACCAATGTCGCAAGTGCTGACCCGCTGCCGCTGCGTTCTCTCCGGAGTGTTGCAGCACGAAATACTCAAAATCGACCACGTCCGCCAGGGTCCATGGTTTGGAAATTGATTTGGTTGCCGCCTTTTTCATCCGATTTGCGCCGGTATCCTGCCGTCAAACGAGTTACTTGGAAAGACTCAAAGAAAAACGGAAGCCCGTGAAGGCTTCCGTTTTCACATTAAAATGTTGAATGGTCGATGCTACTTATGACCGGAAATTCATGGATTGAGCCTGTGGCTCATGCATTTCATCGGGGCAAGGAGCATTGATCGGTGCATCGGGTTGAACATTGGAAGGTTGCACCATGCCGTTGGCCAGCATGAAGGCTTCCACTTCTTCACCGCTGACGTCGGCCAGCATTTGACCGTTGATTTCCACGCAGGGACTCAGCATTTGACCGCTTTTCATGATCATTTCCTGACGTTGAGCGGGATCATTGATGATGTCCCGGTCTTCGAAGGAAAGGTTGTATTTACGCATGATGGCACGCACTCCCTGGCTCCAACCACAGGTAGGTTTCAGGTATGCCACGATCTTCAAGGATTGATTCGATTCACTCATAAGCTCAGATATGTTGCAACAATTGCTACCACCATGCCAAAAAAGATCAAGGTTTCAACCAGGAATTTGCAACTTGTTTCTCATGATACTGATCATGTAAGACGGCATAACACGCCACCAAGGCCCAGATTCCCCCAATAATTCCATAGAATCCAATTCGGGTTTCGTTTTGGTAGGAATTAGGATTCACAACTGGTAATAAAGGCTTGTCACTTATGATCATGGAACTTTTGAAGCTCTTCAGCATCTCCCTTATCTTTGGTGCGTTGGGTAGATGTCTTATTCTTTATTAAGTCCTCGATACCGATAAAAGGAACCGTAACCTGCCCATAAAGACCCTTGATCTGGTTGGGTAATGCATCTTCAAACTTAACCCCATCTACAGCATTTAAAAGATCAACTCGACTTGGTGGGAATCCAAAAGAAATAACCGATTCCGAATTCGTAAATAATTCCAAAGGAAGATCTGCAGAGGTAAAGCCAAATTCAATCAAAGCATTCTGTAAACGATGCACATTTTCCTTTTCTGTGGAGTAGAATAGATCCATGTCCTTTGTAAACCTTGGGTAACCATGGAAGGCTACGGCATAGCCACCCACAATAAGGTAATTAACCCCATGTTTTTCGAGTAACTTTAATAACTCTTCGAAGTCGGGTAGGATATTCATGATAGAGGAATTTTGCAGCCTCCAACCTCAGTCGCTCAACTTCGCTTAAGCGATCTTCTGGCGTCTTGTTACGCCAATAGTGCCGGTCTTGCGCCGCCTGTTCATTGTGATTTGTAACTGTAACGGTTAAATTCATTAGGTTTTTTCAATGGGAGTAATATGATGCTGAAACAAATATCAGTCAAATTCCCTTTATTATGTAAAGCCATCACTCACTATCTGTGATTAAATCCTGCACCTGAGCATCCAACTCATTTGCTTTCTCGATGGCCTCATTGATAGGAAGTCCTTTGGACATGCCGGGGCGCAAGTGGCCGATATCGGTCAGCCAGGAATCGCAAAGAAGGCGTTGTCGTTGTTTGATCAGTTTGGGCAAATCGGATTTTTTACCAAGGTGTGAAGCGGCCATTGCATCTGGTGTTGGCCATTTGCCGAAATGATCGCTGGCGCCGAAGAAACCAAGGATCCATTGAGCTGTCAACCAATGCGCCTCGGCATTCATATGGACGCCGTCACCTGCAAATCGAAAGCCCGGATCTTTGGCTCGTCGGTCCAACAAGAGTTGTTTCATGGGGCTGTGGATATCCACCACTTTCCACTCCTCTCCCCGCATGGCAAGCAACCAGGCCGCATACAGTCCCAATACCTCGTCGTAACCTTCGTAGGGTTGTCCGTAGACATCCAATCCAGCCGGGAGTGTACGTTGAGCAATGGGTTTTGGGTCAAACACAGGAGGTGTGACGTGAATGATTTCAGCTCCGGCGGCCACCACGCGATCGTGCAATCGGCGCATGCCGACTTTGTAGGCTTCGAAACGATCCACACTGTAAGGATGATAAATGCCGCAGTTCATGCCATAGCAGGCAAGGACGATCTCGGGTTTAAGTTTGGCAAGGGCGCGATCAAGACGTTCGTGGAGATCGGGTCTGGGAAATTTGCCGCCCGCATGACCCGGTTCGGATAATCCGGAGACCGTTTCGCTGGGTAATCCCTGATTCAAAATGTTGACCGGCTGATCGGGAAAGGTCAATCGAAGATAGGTTTCAAGGTCGGCAACATATTGTCCTCCATAGGTGATGCTGTCCCCCAGAACCAAAACCCGGCTGGTCGCGAGTGATTTCAATGAAAGATCATCGGACAACACAGAGCTTGTTTCGAGCAAACAAAACAAAGAGCAAGTGACGGCGCATATCAGACCGGAAAAGGACGGGAACATTCTATTCGCAAGCTTCCTGGTTTTCATGAAGTGAATCAATCTTCGTTTGGATGAAATGTTAATGACTCTTTCAAATTCCGGAGTCATGTCGCTCATCATGGGATTGGTCCATGAGTCGTTTTAGTTCAGCGACAATGGTTGGGTGTTGAGCACTGACGTCGGCATCTTCACCGATATCCAAGGACAGATCGTAGAGTTCGACCGGTGCATCCGGGTTGCGCAGGATATTGCGTTGAACACCCTTCCACAGCCCTTTGCGAATGGCGCGTTTGCCGCCTTGTTCATAGAATTCCCAATAAAGGAAATCGTGCTTTTCCTGACGATCCGGACCACCAAGGAGGGTGGGCAGAAAACTGATGCCATCCGTCAATGTGACCGACTTGCCTGCCACTTCGGCAAGTGTGGGCAAGACATCCTGAAAACCGGACAACAAGTCCGTTTCAGTTCCGGACTGGATGCGACCAGGCCAACGGGCAATCATCGGCACACGAATGCCACCTTCGTAAAGGTCGCGCTTCTTTCCTTTCAGCGGACCATTGGAATCGAAGAACGGCATCTTGTGACCACCTTCCTGGTGAGGTCCATTGTCACTGGAAAACAAAACCAGCGTGTTTTCCGCGAGCCCCAGTTCGTCCAGCTTGTCCAGCACGCGGCCGACCTGGTGGTCGATGATTTCCATCATACGGGCAAACCCTTTTTCCTGCTCCGGCCAATCACGGTCTTTGAATTGACCGTGATCAGGCACTTCCATGCCATTACGCTTGGACCGTTCATCGTTGCCACCTTCATTGTTCGCATGGGGCATGTTCATGGCGAAGTAGAGAAAAAACGGTTCGTCGCGGTGATCTTCGATGAAACGAAGACCGGCCTGGGCGATGAGTTCGGGCGCGTAGTCGACCTTCTGTGATGCGACTCCCCGCCCTTCTCGTTCCTTGGGTTCGTCGTATTCAGGATAAACGATGTTGCGCAGTTTTACTTTCCTGCCGTTCTCAATCATCCATTCGGGATAGAAATTATGGGCATGGTACATGTTGATGTAGCCATAGAAGTAATCGAATCCGTTCCGTTGAGGATCATCCAGAGGCGGCGGATGTCCCACTCCCCATTTACCGACACAACCTGTCGCAAAACCTGCATCTTTGAGGGTCTCAGCAATCGTCACATCCCGAGGACGCAACAAGGCTTTGTCATTACCACGGATGCGTGTGTGCCCTGTATGCAACCCTGTGAGCAAAACACAGCGGGACGGCGCGCAGACTGTGGAACCCGCATAGTGCTGGGTAAAGCGCATGCCCTCTTTGGC
>Ga0255776_10002169_pt1 | contig 22191 bp, 26 predicted proteins | sample 071ome_19_FD_179974 | JGI IMG/M metagenome (GOLD analysis project Ga0255776, IMG submission 179974) | Coastal salt marsh microbial communities from the Groves Creek Marsh, Skidaway Island, Georgia - 071413AT metaG (version 2) | ecosystem: Environmental > Aquatic > Marine > Intertidal zone >... | reverse complement strand
ATATGCGTCCGATGCATCGAAGTCGTCTGGGTTGACGTAGATAATACGTCCCGTCCTAGACGTGATGATATTCTTAAGACGAGTAAGTGCCATTTACTTGGAATCCTTCTATATGAGTATTTAGTTGTCAACCAGATCAGGGAGCAGGCTGAGCACCGCCAGCTGTACCACCTGTAGTACCAGTAGTTTGATTGTACTGAACTGCCAGGAAGTCGCTAACTTCATTCTCAAACCCATTCACTTGGAACGAGAGATCTGCACTAGAAGCATACACAATGACGTGAGAGTTAGGACCAACAACAATGCCTGTGTGAGCATTTGTTTCATTAGCACCGATTGCTACATCATAGAAGATGTAATCTTCTGCGTCCAAATCTGTAGCAGCAGTCACACTGTTGACTGTTGCATTAGCACGCTCAGCACCAGTTTCGGGAGGAGTATCCACGAAAACATCTGTTGCTGCAAATGCTGCAGAACCAGGACCAAGAGTAACTTTCAGGACACCTGCTGTGCTATCCCAAGCACTCACGAAACCGTACTTACCACCAGTAACAGTACCAACTGTCAGAGATGCAGTACCGATTGTGAAGGTATCGCCAGTAACCCAAGTTCCCTCAACATCATAAAGATACACTTCAGTGAAGACTGGATCCGACACGATATCAATCGAGTTAGAATATCCAGCAGTTCCTTCAGCGTAATAATACAAAGGATCTGGAGTTTGTCCATCGGGTGTGATTTCAATCGTACCGTCAGTACCAGCAGTACCCGCCTTAGTAACACCAGTGGTGTATTCAGTACCAGCAGTAGGTGTTGCACCAGTACCATCCAGAACGTCAGAGAATCTTAGGGGGAAACCTGTGTTGGATGCATCTGACTGATCGAACATATAGGTGCGATCAACGTCCATACTGAATGAGTTAGGAACTTCTTCTTGTCCCTGAACTGTACCCCAAACAAAACCTTCAACGTAAGTTGCAGAAGAAGTTGCCGTGAACTGAGTGTCAACTGTAGCGTTCGATGTAGCACCAGTGATAGTCTCAGCACCATCAAACCAATTGATCAGTGCTTGTCCGCCCTGAACCCAAGGAGTAGCAGTAGAACCATCAGCGTGTGCTGCTTCAGTTGTACCAAACTGAGCACGTGTCACTGTCCAGTCATTACCAGCAACGTCAGTAACAAGCATAACTTCGTTACCAATCTGAACATACTGACCAGAAATGGCAGTTGTACCATCGGTCACAGTCAGAGTAGTGTCACCGATGGCAAAAGTTGCACCTTCGTTAACAGTTGTAGTGGTTGTAGCGGCACTATAGAAAGTGGCAAGTTGACCAGAACGGTGGGCACCTGCAGTGGTACCGACTTGAGCACGAGTAACAACCAGGTCAGCACCGCCAGTGGTACCACTCCAGAAAGTTGCAGATGTAACTCCAAGAATCTCTGCTGCATAAGGAGCGGCAGCACCATCAGAGAGAACGAAATAAGAGTTTGCTACAGACTGAGTACCATCGCTAACGTTGACTGCAGTTGCAACGTTAGTGATATCAGCGACTTCAGCATTCAACTGAGTACCAAGTCCACGGTATGTTGCAGTGAATCCAGATGTACCACCAGTAACGGTTTCACCACCTTGGAATGTGCCGACAAGACCTGTAGTGTCTACACCGACTGTCGTTGTCGTCATAATCTTGACATAGTTCGTAATCGTTGCAGTATCAACGAATACGTCAGCAAGTGCTGCTGACTTTGCCAAGTCCTCAGAAGTCAGAATCAAACCAGGAGTTGCATCCGATCTAGAGATACCAGGCAAGATTTCCATCTTGTAGTTGGTAACTGGGTTGTTTCTAGCAAACTGATAGGTGTTTGCATCCAGTGTAAGTTTCTGAGTATAATCTTTATGACCTACTCGATATGTCGCAGCGGCACCACCACGCTCTGCAACATTCAGGACTGTCGATGCAGTCACCAAGGAGTCGGTCGAATAAAGAACTGTATTTGTAGTTGCTGCTGGTGCGGCAGCAGCGAGTCTTCCTGCTGTCATTTGTTAATTACCATCCTGCGACGAAGTGTTGTTGGAGTCTGAGTCTACCACCCAAATCGGGGGCAGAAATCGGTCCACCAAAGCTAACACCCAGTGTTCCGACGTTTTCGGTTGAAAGCAGAGTTGCGTCTGCATTCGGGAATTGAATAGTTTTAATTCCCTGAATATTAGAGAGATCAAGGTTGACCTGGTTCTGATCGTTAACCTCATCAATAAGTGTGAGGGCAACGATAGACTTATTATAAAGGACTTGCTGAGACTTCTCAGCAACGAGAACATTGTTCTCACTAATAACTGTATTTAGATTCTGATATGGGAACGAATATCTCAGAATCGTAGCGCCCGAAATATCGGACAAATCAAACTGAATCCTCTTACTAATGTCAGTACCATCAGCAAAACGAGGATCAGCATAATCCTTGTTCTTGAATGTTTGTGTTGATTCAGTACCAGCAATCTCAAGAGATTGGTCAGGGAATGTAACAACACGGTTTGCAGTCACATCACCAGAAAGGAATGTAACTTTTGGAGTTGGGTTATTGGGATCACCCGATTCAATGTCTGAAATTGAGGGGTTGATTAGGTTCTTGTTGCTGATGTTCTGCTCTGTGAGATTATCGATCAGAGTAGATTGAGCAACACCTGTTCCATAGTCAGGAAGTCTGTAAATGTGTGTGCCAGGAGATTCCCAAGCATCACACTCAAACAACGCAATCTTTGCAGTGTCAGATGAACCAGTAATTCTCAAGTCACCATCTTTAATAATGATGGTCTTGTTACTGATTGTCTGAGCAGTGTCATTACCCAGCAGAGTAGTGGATGTGAAGGTACCAGTGCTAGGTAGTGCAAAGGTACGAATACCAGCACCAGTGGAAACACCAGAAACTTCAAACTTCGCTTTCTTATCAGGGTTTTGATCGTCAGCGATTAGCAGGTTAACGTCTTGAAACTCTGCAGGTCCGTTAACAAGGAATCTACCCGAACCTTGCGGGCGCATATCAATGTTAACATTGTTTGATGTGGTGTCACCAGCAATCAAACGAATTGTAGCGGAACCGTCTGCGTTATCTTGTTTTCTATAGTACATCGAAGATGTACCAAATGCCAGACCAATTTCATTATATGAGTTTTGGTAGAGACCAGTATCACGGTCCAAGTCAAAGCAAAGTCCAGGTTCTGCCTGGGATCCAGCACTAACACCTTTGAATAGTTGGTTGACCTTTGCTTTCCTATTAGGGATCAGAGGGTCAGAAATAACAACAGGGAGAATTGCTTCTCCCGTTAGGACGGCATCCGCCAGAGTGTCCAATTGTGAAATTCTTTTTGTTCCCACTTAACTCAGGCGCTAATTTATACATTCTTATTTATACATCTCTCATATAGAGGTGCTGCAATGTTTCCTTCAATCCCCCGATATGTTTGTATCCTATCGCGATTTGCGGATATTGTGCCTCTGAACCAAATTCTCCCCTAAACTGTTTCTCAGTAAAGTCAACATCTCGAACATATTTTTTGTAAACCATATTCTCGCTGTTTAACAGCATTTCTGCTCTCTCACATTCTTGACACCCATCTTTTGTGTACAAGATCACATCTGCATACTTTGTTTGATTCATTTGCTTTACCATTTGTTTAGTAACATCACACCAGACATAGTTGGTAATTCTACCTTCTCTGTCTATTACACTATATTCAGTCACGCTGTCTCCAATCATCTGGTTTGTCTTGTTTGAACCAATCAACGATTTCATCGGCAGACTTAAATCCTGACCTATAGTTAGAAGGATCTGGATCACCAAGTCCCATCTTATTCATAAAATCGTCCATACTGCCCTCGACCATATCTGGATTTGCTGCTTTACGTCTTGCCTTATTCAACCAGTCACGAGCAGTAGTATGAGACTTGGCAAGTTTTTCTGCCCAAATAATGTCACTTAAAGCAACCTCTTCACCAAGAACAATTTTACGACAGATCTCTTCAAGGCGAAGGCGATAGGCGGTGGAAAGCATACTATTCTTCCGATAGATAGTGTTCTAATTGATTGATCCTCTGAAACTCGGAGAATGCAGTTTCAGAACGAATGTGAAGGATGTCACGAAGATCATCCATAATAAACGTCGGATCAATGCCATCATCTAGGTATTTATCGATCGCTTCCTTAAGATAACGATAACGATGCCATTCCTGACTGTATGGTTTATGGTGTGTCATAATTTAAGACGTTTTCCATAATTTAGCACGACTTCTCTTCTTTAGCAAGTTTGTAATACAACTTATAGTACCTTTTCTTCATTTCATCAAGTGTGTTCATATCATCCTCAAATCCCATATACTTAGTTAGTTGAAAAGAACCTTCCAACTCACTAATAAGTCTGAGAATCGTGACAGAAGTCACTTTGAACCCACCGAAACGATAGGCACTATAGTCCTGAGATTCTTTCATACTAAAGATCATTAAACGGAGAGTTAGGGATTTGAACCCTAGATGAGGTTGCCCCCATACAGCATTTCCAGTGCTGCTCCTTAAACCACTCGGACAACTCTCCAACTCCTCCACCTGGGCTCGAACCAGGGACATTCTGATTAACAGTCAGACGCTCTACCGACTGAGCTATAGAGGAATAAAATTAGAATGGAAGTTCTTCTTCACATTCTATTTGGTCTTCCATCTCAAATAAGAGTGGATGGGCGAGTTCCATAATCAGATAATTTGATGCCTCGTAAAGTTCTTCGATCGTATATGTGGGTTTTCCTTCACACTCTTCTATGAGTTCTAAGGATGGATCGTCGATCTCGTCAAACGTAAATGGCACTCCATTGAAGTACCACATTTTTACCACACCCACATTTGGAATTATACGATAATCAGAAGTTACCTTGTACATCTCGTAAACTTAAACGGTCCTCTTTCTGAACCCCAAAGCAATTTACCGTTTTCATCCCACCCTTTGTCGCTGGTCTCAAAAGAATCTTTTGTTACAGTAACAGTAGTTTCAACTTTTCTTCCTTTGGGATCAATGTAATTCGGTTCAGTTTTGCCGATATAACCTTCGGCAGTTGGAAAAAACAACGTGTTTGCCAGTTCTAATCCTTGATCATAAGTTTTGAGAAGGATAGTACCGTCATCCATATCGCTGATAGAATGAGATCTTTGTCGGTAAGGTTTGTCCCTACCTTCATAGTCATACCATTGTTTTGTCCTCAGTGATCCGTCAGATGGTTCATAATACCACAAATAGTGGACATATGCAAAATGAGAGGGATAACACTGTGCTTGGTGCAAGTTGTGCCAGTGATGCACAACCAAATCAATAAACCTTTCCATCGACAATATTATGTATTAAGACTCGGGATCTTTAATATCAATGTCGAAAGATCGATGTCCCATCATCAACGATTTTAGAGCAACTGCTTTGTCCATTTGCTTTTTGTGATAATTGATCACATCATCTACACAAGATAGAATCTCCTCATATGCTCGTCGTGCATCAACGTCGTCATCGTTAAGATAATCGTCGATAGCATCTTGCATACGATCTTTGCGCTGAACTTCGTACATACTTTTCCAATAATCGTCAGATACTTGAATGTCAGGTTTCCCCTCAATAGGGGGGATTTTAGTCCAATAGTCGTTGATGAGGTCCGTCATAGATTTCGGTGTGCTTCTGCGGTTTCTTCAGCAACAAATGCTGCAAGTTCGGCAGGACTGGGGAGATTTACTCCAGGAACAGGAGTAGGACCAGCATATTGTGCTGCCTTCTCTCGTTCAACCATTGCCCTTTCAATTTCATCTTGCATCAAATTAGTTGTTTGAGCAACTGGTGCCATAACAACATTGCCTTTCTCTGCCTCAATGAGAATTGTATTCCCACGTTCGACGAGATTCAAGAGAAAATCAAAGTTTTCTTCTGCTTCTTGTACAGTAACCCTAATCATAATTGATAATGTCTAATGTCAGGTGTAGTCATTGATTGGAGTTTTTGGACGAATTCGGTAAATCCGATCGCTCCTTCAGTATCCCACTTGAACTTAATTTTGTCCAGATTCCCGTCACTATCTTGTACGGACACGGTACGTTTCGGAAAATCGATCCAAACATAGTCAACGAAGAGGTCTTCCATAGGGTTCTTTGGTATGACCCTATTGTACCTCAGTTCAGGAGAAGTGGCAAGCCATAGACCTGAGTAGGTCCGACACTGCAACCAACTGTCATAATACCAGTTCCGACGCTGTAAGAAGCGAGACCAGTAGTGACTTGGTTGACAATAGCACCCTGACCACCATTACAGAACTCACCGATTCCACCAGCAGCAGTGTTGACCATCGTAACGTGACCGCCAGAAGTTCCGTTAACAATATCAACGATACCCCCAGGAATAGTCTTACACTCAGTAATACGGATGTGTGCTGCAGGGAGAGGACTGGTTCCAATACCAGTTCCGCAAATAGTGATGTCTGGACCCTTGATCATTGTCAAACGACCAGTCATCGAAAGGGGATTCACATTCAACATACCAATAAGTCCGAAATGAACGTTATTGATAAACTCGGATTTCCAAGCACATTCATTGATGATCTCACCAGAGATAGAGTTCATCAAAGAAGATGCTTTGATTGTTGCTGCTGTGGCATTCAGATCGAGATTGCTGAGTGCACTCAATTGAATATTTGCAGCCTGAATCTTCCAGTCACCCTCATAGTTCTGATCATAATCTGATGAGAATGTCTGTGCTGCTTTCTTCTGTTTTGCCTCACCTGTAGGTTCGCCAGTATTAGGATCAGTTTCAACACCCTGAGAGATATGGAGGTTTTGTGTACCCAAAATCTCCAGGTTGAAATCACCCATAACCTTCAAGGTGAAATCACCTTCAACAGTCAGTGCGTGATTGCCCTTAATTGTTTGGCACTTATCCCGTCCAATAATAGAGGTTTCGTTGCCAGGAATATTCGTGTGCTGGTCACCCAGAGAAGTTGCAATTGTTGTTTGTCCGCCTGCGTGAGAAACAATAGTCTTCTCCTTCCCCTTGGTGTTATCTTGAATGACCGAAGCGCCATTCATAAACGTCGTTGCTTGGATCGAATATGGATCTAAGTTATCATAAAGGGAAGAAAAATAGTCCAGATTGGATTGAATTTGTCCTCCACCACCCACATCAAGTGTAATCTGCTGTTGGAGGAATTCAGGTACTGATGTACACGTTGACGTTCCTAATAGTGGTAACCAGAATTTAACTTTCGATCCAGCAAGTTTTCGTCCACAATCATTCTTGAAGAGAGCAGCAAGAATACCAAGAAGAATATTGATCAGATTACCCCAGTCAACTTTGGAGAAATCAAAACTAAACAACGAATTCAGACCTTCCTTCAATTTCCCTGCAGCACCTGCTGCTTGCTTAGCAACGGAGATGGCAGCAGCAATTTTTTGAGCAATGGCAGTAACCTTTGCCATCGATGCCTGAACTTTTTGCAGAACAGCATTGACAGTGTTATTCACTGCATCAGACAAACCACCAACAACTTTGGTAACAACGGTACTAGCAATCGTGTTGGCAAAACCACTCACATCACCAAGAGCAGAACGAATTGTACCAATAATGTGCTGTGCTTCAAAATTACAGAATAGACTCGTGATAAACTCGGATAATTTAAGCAGTGAGTTAATAATGCCAAGAGGAATAATGCTTCCAATTGCCTTGAGAACTGAATTCAACAGTTTTTCAATTCCCTGAGCAAGAATACTCTTCAAGGAAGACAGAATACCACTGATACCATTAGAAATTGCCTGCTTAATTGTTGCAAGTCTTTCACTGATAATATTATTTCTAACTTTCTGTCCAGTAATGAGTGACACAAGGTTACCATCCTTTCCTTGTGCAAGAGACCCTGCAAGTTGCCCAAACTCCGTGAGCATACGTTGCAAATCTCTTTCAAAACCCTCACCACTAGGACCATTCAAACCATCAGCAACACCCTGCGCTTCAGCGGGGACTTTCTTTGGGTTTGTTGTTGGGTTAGCAGGAGCACCAACTTCTGCCTTAGAGATAACACCACGAGACTTCTCTTCACCACCATTCTCGTCACCAGCTGTCGTTGTACCAACAACGTTCATTGGGTGACCACCATTCACCACCGTACCTTGTACGTTTTTTGCCTGGGGTGGCATCTGCTCCGTAGGTGCTTCATCCGCTGCAGCAACTGTAGTGGGACCAACTTCAGTTGATGTACTAGGACTAGAATCGGATGCCTTTGCATCATCCAGATTCTTGAATCCACGAATGGATCCCATAACGACAGGAAGTTGTGCTTCCTCACCATCTAGGAAGAAACCAATGACAGTTGCACCAACTTGCAGTTCGGACTTGGTACCAGTGTTCTTAATACCTGCCTGATCAGTAGGCAGCATTGGAACTGCCCACGGAAGATCTGACGTTGGCACGTCATCCAAATAAGATGCTTCTCCAGATCCAGTATACCAACCAATGATCCTAACTTTTACACGACCCAAAAGTTGAGGATCTTTAATAGACTCGACTTCACCCACCCACCAGGTGAACCCGTCGCGTCCCATCACATCAGATTTTCCAATTGCAGTAGAAGCTGTCACAATACGTCTATATTTTCCGTATGGTTATTTATCCAATTGCCTCAAGTATTCTTTCTCTTGCTGATAAGGATGCGTTTTGCCCGACCAGATCTCATAACCTTCTACAAGATCTGGGATCAACCACTGGTCTACCCGATAACAATACTTCCAGTTGACAGGTTGAATACAATTCATCACGACAACTTGAAAGAATGCTACTAGGTGAATCCAGAAACTATACATTACTTTTTAATGAATCCCTCTTCTTCCAACCATTTTCGGGTCAGTGGAGTAATTTCATAATCAGTCCACATAGTACCAGCAGCACAAGATTTAAGTGCTTTCATAGTCATATTCTCAGTCTTTCCTGCCCACATTGCTTCTGCCTCCCAGGGAACTGCAGATGCTGGATAAGTCTTTTCTGCAATCTCACGCCACAGAGGAGGAACATCTTCCTCATTGTGAATGATAGCAATCATACTATTCTTGATGCTACCTGCCATACAGTCTTGTGCAGCGTGCCACCCTTCGTGACGCATTACACTCATCAAAGTACCATAACGTTTGACAAGTGTAGCATTAAGATAGAAGTTATTGCTGACAGTATGATAGACACCACGATGACCAGGGGGAAAATACTTCTCGGGTGCGATGAATACTTTGACCCCAACCTTATCCAATGCCGTCATCATTTCATTGAACTCAGTATACACTGGGTCCATCATTCCCATCTTTTTGTAGTATTTACCTACATCTTTAGCATTCTTGATTTGCACAATACCTTCAGTACATTCTCGCAAAAGCATACAACCCATAGCATCATAGGTATACCAACCTTTAGTTGGTTCTGCATTTGCAGCAATGAATGATCCGTGAGCAGCGCCCAAAAGAGCCCCCGCAATAAGGGCATCACGAAGAGTATCAAGCATAAGAAATCCATCCTGTGACAATCATTTTCTCCTCTGTAGGAGCAGGAACACCGTGGTGAATATGTGTCCAGTCAACTGGCCAAATCAAAGTCAAACCCTTTTCGGGTTGAATAGTAAGATCTTGGTGAACCCACTGTGTTTCACCACCTTCTTCCACGTCATTCAAATAAGTCATCCAAGTCAGATGACGGAACGATGTGGTTTTATTTGACCCAACACGCTCACAATGTGGTTGGGAGAATGCTTGACCTGGTGCATAATGTTGAATATTGAATGGTTCGATCACTTCAAGATCTGCCATTTTTGCCCAGGGATATTGTTCAACATAGAGTTGAATACACGCCTGAACTTCATTCAGATATGAAACGATTCGTGGATCTTTAATCCACGACGGCACTGCCATATCAGTGGAGTTTTTGATCAACGGATCAATCCCACCACTATATTCGCCAGGAACTTTTTCAAGATAATCACAAGTGTTCCAGAAGTCGATTACCCCATCGATAACCTCTTCTTTCATTTTGCCACCTGCAATGAAAGATTGTACTGCAGTCATAATTAAATACTAAAAATCAGTCGTCGTATACTAGGCACTCAGGTGCACTCGGGTTATTATCGCAATACAATTCCAGGGATGTGGGATCGTGATGATCTTCGGGATGGCGCTCAGCGTATGCCTCAAGATCTTCCAGTTCGCCTTCAATATGGCGGCGACGTTGTGCAGAAATTGTAGGATCGGCAAGTTCTTGCCTATCGGCTTCGATGTGTTGTTCGATGTTTTCCATTTTTACCTGCTAGAAATACTGTCTTTACAGAGATTTAGGTGAGTTGTGATACCCTCTGGAGTATACGAATGAGTTAACCCCTTGATAAGGTAATATCCCGAATAGGTAGGATCGAGTTCGACACGATTTGTATCTTGCCCCGATTGAGGAATTTCCAATTCAATGATCCTGCCTGCTTCTAATACTACATTACCTGGTACCACGATGTCAAGTGTGATCGCATTCAGCAATTGCCATCTAGAGAAACTATAGGCACTTGCAGACAATGTGTCAACGTCCATATTCTGAGCATTGGCAGAAGAATCGCCAACAGATGATGAATTCTTCATTCCAGGTAGAGCACGAATTTTCATCCGTGTTGGGACCTTATCCGAAAAATATGTTTGATCGATTTTGGGAAATGGGAACGATTCATTCAAAATACACCCCTTTCCCTTAGCCAAACCAAACACATTCAACAGACTCATATTGATCGGTGGTTTGATAGACCCTGTTGGTCCATCTTTACCTTGACCACCACCACTATTAGGCAAAGCACCACTTGTAAGTGCGGGTGCCTTAATTCCAATAACCGTATTACTATATGCACCTGTTCTCATTTTTTCCAGGTGGTTAGCACGAGCAGGAAAACTAATACTCTCTACTTTGAATAGGTTAACGTCCGCATTTCCAACGTTTGCCTGCTCATATCTATACTTTGGTATATTCTTCTTGTTTTCACCACTGCAGAGGTAATCAATAGTGACAAAATTGAATGCGGATTGAGTTTCATAAAACAAATATCCAGCAAGACCCTTCGATCCACTCACACATTTGTCGCTGACATATGAGATGACATCAAACGGTCTCCAAGTTGGTGCAATAAAATTCAGGTTACCTCTAGTATCCTCAAAATTCAAAGATCTATCATTGGAAACGTTGAGATAGTCTTTCAAAACTTTACGAACAGTCTGACTTGCAGGCACTCCCATAAATGATTTGAAAACCTTCTTAGATTCATTCGTAATCATATGAGGAGAAACCGTATACAGAATATACTGAACTGCTCTCTCACTCTTGGTAATCTCACCAATTTTGAATATTTGCTGTTTTATTTTCAACGTCTTACCCGTCGCCTGCATCGACTCAATCTCAATTTCGATGATTTCATTACCATTCAATCCAGTAATCAGGTCAATGGTATCACCGATCATAAACTCGCATCGGATAGAGGGTGCATCAATGGACTCAATGTAATTAAATGCAGAGCATAGTTTTTGAATATTGATAGACGACTGATTTCCACGAACAGCGTCAAATTTCGCACTCGCTTGAATCTTTGGATCCAATTGAATCACAAAGTCTTTAATAGTATAACCTTTTGCCTGTTCCATCAGAAGAAGTTACTCAATACATTTGAAAGTTCTGCAGTTCGACCAAACCTGCTTGTCAAGAAACTCGTTGCTGGGTTTTCCTTAGAAGGTAGTGGAATTGGTATCGAAGGTGTAGCAGCGGGTTTAGTATCAACAGGAAGTTGAATTGCCTGCGCGACTGCCATATCTATAAGATTCTTCAGATCTCCAGATTCAACCTCTGAACTAATCTGCTTAATACGATTCAATATACCAGTCAATGCTTGAGCACTCGTATTTGCACTCGCAACGGATGTACTCACTGTGTTATTCATCGATGCAAGCGCATTTCCTGCATAACTCGGCATCTGTGGACGTGATGCCATTCCACCAATCATATTAGCAGCAACCTTTCCTGCCATACCAAGAATGGAACTGAGACCGATTCCTGGCAACAAACCACCTGCAGACTTAAGATAACCTGCAGCTGCTGCCTCGTTAATTCTCCTAGAGGTCAAACCAGGATCTCTACGAGTATGGGGGGTATCAAATGGTATTACAAATCCCCCAGCGGATTTCTGTGCCACATATTCTGTTCCGTGTCCGATAAAGTCTATACCTTTACCATTCAGTGAGACAGGATACCCAGACTGAGGTCCACTAATCCATCCACCCTTACTCCTTCCTTTGGTTCTTTCAAGAACGGAAAGAGTATCCTGCCAAGTACGATGTGCTTTATTCTTGCCATCACCAGCATAATATGATCTACCGTGAGCACCTGCAGGAAGTGCAGCCCACTCCATTGACAAGTTCTTAGCAAACTGCTCTTTTGTAATCTGTCCTGCCTTAAATTTATCAAGTCCACGACGCTTCAACAGCAGTTGGTAGATATAATCCTGCCCCTTCTTATCAAACTTAAATGTGTTTGGATCTTTACCAGCATTACGAAGGACTTCGGATGCAGTACGCATTTGGATCTGATAACGACCCATAGCAAACTGACTACCTTTCTCCTGCGAAAGTTGGGAGATGGTTTTCTTCAGAATAGATTGATCTCTCTTACCACCAACCAACATAGTGTAATCATTGCGAGATTCAACCTCGCCAATGAAACTTGCAAGGTCTGCAGACGCTAGACCAGCAGGCAACTCTCCCGCTTTGGCTGCCTGTGTTCCTGTTGCAGCATTAACTGCAGCGTTAACATCATCACCTGCAGATCCACCACCAACCCATTTAAGAACCTGGGTCAATCCTTTAAGCATCGCAATCAACGGAAAAAATGCAACTTTCCCCATAAATTCAGCAGCTTTCATCAAAGTTGGTAGATGAGGTTTTATAAAATCAACTGCTTTTTGAATGACAGGACCCATTTCTTTGAATAGATCCTTAATAGCATCGCCAAGGGGTTTGAAAAATTTCTCAAGAAACTTCATCACAGTATCGAAGATCTTCTTCATTGTCTTGAAGAATTTCTCAACGATCGGACCTAAGAATTTACCTGCTTCCTTACCTAAGAATCCACCGAGAGCACTACCGATCATACCACCGATAGGACCAGCAATATTGTTACCAACCTCACTCAAAAGCATAGCACCGCCAGCGGCGCCTACGCCTGCACCGATTGCTGCTGCTTTACGATCCTCCTCAGGTATGGTGTCATCATCCATCGTGACCTGATACGAGCGGAATCCGATAGCACCTGCCATCAGACCCCGACCAGCAACATTACCACCAAGAAACTTACCAAGATTAAGAATTCCCTTACCAACTAATCCAAGGATTGAGGTAAAGTTTTTAATCGTTCCTGCTGGATTGGACAGAAATGCTAGACCAACTAAAGCACCACCAGCAACTAATGCAAGTTTGGCAGCACCAGCAATTCGTTTTCCTAATGGACTATCTTCACCAAATGTATCTTTCCAAGCACCAGTAACAAAATTAGAAATATTAGTAAAAGTCTCAACCATCCAGTTGAAGAACGTCTTCATTCCATTGACAACATTTTCAATCTTCTTCCTATTACCTGGTTGACTCAACCAGTCAAGGGCACCAAAGACAAATAACTTCCCGAAAGTTTCAAGAAGACCTTCTAAGAATCCCTTTGCTCTACCAGCAATAGCACCAACAGCATCACCACCAGATGATTTAGAACTACCAGCTTCAATCTTACCTTCTCTTGCTCTATCTGCAGCGAGTTGATTTGCTCTAGCAGCTGCTTGCTGCTGTTGCATTTGCAACTTTTGTTGCTTCAATAGTGCTAAACCAATACTATTGACAGTTGCTCCCAGGGAATTAACTGCTTTAATAGTTGTGGCGAAATTGTCACCTGCAATTGTCTTATTACCAACACTAATCGTTGCACCACCCGTCTTAGGTGGTGTGAGGTACTTATATAATCTGATTCTTGTCTCTGCCATCACGCAATATTAGTGGGAGAATGTGCTGGTGCAAATTGTGGTTGTACTGCCACTTGCTGAACCACAGGTTTCACGATCGGTTGCAGAATAACAATGGGTTTGGTGGTACGACGACCAATCAGTGCTTCACGAGCTTCATTAACTGATCGAACATTTAGTTCTTGAGTACGTGGACTATTTAGACCGCTAATTGCAGTTGCGGTGCTGGATCTAGAACCACCTTGTCCACCGTGTCCAAGTTGAGGTTGTGACAAAGAAGGACCACCACCGAACGGATGTTCCTTGTGGTATCTACCAAGAGGATTGACCCTAGACAATACATTTGCTTTAGATCTTCCAGTGTCTGCAGGATTCCTAGCAACCTCCCAGTGTAGGTGTGGACCACTAGAACGACCCGTGTTACCTGTCACACCAAGAACTGCACCTTTCTGCACCTGTTGCCCAGGGCGTACATAGGCAGGTTTATCCATATGACCATAGAAATTTCCATAACCATCGTTAGCAATCCAACTCACCCAGTTACCATAACCACTATCATATCCAACCCCCTCAACTTTACCATTAGTAAAAGCAACCAAGTTCTCACCGATGGCAGTGGAAATGTCAACACCCATATGCATACCAGGTGACAAAGCAAGGGTACGGTTACCCATAGCAGATGTCACAATATGGTTTCCAGAACCAGGATCTCCTTGGAATCTAGGAGTTTGTATATCACCCAGATTTCTTCTATCAGCTTCTTCTTGTGCCTTTTTCTCTGCCTCAGCTCTTAGTTTTTCATATTCGGACTGTCTTACTTTCGATTCATATTTTGCCTCATTGAGTTGTCGTCTTGCGTTTTCAACATCTTCTGCAAGAGTATTATCTCCCCAATGATCCCTCTTATCACCACCTTCTTCTTGCATTCGCTTCATATAATGAGCGAGATTCTCTTCTGCCTTCTTCACTCGTTGTGCTGCTTCCTCAGAAGCAACTCGTGCCTTATCTGCCTTACCGCTATACAAATTAAGGAAATCGATCTTGGTAAAGAAGTTACCTGTTTGCTGAGCAGCATCCTGAATGAATTGACCTGCGCCGCCAATAAAATCTCTCAATTTTTGAATCGCAGGACCAATAATGTTGCTATTCAAGAAGTCGATCATCTTCTTGACAGCAGGATCAACAATAGGTTTCAGGAAGGCAGCAACCTTTTTGAATATATTTGTAACCTCTTGGAACAGTTCTTGGAACGGTTCAGCAACAGGTTTAATATTAGCAATCCATAGGGGGAGAATAATTTCCTTAAACAGATTGCCGAGTGGTTCGAGAATGGGAGTGATTGCGTCACCCAAAAATGCACCAACTTGGTCACCCAAGAATCCGCCGAGAGTTCCCCCCACAAGAGGAGCAAATGGACCCAGAACAGGCGTCAGGAGTGCCGTAAGTGCCACGGTACCAATGGTAGCACCAATACCACCACCAACTGCCTTCTGGACGCTATCACCAGAAGCCAATCTGGTTCCTACAGATACAACACCAGACAAAAGACCAGCACCAGGACCAGACTTGAGGAATCTGCCCGCCCTACCTAGTGCAGTTGTTCCCTTAAATCCTGCTCTTCCAGGTACTCTAGTTGCAAATCTCCTCCTTGCCGCATCTGCACCATATCTGCGAGCATATCTTTGCCTCGCTGCCTTAGATGCATTTGATGTACGTTGGTTCCTCGATGGTCGTTTTTTTCCTGATCCTGCAGGTCCATCTTGTCCAGAACTAGACGATCCCTGCTTCCTACCAAGCAACTTTCCAAGTGCTTGAGCATCACCAATCAACTTCCACGGTTGGAGGATTCTTGATGCCAACCACAGTGCACCAACACCACCAATAATTTTCATAGCACCCATAATGGGGCTATCAGCACCAAATCCGTCAAGAATAAGTTCTATACCCTTGAAAGCAGTCTTGAATCCAGTCTTTACCCAATTAGTAATGATAGGTAAAGTCTTTTGTAGAAAATTCTTGTTCTTCGGATCACTCAACCAATCCAAAAACCAAAAGGTTAGTGCTTTCTCAATAAAATCCTTGAATGGACCAAGTAAACGATCTAAGAAACCTCCACCATCTCCCTTCAGTTTCGTACTTAGTTTCGCCCCCTTTACAACTTCAGTTTTAGTTTTATTCTCAATCCTCGACTCTCTACCCCTATCAAGAGCAAGTTGATTTGCCCTGGTAGCAGCAAGAGCAGCATCTGATTGGGATTTATACATCCCAACGATAATCTTACCCAAATCTTCTACGGTCGCACCCAGTCTATTGATAGACGTAGTAAGACCAGCGACGGGATCTACAGAAACATCGCCACTGGTCTTTGCGGGTATAAATGAACGTATTTTGAGTGCTGCCATTAAAGTGATTGCTGTCTGGACGCTGCTTTTTGTCGCTGTTCTTCTTCACGAAGATAACGAAGCAGGAGGTTCACATACACATCCCTCTCCCACGGCATCATATTCTCAAGTTCAGTTAGACTGTACTTGTGGTACTGCATCAGAGCGAAGTTCGTCTCATACAGATTCAAAAGAGAGTCGTGTGCGAGGGCTACCCGAAAAAACTGGCAAGTCCCTCAATAGTGAGTGTGCTGACAACACCCGTTTTGGGGTTAGTAATCTCAATGTCGTGTGAAAGTTTAGGCATCGTTTCAAAGAAAGATTGAACCGATCTAAACTGTTGTGAGTTCATCCCCTCAAAGAACTCCAGGAGTTCCGCCTTCTTGTAGTCCTTGGCTTGATACAACTCATCACCTTCAGCGATGCTTTCAGTACAATCAGCTGCAAGTTGGAAAATATCATCGATACCAGGGCTGTCAGAAAGATTATTTTTCACGAAGACATCCAGAGAAGGATACTTCATTGTCAGAGTCACATCGTCTGTGATTTTAATCACATTCGTATGGTCCTTGGGGATTTGAATTTGAACCTCATCGAGATTGACACTCACATCAACCTGAGTTTCCTCATCATCTGGACAAGTGAGTTTGAATTCACTCACCTCACCAACAGACTTGGAACGAATCTTCAGGAAAAGAAATTCAATCTCAAATGTTGCAAGATCTTCCACCTTCTTCACACTCGTGCAGTTTTTGATAATCTCTTTAACTGCTTTGATCATCTCCTTATTGTCCTGAGTTTCCATTGCCATATAGAGAAGTTTCTCTTCACGAACAAGGAACGGACGATAGGTTATAGATTGTCCACGAGGAAGAACGCATTCATAATCAGGAATGCTCAGTTTGGGTAAAGGCATCGTTTAAGAGTACACGTCAGTAATTCTATTTAGACCCCAAACTGGGTGTTGATTCCATTTTTACCCAACAGATTAGAAACAAGATCGAAATCGTTCAAGACAACCTCATTTGTCCACTCATTTGTGTTCTTGACCTTGGTTGTGAATCTATATCTTTCATACTTGAAGATAACATCCATCTTCATCAGCTGTGCATCATTAGAATATGTGATGCCCGAAAGGTTGTATGGGAAGGCACCAACAAATCTATAAACACCAGTTGCTTTATTCAGTCTAGTCTCTCGTCTGTCACCATCAGCAGTAACTGCTCTCGCTTTGATATTACTACCACTTTCCCACTTACGAATCGTGATGTCTGTAACATAATCATCATAGAATGCTACTCTATTCTCATTATCAGGAGCAATAGCGTGCATCCATCTTTCAAATGTATCTCTATGCCAATTATTCTTAGTCATAAGGAATGAAATTGTTAATTCATTCGCTGTCTGACCTGTAGCGTATGCTCTCTTGATACCAACAGTTTTATGCTCGCCAGTAGTAATATTTCTGGATGGCAGAGAAACAGAGTCTGCAAAATAATTTACTGCATTATAATAGTCTTGAGGTGCAAACCTAAAATTTGGTTGAGCAAACAGGATGGTAGGCACACCCATCTCAACCGAAAAGAGATTGCCTCTAGAAGGTTCAAACGAACCTGTAGCGACTAAATCTCTAAAAACTGTAAACGAATTAGGTGCTGGCATCAGAAGACTGCAGATCTGGGTATTTCAATATTCCTTCCGTTAATAGTAGTTACAAATTGTTCAGAGGGAATTAAACCAATATCATTCCACTCAGAGTTTTCAATGGTGAATAACGGAGTGAGCACATTGCTACGAAAGTATTTATGTAGTGTCACTGTGGGTGGTGTGGGTGAGAACCCAGAAACACGTTGTTCTGGTGGTAAGTAGTGAACGTTTGCACCCCAGAAGTGTGTTGAATCCTCACCCAGAAGGTACACCATAGGGTACTTGTCCCAAAATCTCATCTTATCACCCCTGGCAGCATCATACTTAAATGTAACTGCCGTTCCAGGTATGATACTATCTACGCCACGACCATTCAGGTAGAAAAAGAGTTGACTTCTCCACCAAGATGGTGCCATTGCCTTGCCATCTGCAAGATCTCTAATGTCGGTGAATACACTCATACCTTGAGTTCGTTTTCTGTGAGAATTAGGAATTTCATCTTGCGGTCATCACAGAACTCTTTTGCTGCCTTCCACTTAGCAGCATTGACAGCATATGTCTTCACCTCATTTATATAGGTAGGTGTCTGTCGCTTTTTTTGTTTAGGCGGTGAACATTGCGACTTTGGTTTAACCTCGATAATGAACTTCTCAATCCCTCCAGACCTTGTTCGTACTCTGGCATAAAAGTCTGGAAAATAGCGATGGATCCTGTTATCAACAGGGCTGATGTAGGGGATAACAATCTCCTCACTACCCCACTCAAGTACATTCTCATTTTTATCACACCACACCATAAACTTTCGCTCCCACAAACTACGATAAATAATGTTTGTAGGATCTCCTTTGTACTTTCCTGGGAAACTAGGTCGAAACCTACCCTGATAACTACGTTGTTTTTTCAATGGCATCTCCGTTAGTATACCCCAGGACACTTCCATCAAAGGTCAATTCATCTTACGATGGGATTGATGCATTGGATACTGATGATCCCCAGGTTGTTGATTATCTAAAGATAACCATCTACGATTCACAGAAGAGTTCGCCTTACACCTATGTTGGTGGTAGTGATGCTCAAGGACTGTACAATCAGAACACTCAGAGTGGAAGCAGAGGAGAGGCGATAGTTGGTACTATTTATTTGTACCTGCCTAATAATCTGTCGGAATCATACAACACAATCTACAACGAGTCAACTCTTGGTGCCGCTGGTGTTGCTGCTATTGGCGGAGCACTTGGTTCTCAGGCAACCGCTGGTGATCCGATCTCTCTGCTGCAACAGTTTGCTGGTAGTGCCAAATCAGAATATGCTGCTGGAGCCGCTGCAGCATTCCTCGGTACAGTTAATAGTGGATTAGGTATTGAAGGCAGTCTAACTGGTCAAGATCTTGTAGCACTGGTCTCCAGAAAAGTCTTCAACCCATATCAAGAAGTGACTTTCCGTGGTGTCAACTACCGAGAACATTCTTTCACATTCAATTTGACACCCAAGAACCTGAAAGAATCAAAAGAGTGCTACTCCATTGTTCAGGCACTTAGAACAGCAATGCTACCATCTCTTGCAGGTGGTGCAACAACTGAGGAAGATTTCAAAAAAATCTTCTCCCAGCAAGGCAACGAAAACATCAGTCAAACTGCTAAAGATCTCATTTCAAAAGGTCTTGGTAGCAATTCTGGCACACTCGCAGGTGCTAGATACTTGAACATCCCCAACTACTTCAGACTCAATGTTGTGAGAGTTGAAGGTAACAACGTAGAGACCGCTCAAGAAATTACAACAGCGGGAACTCTCCGAAGCATTATGAAGTTCCCGACAAAAATGGTCTTAACTGGATTTGATCTCAACCTCACACCAGATGGTCAAATCAACACCTTGAAAGATCTAAACAACGGTTACGTTGATTACGGTCCTGCATCTATGGAATTGAAGTTAACCTTCAAAGAGACCGCATTCATCACCCGCGATATGATCCAGGATTCCTAATGGCATACTTCAAGTACCTTCCCAAAGTCTACGTTAGAAACAGAACAAGTGTTAACGGTGCTCATCCTTACCAGTTAACAACAAACATCTTTCGTAGAATCAAGATCAAAGAGGATCTACAAGGTTCTCTGCTGGGGTTTGAACAGTATGAGATTGGTGAGGGAGAGCGTCCCGATCAAGTTGCATACAAATTCTATGGTGACTCTGGTCTTGACTGGGTTATTCTGATCATCAACAATATCATCAGTACATATAATGACTGGCCGATGACTCGATATGATCTATATGATTATGTTCAAAGTAAGTATGGTTCTATTGAAGGGATTCATCACTACGAAACATATGAAATCCGATCGACTGCAGGAGAACTTTTAGTTCCTGAAGGTATTGAAGTAAACGAATCTTACCAATATTTGAGACCCGATGGTAGTATTGTTCCCAAAGATCAATCTCGTAAATCAGTTACAAACTACGAGTACGAACACGCTATCAACGAACAAAAAAGAAACATCTGGATGCTTCGCGAAGCATATGTATCTGACTTTGTAAAAGAATTCAGAAAACTTGCTGCATATCTGCCAAACGCAGAAATCGACGAGCAAGGAAACAAAAAAACCCCCACCACATTGGCGGAGGAGTTTGTTGGTGTTACCAATTACAGAAGACCTTCCCAATCTACTGCATCCACTGGTTCTGCTACTGGTAGTGGTTCTTCTACTGCACTTATTGCATCTGGTGGTGGTACCGCTGGTACTGCTGCAGTAACTACGACTACAACATCTGATGGGGTTTCTGCAACAACTGTCACGAGTGGTGGTAGTTCTGGAACTACTTCATCCACAGGATCTACTCAATCAGACAACACTGCAACCAGTAGTGGATCCTCAACTAACCTAGGAGGTTACGGTTACTAAAAACACCACGGTCCACTCTTGTAAATATAACACGGAACACCGTGTTGGTTATATTTGTTTGGGATAAACCCACCACCGCTATGATGATGGTGGGTTTCGTGATGGTGGTGGTGTCTACGATGTGAACGGGGTTTTCCGTAAATGCAGTTCCAAGAACGGAACATTGGATCGTAGACACAGTGTTGGGGTTCTACCTCAAACTCACCGAGTCTAACTGTGTTGTGTCCTGCCATTGCTGGAGACGCAAAAGCACAACCTAGAAAAGCAATAGCGGCGATGGCAGGACGTTTCATAGTTCCTCAGTCTTCTTCTGCAAGTTTAGCAAAGTAGGACAGAGCGTCATCCTCATCGGTGACAGAACTGGAAGTGTCCACACTCTCAGTCCAGGAGGAAGGAGTGGTGGAACGAGAGGAAGGGATGTCGAGATTCAGGATCTCGCTCTCTTCGTCTGCCACTTCGTGATCGATGCTGGGAGCACGACGACCCAGGACTGCCTTCAGGCGAGAGTCAAGTTCATCATAGGACTTGAACTGATCATCGCTAGTGAAGGATGCCAGATCGTGCATCGAGTTGTATACTTCCTCAAGGCGCTCATCGTCATAGTTGCCGAGAGTACCAGGAGCAGTGAACACGGAGTCATCGTAGTTCCAGTAACCAGCAACCTGCTTGATCTTCAGTTTGAAGTCAGCACCCTTCCACAGATCGAAGGGGTTGAAGGCGGGTTGGGGATCGTAATCGTTCTCGTCGGGTTGCATCTTTGCCATCAGTTTGTCAAAGATACGCTTACCGAACTTGTACAGGAACACTTTACCTTCGTTCTCAGGATTCAGGGGATCCTTAACGACGTAGATGTTGCTGTAGTACGAAAGTTTACGCTTCTGCTTCCGAGCGACATCCTTGTCTGCTTCAGTACCACTGTTCCAGAGAGCAGTGTTAGCAGCACAGACAGGACACTTTTCGCCCTTAGTGGTGGGGCAGTTTTCAATCAACCAACCACCAGGACCTTGGAATGCGTGGGACCAGACTTGTGCCCACGGCAGTTCGCATCCTTCAGACTCAGGAAGGAAACGAATGATGGCAAAACCATTGCCAGACTTGTCCACTTGGGGTTTCCAGAAGCGATCATCAGACTTCTTGGAACCACTGGACATTTTTTCAATCTCTTTGGTCAGGTTAGCAAACGAACCAGACTTGGACTTG
>Ga0255776_10002160_pt1 | contig 22224 bp, 19 predicted proteins | sample 071ome_19_FD_179974 | JGI IMG/M metagenome (GOLD analysis project Ga0255776, IMG submission 179974) | Coastal salt marsh microbial communities from the Groves Creek Marsh, Skidaway Island, Georgia - 071413AT metaG (version 2) | ecosystem: Environmental > Aquatic > Marine > Intertidal zone >... | reverse complement strand
GTGATGAAACAACCGACCAGCGCACGGCATGTGCCGGCATTCGTCATGGCCATACTGCACCGCGCGAATGGCACGCCGAACGCCGGATTGTTGATGTGTTTGATGCGAAGTCAGATGCCGAAATGGCGCTTGGCGTATTAGGCGTGCGCAAAGCCAGCTTGTCGGTAGATAAGCCCGCACCAGATTATTTTCACCCGGGACGTTCTGGGATATTAATGCAAGGCCGCACAAAACTGGCAAGTTTTGGTGAATTGCACCCGAACATTGCGTCACATTTTGGCTTGCGTGGGCCGGTTGTCGGGTTTGAATTGTTTCTTGATGATGTGCCATTGGCAAAGGCCAAAGGGCCAGCCAGAAGCCTGTTGAAAATGTCGGCCTTTCAGCCGGTTAACCGTGATTTTGCTTTTGTTCTTGATGCTGATGTTGCCGCCAGTGATTTATTGCGGGCGATTAAATCTGCCGCCGGGCCGTTGTTGAGCGATATACAGCTTTTCGATGTCTATCAGGGCAAGGGTATTGAAGATGGGAAAAAATCACTGGCGGTGACCATCACCCTGACGCCGCAAAAAGCCACATTGACCGAAGAAGAGATTGAAAAGATCTCTGCGGCGGTGGTGGCGCTTGCCAAGAAAAATTGTGGCGCCATCCTGCGCGGGTAACTTGCGCGTTCATCAAATCAATTTATGCCTGGTGGCATCGTGCATCTAAAACGTGGGGGGCATCAGATCCGGGCAGAAACCATCATGCTGAATGATGGCATTGATCATGTGATTTATTTGCTGGCGCCCGGCTTGGCATTTGGCAGTTGGCGGCCAGATGGTGGGCATCAGCTGATCAGCAATTTCGACCTTGGGGTTGATAAATTATGGTTTGTGGCGGCAAGCCCGGCTGATACGCGGAACAGCGCCACTTTAAAAACGCACCGGTTTGATGGCACAGTCACCTATGAGACATTTGATAGCGATGCCGATCAAGACCCGCTAACCACAGATCATGACGCGGTGCGGGCAGTTTCAATCAGCGCCGCCCCACATCAGTTGCTACGTCTGGTTTTGCATAAATTCACCATTGAGTTTGACCAGCTCGATGACCAACGCGCGGCATTTCAGATCATCAGCAACCAGCCAGCAACTGGCGTGATGCCGTTTGACACTGTTGCCAACCTGTTCCGCGATAGCCTTGGTTATATTGATGACTGGCATGATATAACCACGTCCAGTCTGTTGCCAGACGCGGCATCATTACCATCTATTGTCTAAGCTGTTCTGCTGGCGGTTAGTCCATATATTCGATATCGGGCAGAGGAAATAGATTGCTGGTGTCTTCGCCTCTTGCCAGCTTTGCTAGAACATCAGCCTCAAATTGCACTTTCTTTTGGGCTTCGGCCAAGACCGATTCTGCGCGGGCTAGCGGTACAACCGTGACACCATCATCATCCGCCAAAATAATATCGCCGGGGGTTACCGATACGCCGCCACAGCTGATTACATCATCGATGGATCCGCCCCATCCTTTATGGGGTCCTGCCGGGCTGGTGGCGCTGGCGAAAACTGGCAGGGGCATATTGCGTAGTTCAGCGATATCGCGCACCGCCCCATCAACAACAACGCCATTGATTTTTTGCAACATGGCACGGCTGTTTAAAATGCCGCCCCACACGGCCCGATTATCGAAATTTTCAGCGTCGATCACCAGCACTTCACCGGGGCGCAACATATTGATAATGGTGTGCATCGCCGCATTGTCGCCAGCAACCGACGCAATGGTGCGGGCTTGTCCGACAAAATGCATGCCCGCGGCAACTGGTGAAATGCGCCCGGCCATGACATTCTGGCGGTTCATGCAGTCGCCGGCGATAGCTGGCGGGATGTTTGCCCAAGCGGCCATGGTCGCGGCGGGAAGCGCATCAAATTCATTTTTAAAGACCTGTACTGGCATCTGTCTTACTCCGTTGCAAATCCGCTACCGGGACGGGTATATTCGTCACGCGGTGGGCTAAAGACATCAAGAATTACAGCGCCATCAGGCCCACCAATCACGCCATGTTCGACACCGCCAGGGCTGACCCAAAAATCGCCCTTTTTGACTTCAATCTCTTCCCCATCTTGAATGCGGACCGCACTGCCCTCAAGCATCAGACCCCATTGTTCCTGTGGGTGGCTGTGAATGGCGCCAACGGCGTTTGCTTCAATACGCACAACTGAAATCATGGCTTTTTCCCCGGGAAAAATACGGGTGGTGATGCCATCTGTTAGGGTGCGGGCAATCCCTTGGCTCATATCATCAATATTGAAAAAATTTGTGTCCTTTTGAGTCATGTCAGCGTCACCTTTGGCGGTCGTAATTGAAAATGGTTTGAATAGAGTGGAGAAACATCCACAATCTTGAGGCTATAGTCTGCCGATGGTCGGCGGTAGAAAGCAAGATAATTTCGGTCCCAAAACCATGATGTTTGGCGCTTTTTTTCAGGCGTTGACGTCATGATTTAGTTTTGTTATAACATTACATTAATGTAACATTATAACATGTTGCCACTCACAAAATGACGCGGCTGGCTATTTTTTGCCTGTTGATGCAGGTTTATGAAAATTTTGCAAAAATACCTACGGCGCTGATGTGGTCTGCCAGAATTTGGCAAGGCTAGGCACAAGCAAGGGAAAAGAACCGGATGATACACAAACGCTTTATCCCTCTATGTGCGGCACTGCTGATGGCATTGACCGCGGCATCGGCACGGGCAAGTGATGGCAGGCTGGATGTGGTTGTCTCGATCAAGCCAATCCATGCGCTTGTCGCCGGCGTGATGCAGGGTGTGGGTACACCGCATTTGTTGCTGAATGACCAGCAATCGCCGCATCATTTTGCATTAAAGCCATCGCAAGCACGGTTGTTGCAACAGGCAGAGCTGGTGTTTTGGGTAGACCCATCACTCGAAACACCAATGCCGGGCTTGCTGGCAAGCTTGGCACCGCACGCCATAGACATACGGTTCATGGCTGATCAAGACTTGGTGCGCTATCAAAACAAAATTTCCGATGATTCCGATGATGATCATGAGGGCCATGACGACCATGAAGGCCACGAAGACCATGATGGTCACGAAGACCATGAGGGGCACGAAGACCATGAGGGGCATGGCCGGGGGCATATGGTCAACCCACATATCTGGCTTGATCTTGAAAATGCGCGGCGCATGGTATGGTCTATTGCCGCGACATTATCGGCGGTTGATCCACAGCATGCGGGCGCTTATGCATCCAATGCCGCCAAGCTAGACAAGCGTCTGGTCGATTTGCATGAGGTCGCCAAGCGGCAATTTGCCAGCATCCAACGCAACAAATTTATTGTCCAGCATGATGCTTTTATCTATATCGAGCGGCAATTTAAATTGCCCGGCGGGCTGGTCATTGCCCGTGACCATGACACCCCGCCGGGCACCGCGCATCTTCAGCATTTGCGGGATCTTGTCGCGGCCGGTGTGGTGTCTTGTATTTTTGACGAGCCGCAAGGGGCCGGTCATCAGATAGATATCGTTGCTGGTACATCTTTTGTGCGGCGTGCAACACTTGATGCCGTTGGTGTTGGCCTGCCAGCTGGGCCGGATCTATATTTTGATATGATGCGTGCCAATTATGCAGCGTTTGCTGATTGTCTCGCGGGTACGCACTAACCAAAAAATTGCTTATGCACGCGCCGCCAAAATGTCCACAGCGGCTTTTTCGGCAATCATGATGGTTGGCGCGTTGGTGTTGCCTGATACCAGCGTAGGCATGATTGATGCATCAACCACGCGTAAATTCTGGCATCCATAAACCCGCAAATGCGCATCAACAACATCACCTGCTTGTGGGTTAGGCCCCATTCGGCATGTTGAAACTGGGTGATATAGGGTGACGCCCGTGGCACGCGCATAAGCCAGCAATTCGTCATCGCTGGCTAGGTCTGCACCGGGCCGTAATTCTGCCGCGACAATATCCTGCAGATCTGGACTGTTCATAATTTGCCGGGCGATTTTCATGCCGGCAACATGCACACGGCAATCTTCATCAGTGCTGAGATAATTATTGATAATGGTTGGTGCCGCCAAAGCATTTGCTGAATTGATATGGACCGTACCGCGGCTTTCCGGGCGCAATTGGCAGGGACCAAATGTCATGCCGGGAACCTCATCAAAGACACGCTTGGCCGGGTTGGCAAAGCTGGCATGGGCAATGTGGAACTGAATGTCCGGGCCGGTCAAACCATCGCGTGATCGCACAAAACCAGCCAATATGCCAGCAGGCAGGCTGAGCATGCCGCGGCGCGTCACCGCATATTTGATCACTTCGCCAAGAAAACTGATGCCCCGGGCTTTGTTATTGAGCGATATGTTGCGTTTGAGTTGCCATGACAGGCGCGAGATATAATGGTCCGCAAGATTCTCACCAACCCCGGGCAATGGCGCCTTCACGGTGATGCCGAGATCTTGCAAGCGCTTGGCATCACCAATGCCGGATAATTCAAGAATTTGTGGTGATTGGATGGCCCCCGCCGCAATAATAACCTCGCGGCCCGCAAACGCATCTGTTGTTCTGCCATGCCGCTGATAGCGTACACCGGTGGCTTTATCGCCATCGAATAAAATTTTGGTCACATGCGCGGATGTCACAATATGTAGATTGCGCCGGTGGCGGGCTGGGTCGAGATAGGCTTTTTTTGCCGAAAACCGAAGCCCATTTTTTTGGTTCACCTGATAATAAGAAAACCCGTCCTGCGTGCCGCTGTTATAGTCCTTATTATGGGGCCAACCTAATTTTTCTGCGGCAGTAATCACCCGGTCCAGTGCTTCATAGCGGTTTTGTACCGGGGCAACATGTAGCGGGCCGCCAACCCCATGGATGGCGCTGTCAAAATCTGTGTCACCAGCCGCCATCGCTTGACAATGTTCAGCTTTTTTAAAATAGGGCAACACGTCATCATAAGACCACCCCGGATTACCGCGTTGCGCCCAGCCATTATAATCATCGACTTGTCCGCGTACATACAGCATACCGTTGATTGCGCTTGAACCGCCTAAAACTTTGCCGCGGGGGATCGCAATGCGCCGATTGGCTGTGCTGGCTTCGGCCTCTGACTCAAACATCCAGTTGATCGAGGGGTCGACCATGGTTTTGATATAGCCAGCCGGAATATGGATCAGTGGGTTGCGGTCCTCACCACCAGCTTCAATCAGCATCACCTGACAATTTGCATTTTCGCTCAGCCGTGCGGCCAAGACACAGCCTGCCGAACCGCCGCCAACAATAATATAATCAACTGATGCTATGTTCATTTCACCACTCATCAAAATTAGGGCCACACGGTTTTTCGTTGCGTTATCTGCAACATAAATCCAAACCCATACCAAAACAAAGATATTGTGGTTGGCCCCGATAGTCAGCTTTGGGCGATTGCGATTGGCGATGGTGGGCTGTCACTCTTTGTATGATTGTTCTTTGGTTAAAATTGCGCCATCATGCTGGCCGTCGCCTCTGGTATGTTCACATGCTGGCGATGTGGTCAGACCCCTCTGACACGCATTTGTTTTTACCCTATGAAGACCCGTTTCATGACGTCTCAATTTTGCGCTGAAAGATCTTGATGAGTGTTGATGCCATTATATTTATCAGCATCGGCGCCGCTTTTGGCGGATTGGTGAATGGGCTGGCCGGGTTTGGCACCGGATTATTTGCACTTGGCTGGTGGCTACATGTTTTGCCCCCCACGTCAGCCGTTGCCCTTGTTGTGATCTTATCTTTGGTCAGCGGCGTCCAAGGTGTCTTTGCGGTCAGGCAGGCACTGAATTGGCCGCGATTGGCACGCTTTGTGATCCCGGCTTTGCTGGGTCTGCCATTGGGCTTTGCCATGCTGGCGCATCTCAATGCCAGTATGCTCAAATTGTTAGTTGGGGTGATGCTCGCGCTGTTTGGCGGGTTTTTTATCGCACGGCCAAGTTTTAAGCGCTGGCAGAAAGATCATAAGCTGGCTGATAGTGCTGTTGGCTTTATCGGCGGCGTTTTGGGGGCGCTTGCCGGGCTGTCCGGTGCCCTGCCAACAATTTGGAGTGCGCTTCATAACTGGCAAAAGAGCGAACAACGCGCTTTACTTCAGCCCTTCAACGTTTTGATTCTAAGCATTGTGCTATTGGGGTTTGGCTGGCGAGGTTTGCTTGACCATGCCGTGTGGCTGGCGGTGGCAATTGCCTTGCCATCGTCTATTATCAGTGCGCAGTTTGGCATTTTTATTTTTCAAAGGCTGTCTGAGTCGCAATTCAGACAAATCCTGATATGGTTGATTTTAACCTCTGGCATCGTGCTTGTCGGCGGTGAGGTTGGTGGTGTGCTACGCGCGGTCACCGCGCAGTAGAGCAATGTTGAATAAGAGGGTAAAGCAGTGACTGAAATACCAATGGGCAGCCGTGATGATATGCATGCAGGCGGGGGTACAGGCGGAACTACCAGCAGTCCGGTGGCCTTTCCAATTGATGCAAAAGACCTAGGCGCGGTGACAATCAGCCCAACCGGATCATTTGAAGCCGGCAGCTATCAAACCTTTACCCTGACCTATACCGCCGGAAAATTTGGCATTGATGATTCTGGGTCCATGCGGGTTTGTTTCCGCTTTGCCAGTGATCAGACGCGGCCGCAATTTGAAGACCCGGCAGGCCCCAATTACACCACCATTACCGCATCAAATAATGCGGTGCTGAATTATCATTATGACCCGAAAGGCAATGTGCGGCCATGGGACCGAACCCTCTATATCAAGGTTGTGCGGGGGTTCCTGCGCGAGGGTGATACCATCACGATTGTCTTTGGTGATCGTTCCGGCGGGTCGCCGGGCATGCGCTTGCAAACATTTTGCGAGGAAAGTTATGAATTTCATACCTTAATCGACCCCATCGCAACATTTTGTTACCAGCCAATGCCGGACCAGCCGGTGATCAAAATTGTGCCAGGCAAGCCGGAACGTTTCTTGGCGATAGCACCGACCATACGGGCCGTTGGTGAGCCATTTGATGTCAAATTTAAAGGCGAGGATAAATGGGGCAACCCGTCTGATAAATGCGACTGTCAATTTACTCTGCGGGCCACTCATCAGGTGGCGGGCTTGCCGGAAAAAGTGACACTTGCCGCTGGGCAATTTGCTGGTGTTATTTCAGGCCTGCAGGTGCATGAGCCAGCTGATTTTGCCATCGAATTTTTGGATGACACCGGGGCCGTGGTCTGTGTCACAAACCCCATTCGTATCGAAGAGGCGCCAACGTCACGGCATTTTTGGGGCGATTTGCACGGCCAGTCAGAAGAAACCATTGGCACCGGCACAGCCGAGGCCTATTTCAAATTCGCCCGCGATTACGCATTTGTCGATATCACCGGGCATCAAGGCAATGATTTTCAGATCACAACCGCATTCTGGAAGCATCTTGATGATTTGTGCGCGGCGTTTAATGAGGATGGCAAATTCATCGCTATTCCGGGATATGAATGGTCGGGCAATACCGGGTTGGGCGGCGATCGCAATATTTATTTTCCAAATGAAGGACGGGTGTTGCGGCGGTCATCGCATGCGCTGGTGAGCGATCATTCAGATATTGATACAGACTGTAATTCGGCGGCTGAATTATTTGCCGCTTTTGCCGATAATGATGAATCAGATGTGGTTGTTTATGCCCATTGTGGGGGGCGTTATGCCGACATTGAGCTGGCCCATGACGGGCGATTTGAAAAAGCCATGGAAGTCCATTCCAGTTGGGGGACGTTTGAATGGTTGGTTCAAGATGCGTTTCGGTTGGGGTACCGGGTGGGTATTGTTGCCAATTCAGACGGTCATAAAGGCCGGCCAGGTGCCAGCTATCCGGGTGCGGCGCTGTTTGGTGCAGTTGGTGGATTGACATGTTTTCTGGTGCCTGAACTGACCCGCCAGTCCATCTTGGATGCTATTCGCAAGCGGCATCATTATGCGACAACAGGTGGTGCGCATGGCCGACCGCTGGTCACGCTTTCTGCCGCATTTTCAAAGCCGGCAACCATTTACCACGATGATCCGCGACAAGGGCAGGTGTCAGGCCACAGTGCCACCACCGCGATGATGGGTGATATCGTCCACCTGCCAGATGGTGATATGACCTTGGACGTGGATTTAACCTGCAGTACGCCAATTGAGCGTGTTGATATTTTTAATGGCTTGGATCTTGTCGAGACCATCCGGCCCTATCGGCAAGAAGAGCTTGGCAACCGTATTCGAGTCGTTTGGGAAGGGGCGGAATATCGAGGCCGGTTCCGGCAGGTGATCTGGGATGGATCAGCGTTTTTGTCGGATAATGAAATCTTGTCGGCAACAGCCATCAATTTTTTCAACAAGGATAAAACGCTCGACCAGCCTGCGCCGAATGAATTGCATTGGAAAGCGCTGACCACCGGGAATATCGGCGGTTTTGATATCACTTTGGCTGACGCCTATAATGGCACCTTGAAGATTGAAACGCCCTTGATCAAGGCGGGGGTACCGATTGAAGATATTGGGTTTGAAGATGAAGTGTTTGATAATAGTGGGGTGTTGCCGCGCTATTTAAAGCTGTTCAGGCTGCCTAGTGAAAATCCACATAAAGCCATGCGATTCAGCCGGTCAATTGATTTGTCATCATCTGGTGACAATCCGATTTTCATTCGGGTGACACAAGAAGATGGCACATTGGTCTGGACCAGCCCGATCTACGCTTATCGCTAGTCTCGGCGGCTTGAAAAAAAGCGAGATTGCCCGTCGGTTAGGGTTTCAAGACATCAATTCTTATTATCGGTTGGCACAGTGTTGCCAGGTCTGACCGATCCAGCCAATGGGGCGCCTGATCCCAGCATATTGCAAGTTCAATTTATGCTTGTGGGCGTTTTGTTTGGCCGCGTGTTTTTGCGATAATGAAAGGAAGCCCAAAAAATACCATCATCACCCGAACGGTGTGATGAAAGGCCACAAAGGCAATATCAAATCCAAATATGAGCGCCAGCAACGTGACCTCATATAACCCGCCCGGGATAAAGGCCAGTAACAGTTTCATGAAATCAATGCTGGTCCATGATGCAAGGACTACGGCAGTTAAGCCATAGGTCGATAAGACAATAACTGCGCTGATGATGGCGTCTCGTAAGTAACCAGCAAGCTCCAAAAACGGAACTTTAGCAAGTCGCGCCCCGACTGCCCCGCCGATTGTAAGCTGGGCCATAATGACAAATTCGCTCATCCGCGGGATATCAATAATACCAAGGATATGTAAAGTGGAACTCAAGATAAGCGGCCCAACAAGATGCGGCATCGGCAATTTGCAAAGACGTGCAATTGGCAGGGCAATCACTGAAACTGCGACAAACAAAAATACTGTGCCTAGCGGTAAATCCAGCAAAGACGGCATTGCCAGTAACGCGGCATTTGATGCCGCCACGGCATCTTGTCCCTGCATGATGGCAAGGATTAAGGGCGTCGAACAAAATACCAGTGCGACGCGCACCAAGTGAAATAACGCAACAACATAATCTTTGTCTACAAGGTCGCGGCTGATCGTGATGACTTCGGCCTGACCGCCCGGGATGCAGCCAAGCAATGCCAGCATAAAATCATAGCGGCGGATGCGGATCAAAAAAAACAAACCGGCCAATGTGGCCAAAATGGTGGCCGCAATCATGGCGGTTATGGTTGCGGCCCAGTCATGCATCTGTGCCATGGTGTCGGGGCCAAAATTACCGCCAATCAATGTGCCAAGACCCAACACAACCGGCACATGAAACCAGCGTGGTACGCCAAGATTATTTTGCACTGGCTTGACCGTTGCCCCGACGCACCAGACGCCAAATAAACTGCCAAGAAGAAATGGTGCTGGCAAACCAAGATATTGGCAAAAAAACCCGGTGGTGACGGCAATGACAAATGTTGTGACAATCGACTTTATGTCCGACAACAACAAGTTGGTCCTAGCAGGGGTCATCATGTTTTCACCTTAATCGATACGCTAGCGAGGCTGAATCCAGACTTAATCCAGAGTGGCGCGTTGCTGATTGGCAATGATTTGCAGGCGGGCTTTTGCCGCGTTGCGAAGATGGCGTTTGGCGGCGGCTTCAGCGTCGTCGGCCTGTCCTGATTGAATGGCGCCATTAATCGCATCATGTTCAATGGCGATTTCGTGAATGCGGGCCGGCAGGCTATAGGCGGTCGGGCCAAGCAACACCATGATCTGGCTTAAACGCTCAAGTGCCTCGAGAAGAAAACCATTATGGCTGGCCAGGAAAATACCGTGATGAAACTTGCTGTTCATCCGCGCCAGATCAGCGGCTGGTGCCTGATTTTTGATCAGCTTTGTCTCATTGGTTCGGATTTCGTCGATGAATAATTTTTCTGCCGGGCTGGCACCAATGGCGGCAAGGCGGGCCGCCATCCCCTCTAGCGTGGCGCGCATTTCATATAAAGCGTGAATATCGTGATAGGCCAGAACACGCACCTGCAAACTGCCGCCTTCACCAGTTTCAACAATGCCTTCTGCCTTGAGCGCGGCAACAGCCTCGCGAAGTGGGGTACGGCTAAATCCAAGCTGTTTGCCAAGTTCTGTTTCGGTATAGCGGGCGCCGGGTGCCACGTCGCCTGCGGTGATGGCGGTCAACAACATGTGACGAATATGACGCGTTGCCGACAGGCTGTCGCCATATGTCTGCCTGACTGTCAGACTATGCTGCGTCCAATCAATTGACATGGCTGTTAGTTGACATTATCGCCTCTCCCGATTTACATTGTATGCAATTGTATACATTTGATCAAGAGGGTTCATTTGCCATCCGAACACGCGCATCTGTCTGACACGCTATGGGATGTCATTGTTATGGGCGGTGGCAATGCCGGCGTTTGTGCGGCGATCAGCGCGGCCGAGCGCGATTGCAACGTATTGGTTATAGAGGCGGCCCCGGCTGATATGCGCGGCGGCAACACACGCCATACTCGCAATTTACGAGCGATGCATGATGCACCGACAGATGTGCTTACCGACCGGTATAGTTTCGAAGAATATTGGGATGATCTGATGCGGGTGACAAAAGGGGTCACCAACAATGATTTGGCTGAAGTCGCGTTGCGCGGGTCTGCTGGGTTGACACAATGGCTTGGTGCGCGCGGGGTGCGATTTCAGGCGGCTTTGTCAGGCACGCTTAATCTAGGGCGAACGAACGCCTTTTTTCTTGGCGGGGGGAGGGCGATGCTGAACGCATTATGCCGCCATGCTGAAAGCGTTGGCGTAAAATTTATCTATGAGGCGCATGTTGATGATGTCTGCATAACAAATGGATTTTGCGAGGCTGTGACGGTGTCTTGTCAAGGGCATGATCTGACCCTGCCATGCAAACAATTGGTTGCCGCGGCTGGCGGGTTTGAGGCCAATCTTGATTGGCTTGCAGAAGGCTGGGGGGCTGCGGCCAAAAATTTTCTGGTGCGCGGCACACCTTATAACAAAGGCAAAGTGTTGCGGGCGCTTCTTGACAATGGTGCGATGCCAGTTGGCGCGCTTGATCAATGTCATGCGGTGGCGATTGATGCACGGGCGCCAAAATATGATGGCGGTATTGCCAGCCGTCTTGATGCGGTGCCATTTGCCGTTGTGCTAAATAAAAATGCCCAACGATTTTATGATGAGGGCGAGGATTTCTGGCCAAAACGTTATGCAATATGGGGGCGTTTGGTCGCTGGCCAGCCAGATCAGATTGCCTATGCGATAATCGATTCACAAGGTGTAAACCGCTTTATGCCGTCTGTATTCACACCAATTATGGACAATACCATCAAAGGGCTGGCACAACAGCTAGGCCTGCCGCCAGACGCAACACGCAGCACCATTGACGCCTATAATGCGGCCTGTCCGGCTGGGCAAATTGACCAATCTATTCTTGATGGAAAAAGCACCAAGGGGCTGACACCGGAAAAAACCAATTGGTCTGCACCGATCAGCACACCGCCATTTTACGGCTATCCGTTACGCCCCGGCATCACCTTTACCTATATGGGTGTCGCGGTGAATGAACGGGCACAGATTCTGATGGCGGATGGTCGGCCGTTTGCCAATATGTTTGCAGCAGGTGAAATTATGGCGGGCAATATTTTGGGGCAGGGCTATCTTGCCGGCATTGGCATGACAATTGGTGGTGTGTTTGGACGCATCGCCGGCGAGGAGGCAGCGCGTGTCCTTAACCGATGAGTTCGATCAAACCATGGCATCTGGTGTTGATTTGCGGGCGATGCTGGACCCGGCGGCAAGCGATGAGGTGCGCCGCATTATGCAGATATGTAATGCCTGTCGTTATTGCGAGGGATTTTGTGCGGTATTTCCGGCGATGGAACGGCGCCGCCTGTTTACTGATGGCGATGTAAGCTATCTCGCCAATCTATGTCATAATTGTGGGGCCTGCTATCACGCCTGCCAATATGCGCCGCCGCATGAATTTGCCGTCAATGTGCCTATCTCGATGGCAGCGGCGCGCGCCAGCAGTTATGCGGCCTATGCCTGGCCCGGGCCGTTGGCGCATTTGTTTCACCGCAATGGCATTGTTGTGAGCATTATCATTGCGCTGGGGCTGGGGCTGACCGTGGGGTTGATGCTGGCGATGATTTCGCCCGATCTGTTTTGGGGCGTGCATATTGGCGCGGGTGCCTTTTATCAGGTGATGCCGCATACGATCATGGCGGCGATTCCGCTCGGCATCACCGCTTTTGCTATTTTGGCCATGGTCATGGGCTGGCGGCGTTACTGGCAACATACCGGCGCGGTCTGGGGCGGCTGGCGATCCGTCGGTGATGCGGTGGCGGCGGTGGCGGCAATGCGCCATCTTGGCGGGGAAACAGCCGCGGGCTGGCGTGGCGGCGGCGGGTGTCATACCGCCGATGACCGTTCCAGCAACGCCAGACGGATCTATCATCAACTGACAATGTATGGGTTTTTGCTGTGTTTTGCATCGACCTCGGTCGGCACGCTGTACCATTATGCGTTTGGCTGGGAAGCCCCGTATGGGTTGCTCTCACTGCCGGTCATTCTGGGAACCGTTGGCGGGGTTATTCTATGTGTTGGCACGGCCGGGCTGTTTATTGAAAAGCGCCGGATGAACCCGGCTGTGCGCTATGAAACCGCCGGCGGCATGGATAACGCTTTTATCGTTATTCTATTTCTGGTCAGTTTTACCGGCTTGCTGTTGCTGGCGGTGCGTAGCACCAGCATGATGGGGCTGACACTGGCCATCCATTTGGGCTTTGTTTACAGCTTTTTTCTGATCATGCCCTATTCAAAATTTGTGCATGGGCTGTACCGCTTCGCCGCGTTGCTGGCCAGCGCCAGCGAGTCGAGAAGAATACAGTGAAGTGGCTGCTGACCCACTGACAGCGTCACCTTTGGGTGGAATAATATTAGGGATAGTGTTAGCAACATATATGATTAGATCAAATGATTGAGCTGCTTGCTGACATGATTCTTGAGCGCCAACGTGTTTCATACATGGATCGCATCAAAACTCTTTGCAAATGTTGGCGGTCTTAACTCACTGATTTTGAGTATCTTTTTAAATTAAGGATATTTTGGGATGGAATTTGATTATGTGATTGTGGGTGCTGGTTCGGCGGGCTGTGCGATTGCAAATAGGCTGTCGGCGAGAAGCGATATATCGGTTGCGCTGCTTGAAGCTGGTGGCGAGGATCGCTCCCCATGGATACACATTCCGGTTGGTTACTTTAAAACCATGGGAAACCCAAAGACTGACTGGTGCTACAAAACCGAGGCTGATCCTGGTCTTAATGGGCGTGCAATCAACTGGCCACGCGGCAAGGTGCTGGGCGGAAGCAGTTCAATCAATGGTCTGTTGTATGTGCGTGGCCAGCCCCAAGATTTTGATCACTGGCGCCAGCTTGGCAATGACGGGTGGAGCTGGGATGATGTTTTGCCCTATTTCAAGCGTGCCGAAAATTGGGAAGGTGCGGCAGCCGAGGAGCGAGGTGTTGGTGGGCCGCTGAATGTGTCAGAAAATAAGGTTGATCGGGACATTGTTGATGCTTGGGTCGAGGCGGCAACTGCGGCCGGGTATCGCCGGACAGCAGATTATAATCGTGAGGATCAAGAGGGTGTTGGCTATTTTCAGATGACGATGAAAGATGGACGCCGATGTAGCAGTGCAGCTGCCTATCTTAAGCCAGTACGCAAACGTCCAAACCTTCATATTTTTACGAGGGCGCATAGTGAAAAGGTGTTAATTGATGGCAACCGTGTCACAGGGGTTCGATGTACGATTAACGGAAAATCGGTCGATGTTTCCGCACGCCGGGAAGTGGTGTTATCGGCCGGGTCAATCGGGTCACCACAATTATTGATGTTGTCCGGCATAGGCGATGCGCTGGAATTACAACCGCATGGTATCGATGTTTTGCATCATCTCCCTGGCGTTGGTAAAAATCTGCAGGATCATTTACAGGCGCGGCCAGTATTTAAATGTCGGGCCAGCACCATCAACACCGAAACAGGGAATATGTTTCAATTAGCGGCTATTGCGTTTCAATATGCGTTGAAGCGGTCTGGACCAATGGCTATGGCTGCTAGTCTGGGGACCGGGTTTTTGAAAACCCATGCCGAATTGGAGACCCCGGATATCCAGTTTCATATTCAACCTTTCAGCGCCGACAACCCGGCTGATGGCAGTCATAAATTTTCGGCATTCACAGCATCTGTTCTGCAATTGCGCCCAGAAAGCACGGGCCGAATCGTCTTGAGATCTGCCTCGCCCTATGATTACCCGGCCATCTATCCAAATTATCTAGCCACCAAAACAGATTGCGATACGTTGGTAGCCGGCATCAAAATTGCCCGTGATATCTGCGATTACGCACCATTAAAGGATTTGGTCACTGAAGAACATGCCCCCGGCGTGGGTGTTGGCCGTGATGATGATGAAGCTGTTCTCGATTGGGCCAGATCAACCGCAACAACAATTTATCATCCCACTGGCACCTGCAAGATGGGACAGGATAAAATGGCTGTTGTTGATAGTCGGTTACGGGTACATGGCTTGTCTGGGTTGCGCGTCGCTGATGCCTCAATCATGCCGGTGATCACCTCGGGAAACACCAATGCCCCAACCATTATGATTGGTGAAAAATTAGCAGATTTTGTGCTCGAGGATGCTTGATTCCAATGCATTAAATTAAGCAAAAATATCGTGTGAGGTGGCATAAAATGGGGCATATTCTCTGGTAGGTTTTAAACAGTTGTTCTCCCACCATCGACATAAATAGTCTGACCGGTAATGAAAGCCCCGGCTTTCGACATGAGCATTATTATGGGGCCAAATAGATCGCTGGGAAGCCCAAGACGTTGCATTGGGATGGCGTCTATCGCATTCTGCCTAAAATGCTGATCAGAAAGATATTCACGCGTTAATTTTGTCTCAGTCAGAGCTGGACCGATAGCATTCACAAGAATGTTTTTTGTTGCCCACTCCCGGGCCAGCACTCGGACTAATTGAGATAAAGCCGCCTTAGAAGATGCATAGGCTGCGTAATCGATATTAGCGACGTTGCTCGATACTGATGCAATATGGATAATTCTGCCACCACGCTCTTGCATCGATCTTGCAACGCATCTGGACAATAAAAATGCACCGTTCAAATTCACGTCGAGGCACGTTTTAAAAAGTCCATAATCAATAGAGAGTGAGTCACAAATTGGAAGCACGCCTGCTGCGTTTATCATCCCATCTAAAACGCCAAATTTTTCTATCACTTTTACGATACAGGCTGTTATTGATGCCTCACAATCAATTGATCCAGCAAAAATAAGTGCATCTGGAAATTTTGATTGGAGTTCTGTAAGGCCAATCTCATTTATATCATAAAAAGCCATTTTTGCGCCGCGAGCTGAGATTTCGTCAAGTAAGGGTGTTGCCAAACCACCACAGGCGCCGGCGATCAGGTATACCTTATCGTGAATATCAAACAGCGGATCTCTTGGCGTGTTGCGGTGTCCATGCATTTTAAAAAACTGCTAACAATGTTGTGTTTATTTGAATTTCGACAGAATTCGCCATGCAGCTGGTAATAAAGTGGCGGCTATTAGGATTTTCAATATATCACCATATAGGAATGGCAGAACCCCATTATTAACTGCGCTTTCAATGCCAATAAACTGAGCTAACCAGATGGCGCCGCATCCGTAAATGACGATGTTGCCAGCTACCATGGCTATCAATGTGGTCACAAAAGTCTTTCCAAAACCGCGGCTAGCCAAAGCGCCGAGAAGCACGCCCGCAGCCAAGAAGCCAACGAGATACCCGCCTGTTGGACCTATTAATGTTGGCAGCCCAGCTGCACCACCAGCAAAAACAGGCATCCCCATAGCCCCTTGAAGTAGGTAACAGCCTATGGTTAGAAACGCTAAATGTGAGCCGTAGGATAATCCAATCAATAAAATTACGAGTGTTTGAGCGGTCACTGGCACAGGGTACAAGGGGATTGTTATGTAGGATGACAGTGTTATCAGAGAAGATCCTAAAACAACTAAAAATATTTTTACTAAACTTGTTTGTGTCCGTTTTTCCTGGAATGCAGTGTCGATAAAACTCTCCAAAATTGTCTTTGAAACATGAAAGTCACGAACATCTTGGTCAATCGATAGTTTCATATTTTTTAACCTCTCAAAATTATAGTTTCTCTTGGCAGCAGTTGTTGAGTTCAGAGACTTAGTAGTTCGCGTGCTTCGGCTGCAGTTGCGGGCCGCCGATTGTAGTCTGGCATTGCATCGACGAGCTTCTTTACAAGTTCAGCGTTGCTCTTTGCCAACCTGTCACGGTCAAACTTAATGTTGTCCTCAAGCCCGGTTCTGCAATGCCCCCCTAATTCCAGACACCACTGGGCAACTTCGAATTGATGTCTGCCGATGCCGGCAGCGGTCCATGTGCCATCCGGGATAAGTTCTTTGTACTCTTGGATCAAGAATTCAAGAATTGAACGGCGGGCGGGCATTGCGTTAGGAATGCCCATAACAAATTGCACATGCGGGGGACTTTTCAACAAACCACGTTTAATGAGCGAAACAGCATTATAGAGCATGGCAAGGTCGAATACCTCAATTTCAGGTTTGATATCATGCTCCAACATAGTCTTTGCCAAACCATCCACAAATTCAGGAGGGTTTTCATAGATATTTTTTGGGAAATTTACCGAGCCTGTCGCCAATGAAGCCATGTCAGGTTTCAGATGCAGCATTGACCCACGTTGACTCTGATCACGGCCACGTCCCCCAGTCGAAAATTGAATAATCATGTTCGGACAGTGTCTTTTGACACCTTCTTGGATTTCAGCAAACTTTTTCGGGTCTGAGCTTGGAGATTGATCGTCATTTCGGACATGAATATGAACGAGAGATGCGCCGGCCTCAAAGGCTTCATGGGTCGACTCTATTTGTTCGCTGGGTGTGACTGGCACTGCCGGGCTGTCGGCTTTTGTTGGTATCGCGCCGGTGATAGCGCATGTCACGATGCAGGGGCTGGTCATTTTGGTATCTCTTGGCTGTTTTTACGTTCGATAAAGTGGAAGCTTGTAATATCTTTCTGCGATGTAATTCCTTTGATCAGGGTTTTCAGTGGTGTTTCCATTATCGGATAGGATGTATCAATAGGGCCCGACTCCTTGAGGGCATCAAATTCTTTTTTGTCATAAAAAATTGAGAGAAGAACATCGTCATCAGTCGCATTAACACCAAGACGGTTTCGAGCTTTTTCAAGAGCAGGTAGTACCAACTCACCTGGCCTCTGGGTGATTGGCTCTGCTCCTTTGGTAATGCGGTCATACAAATTAGGATCAATTTTGCCTGCTATTTCTCCATAGCCGCCGCGAACATATAAACGCACTTCATCAGGGACATTAGAAAATCTCTCTTTGCCGTTATCCATTGCCACAACATTCAATACAGATTGGGTAATGATGTATTGGGCAAAAGGGCTTACGACAATTGGATAGCCGAGATCGGCACGTACATTGCCGGCTTCTTGCAGAATGTCATCCAGCCGATCAGCTAATCCCACAGTGCTGAGTTGATATTCTAGATTCGAAATCATGCCGCCAGCAACTTGATGATGAAAATGAAAAGCATCATACTCGGCAATTTCCCCGAGGGGTTTGTCTTCCTTGGCCGCAATGAATTTTAAAATTTCTGACACTTCATCAATTTTATTAAGGTCTAAATCAACATCATAGCCCATACGCCGTAAGTTGTTTGTTAGGGCTTGTGTCGATGGGTGTGATGCGCCATTGGCAAGTGGCGCTGTTGCAGAATGTACGACCTCAACCCCGTTTTTGACCGCGCACAGCGCTGTGTAAGGGGCGAGACCAGACAAACAATGTGAATGGAGCTGCAACGGCATGTCGCCCATAACCGCCTTCATACGTTTAACGAGGCTTGTGGCGCGTTCAGGCCGCAGCAAGCCACTGGGATCTTTGATAAAGACTCCATCAACCCCCAGCGCCATAACCTGTTTGGTTTTCTCAACGTAATAATCATCTGTATGGACTGGGCTTTCGGTGAATACTATTCCAGGCACAACCGTTAAGCCATGACGCTTTGCTTCAGTTATCGGAATTTCCAGATTTCTGATGTCATTGAGTGCATCATAGGGGGTATGATAACGCATTCCGTTCGCTGCGAATCGCTCGGCGGATAACGCGACCACATCATCTGGGAAAAATTCAAAAGTAAAGAGGCTTTGACCACGTGTATGAATGATGAGAGGCGTTTTCGTGATCCATTCGCTCAGAATACGCATGCGCTCCCAAGGGTCTTCTCTCAAATATCTGACACAAACGTCAAATACAGCGCCACCAACAAGGTCAATAGCCTCAAAGCCCGCTCTATCAAGAGCCGGCGCCATCGATCGCATCATAGCTGTAGTCATGCGCGTTGCCCATAAACATTGATGGGCGTCACGCAATGTTACATCAATCAGCCGCACAGTTTTATTACTAGTCATTTATTATTCCTCAAGAAAACCTCATCAACCCAGCGTGTTGAAATGTCATTTTCCAGAAAAGCCTTATGCCGCAGCATTTTTTCATGGAACCCAGCGGTTGTTTTCACTCCATCTATCGAGAAGGCTTTTAACGCATCCCTGGCTTTTGACATAGCCAAGTCTCTGTTATCGGCATGCACGATTAGCTTCGCAATCATGGAGTCGTAAAATGGCACAATGTAATAGCCCTCATAGACGGCGGTATCAGTGCGCACGCCAGGCAATTTTGGCGGAGACCATTTGCTTAACTTACCTGGATTTGGGGCAAAATTCTGCTCCCAGTCTTCAGCATTTATTCTAAATTCTATCGCGTGTCCGGAACGGCTCTGCCTTGGCAAAATGGTATTTAATGCGGCACCTTGCGCGATGTTGAATTGAGCCTCAACCAAATCAACTCCAGTCAGCATCTCGGTCACCGGATGCTCAACTTGGATACGCGTGTTCATCTCTATGAAGAAAAACTCCCGCTTCACCGGATCATAAATGAACTCAACGGTTCCTGCGCCTTCATAATTTACACCAGCCGCTAACATCTCAGCAGTTTTGTGAAGCTCTTTTCGGGTTTTGGCGTCAAGAATTGCTGCTGGCGCTTCTTCAATCAATTTTTGATGCCGGCGCTGAACTGAGCAATCACGCTCGCCGAGCGCAATTGCGTTACCCCGTCCATCACCCAATATTTGAACTTCGAGGTGACGAATCTTCTTAAAATATTTCTCAATGTAGATGTGCCCATCACCAAACGCGTTTTTTGCCTCTGCGTTACAGCGCTGGAAGGCGCTGGCAAATTCGGCATCGTTTTCGACAATCTGCATGCCACGCCCACCACCACCGGCACGGGCTTTCAGCAGAAGCGGATAATCAATAGATTCTGCGGCACGCATCGCTGCGTCCTCGGCTTCATAGGCGTCATCTGACCCGGGGACAACTGGCACATTATTTGTGATAGCTATCTGACGTGCAGTTGACTTGTCACCCATTTGGCGTATCGAGTCTGCAGTCGGGCCAATAAACTTAATGTTATTTGCTTCGCAAAGATCCACAAACTCTGCATTCTCCGACAGAAACCCATATCCGGGATAGATTGCGTCACATGCATTGTGCAAAGCTGTATGGATGATTGCGTCTTTTGCTAGATAGCTTTTTGAACTTGGGGCGGGCCCAATACAGACTGACTCATCAGCCTGCAACACATGTTGAGATGATTTGTCGGCTGTTGAATAAATGGCAAGGCTCTGTATATCCAGATTTTTTGCGGTTTTTACAGCCCTTAACGCTATTTCGCCCCGGTTCGCAATTAAGACTTTGCTAAATGTTGTTTGTTGTTTTTTCATCAAGACGCTATGGCCGTTCACTTACATTATTTTGAAATTTTTTGTCCCATAAAATGAAACATCATCTTGTGTTTCGAAGTTGGCTATGTCAACGATAATAGATCGGAGGCAAAATATTGACATTAGACGAAGTGATTTCCCCATCAGTTGAGCAGCTTAGTTGGAGCGGGCAATGAGTGGTTTGCCAGGCAAGCGTCTGTCTGCCTCTCCATCATCGCGTATGGATGACATGGTAGAACTCGGCGTAGCTGGAAAGGCGCTAGCTATTGTTGAGCTTTTGGTTGGTCGCGATTACCCCGTCCAGATGTCAGAAATTGTTGAGGTTTCAGGAATTCCGAAACCCAGCGCTCACCGCCTGATAAATTTCCTAGTTGAGTGTGGCTATGTTGAACGCCACCCAGTTCTAACTGGCTATATTATCGGAAAAAATCTGTCATTATTGGCGTACCAGGTTCTGGCGAATAAAACAGGTGGCGGTTCCCAAAGATTACATATGGAGCGCTTGGTTGAGCGTGTAAATGAGACGGTGAATGTTGGTGCTTTGATTGGCAATCATGTGGTTTATCATGATCGTGTTGAGGCTTCCTGGCCCTTAGGTCTTCATTTTGAGGCTGGTAGTAAGGTGCCGATGCATTGTACTTCGATTGGCAAATTGATGCTCGCGCTCAAGCCTCCAGGCGAAGTCGAAATGCTGCTTTCCAAAACTGATTTACACCGCTACACGCCCCGTTCAAAAACCCAAATACCAAATTTGCTTGCCGAGCTTGAAAGGATACGCACTCAAGATTTTAGCATTGATAATCAAGAGTTTATGGATGGTGTGTGTTGCATTGCGGTGCCACTCAGGGCTTCGGATGGACGTGTTTTTGCTGGTATGGCGCTCTCAGCACCTGAGGTAAGATTGCCTGTGGTCAAACTGAAAAAACTCTTGCCAGAATTGCGCCGAACCGCTGATGATTATGTTTTAGATTTAGAGTCGCACAAAAACTAATGGCCAGGTATTTTGATGTTAGTGGTTACGCCTACAAACCGATTGCAACAAAGAGATGATCTTAAATAACAGATAACTAATATGCAGAAGAGGACGATGATGTCGCTAAGTTACGCTGATGTTGGTGAAATACTCAAAATGATCGACTCGTCATCATGTGCTGAAGTCGTTTTGGAGCTTGATGGCATCAAAATGATTGTCAGGAGAGGCGAAAAAGGGTCATCAGTTCCAGAGGTTTCAGCAATTTCTGATTCTGGCCAATCTGATTCTGGCCGATCTGATTTTGGAACGCCAACAGGCAATGCAGTTGCATCCCGCATCCCACCACCATCTGCCAACAAACCTGATGCCGGTAAGGCGGTGGCAGGAGGCGGTGATATTGTCAAATCGCCAATGGTCGGCACATTTTACAGCAAACCATCGCCCGAAGATCCCCCATTTGTGGCTGTTGGGCAAAATGTAAAAAAGGGCGATACGCTCTGCCTGATAGAAGTTATGAAATTATTTACCACGGTAGAGTGTACAACTGATGGTACGGTCGAAACGATATTTGTGGAAGATGGTGCGCTGGTAGAATTTGACCAGCCATTGTTTTTGATTGCATAGTTTTAAGAGGCATTCGCATTATTTAGGTTTTTTACTGATGCAAACATGTTGAGAGAGGCTTTGCTCTCATGTGAGAACTGAGAAATCAAATACAAAGCCAGCTTACACAAACGGGAGGTTAAATATGTCAATGAAGAAAACACGTATTGGTAAAGCACTCGGTGCTTTAGCCTTGGGGGCCGTCTCACTCGGTAGCCCATTGACTGCCAATGCTACA
>Ga0255776_10002159_pt1 | contig 22224 bp, 17 predicted proteins | sample 071ome_19_FD_179974 | JGI IMG/M metagenome (GOLD analysis project Ga0255776, IMG submission 179974) | Coastal salt marsh microbial communities from the Groves Creek Marsh, Skidaway Island, Georgia - 071413AT metaG (version 2) | ecosystem: Environmental > Aquatic > Marine > Intertidal zone >... | reverse complement strand
ACTGCTGCTCCTTTACTTTGGACTATTTTAAACACTGGAGCAGGACTCTTGGTAAACTGTGTTGGTGTTGGTGTCGGAATAGCAGTTTTACTCGGTGTACTTCGTTTTTACAAAGGATGGTCACTGAAACCATTTATATATGCCGGAGTTATTATTCTCTCATGCCTTACTCTCTACATGCAATTCTCAGACGATAGACTAAAGCATGTCCTTGGATTAGCATGGGATTGTGGGGCAGTTACTACCGGTCCTGTTACTGTTCCCCTGGTTTTGGCTCTTGGTATTGGGGTTTGTAGAATTGTATCCACAGGTGGCTCAAGCAATACTGGCTTTGGTGTGGTTACCCTAGCTTCTTTATTCCCTATCTTAGCTGTAATGTGTTATGCGTTATACCTTTTTAATACCGACAACTACTACTACGCAAAGCACTCATCTGCTGAATGGCATATTGAGGCTGGAGAGTACGGAAAAAACTACTCCACCGACTTCCAAAAGTTTGGTGAATTAAAAGCTCAAGAGAAGATCGATTCTCAGGGTGGGGTAGGCGAAAGTGAGCTTGCTTGGTCTTTGTCTTTAGAAGAGAGAAAAAAGATTCAAGATCATTTAAATGAACACAAGTCCCTTCCTGAAGGTTATACAATTAAAACAAAAATATCTGAAGGGTCGATTTCTGCTAAAGCATTGGAGGGCGGCGACAGAGAAAATGTTGAATTAAATGGAGCTCGAATTTATGTAGTGCGAGAAGGCTTTAAGGCCCCTGATACAGTCTGGGATCCAAATACTGAGATTGCGTCTACCTTTACGAATAAATTAGATTTCTTTCCCAATACATTTAAGCCTCAGGAAGTCGATAAAAATAACAACGGAATAGTTGATCCAGGCGAAGATTTTTACACAATTGAGCCAGATGGATCGATTAATTATTCCAAGCCTGATGGAATTCTTTCAGGACCCGATCAAGATCGTGGTGCTCTAGAGGGTGCGATCTGGGCCATTGTGCCTCTTTGTTCGATTCTACTATTCGTTCTAATCATAGGGCTTAGACAAAAACCTAAACATATGGATGAACTAGTGATCGGTATAGCTTGTGCCGTTATTGGTATGTGTTTATTCAACTTGGGGATCTCCCTTGGTCTTACTCCCCTTGGTGAGCAACTAGGCGGGAATGTTGTTTCAAGCTTTGCATCGATCCAACCTTGGCAATCCGAAGGGTTTATTGAGCCAATGTTCCAATCTTCTACAGTTGGTAAATGTTTAGCCATTTTATTTGGGTTTATTCTTGGGTATGGTGCAACTTTAGCTGAGCCTGCCCTTAATGCTCTTGGGTCAACTGTTGAAAAAATTACTGTTGGAGCTTTCAAAAAGAATCTATTAATGCAGGCAGTTGCCACAGGAGTTGCATTGGGTATTGCTACTGGTGTTGCTAAGATTGCCTTTAACTTGGAACTCTGGTACCTGCTAATTCCGCCATACGCTTTGCTTTTAATTCTCACTTTTATCTCAAGTGAAGACTTTGTTAACTTTGGCTGGGATAGTGCTGGTGTTACTACAGGGCCAATCACGGTTCCATTAGTTTTAGCTATGGGTCTTGGTATTGGGGCAAAAACAGGGGCAATCGATGGTTTTGGTGTCTTATCTCTCGCCTCGGTTGGGCCTATTATAACCGTCTTAACGGTTGGATTATTAGTTCGTAAAAAACCTAAAAATTCCGCTGCATCAGAACACCAAATGGAGGCTGTATAAATGAGTACTTTGAATTCTAAAAATAACATCTCTTTGGTAACTCTTATCTTGCCAAAGGACTCACTTTCATCTGTTTCGAAAGATTTGCAAAAGGCTGGAGCAAAAGGAATTTTTCATGTCGCTGCTCGAGGTTCAATCATCAATGAGGGCGGATTTCTCTCCAAAATGTTTCCACCGCCTTCCCCTGAGCAATGTTTGGTACAAGTGTTGGTGCCTGATTCAGAAAAACAAAGAATTACGGATACAGCTATTGCGAGCGGTCGTTTAGATAGAATGGGTTCTGGAGCCATTTTCAATATTTCCTGCAAGAGTGCTCAATTCACTAATCATTTTCCTTTGACTGATGGAAACGAAGAATCATCTCATGCTTCCAGTGGAGATGCACTTGAGGCAATTTGCTGTATTTGTGAAAAAGGGGTAGCAGAAGATATCGCACAAGCTGCCCTCACTGCGGGCGCACCCGGGCCTACGGTTACCTTTGGTGAGGGAGGGGGAATTCGAGATAAAATTCCTTTACTTCGCATGACCAAAGGTCCAGAGAAAGAATTCGTTTGGTGTGTGGTTGATCGTGCTGAATCAAACGAAGTGTTCACTAACATGGCTCGTGCCGGCAGAATTACTGAGCCTGGAAGAGGTTTTATGTACTCAATACCAGTCTCAGATGGTCTTATTAATGTTAGTAGCACCGTAGCGAGTTCATCTCATGGTGCGAGTATGGAGCAAGTCATTTCAGTTATAGACGAAATCAAAGGATCCAAAGATTGGAGAACTTCAGGTGACAGTAAATCAGCTTCATTAAATACCACATTTCTTAAGGATCTTATTGGTCTTTATTGCGTTGTGCCTCGGGACTTCTACAGCGATGTTTATGATACCATTCTAGAGGCAGGTGCTCCCGGAGTAAGTACAAACTTTGGTGTAATGGCGGATCAAAGCGTTTCAGAAGTTGAAACTTGCAACGAAGAATGGGCTTTAGTTTACACTTCCTTGGCACCATCTTCGGTTCAATCCGTAATGGACAAGGTAGCTGCTCAATTACTATCTATTGGTCTTGATCGTTACGCGTTTTACACTCTTCCTATCCCCAAAGCACTTACTTATCTTGGAGGTTAAAAAAAGTAGTTTTATTGACTAAGTGTTAAAAAGGAGCAGCAGATTGGTCTTTATAAGTTTCATTTAACTATTTTAAGGGCAGACCACTCTCCCATTTCTCTCAGGGAGAAATTAGCATCTGTATTTTGGGTATTGTTTCGAAATTTTTCGATAATTTGATCCATTTCTTTCGTTAAGATACCAGAAAGCACAATTATTGAGTGTTGTTTGCTTAGACTCATTATAACATCGGAAAGAGCAATAAGAATATCTGCCTGGATATTTGCTATAACAAAGTCAAATTTGTCAGGTGTGCTACGAAAATGATTTAGGTCTTCAGTTTGAAAGGCAATGCCTCCCTTTATATTGTTCAATAAAGCGTTTTCGCCAGAAATACGAACTGCATCTTCATCATTATCGATTCCTAAAACATTTTGAAAACCGATTGATTTTGCCACCAAAGAGAGGATTCCTGAACCACAACCAAGGTCGATTAGATTATTTTGAGCACAATTGCTTTGTACGCTATCGATTAGAAATTCAAGACACATGCGGGTTGATTCATGATTTCCGGTGCCAAAAGCCATCCCGGGATCAAGGTAAATGTTTACATCGCTAAGACCGCATTGATAGGTTTCCTTTTCCCAAATGGGTACAAGGTTGACCCTCTTGTAGCTCCAAGGTTGAAAGTGTGCTTTATATGCTTCTTTCCAATCCTGATCTTGAATCAATGCCGATGTGAAGGAAAATTGTACTTGCTGATCGAGTGCAGTAGTTAACTTGTTCTGTTGAACATTCAATTCTTCTTTGCATGAAAAATACCCGGTAAGAGTACCATTTCCATTGATATGGTTTACTTCTAGTACCCACGGGGAAGGAGCTTCTTCGTAAAGAAATACTTCTAAAAATTCAACTTGTTCAGGATGAATCTTTGACGAGATTTTTAGGAGGGTGTTGTTCATTTTAGCTTAAGTGCATGACAAGTTGAGCAATAACCGTAGGTAAAAGCATATGCTCAGCTGCATGTACTTTTGCCGAAACTGACTCAATTGTATCTCCTGTCATGATTCTTACTGGAGATTGTGCAATAATTTCTCCTGAATCTAACACAGGGGAAACCCAATGAACTGTGCAACCTGTAATTTTCACCCCTGCATCCCATGCTTGCTTAATAGCGTTTAAGCCACGGAAGCTTGGTAACAAACTTGGGTGTAAATTGATGATCTTACCACCAAATGACTCAATAAAATTATTACTCAGCACTTTCATAAATCCGGCAAGAACGATTAAGTCCGGATTCAATTTTTTTACTTCCTTAATCCAAGTTTCATCCGCTATCTTGTTATTAAAATTGTATGGTCCTAAAAATAAACTCGGTACGGATGCATTTCTTGCGATTTCTAAAATTCCACTTGTCTCTACATCTGAACAAACAGCAACAATTTCTGCGGAGTGTAGTAGGTTAGATGAAGCTGCCTCAAGGACTGCTTTACAGTTGGAACCTTGGCCAGAACCTAAAATTATAATTCGCATAGTGCTAGGATGGTTCAGGTTTTAAATTCTGAATCAATTCTATTTTGGAAGTTGTACTAAAACCTTTTATAAAAGGGACAAAACAAATTTTTGCCCCAACTTGATCAAGGGCATCTTTTTCTTTTTTATTGAGGGTTTCCAGAGAGTAGTCTCCAGATTTAACATATACATCTGGACGAAGCTTTAGAATTTCTTCGGAAAGGTCAGAATGATCGAAAAGAAAAACAAGTGATACAAAACGGAGTGACCTTAAAATGTATGCTCTCTCGGATTGGGAGTAAATTGGACGACTTGGTCCCTTTATTGAACGCACACTAGAATCTGAATTTAGAGCAATCCAAAGCTCGTCACCCAGTTTGGATGCTTTTTCTAATGCATGGACATGCCCAGAATGAAGAAGATCAAAACAACCGTTTGTAAGTACAATTTTTGTGTGATTCCCTAATTTCTTCTTTCTTTGTTGGCATGCATCTTCAAAACTACAAATGCTTTTGCTAAAGGACTTAGGTACAGTCACCTTCAGCTTTCTCCTTCAAAAAACCGCTTCGCTTTATCAAGTAAGCTAGAATCTGTACCCAAATCTTCTTCTCCACAGGCCAAACCAAATTCAACCAGTTTCTGTTTTTGTTCTTTGGTTAGATTTTTGGGAACATCGATCACGGTCTTAATGTATAGATCTCCTTTGTGAGAAGGAGCACGTAAATTTGGCATTCCTTTATCTCTGATGCGAAAGGTTTTATTGGAAGGGGTACCTGGTGGGATTTTAAGAGTCACCTTCCCATCAAGGGTGGGGGCATCGATGGTTCCGCCCAAGGTTGATAAAGTAAATGGAATTAAAATTTCGTGAAAGAGATCATCTTCATCACGCTCAAAAAGATCGTGTGATTTGACCTGAATATCTACATATAAATCTCCAAAAGGACCATTTCTCGGACCCGCATCTCCCCTGCTTCTGGAACACAATCTTGAACTGTCATTAATACCTGCAGGAATCTTTACTTTCACAGAGTCACTGGTCTTGGATCTTCCTTGGCCATTACAGTCTTTGCAGGGGTTTTCTATGGTGACCCCTGAACCATTGCAACTTGGGCATGTTCTTCGGATGCTAATGAATCCCTGATTTGAGGCAACTTGCCCAACTCCTCCACAGGTATGGCACATACTTTTAGACGATTTATCAGAGGAACCAGACCCATCGCATTTTGAACATTCTTTGTGCCTCGAATACTTTATTTCCTTTTCAACCCCTTTGGCTGCTTGCTCAAGAGTTATGGAGACGGAGACTCGCAAGTCATTTCCACGTAATCCCTCGGATGAGCCACTGGCACCTCCACCTCCAAAAAAGTCCTCAAAAATACTCCCAAATCCACCGGAATTACCTCCGCCACCAAATACATCCTTAAATAAATCAAACGGATCAACACCGCCCGAAGAGTAACCTCCGCGAAAAGCATCGTGACCGAATTGATCATATTTTGCGCGTTTTTCTGGGTCTTTTAAGATATCAAATGCAGCAGATATTTCCTTAAACTTTTCCTCCGCTTCTTGATCGCCAGGATTTTTATCAGGATGATACTGGATGGCTAACTTACGATACGCTTTTTTGATTTCAGAATCAGAGGCATCCCTGCTTACACCTAAAACTTGGTAATAGTCACTATTTGCCATAAAATATTGAAGTATTAATGAATCAAGATGCTCTAGATTCCTGAGTGTTCTCGGTCTTTTGAGAAACGATCACGGAGGCAGGTCTGATTAAATGATCCTTTAGTCGATAACCCTTGCGAATGATCTTAAGTACAAGATCATCCTCTTCACCCTGTTCGTAACCTATGGCTTCTTGTATCTTTGGGTCAAAAGTGCCCCCAACTTCCTCGATACAAACGAGACCATATTCCTCTAAAACTTTCTCCATTTGGTTGATTGCCATATTAAATCCATTGACGATGGGACCATCTGGGTCTGCCTTGATCGCTTCTTCCATGCCTATTTTAAAAGCATCAATAACAGGTAGTAAATCTTCAATAAGTTGCTGTCTAGCTCGCTTAATAGCTTCCTCCCTGTCACGAATCGATCTCTTCTTTAGATTTTCTAAATCGGCGAAGGTTCTTAGATATTTTGTCTGCAAATCCTCGTTTTTACTATAGGCTTCACTGAGTCTTTTTTCAATACCTGCAGAATCATTGGTCGAGTTTTCCTCTTTATTCTTATGATTCTCTATTTTATCGGTGTTTTCGTCATCCGTTTCAGCTTCTATGGATTCTTCTTTGTTATTCATTTTAAAAATTTGAGTCGAAAGCTGTTAAATAAATGCTTCGATGAAATCTAGGTCAACATGAATGCCAGAATCATGAGGGATTGAAAAAGTTGTCTGTAACAATTACATCACACTCATTTTCACTTGAAACGGTACAATCATCTGAGTAAGGCGATAGACCAAGTTGTCCGGATGTTAAAGTAGTACCCCCAATTTTTATGGATGAACCAAGAGGGTTCAGAAGAATACACTGTTCATTTTTGTGTTTTAAGGTGGTGGTATGATTCGGTTTAATTTTATATTTTCTGATACGGAAATGTTCGCAGTCAGCGAGTTCTTGAACAGTGGTTTGATTGGGCTCGATCAAGTGTGCATTGAAATCATTGAAATCAATGCACTTAAGCGATTCCTCGACATGAAGGTCTCTTGATTTACCAAGTTTGTCTTTTCTTCCCCAATCATAAACCCGGTAAGTCGTATCGGAATTTTGCTGAATTTCTAAGATTAGATTTCCTGCATCAATGGCATGCATGCGACCACTTTCGACTAAAACGGAATTACCTGCTCGAGAGTTTAGACGATTGCAAACAGACTCGAGATTTTCATTTCTTAATGCTTTCAGAAAGTCTGATTTGGTCTTCCCATTTTTAAGACCTAAAAATAAACCGGCATTTTCACTCGCACTCATGACATACCAGTTTTCTGTCTTGGGCTGACCACCTAAAGATGATGCAATGGAAGATGGGGGGTGGACTTGTAGGCTTAAACGAGCTGTGCAATCAAGCCATTTGACTAAAATAGGAAACCGCCTTCTTTTATCCCATCCCGGTCCCATAATTTCTTCAGGCCTCGATTCTAACAAATGTCTAATCGTTTTTAGATTAGTTTGAGGATGAATGATGAGCGATTCACATTCCTCACGATCCACTAAATCCCAGGCTTCCCCAATCTTTTGATTGGAAGGAATGTTACGAAATAAAATCTTTCTTAGAGACTCTCCTCCCCAAACTCTTTCAAAATAATGAGGTTCAAACTTGAAAATCATTCCCTTTTGTAGTTTCTATTAGCTAATATGTGTGGTGGAAAATATATAGCGTTCGTACGCTATCTTTAGTCGAGTGGCAAACGTATCTGGCAAAGCAGGTAAAGAAAGTGGGCTAGCTCAGCTTTCTCCTGTAAAAAGAGTGGGTTGGGGCCTTTGTTTTGCTCTGCTTAGCTTATTTATGCTCATCTCTCTCATAGATTACGACCCAACGAATTATCACTCATACCCACCAGAGGGCGATGCTCCTTTACTGGGGAAGGCTGGAATTGAAATAGGAAGATTCACTTTCGCATTACTTGGTTTGTCAGCTTGGTTTCTTCCATGGTTTTTTGGCGTACTTGCTTGGTTGTTGCTAACTCCAACCGATAAGGCGACAAGGTATCAAAAGCTAATCCCATTGCCTTTTATTCTTATTGCAGTTTCTATCATGGCAAATTTGAGGGACTTTCAATCGATTCAAACGAATGGATTTCCCTTTCTAAATCAACTTGCATTTGAACATGGTGCCGGTGGAAGCTTGGGAGCTTGGCTCTATTCAGGTATGCCTTTAATGGAGAAAGCTCACTTAGTTTCGGGTGGTTTTTTAAGAATTTGGATCGGAGAGGTGGGCTCGTGGTTGTTGGCTTGCATTCTTTTGATGACTTCCTTGGCGGTTCATTTTTCATTTGGGTTTGCCAAGCTATCCAGATGTAAAGAATTGCTTTTGAAATTCCTAAAATTTTGCAAAAAAGGTTTCAAAAAAGAAAAAGTTGATATTCCGCAAGAACCAAAAAGCAAGGAGGTCGATAAAGACTCCGAAAAACTGGTTAAAAAACCTCTTTTTCAATCTTTATTCAGTAGAGCTAAACCGGAGGAAAAAGAGGACCTATTATTTGGAGATGTGTCCGCAAAGGAAAGTGAGTTTAAGGAAATTAAACCAGGTCTCATTGGGAGAAGCGGGGAAGTTGAAAAAACAAAATTACCGATTTCTAGCGAAACTGAGCTTACTGTAGAAAAGAAGGTTGAACCGAAAGAGGAATTGCCCGTCGCGACCAAGGAAGTGCCAGAAAGCATTCCTGAAGTTAATTTAGATGATGGTTTTAAAGTGGTTCGAGCGGAAAAGACTGAGAAAGCAACCGATCTTTTTCCCGAACGGAAAGGCGATTACCACTTTCCTACTTTGGATCTTTTAATGGAACCTCCAGAAGTAAGCTCAGGGGCAGATGAAGATCACATGATCAAAGCCAAAAGATTAAAGGAAACCCTTTCAGAATTTAAAATTGATGTGGAACTCGGTGAAGTGCACACAGGGCCTGTAATTACTCGATACGATATTCACCCTGCAGCTGGAGTTCGGGTAGAAAAGATTGCTAACTTGGATAAGAATTTAGCTATGGCCTTAAGGGCCGAAAGCGTGCGTATTTTGGCTCCTGTGCCTGGGAAAGGCTGCGTGGGTGTAGAAGTGCCCAATGATATGGCTGCACCCGTTTGTCTTAAGGAAATTTTAGAGTCCAAAGCTTGGGCGGATGCAAAAGCAGAAATTCCAATTGTATTAGGTAAGGAAGCAAGTGGTAAGCCTTTGGTAGCAGATCTTACGAAAATGCCACACTTGTTGGTAGCCGGTTCGACTGGTTCTGGTAAAACGGTTTGTATAAACGCAATAATCGCTTCCCTATGCTATTATTCAAGTCCAGAGGATGTAAGGTTTATTATGGTCGATCCTAAAATTGTAGAGATGAAAGTTTACAATGATCTGCCACATATGCTTATCCCAGTGGTGACTGAGCCCAAAAAAGTGCCTGGGGCCCTTAAATGGCTTCTTGTTGAAATGGAACGGCGTTACCAAATATTTTCAAAGATTGGGGTCAGAAACATCGCTGGTTTCAATGCTAAAATTCTTAAAGACAAGGAGGAAAAAGAGAAAGCTCAATTACTGGATGCTGAAATGACAGCTGAGGAGCGAGCTGCTTTATCTTCAATTCAGGTTCCTCGTGATGACGATGCCCTCGAAATTCCTGAAAACAAATTACCCTACATCGTTTGTATCATTGATGAGCTTGCCGATTTAATGATGGTTGCTCAAGCTGATGTGGAAACTGGCATCGCTCGTCTTGCACAACTTGCAAGAGCCGCGGGAATTCACCTTATTATTGCCACTCAAAGGCCTTCGGTAAATGTTATCACTGGTGTAATTAAAGCGAATCTTCCTAGCCGCATTTCTTTTCGTGTAGCATCCTATCGGGACAGTCAGACTATTCTTGATGGTAAAGGAGCAGAGTCATTAATCGGTAAAGGTGATATGCTTTTTATTCCACCAGGAAGTGCTACCTTCATGCGTGCACAAGGTGCGTTTGTAAGTGATGAAGAGATCAATGGTATTGTTGATTATCTAAAGGTAAACGGACCGCCTCAAATTATTGAAGAAGTACGTGAGCAGATCGAGTCTGCGGGAGAAGAAGATGTCTTAGGGTCGAATGGCGAGGAAGATGACGAAGACCCTATGCTGAAAAAAGCTGTCGAAATCATTCGAACAACCAAAAGAGCTTCTACTTCTAACTTACAAAGAAAACTAAGCATAGGGTATAATCGTGCGGCTAGAATAATGGATGAGCTAGAAGAAAGGGGTGTGGTAGGTCCTGACTTACCTGGTCAGGGGAGAGAGATTCTCATGGATTTGTAGATGTTTGCATTCTCAACTTGATCATCTTTCATTTTAGTGAAAATGTTATGAAACTTTAAACCACCATGGCTATAGGACAAAAACTCGAAGATGCAAGAAACCGAAAAGGAATTTCTATAAGAGAGGCATCTGAATCTACGAAAATTCGAGGAGACTTTCTCAGTTCTTTTGAAGCCGGAAATTTCGACATCAATTTACCAGAGGTTTACCTTCGAGGTTTTATCAGAGTGTACGCTCGTTTCCTTGGAATCGATCCAGAGTCCGCAGTTGCAGATCTAAATTTGGAGATCGGATCTGTTAAAAATAAAACTGTTAAAAAAACGATTGGTAAAATTGGTTCTCCTGAAAATACAGATCCCACTAAAGAAATTTCAGTTGTAGATAACCATCGATCTTCATCTCAGAGTCGTTCTAATGCAAATATTTCTAAGCCCATTCTGTTTATTGGCGGAATCAGCTTTATCGTTATCATATTTGCCATTTTGTTGATTTGGGCATTTTCCTCTTCAGAGGAACAAAATGAAATGTCAAATTCGGCAGATTTAGAACAAGCAACTTCTGTCCGTGAAACAAATTTCAATCCCAACAAGACATCCTTAGCTCCCGAAGGGGATAAACTTGGCACAACATTAAAAGATGAATCACTCTTGAGATTGGCTGCAGTTGGGCCCATTGAAAGGCTCATCATTAGCGATGAGGGGAAATCCCCTAAGATTTTTCACGAATTCAAAAATATTGAGCTCGGATGGGAAAAATCGATTCCTTTCAGCAAGAGTTTTCGATGCTATAGTTCATCCCTCCAAAACATAAGATTTGCCGTGGATGATGGCATTGAAAAACAAGTCAACGGCGAGGGTGCCGGAAACTTTAGTTGGTCAAGTGACTAAGGTTTAAATTGCAGCGACAGCTGCATGTTTAATAAACCAATACCAATTTTTGCCTTTTAAGAGAGCAGAAAATTGTACTGAAACTTTATCGCCACTTTTGGCAAGCAGTCTGATATTCAGATCTAAAATATTCTTATTTTTGAGGATATTTTTGGCTCCATCCTGTGCGAGGTGTACATCCTCAGGGGCGACAAAATCCATGAATGGACGATCTCGAAGGTAAGCCTGATCATATCCGAGCAACTCTGAGACATGTTCGGCATTCCCGTGGAATTTGAGTTCTCCATTAATCATTTCAATGATACCTGAGTATTCCGCGAGTTGGGTTAAGCGATCTAATGAAAAATGCCTTTCTGGGGTGTAGACTGAACCTTCTTGAGCAAATTGACGATTTTGAAAATGTTTGGGAGTTGAGTTTGCTCTCTTTTTAAAAGCACGATGGAAGTAATGCACGCTCTCAAAACCACATGCTTCTGATACTTTTTTCACGCTAACTTTTGAGCTGGATAGCATCTTTTTAGCTTGATCTATCCTAGTTTGAATAAGGTCTTCCGTAGGACTGATTTTGAAAGTAGATTTGTATAAGGAGGCAAAGCGACTGGTGCTGAGATTCATTTTCTCAGCCATTTCATCGATCTTCCATGGTTTGAAGTAATTTTCATGGATTTCTGATCTAAGGTCACGAAGATTTTGTGCGTGGTCTGGTAGAGTTTCAACGAAATCGTGGTTTGAAAGTCTGTAGGTTTTGCTCAGTAATTCCAAGATATATGCACTGACCACACTTTCCCAATTAACCCCTTTGTGAGACAATTCAGTTTCAATTTTGGTAAAAATGCTGTCGGTGAAATGTACCTGAAGAGGTTTTAGTAAAATATTGGCTTCGGCGTTTGATAAAGAAAAGATTTTTACCGCATCTTGCCCAGAGAAACTTAAGTAGCTGTAAGAAAGTGGGTAATTCCCTGATGAATTTACATTCAAAGAAATTTCTGGCTTTCTAATTAAAACAGATGAGGCAGTGGCATCAAAAAAGGAATCATTCACCTCTACCGATGCAGGATTATGGAAAACCAAAAAAGTAAAACATGGATCATTCCCTGAAAAAAGTTCAGGAGAAGAGTGGTTTAATCGAATATTAATTTTTTTTAATTTAGATTTCATAGGGCAATTGAACTAAACTAGATTGCTTGCAAAAGATTGTGCAAGCTTAATGAAGTATCTTTATTGATCTGCGTCAGGATCTACGCACTTGGGGCCTTTGAGCGCGTCTTTTTGACCAATCAATTGAGGGTAATCTTCGGCCTTTTCATTTAACTCAATCCACTCTTGTAACTCTTCTGGCACATCCATGTCTGGATAAATAGCCTCCACTGGGCATTCATCCATGCATGCATTGCAATCGATGCAGGTTTCAGGATTAATGTAGAGACGGTCGGGGAGTTCGTGGAAAGCATCAACGGGGCAAACGGATACGCAACTCGTAAACTTACAGTCTACACATTTTTCAGTAACAACATAACTCATGATTAATAGATAAGATTAGAAAAACCTGACAGGTGAAGAATTCCCTTCTGCCATACGACGATGTTCCTCATCAGTGCAAGCAGAATCAATCGGTACACTAGGTTTTTCGTCATTCCCTTCAACAAGTTTGTTGGCCAAAAGATACTCTTCTACCTCTTCACCACTAACATCAGCGAGCATAACACCATCTATCTCAACACAAGGTTGGTTGGTTTGGCCTGTCTTTTGTACCATTTCTGCAAATAATTCTTGATTATTGATAATATCAAGGTCCTCGAAAGCTAGAGAGTATTTTTCCATAATTGCTCGTACTCCCATACTCCAACCACAAGAAGGTTTTAAATAAGCTTTAATTTTCATAGACTCAATTATTCATCTTCCCTCATTTTTCGCAAACAAGATAATCGAAAAATCTATCGTAAACTAATTTGCCCAAATTTTCTAGTATTTAAAATCTATTTTACTGTCGATCTAAGAACTTAACTAGATAGATTGATACATTACCCTTCTGCCTTGACCGAGTATCTGCATGGCGCAGAATGATTCATTCCTTTTTGAAATACACAGGCTTTTATATATTCTAAACAATATGACTCTCCCCCCTAAACAAGGTTTGTATGATCCACAGTTTGAACACGAGAATTGCGGAATTGGATTAATTGTTGATATGAAGGGACGTCAGTCCCACGATATCGTGCAAGGTGCTTTGGAGATTTGTGTGAATCTCGATCATCGTGGTGGATGTGGTTGTGACCCAATAACTGGTGATGGTGCGGGTATATTCATACAAATCCCCGATAAGTTCTTCCGCAAAGTCCTATCTAAGAATTCCTTGATTTCTTTACCTCCCTCGGGTGATTATGGAGTAGCGTTTTTATTTCTTTCAGCAGCCGATTCCCAAAGAGAGGCTGAAAAAAAGGTAGTTGAGGATGTTTTAAAAGAAGAAGGGATTGATTTAATATGCTGGCGGAAAGTACCAGTTAAAAGCGAGATCCTTGGTAAAGCATCTGCCGCGTGCGAACCTGTGATGGAGCAACTCTTTGTTAATAGACCGACTGGCGTTGACAAAGGTCTAGCATTTGAAAGAAAACTCTATCTAGCCAGACGTATAATTAGCCATCGGTTAAGGTATTCGGAACATGGATCGGATGTAGATTTTCATGCATGCTGTTTCTCGTCCCGAACGATTGTATACAAAGGGATGCTCACTACAGAGCAACTCGGAGAGTACTTTCCTGATTTGGGTGATTCTGACATGGAATCGGCATTGGCTCTGACTCACTCAAGATTTTCTACAAATACTTTCCCAAGTTGGCCGCGAGCCCAACCATTTCGATATATTTGCCACAATGGTGAGATTAACACGGTTCGTGGAAATGAAAATTGGCTTTATGCCCGCCAAATGCAGCTTGCCAGTGAAGTGTTTGGAGATGATGTGCACAAACTTTTCCCTATCATCCGGGCGGATGGCTCTGACTCTCAGAAATTTGACAACTGTCTCGAGTTCCTCACTTTATCTGGGCGCAGTCTTGCTCACTCTATGATGATGATGATTCCCGAACCTTGGGAAAAACATCAAAGCATGGAATCTCATAAGAGAGACTTTTATGAGTTTCATGCTTGCTTGATGGAGCCATGGGATGGCCCTGCTTCCATTGCATTTTCGGACGGAGTTCAAATAGGTGCGGTTTTAGACCGAAATGGTCTCAGGCCTTCCAGATATTATGTTACATCTGATGATCGAGTTATTCTTGCCTCTGAAGTGGGTGTTCTATCTTCGATTCCATCATCTAAAGTTATCAAAAAAGGAAGACTTGAACCTGGTAGAATGTTCCTGATTGATATGGAAGAGGGTAGAATTATCGAAGATGGCGAAGTAAAGGAAAGGATTGCCAAACAAGAACCCTACGGTGAGTGGCTCAAATCCTCTTTAATCCTCCAAAAAGATCTGCCCGAGGTTCCACACGAATTCTCGGACGACTTTGAATCGATTTTATCTAGGCAAAAAGCTTTTGGCTACACATTTGAAGACTTACGCTTTTTGATTGGACCCAGTGCAGATAGTGGCAAGCAACCACTTGGTTCCATGGGTAACGACTCACCATTGGCCATTCTATCGGATAAATCTCAGTTATTGTTCAATTATTTTAAGCAACTGTTTGCTCAGGTTACGAATCCTCCAATTGACCCAATACGTGAAGAAATCGTAACCGCCTCTGTTACTTTTCTTGGATCAGAAGGAAATTTAACCAAGCCTGGTCCAGAAAGTTCAAGAATGATTAAATTTGAAAGCCCTTTGGTGGACGATCTTATAATTAGTCAAATTAAGTCGAGTTTACCCGATGGTTTTAAATCTTTAACATTGGGTACTTATTTCGATCCGAATGGTAAGGGATCGGTCTCAAATTCTCTCAAAGAATCACTGAACAAACTATTCTCAGAAGCTGACTCTGCGATCGAGAATGGAGCCAATTTGCTTATCCTTTCAGACCGAGAGATTTCTAGCGATCGTGCTGCTATTCCAAGCTTGCTTGCTTGCTCAGGACTCCACCATCATTTAATCCGTAAAGGCACGAGAACCAAGGTATCTCTTATTATTGAGTCTGGCGAACCTAGGGAGGTTCAGCATTTTGCCCTTTTATTGGGATATGGTGCCGATTTGATCAATCCCTATTTAGCACTGGAAACCGTTCGTCATTTAATTTCCATTGGTGATTTAGAAGGAAATCCTAGAGAAGCATGTGCTAAATTCCTGAAAGCGAATTTGGGCGGAGTGATTAAAACCATGTCTAAAATGGGAATCTCTACCATCGCTTCCTACAGAGGTGCACAAATATTTGAGTCCATTGGATTAAACCAAGGGCTGATTGATACTTACTTTACCAAAACACCTTCCCGAGTGGAGGGGATTGGGCTAGATGCGATTGCTAGAGAAGCCCACGCTCGACACCAATTTGGATTTGCGGATCGTGCAGATGCTCGTGCACTTAATTTAGATCCCGGTGGGGTTTATCAGTGGCGAGCAAATGGAGAAAAGCACTTATTTAATCCGACTACTATTCATAAGCTTCAGAAAGCGACCAGACTCGGAAATTTCGAGGTCTTCCGCGAATATTCCAATGCGGTTAATGACCAGTCCAAAGACTTATTTACACTCCGTGGATTAATGGATTTTAAAGCGGATTTATCTCAGGCTATTCCATTGGATGAGGTTGAGCCCGCTTCTGAAATTGTGAAAAGATTTAAGACGGGAGCCATGTCCTACGGGTCTATCTCGAAGGAAGCTCATGAAAGCCTTGCGATTGCGATGAATCGGTTGGGTGGTAAATCAAACACTGGTGAGGGCGGAGAAGACCTTGAGAGATTTACTCCAGAAGCCAATGGAGATTCCCGCAGATCGGCTATCAAACAAGTAGCAAGTGGTCGGTTCGGTGTGACTAGTTTTTACCTAGTTAATTCAGATGAGATTCAAATCAAGATTGTGCAAGGTGCTAAGCCTGGAGAGGGTGGGGAATTACCCGGTCACAAGGTATTGCCCCCTATCGCCAAAACTCGTGGAACGACCCCGGGTGTTGGTCTTATCTCTCCTCCACCGCACCACGATATTTATTCCATCGAAGATTTGGCGGAGCTTATACATGACCTTAAGAATTCTAATCACCATGCTCGTATTAATGTAAAATTAGTTTCCGAAGTTGGTGTGGGTACGGTTGCTGCTGGCGTTGCCAAAGCAAAAGCTGATGTTATTCTAATTTCCGGTTATGATGGTGGAACAGGTGCTTCGCCCCGTTCTTCTATCCAGCATGCGGGTGCTCCTTGGGAGCTTGGTCTAGCTGAAACGAATCAAACACTTTTACTTAACGATCTTAGAAGCCGAGTTGTTTTGGAGACAGATGGGCAATTGAAGACAGGAAGAGATGTTGCGATAGCTTGCCTTCTGGGTGCTGAGGAATTTGGTTTTGCCACAGCTCCTTTAATCACTCTCGGCTGCTTAATGATGCGGGTTTGTCACAAAAATACCTGTCCAGTAGGAATCGCTACCCAAGACCCAAGACTTCGTGCTAAATTTTCGGGAGGGGCGGACGCAGTCGTTCATTTTATGAATTTTGTTGCCGAAGAAATGAGAGAAACTATGGCGTCTCTGGGCTTCCGTACTGTAAATGAAATGGTGGGTCGGGTTGATAAGTTAGAATTGAGAAGTGCGATTGAACATTGGAAAGCCAAGGGGCTTGATTACAGTGGAATTCTTCATCGCCCAGATGTTGGTCCACATGTGGGAACTTATTGCCAAATGAAACAGGATCACTTGCTTGAGCAGTGTCTAGATAACCGAGAAATATTAAAACAAGCTGAACCTGCATTATTGAATGGTGATGCGGTTTGTATTGATTTGCCTGTGATTAATACAGATCGAGTTGTGGGTACAATTACTGGAGCCGAGATTTCTAGAAAATATGGTCCTGATGGCCTTCCTGAAGATACGGTTTCTATTAATTTAAAGGGCTCTGCTGGCCAAAGCTTGGGTGCTTTCTGCCCTAAAGGCATGACTTTTACGGTAACTGGAGATACCAACGACTACTTAGGCAAAGGTCTTTCCGGAGCTAAAATTATCGTACGCCCACCACAAGACTCTCCCTTTGAGGCACATGAAAATATCATTGCCGGAAATGTCTGCTTCTATGGTGCAACATCCGGACAAGCCTTTGTTTCAGGTGTCGTCGGCGAAAGATTTTGTGTCAGAAATTCAGGAGTTCGTGCGGTTGTCGAAGGCTTAGGTGACCACGGTTGCGAATATATGACCGGAGGGTTAGTTCTTTGCCTTGGTAAAACTGGCAGGAATTTTGGTGCTGGTATGTCTGGAGGAGTCGCTTACATTTACGATGAGGAAGGAGACTTCATTTCTAAAAGATTAAATCATGAAATGGTCAAAACCTACCCCTTAGTGGAGTGTGAAGATCAGGATATTACTGAAGTTAAAGACTTGGTGACAAAGCATTTGGATTACACGGGTTCTACTAGAGCTGCCATGTTACTGGATAATTGGAGTTCTTCCGTGCAAAAATTTATTAAGGTTATGCCTGAAGATTATGAGCGAGTTTTGAAAGCTCTTAAAAAGGCAGAAGAACGCGGCCTAGAAGGAGACGATGCGATTCAGGCAGCTTTTGAAGAAAATGTAGCCGCAGGCCACTAAACCATAGAATTGAATTATCATGGGTAAACCAACTGGATTTTTGGAACATAGTAGAGAGACGATTGCGGATCGGAAACCTCTCGACCGAATTAAAGACTGGAAAGAAATACACGAGCCTTTTGACGAAGATAAGATTTGTCAACAGGGTGCTAGATGTATGGATTGTGGCACTCCTTACTGCCATACTGGAATGACCCTCAGTAATATGGCTAGTGGATGTCCGATCAATAATTTGATCCCAGAATGGAATGACTTAGTTTACAAAGGTAAATGGAAAGATGCATTAGAGCGCTTGCATAAAACAAACAATTTTCCTGAATTTACTGGTCGAGTTTGTCCAGCGCCCTGTGAGGGTTCCTGTGTACTGGGTGTGATTGAACCTCCAGTTACGATTAAGAGTATCGAATGTTCGATTATCGATAAGGGTTTTAAGGAAGGTTGGGTTACTCCTAGGCCGCCGTCTAAGAGGTCAGGCAAGAAGGTTGCTGTAGTTGGTTCGGGGCCTGCGGGTCTTGCAGCTGCGGATCAGCTCAATAAAGCGGGTCATCAAGTTACCGTGTACGAGCGTGCGGATCGCATCGGAGGCCTTCTACTCTATGGAATCCCTAACATGAAGTTAGAGAAAGAAGTGGTGCAGAGACGGGTCGATTTAATGGCTGCTGAAGGAATTGAATTTGTTGTTTCGACAGAGATAGGCAAAGATATTTCAGCCCAAAAATTGATCGACGATTATGATTCCGTAATTCTCTGCTGTGGAGCAACTAAGCCCAGAGATCTACCGATTGAGGGAAGAGATTTAAAGGGAGTTCATTTCGCTATGGAATTCCTAACGATTAACACCCAAGGCTTGCTAGAACTCAAGGATGTTTCCTCTTTTGAAACTGCAGCCAAAAACAAAGATGTGGTTGTGATTGGGGGAGGTGATACTGGAACCGATTGCGTGGGTACCTCGGTGAGGCATGGCTGTACCAGCGTCACCCAGTTAGAGATTATGCCCAGACCTCCGGAAGAAAGAGCATCTGATAACCCATGGCCTGAATGGCCTAAGGTTTATAAGTTGGATTATGGTCAGGAAGAAGCCAAAGAGGTATTTGGTCAGGATCCAAGGAAATATTTAACTATGACGAAAAGATTTCTTGGGGATGAAAATGGAAATCTTAAAGGATTAGTAATTTGTGACATCGAATGGAAAGAAGAAAGTGGTCGGTATTCTCCAGTCGAAGTACAAGGAAGTGAACGTGAGATTCCAGCCCAAGCTGCCTTTTTAGCGATGGGCTTTCTTGGCCCGGAGGATACGATCGCAGAAGAACTTGGATTGGATAGAGATAGCCGTTCTAATGTTCAAGCAGAATACGGCCGGTTTTCGACAAATCTAGACGGAGTTTTTGCCGCTGGCGATATGAGGCGTGGACAATCCTTGGTTGTTTGGGCTATCAATGAGGGAAGGGCAGCTGCCAGGGAGTGTGATCGATATTTAATGGGTGAGACCTCCTTGCCTTAATCGATCAATTATCCAATTTAAATGGATCTTGTTTGCCTAGATCTTGAGGGAGTACTCATTCCTGAAATTTGGGTAGCTTTTGCTGAAGCTACCAACATCGATGAGTTGAAACGAACTACGAGAGATGAGCCAGATTACGGTAAACTCATGGATTACCGGATAGATATTCTCAATAAACATAATCTAAATTTATTTCAGATTCAGGATGTCATAGCGTCCATGGATCCCCTTCCTGGTGCCAAAGAGTTTTTAGACAAGGTCCGGATGAATCGGGAATTGGTGATTCTATCAGATACATTTCGAGAGTTTGCCCTTCCTTTAATGAAAATGCTAGGTCACCCAACCCTCTTTTGTCATGAATTAGAAACCACTTCGTCTGGTCGTATTGAAAAAGTGAAATTTAGAATACCTGATCACAAAAGAAAATCCGTGCAGTATTTCCAAAAGCTAAATTTCAGAGTTTCGGCAGCAGGAGATAGTTACAATGATCTTGGTATGTTGTTAGCCGCTGATCGGTGTGCATTTTATAATCCACCTAAATCAATAACGGTTGAATACCCAGATATTCATGTAACAACCAATTTCGAATCTCTCTTTCAGTTTATCGAAGGCTGATTCATTGCAAATGATCGAAATCATAGTTGGAACGAATCGAAGAAATAGTAATTCTTCCGTTTTGGCTGAATGGTTGTTGAAAATTTACCAAGATATAGGAGCGGACGCTCAAATAATCGATTTGGTTAAGCTTCCCCTGGAAACCTTCTCCCCAGATGCTTACAGTGAAAAACCTGAGGCTGTTTTAGGTTTTACTCAACGTATAGTTAAATCAAGTGGATTGGTTCTCATCACGCCTGAGTATAATGGAAGCATGCCTGGTGCTTTGAAGTTATTTATTGATCATCTTCCTTTTCCTGAGAGCTTTGAAAATCGTCCCATTTGCTACATCGGGCTTGCTGCTGGGCAATTTGGGGCCCTCCGACCCATCGAGCATTTAATGCAGGTTTTTTCTTACCGAAATGCACATAACTTTCCTAAGCGTGTTTTTATCCCTTTTGCTCATAGGGTGATTGATCCTTCATCTGGAGTCACGGATCCAGACTTTGCAAATCGGTTACTAGAACAAGCCCAATCCTTTATTCAATTTTGTAATCTCCTGAAAGATCAAAAATCATAGAGCCATTCATGCCTAAGACTGATCTTTCTGTAGTTGCAACAAATGCCTGTGGGTGGCCAAATCTCAGCAAATTAGAAAACGGAGATTTAATTTGCGTATACTTCAATGCACCTAGTCATGGTCTATTAGAAGGTGATTTAGTTTGTTCGATTCAAAAGTCGAAGCAGAGAAAATGGGCGAAAGCTGGGATTGTTTCCCAACGGCCTGCCAACGGTAATCGAATGCATTTGGCCGTGGGTATAGCTCAAAATAGTGATCTACTCTGTTTTAGTAGTGGTTTCTTATTAAACGACCAAAAGTTTGTTGGCTTTGCTGGAAAGTGGCTTTCTCGATCTTCGGATGGCGGACTAAGTTGGACAGAAAATCAAGATCCTAAGATCCCCCAAAAATTGAGGAACACGATTCCTTTTGGAAGGATTATTTCAGTCGGAAATAATACTTTGGTTTATGCATGTTATCGCAGCCAGGGTAGGGGCAAGGCCTCCGAATCTTGGGTCTGTTTTTCTCACGATGATGGTTGGACATGGGACAGGTATTATAAGCTTGGAAATAATGACTCCAACGAAGTGGCATTATGTTCTCTCACAGAAAGTACTATACTTGCAGCTGTGCGCACACATGTGGATCACCATGTGAAGATTTGTGAGTTTTCTTGTAAGACAAAACGATGGGTTGAAAAAGGAGCCGTGACCTTACCCATGCAACATCCAGCAGATTTAATTAAGGTAGGGAGAAATTGCTTGCTGATGACCTACGGCTTAAGAAATCGAGGACTGATGGGTCTTGCTGCTCGTATTAGTTTGGATAGTGGCAAGACATGGTTACCGCCCTGGACGATTCATCAATGTGGTCCAAAAGCAAATGATCTAGGATACCCTTCAACTGTAAGTATCGATAAACAAGGAAATTTACTCACAGCATTTTACACGGACTATGAACCTTTATACAAACCTCACTCCTCCAGGTATCGAGTTTTGATTAAGAGGTGGAATATTTTTGAATGGATGACTGCAGAAAATCAAAAAATAGTAGAGGATGGAATGTAAAAAGGGATTAATGGGAAATAATCCCTTTCATTAGGTAACTACTATTGATAAATAAATGAACTATCTCGATTTCTTATTGGGGCTTCTTTGCTCTCTTCGCCAATCTTCAGAAAACTCATCATAATATCGCTCAATGTTTTCAGACTTGGCTGTGTTCATAAGCTTTTTCCTGAAGGCATGGAAAAGATCTATTTTGGATGTGTTGTTGGACAGGTTTTCTTTTTCGTGCGGGTCGCTCTCTAGGTCGTAAAACTCCCATTCATTAAATGGGTAGTAATAAATGATCTTATAGTGTCCTTGGCGAAGTCCGATATGAGGAGTGACTCGATATGGATTTGGATAGGTATGCTGGGTAAAAAAAAGGGATTTTTCCTTCTTACTTTTACGATTCCTTGATTCTGTAGGGGTTTCAGGTGCTGATAACCTTTTGATAAATGGATACAGATCAGTATCGAGGAAAATCTTTTCAGGATCTAGGGAGGGCTTATTTTTAGCATTTATACTAGAAAATATAAATGGAATCTTTGCACTGGGTTCGTACATCCATTGGCTACCGAACCATCCGAATTCGCCAC